>WNFK01244671.1_pt3 | contig 12061 bp, 16 predicted proteins | sample 5400281 | NCBI WGS metagenome assembly WNFK01 (sample SAMN13153350, study PRJNA577476) | soil metagenome | isolation source: 20 cm soil on Douglas fir-dominated hillslope | place: USA:California | collected 2013-09-17
AACTGCCTCGAGTGCTTCGAGCAGCACGGCTTCATCACCGCCATTCACGGCGACCGGGTGGAGTTCGACTACGTCGGCCGCCACCAGGAGCTGATCTCGATGATTCGCCCGGCCGACGTGCGCTGGGCGGCCGAGCACCTGCAGAAGCTCACCGACAAGCAGTGGCAGGACGCCTTCCGCGCCGCCAACTACTCGGAGAGTGACGCCAACCGCTACATCCGGAAGCTCAAGGAGAAAATCGACGACGGGCTCGCGCTGCGCGCGCGTCCCGTCGATCAGGCGACCCGCTGACCGTTCGACCAGACGCGACGATGCAACCCCCGCCCGAGCTCACGGAAACCCTGCCCCAGGTCCTGGAGTCGCATTTCGACATGGTGGAGCGCGCGGTGCTGGCGCTCCCCTTTGCCACGGCGCTCGGCGCCGCGCTCGCCTTCAGGCCGCGCCGGCGCGGCACGCCGGCCCGATCGGCGCCGGTGATCGAAACGCAGATCGTGCTGGCCGTCGTCGGCGCCACGGTGATGCTGGTCGTCGGCTCCAGCCTCGCGCGCGCGTTCGGCATCGTCGGCGCGGCGAACCTGATCCGCTACCGCGCGAAGATCGACGACCCGAAGGACGCGGTGGTGATGCTGTCCACGCTCAGCATGGGCCTCTGCTGCGGCGTCGAGCTGTACGGGCTGGCGCTGTTCGCCACGGTGTTCCTGCTCGCGGTGCTCTGGGCGGTCGAGTCGATCGAGCCCGAGCTGACCAAGCACTTCGAGCTGAAGGTCACGGCCGGGGATCCCAACGTGCTGCGCAACGACATCGAATCGATCCTGCGCCGCTATCACGTCAAGTTCGAGCTGCGGACGCTCGCCCAGAAGGAAATCATCTACGACACGGAGCTGCCGCTGCACACGAGAACGGATCGCATCGCGAACGCGATTCTCTCGTCGGGCAAGAACGGGGAAACCGAGGTGGCATGGGACGAGAAGAAAACGAAGAAATAACCGTTATCCCCGGTAGTTCCCGAACTGCAGCGCGACACCGAAGTCCTGCTCGCGCAGCAGCCGCATCACTTCCTGCAACTCGTCCCTCGACGGCGAGGTGATCCGCAGCTGATCGCCCTGGATCGACGCCTGCACCTTCTTCAACTTCGCGTCCTTGATGAACTTGATGATGTCCCTGGCCTTTTCGGTCGTGATGCCCTGCTGCAGCGAGACTTCCTGCCGGACGGTGCTGTTGGCCGCCGCCTGTGCGCTGCCGCGACTCATGTTCTTGACGGGGACGTTCCGCCGGACGAGACGCGTCGAGACGATTTCCCACAGCGCGTTCAGCTTGAATTCGTCGTCCGCGACGAGCACCAGCTTCGACTCCTTCGTGTCGAAGTCGATCGAGGCCTTCGCGCCCTTGAAGTCGTAGCGCTGCGCCACTTCCTTGCGCGCCTGGTTGAGCGCGTTGTCCACTTCCTGGAGGTCGACGTTCGACGTGACGTCGAAGGAACACTGCGTCGCCATGCTGCACACATGGTAGCGCAGCGACGGTTACGACGGGCGGATCTGCGCGCGGCACAGCGCGGCCACCGTCTGCGCGAGCGCCTCCGGCTCGAACGGCTTTGCGACGTGCGCTTCGTACCCGGACACGAGCGCCGACTCGCGTTCGCTGGCCGACGCGTACGCCGTGACGGCGATCGCCGGGATGCCGCCGCCGCGTTCGAGCGGACGGCTCCGCACGCGGCGAATCAGCTCGTAGCCATCCTCGCGCGGCATGCCGACGTCGCTGAGCAGCACGTCCGGCAGGCGGCGATCGATTTCGCTCAACGCCGCCGCGGCGCTGTCGACGGTCGTCACGATCGCGCCGTACTGAGAGAGCGCCATCTCGATCAGATCGCGGGCGTCCGGCTCGTCGTCCACGACGAGGATGCGAAGGTCGCGGAGCAGGTCCCCATCGATCGCCGTCGTCTTCCGTGCGGCGGAGCGCGCGGGCGGCTCGGTTTCGGCGGGCACGTCGCCGATGACCGACGGCAGATCGACCTGGAACGTGCTGCCATGGCCGTCGCCGTCCGACCGTACCTTGATCGTGCCGCCGTGCAGCTCCACCAGCTCGCGCGCGATGGCCAGCCCGAGCCCCAGGCCGCCGTGCTCGCGGGTGGTCGTCCCGTCGGCCTGCCGGAAGGCGTCGAACACGTGCGGCAGGAATCGCGAGTCGATCCCCTTGCCGGTGTCCGTGACCACGATCCGGTAGCCGGGGTTGCGCGTCAGGCGGATTCGCACGGCGCCGCCGGGCGTGGTGAACTTCACGGCGTTCGAGATCAGGTTCCAGGCGACCTGCTGCAGCCGGTCCGGATCTCCGGACGTCATCGCCGGGCGGACGGCGATCTCCGTCGTCAGCGCGATCTGCTTCGCGGCCGCGGCGGGACGGACCACTTCGATGGCCGCGTCGATGATTTCCGCGAGATCGACCGGCCTCACCTGGATCCGCAGTTTGCCCGTGACGATCCGGGAGATCTCGAGGAGGTCTTCGACGAGGCGCGACTGCGCGCGCGCGTTGCGCTCGATGGCCTCGAGCCCGCGCTCCCGTGTGGCGCCCTCCGCGCCGGTCGTCCTCAGCACGCGCGTCCAGCCAAGGACGGCGCCGAGCGGCGTCCGCAGCTCGTGCGAGAGCGTCGCGAGGAATTCGTCTTTCAGGCGGTTCGCCCGCGACAGCTCGGCGTTGCGTTCGCTGATGCGATCGAGCATGGCGTTGAATGCCTGGATGACGACACCCACTTCGTCGTTCGACGTCGGCGTCACGCGGACGGAATCGTCCTGCCCGGTCGAAATCGTCCGCGCGGCGCCGGCGAGCTCGAGCAGCGGCGCCGCGATCACGTGCTGGATGCGCCGGGCGATCAGGAACGACGCCGCCAGCGCGATCAGCAGGAACGTCGCCACCGCGGCCGCGCCGACCCGCAGGCGATCGGTCAGGTCCTCGAGGTCGCGGGATATATAGAGAGTCCCGACGGCGTCGCCCCCTACGGCGACACGCCTGACCATCTGGTAGGACGGGCTCGCCGCCCCCTGCTCCGGCGGGCTCGCGGGGCACCTGGCCCCCGTATCGCGGTAATACGTCGCGAACACCTGGCCGCCCTTGTACAGGCACGCCATGACGACGCGCGGCCGGAGGCGCATCACCGCCAGCGTCTCGCCGGCCGCCTGCGTGTCGTTGAAGGCGAGCGGAGCGGCGCTGTTCTCGGCGACGATGGCGGCCTGCGCGTCGAGGTCCTGCCGAAGCTCCTGCCGGAACTGGGTGATGTCCCACGCCAGGAACCCGCCGCTCGCCAGCACCAAAGCCGTCGCGCTCGACGCGAGCGTCAGGAACTGGAGCTTCCGGCCGATCGGCTGGTCGCGGAACCGCGTCATCGCGCCCCCAGCCGCGCGGGCATCCGCGCGAGTCGAAGCAGGCGCGAGCTGATGTGGAGCCCCACCCTGGTCGCCGCGCCCTGATCGATCTCGAACCGGATCATGCCGGCGTCGCGGACGAAATTGATGATCCCGCCCTGCGCGATGAAGTCGGTGGATTCGCCGACCGTCAGCACCGGCGCGCCTCGCGCGCCGCGGAGGTACTCGACCGTCGGGGCGTCGCGCGGAACGAACAACACGTGGCAGCCGGCCTGCGGCGCCGCGACGACACGCGCCGCAATCGCGCGCCCGTCGATCGACTCGCCGCGGACGATGTCGTCGAGCGCGCTGCCGAAGGGGTTGCGTCCCGCCGTGCAAATCGTGAGCGTGCCGTCAGCCGCGCCGGCCGGCCACTCGACGAACTTGACGAAGTTGTACAGATATGCCGCCTTGACCTGGTATTCGAGCGGTGGCTCCTGTGCCCGTGCAGGTGGAACCGCGAGCGCGACGATCAACGCCGCGAGCAGGTGGCGCATCAGAATCGGGCCGTGAACACGGCCCTGATGCTCCGTTGGAACAGCTCGAAGCCCGCCGCCACGGGGTTGAACTCCGCATGCTGCGGGTGGAGCAGGTCCTCGCCGACCAGCGCCAGGTCCACGTGCGCCGACGCGCGCCAGCCGAGGCGCGCCGCGGCTTCCGAGTACGCGGGCACGCGCGGGTGCGGAAGCTCGCCGATCGATCGCCACCGCGCGTCGAGCTCGACGCGCTGCGACAGATCGACGGACGTGCGCAGGGTGAAGACGTGGCGTGGATCGTTCGCCTCGGTCGTGAGGCCGCCGACATCGCGGCTGCCGGCCGCGTGGAGATCGCCGATGGTGAATTCACCGTTCGGGCGGCCGGGCAGCCCGTCGATGCTGTGAAAGACGTCCGCCTTGAGCATCCACGCGCCGCCGGCCGGGCTGCCGCCGTCGAACCGGGCGCCCGCCTGCGCGCGCTCGCGGTGGTCGCCGGCCGACGCGCCCGTCGAGAACCGCTGGCTGTCGCGGACGACGTACTTGTTGCCGCTGCCCGCCTGGACGAACAGGCCAGGCGTGTCGCGGCTGCTGCGCGTGACGATGTTGATGACGCCGTTGACGGCGTTTGCGCCCCAGAGCGTCGCGCCGGGACCGCGCACGACCTCGACCCGGTCGATGTCCTCGAGCTCGTAGTCGAGGGCAATCCAGAACACGCCGGTGAAGAGCGGGCTGTAGACCGTGCGGCCGTCGATCACGCCCGCGCGGCGGATGTCGTCGCCGGTGACGACGGAAATAGCAGTCGGCGCGGTAGCGATCGGTTCGGGCCTGCGCGCGGCCAGCGTCACGTCGATCTGCATGAGCTGTTCGATGGAGAGCCGCTTGAGATCCTGCGGACCCGGCTCTGCCGACATCGCCTGTCGAGGCAGCAGCAACAGCAGAGCGATGGAGCCGATCGATCGCAGCTGAGTCGGATCGTCCGTGCGAGTGCGACTTATCTTGGTTCGCATACTGCCACGATCTATACTGCCTCGGTTCGCGTGACCTTCGTGCCGGGCACCATGCCCGCGGTCGCTCGACGAAAAGCCAGCCGACCACACTTTCTGCATGCCGCCGACCGAGCTGACAAGAAGTCCGAGCCGCGGCAGTGCCGGGCTGGTCGACATTCTCGATCGCGTGCTCGACAAGGGCCTCGTTGTCGCGGGTGACATCAAGGTATCTCTCGCGGAAGTCGAGCTCCTCACGATCCGCATCCGCCTGATGATCTGCTCGATCGACAAGGCTCAGGAGATCGGTCTGGACTGGTGGAGGTACGACCGTCATCTCTCGCCGGGCCGTGAGCAGATGCTGCAGGAAAACCTCGAACTTCGCGAGCAGCTCCGACTGCTCGAGCGGCGGATCGCGTCGTTGACGCGTGCCGCCGGCCGGCGCGGCCGCGCGACCGGCAAAGCATGACACCGGACTAAGGAGTTCACGATGGCCGTCGAACGAGCTGCTGGCGGAACAAGTCTTATTGACGTCCTCGACCGCGTTCTGGACAAGGGGATCGTCATCGATGCCTGGGTGCGCGTGTCGCTCGTCGGGATCGACCTGATTACCGTCGAAGCGCGCGTGGTCGTGGCATCCATCGACACGTACTTGAAATACTCGGAGGCGGTCGGCGCCGCGGCGTCCGCCGCACGGCCGACGATCGAGACGCAGCGCCCGTACGATGAACTGGCGGCGGAAAATGTCTCGCTCCGCGCGCAGCTGGAAGCGCCCGGCGGCGGCGGGACGAGACGGACTCCGACCGGCGCTCGCCGGCGGACACGGCAATAGTCGCGGGCGCCGCCGCGCGCGGCGCCGCGATGGACCGAACCACAGGGTAGGCCATGAGCTCGCTTCAGGCGCGAACCTTCACTCGCACGTCAGCCGGAACGGCCGTCAACCACGCGGCACGCCTGGAGTTGCTCGAGCACTATCTCGCGCACCACGAGGACGTCGTCCGCTGCGCGGAGTTGAGCCTCGAATGGCTGACGCGCCACGCCGGCGTCAAGCAGTCCGTCTGCCTCGCGGTCGACGCCGAATCGAACATGCTCGTCGGGATCGCCGCCCGCGGGACCGTCGGCGAGAACATCGAGCTGTCGTCGTGGCCGCTGTCCGACGCCTACGATCCGCTGATCGCCGCGCTGCAGTCTCCCGTTCCCGTCCAGTTCAAGTCGTACCGTCCGAACGGCTACGCCGCGAACGCGCCGTCGACGCCGCTTGGCCGCGGGGCGTTCATGGCCATCCCCCTCGGCTTGCGCAGCGGCCTCATCGACACCGACGACATCGCCCCCGGCCTGCTGCTGTTCCGCGCGCCGGCGATGACGCCGGAGATCACCTGGCTCGTGACGGTGCTCGGGCAGAAGATCGATCAGGTGCGCGGACGCGGCAGCCTCGCCGAGGAAGCGCGCAAGCTGCGCCGCGAACGGACGCTCTTTTTCACGATCATCAACGCCGTCACCGACCCGATCATGCTGACCGACATCGAAGGCCGGGGGCCGTCGAGTTGAACAACATGCTCTTTTCGGCGGCGCTGTCGCGGTCGGCGGTGGAGGGCTCGCCGGAAGCGCGCGAGCTCCTGCTGGTGGACCCGAGCGACGGCTCGGACCTCCTGTTCGAAGTGCTGTCGACCACCGTCGAGGACCCACGTGAGGGAACCGGCGTGGTCTCGGTGCTCCGCAACATCACCGACCTGCGGCGCGCCACCGAGCAGATCGAGGAGAACTACCAGAAGCTGCGCGTGGCGGAGGCGGCCGTGCGCGCCGAGCGCGATCGGCTGAACCTCATCATCGACTCGGTCGCCGACCCGATCATCGTCACCGACTCGGCCGGCGCGACCGTCCTGATGAACGCCCCGGCGGAGGACCTGTTCACGTTCGTGACGGACGCGAGCGAGCTGGCGTCGCGCACGGTGCAGGCCAACGACGCGCACTTCTCGTCGTTCATTTCGGGCCTCCTGCTCGGCGAGACCGGGCCTGGAGAAATCCGCCGCGGCGAGATCGGATTGATGAACCCGTCGACGAGCGCGCCGATTCCGGTCGAAGCGATCGCCGGCAAGGTGCTGACGGAAACGGGCGAATTGACCGCGGTCGTCACGATTCTTCACGACCGCCGCGAGGCGCTCGAGCGCGCGCGCCTGTACGAACAGTTGAAGGCGGCGTCGGACGAACTGCAGGCGCGCGTCCAGGCGGCGACGGCGGAACTGGCGACGCAGAACGAGCTGCTGCGCCGGCAGGCGATCGAGCTCGAGCAGGCCTCGCGCCTGAAGTCGCAGTTCCTCGCCAACATGTCGCACGAGTTCAGGACGCCGCTGAACGCGATCCTGGGCTACACCCACATGCTGCTGCAGGGCGTCGCGGGCGACCTGCTGCCCGCGATCAAGCGGCAGCTGCAGCGGATCGACTCCAACGGCCGTCACCTGATGACGATCATCAACGAGATTCTCGACATCACCCGCATCGAGGCGGGGAAGATGCCGATGCAGCTCAGCGAGTTCAATCTCAACGAGCTGGTGCCCGAGGTGATGACGGAGCTCGACCCGGTGATCGCGCGCTCGAGGCTGACGGTGACGCCGAAGCTCTGTCCCGAGCTGCCGATGGTCTACAGCGACCGGCAGAAGGTGAAGCAGATCATCGTGAACCTGCTCAGCAACGCGCTGAAGTTCACGCACGAGGGCGGCATCCAGATCACGGTCGGCTACGATCCCGGTGACCGGACGGCATTGGTCGCGGTTTCGGACACCGGCATCGGCATTTCACCCGAGAACCACGAGAAGATCTTCGAGGACTTCCGCCAGGTGGACGATTCTCCGTCACGTCAGTATGGCGGCACTGGCCTGGGTCTTGCGATCTGCCGGCGGCTTGCCACCGCGCTCGGCGGACGCATTACGCTCGAGAGCACGATGGGGAAGGGTTCGATCTTTACGTTGACTATCCCCGCTGAAGCAGAACAATGACTCAGCAAGAGGCCCCGTTGATTCTCGTCGTCGATGACTATCAGGATGCCCGCGAGATGTATGCCGAGTACCTGCAGTTCTCCGGGTTCCGCGTCGCGGAAGCGAAAAACGGCAACGAAGCCGTCGCGCAGGCGTTTTCGCTCCGGCCCGACCTCATCCTGATGGACCTGTCGCTGCCGGGCATGGACGGATGGGAAGCGACCAAGCTCTTGAAGGCCGACGAGCGGACCAAGCACATTCCCGTCGTCGCGTTGACGGGCCACGCGCTGGCCGGTGCGTCGGAAGGCGCGCGGAAGGCGGGGTGCGATTCGTTCGTCACCAAACCGTGCCTGCCCGACGATCTCGTCGTCGAGGTGCGGCGCATGCTCGAAACGGTCAGGAAGGGCTGAGGAAGACACCGAGATGGCGAAGGCCCCCAAGCAACCATCCGGGCGTAAGCCCACCGGCCGCGCCGCCGCCGCTGCCCGGCCACGGGCCGTCGGCGGCGCACGACCGGTGAAGCGGGCGGCAGGAGGCGCGGCGCCGGCCCGCGCACCGCGCCCGGCGCCGAGGAAGAAGTACGAGGACGACACCGCGGTGACGCGGGTGACGCACGAAACGGCGGTGCGCGGGAACGAAACGCGCGTCGAGCGGGTGGTCGAGCGGGCGTCGAAGTCGAGCATGCCGGAGGTGGACCGCGCGGCGGGCCGCGGACGCTACGTCTACTGCATCATCCGCGCGAGCCAGCCGCTGAAGTTCGGCGCCATCGGCATGGACGAGCAGTGGCCCGAGGTCTACACGATCAACTTCAAGGACATGGCGGCGGTCATCTCGGACATCCCGCTGGCGCCGCTCGATTCCACGCGCGAGAACGTCCTCGCGCACGAGCGCGTCAACGAGACGGTCATGCGCGATCACACGGTCATCCCGATGTCGTTCGGCACGATTTTCAAGACGCGTGAAGACATCGTGGAGCTGCTGCGGTCGGCGTACGACGCGTTTGCCGACGTGCTGTCGAAGATGCAGGACAAGCTCGAGTTCGGTCTCAAGGTGCTGTGGGACCGCGAGGAGATCGTCCGCGCCATCGAGCAGGAGGACGAGGACATTCACCGGCTGAAGACCGAGATCTCCTCGCAGAAGGGGTCCACCTACTTCGCGCGGATGCAGTACGGCCGCCTGATCGACGGCGCGCTCCAGCAGCGCTCGGAGCGCTACGTCGCCGAGTTCCTGCAGCGGCTCCGCGACGTCTCGGTCGCCTCGCGCGTGAACCGCGCCATCGGCGACAAGATGATCATGAACGCCGCCTTCCTCGTCCAGCGCGACCAGGAGCCGGCGTTCGACCGGCGCATCAAGGAGATTGCGTCGACGTTCGACAAGCTGACGTTCAAGTACACGGGCCCGTGGCCGCCGTACAACTTCGTCAATATCCGGCTGAAGCTGGAGCGCGCAGGGCAACACTAGGCAACAACTGAAGGTCCGCCCCTACAATGTGTGTAGGGGCGGGTCTTCAGACCCGCCGCGGACCTCCGATGTTCCTCCTTGACTCGCTCATGATCGACGGCATCGCGTGGACGCTGAAGACTGTCGTCAGGGCGGCTGAGGCCGAGATGAACGACGACACGGCGCTGCGCGAGCAGCTGCTCGCGGCCGAGATGCAGCGCGAGATGGGGGAGATCTCGGACAAGGATTTCGTCGAGATCGAGCGCGACCTGCTGGCCCGCATCCGCGAGATCAAGGAACGGCGCGAGGGCGGCTCCGGGCCGCTGGCGTTCGGCGAAGGCGAGCCGATCGAGACGGGCGGGGACAGCCGCTTCCAGATCGAGGCGAGCGTCTCCGGCGACTTCCACGACCCCATCGACGCGCCGCACACCACCATCATCGAGGAAGCGCCGCCGCGGCGCGGCCTCATCGGGGTGAAGCACGGACAGACCGAGCAGGTGCTCGACATCGAGCCAACGCGCGCGGAGACGCTGGAAGAAAGCGGCCTGCCGCTGCCGACCGGCAAGTTGCGCGCGAAAGGAAGCGTCCGGACGGCCCGCGCCCCGCGCACGCGAAGCACTCGAGCGACGCGAACCGCCCGAACGCCGCGAACATCGCGAACCTCCTCCCGCAGGACTAAGATCCGCTGATTGTGAGCGCGACGCTCAGCTACGTCTTCTGCCTGGTCCGCAGCGCCAGGCGGCCGACCCTGCGCGGCATCAGCGAGGGGATGCCCGGCGGAAACGAGCTTCGCGCGATCGAGGTTGGCGACGGTGTGTGGGCCGTCGTCCAGAGCGTGCCCGAGGCGGAGTACGGCGAAGCGGCGCTGGCGCGGGGCCTCCAGAATCTCGACTGGGTCGGTCCGCGGGCGATCGCGCACGAACACGTCATCGAATCGTTCCTCTCCGCAACCGCGCTGCTGCCGATGCAGCTCTTGACCCTGTTCACGTCCGACGACCGCGTGGCCGAGCACGTGCGATCGGATCGCGCGCGCATCGGGCGCATCCTCAAGCGCGTCGAGAAGAAGGTCGAGTGGGGGCTGCGGCTCACGTGGAACGAGAAGGAGGCGCGCGAGAAAGCCGCGAAGCGGCCGGCACGGACCGGGACCCAGTTCCTCGCGCGCAAGCGCGACGTCCTCGATGTCAGCCGCCGGCGGCTCGCCGAGGCGCGGACCGCGGCGAACCGTGTGTACAAGGCGATCGATCGCCAGGCCGCCGCGTCGCAGCGGCGCACGAGCCTGGAGCGCGCCACGCCGGGATCGCGGCTGCTGCTCGACGCGGCGTTTCTCGTGCCGGTCGCGAAGAGCGGCGCGTTCAGGACGGCCATTCGTGAACAGACGCGGGCGCTGCGCGGCACCGGCATCGACACGTCGCTGACCGGGCCGTGGCCGGCCTACAACTTCATCCAATGAGCCCGCGCAAGGCGCCGCGTCAACGCACCGAGGCGGAGGAGATCCTCGGCCCCGAGGATGGGTCGCTGCTGGACATCGTGGACAACCTGTTGAACAAGGGGGTCGTGCTCAGCGGAGACATCACCATCGGCCTTGCCAAGGTCGACCTGGTGTACGCGCGCGTGTCGCTGCTGCTGTCGGCCGCGGACCGCGTGCTGCCCGGCGAGCAGGTCGATTTCACGGAGCGGCATCACGCGCGGCGCCAGGCACGCCTCAGGCGCCGCCGGGCGCGTGCGTGATCGTCTGCGTCTACGCGCTGCTCAGCCCGGCGCCCGCGCGCCTGCGCCTGACGGGGATGGCGGGCGAGCCGCTGCGCGTGGTCACCGCCAATCGCATCGGCGCGGTCGTCGGCGGGATGAGGCGCGCGCCCGCGCCGAGCATCAGGAATCTGCGGCGGTACGCCGCGGTGGTGGAGGCGATTGCCCTCGCGTCCCGCGGGGCCACTCTTCGGCGCCGCCTGCGCGCCGTCCGTGGCCGCTGCCAGATGACCATCCGCCTCCTCTCGCCCGTTTCGGAGTCGGAGTCGGATGACGCCCCGTTGGCGAGTCGGAGTGCGATGGCGGGTCGTGCGCGACTCCGACTCGCGCATGGGGCGACTCAAGGTACGCAGTATTTGCGGCGGAGGGCGGCGCTGGCGGCCAGCGCGCGCGCAATCCCGGGGTTTGCGCCGATTCGCGCCGCAGTCCGGCGCTTCGTCAAGGACGAGCGGGTCGAGAAGCGCGCCAACATCGTGACAGTCAATCACCTGATCCCCCGCACGGCGGCGCCGCGTTACCTCGCCGCGGTCGAGCGCGCGGCGACCGCGAACCACCTCCGCCTGATGGTCAGCGGGCCGCTGGCGCCCTACGCGTTCGCGGACAATTGGTGAATGGCGAAGAAGGCGGCAGGCAAGACGCCGCGTCGGCGTGGCAGGGCTTCGGCGGGAAAGCCGGCTCGGAAGCGGGTCGTGACGAAGCGGGGCGCCCTGACGATCACCGAGGTCGCGCAACTCGACGACCTGCGCCGCGAGCTCGAGCGCGTCGGCCGCTCGGCATCACCGCTGCGGTGGAACGCCGATCCAGACGATGTGCAGCGCTCGGTCGCGCAGCTGGTGCTCACGCTCGTCGAATTCATCCGCCAGCTGCTCGAACGGCAGGCCATCCGCCGCATGGAAGCGGGCACGCTCACGACGCGCCAGACCGAAGAGATCGGCCGCGCGCTGATGAAGCTCGAGGAAACGGTCGTCGACATCGCGGCGAAATTCGGCATCCCCCGGGAGGAGTTGAACCTCGATCTCGGCCCCGTCGGAAAACTGCTGTGAAGCCGCGCG
>WNFK01044412.1_pt1 | contig 12059 bp, 8 predicted proteins | sample 5400281 | NCBI WGS metagenome assembly WNFK01 (sample SAMN13153350, study PRJNA577476) | soil metagenome | isolation source: 20 cm soil on Douglas fir-dominated hillslope | place: USA:California | collected 2013-09-17
GTCGAACCGCCCGGTTCAAGACCACCAGAGCCCACAGTCGATCGCAGTAGTCGCGGCGGCGGGTCGTCTCGAAGCGATCGAGGAGCCGGCCGATCTCCGGACGGCGAATGCCGACCCCGATCAGGTGCGAGGTGTCGGCGAGCTCGTCGCGGAAGAAGCCGGGGATGGAGCCGGAGAACCAGGATTCCAGCGGGACCGCGAACCCCTGCTTGGCGCGGGTGAGCACCTCCGCGGGCACGCGGCCCTCGAGGGCGCGCTTGAGCAGGTACTTGGTGGTACCGGCGCGGAGCTGGAGATCGGGAGGAAGCGAGCAGGCGAACTCCACCAAGGGATGGTCGAGGAGCGGAACGCGCGCCTCGAGGGAATTGGCCATGCTCATCCGGTCCACCTTGGTGAGGATGTCGCCGGGCAGGTAGGTCTTGAGGTCGAGATCTTGCAGCCGGGACAGGGAATCGAGGTCCCGATCCGCCAGGGCCGCGATGTCCACCCGTGCCGCCCCGACATCGCCCTCCAGAACGGCCTCCAGCGCCTGGCGGGGAAAGAGCGAGATCGAATGGATGTACCGCTGCAATCGCGGGAGGGAGAGGGTGTAGAGCGTGTTCCTGCCGCCTCCAACGGGCAAGAGCGCGCTGGCCGCCCGAAGGACGCCTCCCAGGCCCAGGTCGCCGGCCAGGCCCAGGTGCCGGCGTCCGCGATCCACGCCGTATCGGTCATAGCCGGCGAACAGCTCATCCCCGCCGTCGCCGGAGAGCACCACCTTGACGTGCTGCCGGGCCAGCCGCGATACGAGGTAGGTGGGGATGGCCGACGAGTCCGCGAACGGCTCGTCGAAACCGGACAGCAACTCCTCCAGCACCTTCAGGTCGTTGGGCTCGACAAGGAGCTCATGGTGCTCGGTGCCGCAGGCCTCGGCGACCTGCCGGGCATAGGGCAGCTCGTTGTACCGGTCCTCGCGAAAACCCACCGAGAAGGTCTTGACGGGTCTCCTGGACGTTCGGGCCATGATGGAGACCACCGCGGTGGAATCCACCCCCCCGCTGAGGAATGCGCCCACCGGCACGTCGCTGACCATGTGGAAGCGAACGGCGTCCTCGAGCCGCTCCCAGAGCTCTGCGGCGCCCTGCGCCTCGCTGGCGGGCCTCCGACCGGTCTTGAAATGGTCCGTGGGCTGCCAGTACCGGCGCGGCGCATCTGGCCGCCCGGACCGGATCCGGAGGGTATGGCCCGGGGGAACCTTGGCCACGCCCTCCAGGATGCTGAGCGGGTCCGGCACGTAGCCGTACTGGAGGTACGCGCCGAGCCCCTTCCGGTCGAGGCGCGGAGCGAGCCACGGGCTCTGCACGAGCGCCTTGAGCTCGGACCCGAACAGGAAGCCCTCGGATGTGGCCGCGTAGTAGAGCGGCTTGATCCCGAGGCGATCTCGGGCGAGGAAGAGCTCGCGGCGCGGACCATCCCAGATGGCGAACACGAACATCCCGCGCAGCGGCTCGACGCACCCCTCCCCGTACTCCTCGTAGAGGTGGATCAGAACTTCGGTGTCAGAGGCCGTAGCGAATCGATGGCCCCGGGCGACGAGGTCGGCGGTCAGCTCGCGGTAGTTGTAGATCTCGCCGTTGAAGACCACCCACAGGGTCTTGTCTTCGTTCGACATCGGCTGCGTGCCGCTTGCCAGGTCGATGATGCTGAGCCGGCACATTCCCATGCCGAACGGTCCGGCCACGTGGCGACCTTCACCGTCTGGCCCCCGGTGAGCCAGGACCTGCGCCATCCGGTCCAGGACCTCGATCCGGACCGGACGGGCGGCGTCAGTGCTGAACGCGCCGTAAATACCACACACGAGGCTCGACTCCGTTCTGCGCGGGCAGCCGCTCGGCCTGCCGCAGGATCTGCTGCAGGCACACCGCGAACGCCGCCGGGTAGTAGACGTACCAGAGGTACGCCACCGACGCGAAGAAGCTCCCGATCAAATAGACGACCAGCGAGGTCTGGATGGCGACCGCCATCAACCAGACCTCTCGGTACCCGCGCGCCCGTCGGTATCGCTTCACGATCCGGGCCGAAATCGCGATGACGCTGGCGAGGAAGAGCACGTAGAAGCACAGCGCGGGCAGGCCGATCTCGTTGAACACCTGCAGGTAGGCGTTGTGGTTGACCAGCTCCTTGTTGGACACGATGTGAAAGTTGTTGACGCCCACGCCGAACAACCACCGGAACGGATTGACACCCGCGGCCTCGAAGCTGCGCTTGATCAGGTCCCAGCGTGCCGACGCGCTATCGGCCGCGCTCGTGTTGCCGTCGCCCCCGGCAAAGATCGTGAAGATCCGGCCCGGGCTGGTCGCCAAGAGGCCCAAAGCGCCCGCCGCGCCCACCGCGAGCGCGGCCGGGTAGCGTCGGCTGATCTTGGCCAGAAAGAAGGCGCCGCCGATGACCATGCTCAGGAAGCCGGCCCGGGAGTACGTCACCACCGCGGTCGCCCCCAGCAGCATCGCGCACACGAAGTAGGTGAACCTCATCAGCGGGTTGCGGCGCATGAGGCCGAGGTAGATCGCGAACGGGATGAGCATGTTCATGGCCAGGGCGAGATCATTGGGATTCGCGAACATGCCGCCCAGAGCGCCGGAGGCCCGGTAGTATTCGACCAGGTTTTTGCCCTGAGCGAAGTCGGCGAGCGTCATGACCCCGACGATGGTCGCGGAGACGACCACGACCTCGATGATGAACCGCAGGCGGCGGAACGAGGTCACCACGTTGATCATCAGGAGAAAGATCAGCAAGATCTTCACGAAGAGATCGGTGAAGGACTCGAAGCTGGCGGCCGGATCGAGACCCAGCGGGATCGACACGATCGCCAGCGCATCGATGGCCAGGACGTACTTGAAGGGTTGGGGCATGACCGACAGCGGGCCGCCCTGGCCGAGCTTGTCCAGGAAGAAGATTGCGAGCGTCCCGATGGTCAGGATCTTCACCAGAGGGAACGTCCCGATCGGCAGCAGCTCATTGGGACGAAGATAGAGCAGGATCGTGAACAGGATCAGACCGCGGTATGCGAGCTCGTAGCGCCCGGCCAGGGACGACCGAACCGCCGAGATGGACGGCGCCGGAGTGCTCATCGATCGGCCACCTTGAGGCCGCGCACGCAGATCGGCTCGTCCGCCACGTAGAGATCGCTGAACCCGGCCTCCCGGAACCAGCGGATCACTTCCGGGTACCGGTGCTTCCACTGATATTTCGGGGTGTACCAGTCGAACGTATCCAGCCACCGGCTGCGCCAATTGGGGTGCGTGTTCGTGGGCAGCAGGATCTGCGACACCCGCCCGACGAGCGGCAGCTGATGCACGATATTCAGCGGGACGGCGACGGTCGATGCGTAGTACACGACCGGACGCGGCAGCCGGGTCGTGACAAGCCGCAGAACGTCGGAGACGTACCGCGCCATCCCGCCCGCCTGGTACACGTAGACCGCGAGCTGTCCGCCCTTCTTGACGGTGGCGCCGACACACCGGAACGCCCCCGCCGTATCCGGCGTGTGGTGGAGCACGCCGATCGAGTAGGCGAGATCGAAGGTCTCGTCGGAAAAGGGCAGCGCGAAGATGTCGGCCTGCACCAGGTGGGCGGTCGGCACGCCTCGGAGATTCTGCGCCGCCGCGTCCACCGCGCGGGTCAGATCGACCCCGACGACCTCGGCCCCCCAGCGCGTCATCACCTCGGCGTAACGCCCGGCCCCCACGCCCGCGTCGAGCACGAGGCGGCCCCGCACGTCCTCGGGCCCCAGACCGGTCTTGAGTCTGAACCCATCCGCTGATTCTCGCGTCCCGTTCGCCGAATCCATCTGGACGGTCCGGAAGCGATGCCATTCGTCACCGAAGCTCTCCGCATACGCGTCGCCACCTACAAACCGCGGGATGCCCCGGACGATCGGGTAGGCGCCCGCACACGCGGAGCAGCTGAGCGTGCCGGTCTCGACATCGGCGCCCGCGGCGCCCTCTGCGTGCAGAACGAGCTCGCCCTTGCACGCAGGACAGACGAGCAGCTGGAGGAGCCGGGGCTTCACGGCGCGCTCCCGGCTAGTGGACCTGGCGCCATTCGCTCTCTCGGCGGCCGGACAGGAACCGGACGAAGCCAACCAGGAAGGCCAGGTGAATGGCCAGGAGGTAATAGCCGACCAGGGCGAACCGGATGCCCTGGATGCGCTGCCGGAAGAGGTAGCCGACCAGGCCCCACCCGTAGAACAGCAGCTGGAGGCCAAAGAGGGTTCGGTAGAGCGGCGACTCGAGCAGAGCCGCGCTGGTCACCAGCATGGCGATGAGCAGGAAGGGCAGGGTCCAGCGTAGCAGCTTGTGCGAGACGAAGGCGAAAGCCGTGACCGCGTCCAGGGGCCCCCCGAGCAGGCCGCTCAGGGCCCGGAAGCTGCCGGTGGCGATCCGGACACGACGGGCGAACTCACCGGCGACCGTGGAGGCGGCGAAATCGGTGCCCCGGGCTTCGGGATCGTAGAGGACCCGGAAGCCCAGGCGACGGGCATTCATCGGGACTACCAGGTCCTCCACCAGGGTGTCGGCCGCGAGGGGCACGAAGCACTGCCGTCGGAGCGCGTAGATGGCGCCGCTGGCGGTGAGGGTCACTCCGATCTGCGACTCCATCAGGCGCAGCCAGGATTCGTAGCGCCAGTAGAGTCCTTCCGTCTGGCGCGACTCGGCGCTGGCCTGGAACTGGAGCGCCCCGCACACCACCCCCACCCGCGGGTCCGCGAAGTGGCGGACCAGCTTGTGCACCGCGTCCGGCGCGAAGAGCGTGGCCGCGTCCGAGAAGACCAGGATGTCGTGTCCGGCGCGGCTCACGGCCTGGTTCAGCGCGCTCGACTTGCCGCCGCGGACGGGCAGGACGAGCACCGTGATGGTGCCATCGGCGGCGCGCTCGAGGATCTCGTTGGTGCCGTCGGTGGAGCCGTCGGAGACGAACAGGATCTCGAGGCGGTCCTTCGGGTACTCCAGCGCGGCCAGGTTCTCCAGCTTCTCCGGGAGATGACGCTCCTCGTTGTGGGCCGGTATGATCATCGAGACGGCGGGAAGCGGGCCCGTCTCGGTGCCCACCGGAGCGCGCCGCCAGAGACGCGCGATCCGCGAGACCACGAAGAGCACGCCCGGGTAGAGCGCGTAGGTATAGACCACGAGAAGAAAGCAGGCCCAGAATACCAGCGGGAGTGCCATAGCCGCCGCGCGACCGCTACTTGGCCCCACGACCAAAGAGAACGATCTTCACCGTGTCGACGAGGATCCGCAGGTCGAGCCAGAACGACATGTGCTTGATGTAGAACAGATCGTAGCGCAGCTTCTCCGTGACTTGCTCCAGGCTCACCGAATACCCGAACCGGGTCTGGGCCCAGCCCGTGATGCCGGGCCGCACCGAGTGTCGGAGCGCGTAGTACGGAACGTGCTCGGCCATCGTCTGGACGTTGGCGAGAATCTCGGGCCGCGGCCCGACCAGGTCCATATCGCCCTTCAGAACGTTCCAGAACTGCGGGAGCTCGTCCAGCCGGAGCCGCCGGATCATGCGGCCCATGCGGGTGATACGGGTCGTGTCGTCGCGATCCCAGACCGCCGCCGCGACCGTCTGCCCAGGCCGCAACGGATACATCGTCCGAAACTTGTAGAGCCGGAACCGCCGGCCGTTCCGACCGGCCCGCTCGTCGATAAAGAGCACCGGGCCGCGCGAGTCGAGTCTGATCGCGAGCGCGATCAGCAGCATGAGCGGAGCGGTGAGAAGAAGGCCGACCGTGGCCGCCAGGACACTCGACGTACGCCGCTGAGCGAGCTGCAGGCGAGACTTGCGGAAGGCGCCGGAGAAGATGAGAAACGACGGAGTCAGCGACTCGATGGGCAGCTTGCCGCTGAAAGACTCGTACGTGCCTAGACCGTCCTCTACCACGATGCCCTTGACCCCGCACTCCAGCAGCTGGCTCATCGGCATACGGCCCCGGCGCTCGGTCAGCGCGACGATCAGCCGGTCGGGCTTGATGTCGTCGATGATCTTGTCGAGTCTCTCCAGCGGTCCCAGCACCGGATAGGGCAGGCCGTTCGTATCCGAACCGTTGCCCTCGTCCACCACGCCCACGATGGCGTACCGGAAATTGGGCCGCGCCTCGATCTCATGGATGATCCGCCGGGCCAGGGGCCCGGTCCCCAGCACGAGTACCCGGTCCGCGAATGCCCGACGCCGCATGATGGTGTAGCCGATGGCGCGGAGGGGAACGAGCAGTCCCGCCGCCACCAATAGACTGGACACGAAGGTGCCCTCGGCCATGCCGGCGTCGGGGACCATCGTGTAGAAGAGCCCGAGCAGGATCAGCGCGACGCCGAACGACTGCAGCAGGCGCGCCGCGAACAAGCTGAAGCTGCGAACGACGCGCAGGTCGTAGAGATCGTTGTAGTAGAAGGCCACGATGCAACAAAGCGAGACCGCCCCGGCCTGCCCGAGCATGGTCGCCACGTCGAGCCAGTCCACGAAGAGACGGTGACCCCAGGCAAATGCGGTCGCCGCCACCGCCAGCGAGAGCAGGAGGCCTTCGACGATCGCGAGGGTCACCGCGAGCGGTCCCGGGAGCGCCGGTTCCTCACCGCGGCGTCCTCGCCGCGCCGGAGCATTGCACCAACCTTTCGGCCCATCCGGGTGAAGGACCCGCGACGTTCGGCCCCGTCGAGCGCCGGTGTCGTGTAATACCCTGGGTAGCGATTTCGATAGCGGCCCGAGCTCAGGTTGTCGAATCCGTTGAAGACGATACCGACCATCTTGGTCGGGTCGACCGTATCGAGGGCGGTCTCCAGCAGCGCCCGCGGCGTCTGGTGAGCCGCCATGACCACGATGACGCCGTCGACCCAGCGGGTCACCACCAAACAATCCTGCACGATCGCCAGGGGCGGAGTATCCATGACGATGTAGTCATACTGGGCCCGGGCCTGGTCGAGAAGTGTCCCGAGCTGCGGGGACTTCAGCACCTCGTACGGGCTTGCCGGAACCTGGCCGGCCAGCACCACGCTCAGGTTGTACGGGGGCCGCGCTTGCACGATATCCTCCAGGGCGATGCTCGGATCAAGGATCGCATCCACCAGACCCACGGTCCGTGAACCGTTGAACCCCAGCACTTGCCCGATCGAGGGACGGCGAAGGTCGGCCTCGACCAGCAGCACCGAGTTCTCCGAGCCCTGAGCAAGGGCCCCCGCCAGGTTGATGGCGGTGGTGGTCTTGCCGTCCCCGACCCCGGGACTCGAGATGGCAATGACCGAGAGCGCATTGCTCTTGTGCCGCTGCTCCACGGTGTGCCGCAGGGCCCGGTACTGCTCGGCCTCCTGACCGGAGGGGGCGACGAGGCTAACGAGGTGACTCTCGACCTCTCCGGTGAGCATCGCGGCGCGGCGCGGTCCAGCGGCCACTCGCCGACGCTGGGCGCCCGGTTGTGCCGCGGGGCCCGGATACGACGTCGAGGCCGCGGGCGGCGGCGGAGTCAGCGAGATCGGCGGCGGCGAGACCGGTGACGACGGGGCCGGGGCCGGTGGCGCCTGAGACGGACCCGGAGAAGGGCGCTGGAGTCGCATCGCCCGATCGCGCTGAGCCTGCTCCAGAGCCTTCGAGAACTTGCTCATCGGGTGATCAGATCGCGAACCGATCGGGCCAGGTCCGCGAGATAGGAAGTGGACAGGTCCATGGCAGTGGGTACCACGTTCGGATGGAGGAAGATGGTGGCCGCTACACCGGAGACGAGGGCCGCCGAGACACCGAGCAGCCCCCAATGAAACGAGCTCATCTGGCTCGGCCTGTTCCGCGCGCGGGAGCGCCGCACGGCGACGCGGCCGCGCGTGCGGATCCGGGGGCGGGCGCCGACCTCGAGATAGCCGATGGCCTGATCCACGATGCCGCGGCTGATGCGCCGAGTCTGATCCGCGTAGCCGATCAGGAGGCAGTGATCACAAACCGTGTTGACGATGCGGGGAATGCCCGCCGCGTACTCGACGATGTGCTCCACGGAGGCCTCGGTGAAGATTCCCAGATCCCGGGCACCCGCCATCCGAAGCCGCGTCCGGATGTAGTTCCGCGTGCCGGAGCGGGTCATCGGTGGGATCGTGCACATGATCGAGATGCGCTGCTTGAGCTGGCGCAGCTCCGGCATCTCGAGGCGCGCGAGCAGCTCCGGCTGCCCCACGAGCACGATCTGGAGGATCTTCTCCTTGGTGGTCTCGAAGTTCGACAGGAGCCGGATCTGCTCGAGCGTCTGCGGGTAGAGGTTCTGTGCCTCGTCGAGGATCAGGACCGTGTTCTGGCCCGCGCCGTGGCGCTCGATCAGGAAGTTCTGCAGTACGACCAGCCGCTGGGCCGCCGACTCGCCCGGCTTCTCGATCTCGAACTCCTCGAGCATGTACTCGAGGATGGCCGGGAAGGGGAGCAGCGAGTTCGACACGTAGGCCACCGCGGTGTTGCTGTCGAGCTCCTGGCGGAGCGCCTCCAGCAGGGTGGTCTTGCCCATGCCCACCTCGGCGGTCACCAGGATGAAGCCCTTCTTCTCCTGGATGGCGTAGAGGAGCTGGGCGAGCGCCTCCTTGTGCCCCGGGGTCATGTAGAGGAAGTCGGGATCGGGGGTGACCCCGAACGGATCCCGATCGAAGCCGTAGAAGTCGAGGTAGATCGCCATGACGCGCTAGGCGCGATCGCCCCGGGACAGCAGCTGGGCCAGCTGCTCGTTGCCGTGGGCGAAGAAGTACGAGGAACCGCCCACCACGACCAGCGCGACGAGCACGCCGACCGCGGCGAGGCGAAACCGCCAGCGGCTACGGCGGGCGTCGGCCTCGGTCACGATGCGCGGAATGTTCACCAGGATCGGGACCGTGGTGTAGGCGCGGAGGTCGCGGGAGGAGTGGAACGAGGTGTCGAGCAGCTCCATGAGCACCATGCTCCCGGCTCCGAGCACGAACGACAGGGCCAGGCTGGCCATGAGGAGTCGTGAGCGACGGGGAGCGGCCGGGGTCGAGGAAGGCAGGGCCGAGTCGAGGATCCGGAACTGCTCGCCCTTCTGCCGCTGCTCCATGCTCTCGGCGAGAAGCGCGTCCTCGTGCTTCCGGGACAGGGTCTGGTAGAGCTCCCGGGTGCCTTGATAGTCCCGGGTCGCGTCGAGATACTCCTGCTCGCGCTTGGGGGCGTTGTCGAGACGGGTCTGATAGGCACCGATGCCCTGCCGCAACCGCTGCTCGTCCTGCTTGGCCAGCCGCAGCTCGATCTCGATCGAGCGCAGTGTGTCCTGGAGCCTCGCCACCTCGGGGGTGGGCGGGCCGGCAAGCGCCTTCGGGTCGGCCTTCGGCCTCGGCGCCGCCATGTCCTTCTGGAGGCGCTCGATCTCATCCTTGATCCGGATGATGTCGGGCCAGCGGTCCGTGTACTTCATCCGCAGCATGACGAGCTCCTGCTGCAGCCGCGCCAGCCGGACCTCGTCGGACTCGGGCCCGCCCGAGTTGAGCTTGGCCTGCGCCAGCTGACCGGCGACCTGATCCCGCCGCTCGGCCAGGCGGATCAGGTTGTCGTTGTTGATGCGCAGCTGGCCGTTCAGCGAATCGAGGGTGGCCAGATTGCCCTGCAGCTGTTGCGGCAGCTCGCCCAGGTAGCGGCGCTGCAGCTCGCCCAGGCGGGCTTCCTGCTCGTCCAGGCGGCGTTTGGCGTCGCTGAGCTGGACCTTCAAGAACTCGGCGGTGCCGGTGGCCTGACGCTCGCGGGCCTTCAGGTTCTCCTCGATGTAGAAGGAGGCCAGAGTGTTGGTGACGACGGCGACGGTCTGCGGGTCCCGTCCACGATACGACAAGGCAAACGAGGTGGTGGTCCCGCCGCGACTGGAGTCGGCCGCGCGCAGGTCGAGCCGGATGTCCCGCCGCATCCGGTCGACCGCCTGCTCGGACGTGCCGGCCCCCTTGAGATCGGGATAGAGGCCCATCCGCGTGATCAGGGACTCGAGACGCGACCGGCTCAGAATCTCCTGGCTGATGGTGTGCAGCCGGATCTCGAGCTCGCTGGTCACGGTGGAGCGCACGAACGCCTCGGGTACCTGCTGGCGCTCGATCATCACGAGGGCGGCGGACTGATAGAGATCCGGGAGGGCCATGATGACCGCGACCGCGGCGGTGAGGGGCAGCAGGAAGACGATGATGCCGAGCCACTTCCGCCGGGTCCAGAGGGCCCAGACGCGGTCGAGACCTCCCCCGCGGGGCGCCGCTTCCTGATCGTCGAGGCCGCGTAGCGTGTCACTCATGGCCGGTGGGCGTTCCGCCGCTCTCGATCGAGCCCGCTGTCCTTGATCTTGTAGAGCAGCGCCCGGTACGAGATCTCGAGCAGCTTGGCCGCGCGAACGCGGTTCCACTGGCTCTGCTCGAGCGCCTGGAGGATCGCCCCTCGCTCTGCCACCAGCGCGGCCTTGCGCGAGATGTCCTTCAGCGAGAGCGTCGCCGGCTTCGGCGGACGCGCGCCGCCGCCGTCCTCGGGCGGCGCCCCGGCGCCCGATAGCGGGCTCCGTCGCAGGAGGGGGTCGCCCAACACGATCATCCGCTTGATCATGTTCTCCAGCTCCCGCACGTTGCCCGGGAAGCGGTGGTGCATGAGGCGCTGGACGGTCTCGGCGGGCAGCTGCTGACTCTCCCTCCGGAAGAGCTGCGAGAAGCGCTGCATGAAGTACGCGGCGAGGACGGGAATCTCCTCGGGACGCTCCCGGAGCGGTGGCACCGTGATCTGAATGACGTTCAAGCGATAGTAGAGGTCTTCCCGGAACCGCCCCGCGGCGACCGCTTGCTCGAGGTCCTGATTGGTCGCGGCGAGCACGCGCACGTCGACCTTGACGGTGGAGCGGCCACCCACTCGCGAGAACTGGCCGTCCTGCAGAACGTGGAGCAGCTTGCCCTGCAGAGCCGGGTGCAGGTCCCCGATCTCGTCGAGAAAGATCGTGCCGCGGTCGGCCGACTCGAACTTGCCGATCTTGAGCTGGTGCGCCCCGGTGAAGGCCCCGCGCTCGTGGCCGAAGAGCTCGCTCTCGAGGAGCTCGCGAGGCACCGCCGCGCAGTTGACCTTCACGTAGGGTCCGCTCTGTCGCACCGACACCTCGTGAATTGCGCGGGCGACCACGTCCTTGCCGGTGCCGGTCTCGCCGCAGATCAGCACGGTGACGTCGACCCGCGCCGCCTGCTCGATGATCTCGCGCACCTCGCTCATCTTGGGGCTGCGCCAGAGACCGACCTCCTCGAGGAGCCGTGCGCGCGCGTCGTCGTCGGGGGTACGGTCCCAGCTGCGGCGCGGGCGCGCGAGCGCGCTCTTCAGCACGTTCTCGAGGTCATCGGCGGTGAACGGCGTCTGCAGGAAATCATCGGCGCCGAGCGATCCCGTCTCGGCGATGCGGTCGGCTGGGTCGCTATCCGCGACGACGACGATTGCCCCGGGATTGCCGCCCTGTGCCTTGAGCCGCCGGAGCAGCTCGACGGCCTCGCCCTTGAAGTCGAGGAAGCTCGCGAGGAACTTTCGCTGCCCCATCTCGGTGAGCGCGCTTCCGATGGAGTGGGCCTGAACCGGCTCGTAGCCCCACTCCGAGAGCAGCGTCTGAAGGAGATGCCGGGTCTCTGACTCGATTCCCGCGACGAGCACAAGTCTGTTCTTCATTGCCTCATTTTCCGTTGGCTATTCCGCTGCCATTCAAACGTTCCAGTTAAGATTCGGCCGTCATGGTGTGCATTGCGAGCAATAGCGCTCAGGGAAAAGCAAACACAATGCCAAGCGCACCTTTCCACTGTCTCGCAAGTATTTGATCTAATGGACTAGTTGCCAATTTCGAATAGGCATCCTTCTTCACTCATTGGGAAAACTATTTCCTTTCTGACGCAACTCGAGTGTTGGAGAGCTAACCGATGTCTTATATGCAGTCTAACTATCTACGATATAACGTATTACTTGAACGGACACTCTCGCAACACTTGCATGTCGGTGCGAAAGAAACGGTCGGACGATTTCATGATGACCGTAGCTTCATGACCGCGGAGGGAGGGTTC
>WNFK01127026.1_pt1 | contig 12055 bp, 11 predicted proteins | sample 5400281 | NCBI WGS metagenome assembly WNFK01 (sample SAMN13153350, study PRJNA577476) | soil metagenome | isolation source: 20 cm soil on Douglas fir-dominated hillslope | place: USA:California | collected 2013-09-17
CTAAAGGTCCGCCTCTACGTTCTGCTTCGACGCAAGCACCCATTCGACCAGTTGCAGATCCCGCGGGGTATCGATGTCGATGGAATCTTCCGCGCTCATCCCGAGCGGCCACGATCGCTCGCCGTACAGCGATCCGCCCCTGACGACCGCGGCCCGGACCGCGAGGACGGCCGGCCCGTTCCGTGCGAACAGCTTCGGTTTGTCCTGCCGTCTCGTCGCCGTCGGGCCGTCGAGGAACGGCTTCAGGAGACCGTCGTCGAGCCGCATGACCGACGTCGGGTTGAACTGGTGAGGCACCTCGACGACGGAGACGACCGAGTCGGCGGCGGTGCGTTCGAGCCAGTCGATGGCCGCGTCGATGTGCTCGCCGCGCCGCAGCGGCGAGGTCGGCTGCAGCAGGACCACCATATCCGCGTCGAACCCGTCTTTCTTCATCGCCTCGAGCGCGTGCTGCACGACCGGCAGCATCGGCGCATCGTCCGCGGCCAGCGGCGCCGGCCGCATGAACGGCACCTCGAGGCCGAGCGCCTTCGCGCACTCGGCAATCCGTTCGTCGTCCGTGCTCACGATCGTGCGCGTCAGCTTCCTGCTCTGTTTCGCCGCGTCGGCGGTGTAGGCCAGCAGCGGTCGTCCGGACAGCAGCGCGAGGTTCTTGTTGGGGATGCCCTTCGAGCCGCCGCGCGCCGGGATGACGCCGAGTATCTTCAATATGACAATCGCTTCTGCACCCGCAGCGGCGCGTTCACGAGAATCTTCGCGATGCGCGCGCCCGCTCCGCCGTCGCCGTACAAATGGTCGGAGGGATACCGTCCGTGCGCGAGCTGCTTCTCGACCGCGGCCACGATTTCGCGGCGGTCGCAGCCCGCATCGAGGACGTTGCCGGCGCGATCGCGCCCCTGCTGCCGCGTGCCGATGTTGACGGTCGGCACCCCCACGAACGCGCCCTCGCGCAGCGGCGCCGACGAATTGCCGATGGCGCAGGCGCAGCTGATCATCAGGCGGACGTACGTTTCAATCGGGAAGTTCTTGTAGAAGCGGATGTATTCGGGCCTGTACTTCTCGCGGAACTTCCGCATGCCGCGGGAAATGTCCTCGGACCCGGCATCCGCGTTCGGCCACAGCATGATCGTCGGCATCTGCAGCTCGTGCAGCGCCATCAGCGTCTCGACGATCTGGACCTCCCCCTGGCCGTATTCGGTCGTGACCGGATGCTGGCTGACGAGCAGGAACGGCTTGTCCAGCGTGATGTGCGCGCCGACGCCCTCGCGCTCGAGCCAGTCGGGCGACTCGATGTGCCCGTTGCTTCTGGCAATCTCGTCAACCAAGTCCACGCGCGGGCACCCGACGACGTGAACGGATGACGGATCCTCGCCCATGCGAACGATGCGGTCCGCCGCCTGCTTGTTCGCCGGGAAATGCAGGTGCGAGAGCTTCGTCACCGCGTGGCGGATGCTCTCGTCGATCGTCCCGCTGATCTCGCCGCCCATCGTGTGCGCGAGCGGGATGTTCATGTAGGCCGCGGCGACCGCCGTCGCCATCGTCTCGAACCGGTCGCCGACGCTGACGACGACGTCCGGCTTGAGCATGCCGTAGATCGTCGGCAGCTCGATGAGGCCGAGCCCGGTGGACTTCGCCATCGTCCCAGGCGTCTCGCCCTCGACGATCATCGTCACCTTCGCGTCGGGCTCGAAGCCATCGGCTTCGATGACGTCCACGACCGACCCGAACCGATCGAGGAGCGCGGAGGCGCCGACCACCAGCTGCAGCGTCAGGTCCGGGTGGGCGCGCACCGCGCACATCACGGACTTGATGCTGCTGTAATTGGCGCGCGAGCCGATGATGACGCAGACCTTTCTCATTCGGATCTATCCGGCGCGCTGGCGTTCCGCCGCGCGTTCGGCATCGACGCGCGCGCGCCTTTCGGCGAGGCGCCGGGCCTTCTCGGCTTCCCGCTCGGCGCGCTCGCGTTCCTTCGCCGCGCGTTCCACCGCACGCGCCTGCTCGTGAGCTTCCCGCGCCGTCTCACGCACCTTCCTGCGTTCGCGCGCCTTGACCTGACGCGCCGCGCGCAGGTTCTCCAGCGACGCCATCTCGCGCTCCGACAGGGTCCACCTCTCGTACCGCTCGTCGTCGCGGGTGCGCGCCACGCGTGACGCCAGCGATCGCCACAGCGCGGCGAACCGTGCCGGCGGCGGGGCCGCGGGTTTCAGCGCCGCCATCGACTCGACGTAGTCGACGAACAGCGGCGTCGCCGGCACATCCAGGCCGTTCGGCCGCACGAACTCGCGCACGAACGGCTTCCGGCTTTCAGCCGTGGATTCAAAACCCGTGTAGGGGCGGACCTTGAGGTCCGCCCCTGCGAGGCTGGCATCAAGCAGCTGAATGTGCTCTTCGAAACTATGGGCAACCTCGAGCAGCCCGCCGCCGGCGTTCAGCAGGTAGTTGAAGTGCACCGTGCCCGTCTGGTTCGACTCCATCTCCGGAACGATGATGGTGTGCACGGGGCGGCCGACAATCCCCGCCTCGATGAACGCGCTCGTGTTGATGCCGGCGACGGCAGCGCTGTGGTAGAGCGAATCGAAATAGTCGGCGCGCGACTGCGCGTCAACCGGGTTGCCGCCCCAGAGCACGGCGTTGAGGCCGGAGAGATCGACGCCCTGCCACTCCGCCAGCCGTGACGGATGCGGCCGGACGAGAATCGGCACGTCGCGCAGGCGCGCGAACGCGCTGTCGCGCAACGCGCGAATCCACTTCAGGACGAACCGCGCTTCGACCGGGCTCCCCTGGAAGAGCGCCGAGCAGACCCACAGCACGAACGGCGGCGACGACGGCAGGCCGACCTGCCGGCAGAACGTCTCGCGGTCGCGCGACGGCTGCCGGTCGAACCATTGATCGAAGCACTGCGCGCCGGTGACGACAATGCGGCTGGCGGCGACGCCGTGCAGCTGCATCGCTTCCTGCTTCTGCGTCGGGTTCCACACGAAGACGCGATCCGGCGCGTCGCGGATGAACGCCTTGCTCGACAGGTGATCCCAGCTCCAGACGCAGAGCCCGGTCGGAATCCCCAGCGCGCGCGCCGCGCGCAGGTATTCGATCTGCGACGAGCCGAGATCGATCAGCGGCGTCAGCAGCACGATGTCGGGCGTCCGCGCTTCGAGGTACTCGCGAATCGTCGGGTCGTCGGGCACGGCACGCTCGACGTTGCGCACGATCGCCGAGACGAGCCGCCGCGACCAGCCGCCGGTGCGGCGGATCACCTCGCCGAGCCCCACGAACGCGCCCGGCGTGCGGCCGCGCGCCCGGCTGCGCAGCGTGTACGCGCTGTCGAACACCGGCTGCTGATAGCGGAGGTAGTCGAGCCCCAGCCGAAGCCGGTTCAGCACCCACGACCAGTCGTCGTCCGCCCGGGCGGGCGTCTCGCCGTAGGTGATCGCCGGGAACTCCGCGGCGAGCGCTTCCACCATCGTGAGGCCGCCCAGCGTCTCGCTGCGCTCGACCGCAAGATGAATCGAGTGGCCGCGGGCGGCCAGCGCGCGGAGCACGGATTCGAAGTTGCGGAAGTACGTGTAGTGACGGCCGAGGAAGAGAATCTTCACCGGTCTTCTTTCTCCCGCTGCTTGCGCGCCAGGTGGGCGTCGAGGTCGCGCGCCAGGGCCTTGCCCCCGCCCTGCTCCGCCAGGATGTGGACGGCGTGACCGCGCGCCGCCAGCTCGCGGATCACGGGCTCGAAGATGCGCACGTACCAGAAGTTGCGCATCGAGAAGAGCACACGCAGCCGCCTGTCGGCTGGCGCGCCGGGGCCTTCGAATCTGTTCAGCGTGTCTCCCGTGAATCCGCCGCCGTGGCGTCGCCATGGAGGCGGACGCCGATGTGGTAACGCGCACGCCTGACGACACGCACGCCGCGGCCCGGAAGCGTTCGCGCCGCGCGCGCTGCTCGCCACAGACCGCGCCGGGCCTTGCCGAGCACGACTCGCGCGAGCCAGATGGCGAGCAGCACGGGGCGGACGACGAGGCGTTTCCACGCGATACGCGCGGTGCGGACGAGCGACCCGCGCGCGCGCGTCCAGATGCCCTTGCCGTCGCGCTCGCCGAGCGAGGCGACCTTCAGCGCGGCCGCAACCGGCCACACGGCCACGCGCGTCACGCGATCCGCCGCGGTGTCGCGCACCGGCGTCGGTGAGAGCGCCGCGGCCCGTTCGAGCGCGTCCGCCAGGATCGGCGTGCACGGCCGCGCGAGGCCGTGAGGACGGATGAAGCCGCGGACGAACCGCGCCGTCTGTTCGCGCGTGACCTCGGGCGTCCGCATCACCTCGCTCAGCTGCGCGGCGTGATCGGAGAGAGAGGAAGCCACGCGCAGGAACCCCCCGTTTTCGGGTAGGAGGTAGTGGAAGTGCAGCGTGCCTTCCTGCGTGGCGGCGAAGTCGGACGCGAGAATCGACAGCACCGGGCGGCCCAGGATGGCGGCCTCGACCATCGCGCTGGTGTTCACGCCGACGACCGCGGCGCTGTAGGACAGCGAGTCGTACAGACTGTTGCGCGAGGCCTCGGCCGCCGGGGTGTAACGGTTGCGCGGCCACACGCTGACGGGGCCGAATGCCGAGAAGTCGGCCGTTTCCCACGCGGCGCAGTTGAACGGATGCGGCCGGATCAGGATCGCCGCGTCCCTCAGCGTCGGGTCCGCGCTGGCGCGCAGCTCGGCGATCCAGCGCCGCGCGAATGGCTCCTCGATTTCCGAACGCGCGATGAAAATCGACGAACCCGTATAGAGGATGAACGGCCGGTCCGCGGGCAGGCCGACCATCCGGCAGAATTGCTCGCGCGACTGGCTTGGCTGACGTTCGAACCACCGGTCGAACAGCTGCGCGCCGGTGACGGCCACGCGCTGCTCGTCGATGCCGTGGTACTCCACGGCTTCACGCCGTTGATGCTCGTTCCAGACGGTCACGAGATCCGGCCGCACGCGCAGGTGGCCCTTGTTCGTCAGGTTGTCCCAGCTCGCGATGGCCGCCACCGCCGGAATGCCCGACGCCTGCGCGGCGCGCACGATGTCCACCTGGTCCGACGCCGTATCGACGAGCGGCGACACGATGACGACGTCGGGCCGGTGCGCCTCGAGGAACATCGTCACCCGCCGGCTCACCGGGATCGCATCCTCGAGGCGGCGCATGAGGCCGTAGAGACGCTGCAGCGTCCGGTCGCCAACCGACGGGATGCGATCGAGCGCATGCAGCCAGGGCGGCAGCACCTTGCGCTTCACACGCGCGCGCAGCGCCGGCGCGGCCGCGAGCCGCGGATGCAGGTAGCGAACGAAGTCGAAGGTCCCGCGGACCGCGCGGGCGAAGGGGGTCCAGAGGTCGCTGCGCTTCGGTATCAGGCCGAGCACCTCGATCGATTCCTCCCCGGACAGACCGTCGAGACGCGCCGCCTTGCGTTCACGGAGCCAGTTCACCGCGACGCTGACGTGATGGCCCCGCGCCGCCAGCAGCTGCATCGTCGAGTCGTAATAGCGAAGGAATTCGGGCGACGCGAGCGCGAACATGATGTGCAGGCGCCCCTCGCCGCGCGTCGGCATGGCGCGGCGCCGCCGCTGCACCGCGGCGGTGACGAGCGCCAGGGGCAGGAGCAGCCGCCGGAGAAGCGCCGCGACGAGGCTGCGGCGCGCGGGAGCGGGCGCGGGCTCGCGCATCTGGGCCTCGACGGCGTCGGCGAAGCGATCCGCCGCCGGCTGATCCACGCCGAACGGCCGGACGAATGCCTCGATGAACGCGCGGCTCCGGCCATCCGGCGCGGGCGTGCGGTGTATCGCGTCCGCGAGCTGCGTCACGTGCTCGTCGAGCGATGCGGCCGTCGTCAGCAGGCCGCCGTTGACGTTCTTCAGGTGCTGAAAGTGCAGCGTGCCCTCCTGCTGGCCGGCGAAGTCGTCGGCGAGCACGGTGTAGACAGGCCGGCCGACGATACCCGACTCGATGAGCGCGCTGGTGTTCACGCCGACGACCGCGCGGCTGTAGTACATCGAGTCGAAGTAATCGGCGCGCGCGTCGGCGTCCACCGGGTTGGCGCCGGCGCGAGGCCAGATGCCGACGGCTTCGTACCGCGTGGAGTCGAAGTCGCGCCACTGCTCCGCGTTCTGCGGATGCGGGCGAATGAGGATCGCCGCCTGCGACAGAGCCGGGTCCGCCGACGAGCGGACCGCGTCGATCCACCGGCGCACGAAGGGCACTTCGTGCGGCGTGATGAACGGCGACGAGCAGAGGTAGAGCAGGAGCGGACGATCCGCCGGCAGGCCGACCTTCGCGCAGAACGCCTGGCGCGATACCGACGGACGCTGCACGAACCAGTGGTCGTACGCCTGGGCGCCGGTCACGGTCACGCGTTCCGGCGGGACGCCGTGCAGCGTGTTCGCCTCGGTCCGCTGCTCCTCGTTCCAGACGAGCACGCGATCCGGCAGTGCGTGGATGAGCCCCTTCGTCGTCAGGTGATCCCAGCTGCCGACGCCGAGCGCGGTCCGGATGCCGAGCCGGCGCGCCGCGCGGACGTAATCGACCTGCTGCGAGCCGAAGTACAGCAGGGGCGTGATCAGCAGGAGGTCCGGCGCCTCGGACTGGAGGAACGCGGCGACCCGCTCGGGAACGGGCGTCGCGCGCTCCGCGGTCCGGACCGCGGCTGCGAGCGCGGCGCGGCCGGGGCCCGAGCCGACAATCGGCCACTCGGCCAGGCGTGATGCCGCCGCCGGCGCCTGCGAACGTCCGCGCGCTCGCAGGCTTGGCGACCGGTCGTACCGCGCGTCGAGGTAGCGCCAGTAATCGAGCGCCAGCCGCAGTTGCGTCGCGAGAGGCTGCCAGACCGAGTCCTTGCGGGACGGCGCGTAGCTGTAGCGGATGCGATCTGGGAATTGCTGAACGAGGAGGTCGAGCGTCTTCGTTCCGCCGACGCTGTCCTTTCGCTCGGCCATCAGGTGCAGGTGGTGGCCGCGCTGCGCGAGGAGGCGGAGAGCGGGCTCGAAGTTCCGAAGGAACCCGAAGCTGCCGACAGAGAACAGGATTTTCATTCTGGCCCGCGGACGCGGAACGCCCTCGCTACCCGAGTAGAGAAGTCCGATGTCATTGGGAAAAGTACAAGCTACCGCCCTCTCACCTACGGCGCGGGGCGACACGCCCGCACAGGTTGCCCGATGAGGCAACCACCAAATCCGAATGGTTCCACACTTGTCCCGCCGCGCGCCCAATCAAATCAGGCGCGGCCCTGAGCGAACCTGACACGCATGTCGGAGGAAACCAGGTTGGCTTGAGCTGAGACCAGGCCTGGTCTGGTAGTCCAAATCGTGGTCGCTTTAATGTCTGAATATAAAAGATTTGGGTGGTGTTTGGAAGGGTTGGAAGACTCAGCGGACGCTCGCCGCCAGCCTCATCCGTGGCCTTCGCTACAATGCCCGGGTTATTCGGTCAACGTCGACGTCCCCCTGCGAGTCGGCGGGAAAACCGAGCTCGGCAGAATCACGCTGAGCGCGTTCAACGCGCGGCGCTCGCCCTGCCGTCGAGCTACGTGGCGCACACCGATGTTGTCCTCCTGGACGGCGACGACGCGGGCGCGCCGCACGTGCCCGTTGCCGTCAGCAAACGCATTCACACCATCGAACGGGAGTTGCCAGCGGGCGGACGCGCTGACGACGGTGATCGCGCGAGCCAGCGCGTGTGTCGGCAGCCCGAGCGGCCTGGCGTACATCGCCTCACTGTGCGGGGTGAAGTCGATGCCGAGCCTCGACATCGAACACCTGCCGCTGCTGTCCGCCATCGCCCCGCGTTCGCTCGCGGGTTCATGACGGGAAACTTTGAGATTATGATGGCTGCGCCGCATCCAATTTGCCGCCGCGCACATTCCTCACACGATGACCCGCCGTCGACCGACGTTCATCATCGCCGGGGCGCCGCGATCCGGAACCACATGGTTGTATGACCTCCTGGATCGCCATCCCGACGTCTACATGGCCAAGCCCGCGCGGCCCGAGCCCAAGTTCTTCCTCGTCGACGAGCTGTACGCGAGAGGCCTGGAGTACTACGTGGACACCTGGTTCGCCGCCGCGGACGCCTGTCCGGCGGCAGGTGAGAAGTCGACGAACTATCTCGAGAGCCCGCGCGCGGCACAGCGCATCGAGGCGAGCCTGCCGGACGTCCGTCTCGTGTTCATTCTCAGGGAGCCTTCGCAGCGTGCGTACTCGAACTGGGCGTGGTCGCGCATGAACGGGATGGAGCACGAGGATTTCGAAACCGCCCTTGCCCTGGAGGAAGAGCGCGAGCGGACGCTCGACCCGAAGCTGCGATACGCGCGGCCGCATGCGTATTTCTCACGCGGCCTGTACGCGTCGATGCTTCAGCCATACGTCGATCGGTTTCCGGCAGAGCAGCTGCTCGTCGTCAAATTCGACGACATCGTCGGCGACCCCGGCGGGCTCACCGCGCGTCTCCACCGCTTCATCGGCGTGGAACCGCGGCCCTGCGACGCAGCCGGCCTCGACGTCGTCAATCCGTCGGAGAAGATGAACGAACCGATGCCCGCGGACGCGATCGCGTGCCTCCGGCGGCGATACGCCGCGCCCAACCGCGCGCTCGGCGAGCTGCTGGGGCCCGACTTCGAGGCATGGAACGAAGAGCCGTGAGCGGCGAGCCGGGGCGCCTTCCCGTCGTCCTTGTGCTGACCCCCGTCTACAACGAGACCGCGGGGCTGGCTGCCTACGAACAGGCGGTGCGCGAGACGCTGATGCCGCGCACCGATTGCCACGTGCGCGTCCTGTTCATCGACGACGGCAGCACCGACGACAGCTGGGATCGGATCCGCGTGATCACCGCCCGTGACGGCCGCTTCCGCGGCATCCGCCTGTCGCGCAACTACGGGTCGCACATCGCGTTGAGCGCCGGGTTCGCCAACGCCGGCGATGCCGACGCCGTCGCGACGCTCGCATCCGACCTGCAGGATCCGCCGGACGTGGTGTCGCAGTTCATCGACGCCTGGAAAGGCGGCGCCGAAATCGTCTGGGGCAAGCGCACGACGCGCGACGAGTCGTGGCTGCGCATCGTGACAAGCCGGATGTTCGAACGCCTGATCCGGCGGCACGCGATGCCCCGGCGGTCGAAGTTCACCACCGGCAGCTTCCTGCTCGTCGACCGGAAGGTCGCGGAGTGCTTCGCGCAGTTCCACGAGCACAATCGCGTCACCTTCGCGCTGGTCGCCTGGACCGGATTCACCGAGGCGGTGGTCGAATACAAGCGGCGCCGGCGGCAATCGGGCGTGTCGGGGTGGACCTACGGGCGCATGGTCAAGACGATGTACGACACGTTCATCGGCTTCTCGCAGGCGCCCATCCGCGCCATGACGATCACCGGCGCGCTGGTCTCGCTGATGACGGTTCCGATGGCCGGCTACATCCTGTACCACCGCCTCTCCGGTCACCCGATACTCGGCTGGACGAGCGTCATGCTGCCGCTGACGCTCTTCTTCGGCCTCCAGTTCCTCATGATGGGCGTCGTCGGCGAGTACCTGTACCGGATCTACGCGGAAGTCGTGCGTCGTCCGCTGTATTTCATCAGCGCGACCACCGACGCACGCGAGCCGGCGCCACATGGGCGGTGATCAGCTTCGCCGACCTGGCGCTCGACGCCGGCCGCTTCGACCCCGTCGTCTCGTCCTCGGCCCTGCAGGGCATCGAGGCGACGCCGGAGCGGATCGCGGCGGCGATTGCGCGCGGTGCGCGGGGCCTCGACCGACCGTATGATTCTCCTGGTGGCGCGGCTGCGGCATCGCGGCCATTCACGCGCCTACCTGGCCCAACGCGTCGACTATATGTATCTGGTCATTCGAACCTGCGAAGAGGACCTTCGCTCCGCGCTCGAACGGCACGGGTTCGAGCTCGAGCACGTCGAGGATGCCCCTGACGCAAGTATCGGGCAGCCGAAGCACCGGCTGGCGGTCATGTCCGCGCCCGGGCGGGACGCGGCGCATTGATGGCGCCTCCGGCATCCACTCCGGGCTGCTGCGTCTGGCTGACCGGGCTCAGCGGCGCGGGGAAATCGACGATCGCGGGCGAGCTGAGGTCGCGCCTGGAGCGGCGCGCGCGCACCGTGACGCTCCTCGACGGTGACGTGGTCCGCACGCACCTGTCCAGGGGCCTCGGATTCAGCAAGGAGGATCGCGACACGAACATCCGCCGCATCGGCTTCGTCGCGTCGGAAGTCGTCCGGCACGGCGGGGCGGCCATCTGCGCGGCCGTGAGCCCGTACGAGTCGGCGCGCAACGAGGCGCGGGAACTGGTCGGGCCCGACTCGTTCGTGCTCGTGCACGTGGCGACGCCGCTGGAGGTGTGCGAGCAGCGCGACGTGAAAGGGCTGTACGCGAAAGCGCGCCGGGGGGAGATCAAGGGGCTGACGGGCGTGGACGACCCGTACGAGCCTCCGCGCGCACCCGACCTGGTGCTCACCACGCTCGATGCGGACGCGGAGGAATGCGCGGCTAGGATCGAGCGCCTGCTCGAGAACCGGGGGCTGCTGCGCTGAGCGCGGCGCCGGCGAACGCCAGCTCGACGGCGTCGACCGCGCGGAGATCCACGGGCATCAGCCGCGCCGCCCCGAGCCGCTCGAACACGCGATGCGCCAGGTCGAGGTGCTGACGCTTGAACGTCGTCCGCGAATAGAAGGCGATCGAGTTCACTCCGTAGAACGGCGCCAGGTAGGCATAGCCGCCGTAGGTCCCGACAAAGGCGCGCGCGCGCTCGATGACCGCCGTCTGGGTGGCGAGGTTGGTCGGCGGCGACATGTGCTCGGCGATCGTGTGCACACGGTCGGACCGTGACGAGACGAAGTCGCGGTGGTCGTCGACGGCGAACGGGGTATTCAGCAGCACGACGTGCGTCCGAGTCGCCAGCGAGTCGATCGTGCGTGCGATGAACTCGCGGTTGGCCGGCGTGTCGGGAAAGCAGTCGCTGAAATAGAAGCGCATCGCGACGTACTCGTCGGGAAGACCGGGCGGCAGAAACGCGGCGGCGGACGGAAGGCGCCTGAACGACGTGAACCGGTCCACGTGGCTGACGGTCGCCTGATACGCCCAGAACGGCCAGAGCAGCTCGTACATCAGCGACGGATGAATCATGTGCATGCGCGACACGCCGCGCGCGCGCATCACCGACCTCACCAGGCTCTTTTCGAATGCGCGCGGGTTCCGCTGCTTTTTCACCGCCTCGGTCGCGTCCCTGAACCGCTCCGGCGTCGTGACGTCGAACGTCTCCGCGTAGTCGCCGTCGACGTGGCCGTACCACGGGCGAACGCCGCCGCGCGAGATGACGATCAGCCGCCGGGGATCGATCGGGTACGTCTGCCGCAGCGCCTGCAGGAATGGGATCCAGTAGAGCAGCTCGAAGCCGACTTCGCCGCTCCACGGCCCGATGACGATCGGGAGGCTGGAGGCGGCGATGCGGCGCATCCGCTCCTCAAGCGCGCGTTCGCGTTCGGCGGTGCGTTCGCGGAGGCCGGCAAGGTGGAGCAGGTCGGCGGTGATGGCGCGCTGGCGGGTCGTCGCGCGGCGCATCCAGCCCACATCGCGCGTCAGCACGGCGATACGGCGGTTCTGCGCCTCTAGGTCCTCGCGGAGCCCGCGCATCTCGATCGACTGGCGCTGCGCCTTGTCGAAGAGGTCGGGGAACTTGTGGGCGAGCCAGCGGACGGACCTGCGGCTCTCTTCGCCTTCCGGGTCGAAAAACCTGCGGAGCCGGCCGAACCAGCGCGCCAGACCGCGCGGCGTCACGTCCTGGTCGGTCACGACGGGCTCACCGCTGACGCGCCTTGACGGCCGCGCGCGTCTCCCGATCGGTCTCGCGGCGGCGGAGCGTCTCGCGCTTGTCGTGCGCCTGCTTGCCCTTGGCGAGCGCCAGCAGCACCTTGACGCGCCCTTTCTTGAAGTAGAGCTCCAGCGGCACGAGCGTGAGGCCCTTCTCGACGGTCCGGCCAATCAGCTTGCGGATCTCGTGCGCGTGCATCAGCAGCTTGCGCTGCCGCTTCTCGGCGTGATCG
>WNFK01223042.1_pt1 | contig 12050 bp, 7 predicted proteins | sample 5400281 | NCBI WGS metagenome assembly WNFK01 (sample SAMN13153350, study PRJNA577476) | soil metagenome | isolation source: 20 cm soil on Douglas fir-dominated hillslope | place: USA:California | collected 2013-09-17
ACGATCTGCCGGGCCTGCGCAAGCTCGCGTCCGAGCTCGACACGGTGAACCTCCCGGACGACGAGCGGCAGCTCAGCTCCATCCTGGAAAAATCGGCGCGCTCGTTCGACGGCCGCATCCGCGATCCATTCGAGCGCGAGTACCTGTTCGTGATGGAGGAGACCCGCTCCGGGAAGCTGGCGGGCTCGTCCTTGATCATCGCCCAGCACGGCACCCGCGACGCCCCGCACATCTTCTTCGACGTCTACGAGAAGGAGCACTACTCCCACAGCGTGGACCGCCACTTCCGCCACCTCGTGCTCTCGATCGGCTACAACTTCGACGGCCCCACCGAGATCGGCGGCCTGGTGGTGGACCCGCAGTTCCGCGGGCAAGGCAAGCCGGGCAAGCAGCTCAGCTACGTGCGCTTCCTCTTCATCGCCATGCACCGGCCGCGCTTCCGCGACCGGATTTTGGTCGAGCTGTTGCCACGCCTCGAGGAGGAAGGGCGCAGCCCGCTCTGGGAGGCGCTGGGCCGCAAGTTCACCGGGCTGCGCTACCAGGACGCCGACCGGCTCTCCCGCGAGAACAAGGAGTTCATCCAGCAGCTCTTTCCGCCCGGGGAGATCTACGCCACCATCTTCACGCAGAAGATCCAGGACGCCATCGGGCAGGTCGGTCCGGAGAGCGTGGGCGCGAAGAACATGCTGACGCGGATCGGCTTCCGCTACGACGAGCGGATCGACCCGTTCGACGGGGGACCGCACTACTCGGCACCCACCGAGCTGATCGAGCCGATCCGCCGCTTCCGGCGCGCCAAGCTGGCGAAGCAGCGGCTCCCGCAGGGCTCCGAGGCGTCGCCGCCGGACATCGATGAGCGGCTGGTCTCGGTCGAGCGGAGCCAGGGGCGAAACCGGTTCCGCGCCGTCCGCTCGCTCTGTGCCTTCCGCGACGCGGAGGTCCGGCTTCCCGAGGAAGCGGTCGAAGCCCTCCAGGCGGAGGACGGCGAGCGGTTGCATACGATACCCTTTGAGTAGCCCAGGCCGCCGCAGGCGGCTCAAGAGGGGCTTTGAGTACGAACCATGAATCTGATTGGAGGAGACTGGACCGAGCCCGCGTCGGCCGACGGAGCGATCGAGGACCGCTCGCCGGCGGACCTCTCGCTCTCGCTCGGCCGCTATCCCTGGGCGGTGTCGGAGGTCGATCGCGCCGTGGCCGCCGCCCGCGATGCCCAAAGATCCTTCGCCGCGCTGCCGCAGGCCGACCGTACCCAGCTCGTGCGCCGCATCGGCGCAGTGCTCAAGCAGCGCGAGGAGGAGCTGGCCAGGGCCATCGCGCTCGACGTGGGCAAGCCGCTGTGGGAAGCGCGCACCGAGGCGCAGGCCTGCTCCGCCAAGGCCGCCATCACCGTCGACGAGGGCCTGAAGCTCGTCTCGCCTTTCCCCGCCCCCGGCCAGGCCGGCGCCGAATGCCGCTTCCGGCCGCTGGGAGTGCTCGCCGTCCTCGGGCCGTTCAACTTCCCGGTGCATCTCCCCAACGGCCATGTCCTGCCCGCGCTGGCGTGCGGCAACGCCGTCGTACTCAAGCCCAGCGACGTGGCCCCGCAGGCGGCGGAGGTCTACGCGCGCTGCCTCGAGCAGGCCGGCGTCCCGCGGGGCGTCTTCAACCTGATCCAGGGCGGACCCGCGGTGGGTGCGGCGTTGAGCGCGCACCGGGACGTCGACGGCGTCCTGTTCACCGGAAGCTGGGCGGTCGGGCAGGCCATCCAGAAGGCCAACCTGGGCCAGACGAAGCTGCTGGCGCTGGAGATGGGCGGCAAGAACGCGGCCATCGTGCTGGCCGACGCCGATCCGGAGAAGGCGGCCTACGACGTGCTCTTCTCCGCCTTCGTCTCGGCCGGACAGCGCTGCACCGCCGCTTCCCGCGCCATCGTGGTGGGCGATGCGCGCCGCTTCGCCCGCCGGATTGCGCAGCTCGCCCAGCAGCTCTCCATCGGACATCCGCTCGACGGGGACGTCTTCATGGGGCCGCTCGCGTCGCCGGTGGCACTGGAGAAGTTCGAGCAAGGAATCGCCGCCGCGCAGGCCGAGACGCTGTTGGAATCGCGCCGGCTGCAGCCCCGGGGGCTCCAGGGCTGCTATGTGAGCCCCTCCGTCCATTTCGTCGAGCAGCGCCGGAATTCTCCCTACGAGCGCGAAGAGCTGTTCGGCCCCGACCTGGCCGTCTACCCTGCCGCCTCGGAAGAGGAAGCGGTGCGGATCGCCAACGCCACCGAGTACGGCCTGGCCGCGAGCGTTCACACGCGCGACCTGGCGGCCTTCGACCGCTGCCAGCGGGCGCTCGAGTGCGGCGTGGTGAACTGGAACGCGCCGACGGTGGGCGCCAGCGGCCGGCTGCCCTTCGGAGGCCTGAAGCGGAGCGGCAACGACCGGCCTGCGGCCCTCTGGAGCACGCTCTACTGCGCGGCACCCGTGGCGGTGATGCGCGGCGCGCCGGCTCTGGATCTGAAAACCCTCGCTCCCGGCATCGCCTGGGTGGACGAATGAGCGACCTGCTGCGCGTCGTCATCGGCACCGCGGGGCACGTCGATCACGGGAAGACGGCGCTGGTGAAGGCGCTCACCGGCATCGACACCGACCGCCTGCCCGAGGAGAAGCGCCGCGGGATCACCCTCGAAGCCGGCTACGCGAACCTCGCCCTGCCCGGGGTCGGTACCGCGGGCGTGGTCGACGTTCCCGGCCACGAGCGATTCCTGCGCGCCATGGTGGGAGCGGCCGGCGGGATCGACGTGGCCGTCCTCTGCGTAGCCGCGGACGAAGGACCCATGCCCCAGACCGCCGAGCATCTCGACGTGCTCCGCCTGCTCGGGGTCCAGGCGGGCGTGATCGCGATGACCAAGGCGGACCTGCTGCCCGAGCTGGGGCCAGACCACCTCGAGCTGCTCACCCTGGAGCTGCGCGATCTGGTGCAGGGGACGTTCCTGGAGGAGGCGCCCATCGTCGAGGTCTCCGCCCGCACGGGCAAGGGTCTGCCGGAGCTGATCTCCGCGATCGCGGCGGCGGTGAAGGCGCGGCAAGCCGCTCCGCGGCCCGAACAGGCGGCGCTCTTCCTCCCCCTGGACCGCGCTTTCGCGGTGAAGGGATTCGGGACTGTCGTCACCGGCACGCTCTTTTCCGGCGCGCTCGCGGTGGGCGACGAGGTGGACCTGGCGGGCGCGGGAGCGAAGGCCAGAGGTGTGCGCGTCCGCGGCGTCCAGGTCCACGGCGCCCCGGTGGACAAGGCGCGCGCCGGCCAGCGGACGGCGGCCAACCTGGCCGGCATCGAGGTGCACGAGGCGCCACGCGGCGCCGCGCTGGTGCAGGCGGGGACGCTGGAGTCGGTGGGCGCGGCACAAGTCCTGGACGTGGAGATCGAGCTCCTCCCCTGGGCGGCGCGCCCGCTGCGCGACCGGGCGCGGCTCCTGGCGCACATCGGCACGGCACAGGTCTCCTGCGTGGTGGCGCTGGTCGACCGGGCGCAGCTCGCTCCCGGCGAGCGCGGGCTCGGCCAGCTCCGCCTCTCGCAGCCCACCGCGGCGATCGCGGGGCTGCGCTTCCTCTTGCGCGGCGCGCTCCCCAAGCCGGGCCGCGACGAGGCCGCCCTTCCCGCCGAGAAGCTCACGCGGGCCGCGCGCGCGCACGCCTCGACGCTGGGTGGCGGACGCATCCTCGCGGTCGCGGCGCGCAGGCGGAGGCGTCGCGAGGCCGACGTGGCGGCGCTGCAGGCGCTGTCGGGCGAGGACCCGCTGGCGCAGGCGGACCGGATCCTCTTGGAGTCCGGCTATCCCGGCGCGACCCCGCAGCGGCTGGCGGCGCGCGGCGCCTTCACCGTGAAGTCCGCGGAGAAGACGCTCGAGCGGCTGGCTCAGGCTGGCCGGGCGATCCTCTTCGACCGCGAGGCCCGGGTGTACGCGCACAAGGACGTGCTCGCCGCGCTGGACGCGAAGATATTGGCGCGCCTGGCCGAGCATGCAGCCCGCGACACCATCGAGCCGAGCATCGCCCGCGAAGAGCTGCGGCAACGGGCCGGCGCGCCCCCGCAGAAGCTGTTCGCCAAGGCGCTGGCCTCCCTGGCCGAGCGCGGAGAAGTGCGCGCCGACGCGGAGCGCGTCCATCCGCCGGGAGCGCCAGCCCGGCTGTCGGGGAAGGACGCCGACGCTCAGGAGAAGCTCGCCGTCGTTCTCGAGGGTGCCGGGCTGTCGCCGCCCCGGACCGACGAGCTGCCGGGCCTGATCGGGCAGACCCCGCAGCGCACCCAGGCCCTGCTCAAGGCGCTCGCGGGGGCGGGCCGCGCCAGCAAGGTCAGCGAGGACCTCTGGTTCGGCGCCACTCCGCTGATGGAGCTGCGGCGGCGCGTCCTCTCCCATCTGGCGCAGCACGGGTCGATCGACGCCCAATCGTTCAAGGAGCTCACCGGCCTGACGCGGAAGTTCGCGATTCCCCTGCTCGAGTACTTCGACCGCGAGAAGCTCACGCTGCGCATCGGCGACAAGCGCGTGCTGCGCAAGGCGGACCGGTGATCGGCCTCGAGCTGCAGCGGTTCCTCGAGGTCTTGCCCGTGCCGGCCATGGTCATGATCGGGCGCCGCGTGATCAGCGCCAACCGGCGCATGGGCGCGCTCCTGGGCGTCACGCCCGAGGAGCTGCTGGCCACTGCCGACCCGGTGCTCCGGTTCGTCTCGCCCGACGACCAGCCGCAGGTCCTCGGGCGGATTGCCGCGCGGGCGCGGGGCGAGCCGGTGGCGGAGGAGATGGACCAGGCGGTGATCGCGGCGAACGGGCAACGGATTCCCGTCCGCGCGCACGTCACCCCCTTCGCGGCCGTGGACCCGAACGCGATCATGCTGGTGATGACGTACGAGCGGCTCCGGGAACGCCACGCCGAGCTGGTCCGGGGGTTCGTGGACGTGGCGGTGGCCGCCCAGCGCGAGCGGACACAGGCCGGAATCCTCCGGGTGGCGCGCGAGCAGCTGCAGCGGCTGGGCCTCTCCGTTACCCTCTGCGAGCTCGGCGCGGGACGCTTCCGCATCCTCGAGGCGGGCGCCGGCAATCCCTTCATCTCCTCCCCCCAGCAGACATGGCCCGGCTGGATTCCCGACTCCGTCTTCCCCATGGCGCGCGCCTCCACCGAGGGAATGCTGATCGAGGACCTGCCGGGCGTGATGGCCAAGGCGCTCGGGCGGCCGCGCGAGGAATTCATCGCCGCGCCGCCGCTGGCGATGGTCGCCTCCATTCCCATCGACGGCGGCGACGGCTACCTGTTCTCCTGCTCCGGGAACGACCTCGACAGGACCGTGGCCAGCGCTTTCGGCCTCCTCGGCAAGCAACTCGGCGGCGCGCTGGAGATGGTGGGCCGCCTGGAGGAGCTCGACCGGCGGAACACCGAGCTTCGCATCCAGGCGGAGGAGGTGGCGCTCCTGAACGACGTGGCCCAGCGGCTGGCCGGCTCATTCGAGGTGCGGCCGCTCCTGGAGCTCGGGGGCGAGACGCTGCGGCGGCTGCTCGACGCCGACCAGTGGTGCATGCTGCTGCCCGATCCACGCGAGCCCGCGCTCCGCTTCCACGCCGGGTTTCCCGACCAGGTCGCGCTCGGGCAGCAGGACGAGGCGGTGGCCGGACAGCTCGCGCTGGCGCTGCTTTCCGCCCGCCTCTACGAAGCGCTGCGCAGCAGCTATGCGGAGCTGGAACGCGCCCAGCGGGACCTGATCGACCGGGAGCGGCTCGCGGCCCTCGGCGAGCTGTCGGCCTCCATCGCCCACGAGGTGCGGAACCCGCTGGGGGTCATCTTCAACTCGGTGGGCAGCCTGCAGCGGCTCCTCAAGCCGCAGGGGGACGTGGCGCTCCTGCTCGACATCGTCGGCGAAGAGGCGGACCGGCTGAACCGGATGGTGGGCGACCTGCTCGACTACTCGCGGCCGGTGCAGCCTTCGCTGCAGCCGGTGCCGCTGCGCCCGCTGTTCGAGGAGGCGCTCGCCGCGGCTTCCCAGCAAGCCGGGCCGGGGGCCGAGCACGTCTCGGCGACGGTGCGCGTCGCGGACGATGCGGCCACGGTCCGCGCCGACGCCCGGCTGTTGCGCCAGGCGCTGGTGAACCTCTTCCTCAACGCCTACCAGGCCATGCCGCGCTCGGGGCGGCTGGATGTGCGCTCGTCGCGGGCCCTCGCGGACGGGCGGCCCTGCGCGGAGATCGTGGTCCAGGACAGCGGGCCGGGGATTCCGGCAGAGATCGTCGACAAGGTCTTCCAGCCCTTCTTCACCACCAAGGCCACCGGAACGGGCCTGGGGCTGGCGGTGGTGCGCCGGATCGTCGAAGGCCACGGCGGGACCATCGAGCTGGCGCAGGCCAGGGCCGGGGCGGAATTCCGCCTGCGCCTCCCTCTCGAAGCCTGAACACGAAGATTCGCGGACCGGGCAATCCGACTGTATCCTTGACGGCATGCCCGGCGAGGGTTCCCCAGCCTCGGGCCCGGAAGCCCGACAGGCTCGGCACCACATCCTGATCGTCGACGACCAGCGCAACATGCGCACCACCACGGCGCTGGTGCTGCGGCAGCAGGGGTACGAGGTGTTCGAGGCGGAGAGCGGCGAGGCCGCGCTCTCGCGGCTGTTGTCCGAGCCGTTCGACATCGTGATCACCGACATGAGGATGGCGGCGCTCGACGGCCTCGCGGTGCTCCGCGGAGCGCTGGAGATCTCTCCCTCGACCCAGGTGATCGTGATGACCGGATACGGCACCGTGGAGAACGCGGTCGAGGCCATGCAGCAGGGCGCCTACGACTACATCAGCAAGCCCTTCAAGGAGGGCGAGCTCCTCATGCGCGTCCAGCGCGCCCTGGAGCGGCGCCGGCTGATGGTGGACGTCTCGCTTTTCACCGACGAGTTCCGGCAGCGCTACAAGCTCGACAACCTGGTCGGGCGCTCGACGCCCATGCGGGAGCTGCTCGCCAAGGTGGTCCGGGTCGCTCCGACCGACGTGACCGTGCTGATCACCGGGGAAAGCGGCACCGGGAAGGAGCTGATCGCGCGCGCCATCCACGCCAACTCCCGGCGTACCAGCCGGCCCTTCGTGCCCGTGAACTGCGCCGCCATCTCCGAGACGCTCTTGGAGAGCGAGCTGTTCGGGCACGTGAAGGGTGCGTTCACCGGCGCGGTCAAGCTCCGGCAGGGACTGCTCGAGGAGGCGAGCGGAGGGACCTTCTTCTTCGACGAGATCGCGGAGACCACGCCCGCGTTCCAGGCCAAGCTCCTGCGCGTGATCCAGGAGCACGAGATCCGGCGCGTCGGCGACAATGCCTCGATCCCGGTGGACGTCCGGGTGATCGCGGCCACCAACAAGGACCTCAAGCAGGCCATCGCCGAGAAGCGCTTCCGGGAAGACCTCTTCTACCGGCTGAACGTCGTGCCGCTGCACGCGCCGCCGCTCCGCGAGCGCAAGGAAGACATCCCGCTCCTGGCCCACCACTTCCTCGCCCGGTTCAACCAGCGGAACACCGCCCGGCGAATGCTCACGCACGGCGCCCTGCAGAAGCTGACCGCCTACGACTTCCCCGGGAACGCCCGCGAGCTGGAGAACGTGGTGGAGCAGGCGGCGGCGCTCGCGCGCAACGACGAGATCGAGGCCGAGGACGTGTCCATCGACGGCGGGGCCTCCGCGTCGCTGGACACGCCGCCCAGCGGCGTGCGGACGCTGGCCCAGGAGGTGGACAAGGCGGAGCGCCGGGCGATCGAGAGCGCGATGGAGCGCAACGGCGGCCAGCTGGAGAAGGTGGCGCGCGAGCTGGAGGTCTCGACCACGACCCTCTGGCGGAAGATGAAGCGGCTCGGGCTGCGCAAGGAGTAGCGCGTGCCGAAGAAGAAGCCGTTCAACAATCCGTTCGGAGGGGTGAAGCTGCCCGAGCGGCCGGCGCCGGAGGCGCCGGAGAAGCCGCCCGAGCCGGCGCCCCCGCCTCCGCGCACCTCGAACGACATGACCGAGGAGGAGCTCTGGACGGTGGCCGTGGATGGCGCGAAGCCGCTGGCGGACCGGAGCGCCCGGGTGAAGCCGGCCCCACAGCCGCTCTCGGTCGCGCGGCCGGAGCTGGATCCTGACCTGGAGGCCTACGACGAGCTTCGGGCGTTGGTGACCGGGGAGGTGCCGTTCGACATCGCCGACACCGACGAGTTCATCGAAGGTCACGCGCGGGGGCTCGATCCCCGGGTGGTGCGCAGGCTGCGGCGGGGAGACTTCGCGGTGCAGGCGCATGTGGACCTGCATGGCCTGCTCAAGGACGAGGCGAAGGCGGAGCTGGATGCGTTCCTCGCGAAGTCGCGCCAGCACGGGAAGCGGTGCGTGCTGGTGGTGCACGGGCGCGGGTTGCATTCGAAGGACCAGGTCCCGGTGCTGAAAGAGGCGCTGAAGCGGTGGATGCACACCGGCCGCTTCGCGCGACATGTGCTGGGCTTCTCGTCCGCGCGCCCGCACGACGGCGGCACCGGCGCGATCTACGTGCTGCTGAAGAAGGGTTCGTCGTGAGAAGTGATCAGTTCCTACCGTGCGAACGCCTGCGCCGCCGACTGCGTGAACGCCGCGAACGTCCCCGGCAGCACTCCCATCCACAGCACGATCAGCGCGCAGCCCGCGATGGCCAGGCCAGCCGAGAGCAGGCGGCCGCCCTGGATGGTCTCGCCCTTCGAGCCCGGGTACATGTACACGTACACGACCACGCGCAGGTAGTAGTAGAGGCCGGCCACGCTGGTCAGGATGCCGAAGATGGCCAGAGGCGTCAGGCCCGCCTCGATGCCGGCGCGGAACACGGTCAGCTTGGCCATGAAGCCGGCTGTTGGCGGAACGCCTGCGAGCGAGACCATGAACAGCGACATCGCCGCGGCCAGCCCTGGATGGCGGTCCGACAGCCCCGACCAGGACGACAGGTCGTCGCCGCCGCCGTCGAGGGCGAGGCGGCGCTCGATGATCGCCACCACCCCGAATGCCCCAATCACCGTCACACCATAGGACGCTAGATAGAAGAGCAGCCCCTGCGCCGCATCCGGGCGCGCCGGCACCTTCTGCATGGAGGCGACCGCGATCAACAGATACCCCGCATGCGCGATTGACGAGTACGCCAGCATGCGCTTGACGCTGCGCTGCGGGATCGCGAGCAGATTTCCGACGAGCATGGTCAGCGCCGCCAGCCAGAACACCAGCCGGCCCCAGTCCACCACGATCAGATCGCCCGTAGCTCCGCCGAAACCGAAAACCAGGATCCGCACCAGCACCGCGAAGGCCGCGGCCTTCACGCCGGCCGCCATGAAGCCAGTCACGGGAGCGGGAGCCCCGTCGTACACGTCCGGGACCCACATGTGGAACGGCACCGCGGCCACCTTGAAGGCGAATCCGGCGGTGAGCAGCGCCGCGGCCGCATAGAGCAGCCGCTCCGCTCCCGGGGCCGCCCCGTCCATGAGCGCCTTTGCCACGTCCGCAAGCCGGGTGGAGCCGGTCGCGCCGAAGGCCAGGGCCGCTCCGTAGAGGAAGAGCGCCGAGGCGAAGCTGCCGAGGATGAAATACTTGAACGCGGCCTCCGCGGGCCGCTTTCCGCGGCGCAGATATGCGCAGAGGGCGTAGACGGCGAGCGACATCACCTCCAGCGAGAGGAAGACGACGATCAGATCGGTCGCCTGGGCGAGCAGGCACATTCCAGCGGCCGAGAACAGCGACAGCGCGTAGAACTCTCCGCGGGTCGCCCGCAGCGCCTCGAGATACGAGAACGCCACGATGCTCGAGAGCAACAGGGCCGCGCACACCACCGCGGCGATCACACGCCCAAACCCGTCGCTCACCGCCGCTCCGCCGAACAGCGGGACCGCGGGGTCTCCCATCTGGGCCACCGCGGCCCAGAGACCAGCTGCCGCGAACGCCGCCGTCACCCAGGCCTGGTAGCGGCGGTCGGGCTGCGCTTCCGGCGTCTCGGGTTTCGAATCGGCTCCCGGTGGCAAGCTGCGCACGGCCGCTTCCGAGGCACCCGTGGACGGCCCGAGCACCTTGGGCCGCACACCGCGCAGGAAGACCTCGCTGGTGAGCACCAGGAGCGCGCCCATCGAGAGGATCAGCGCGGGGAGGATGCCAGAGAGATCACTCGGGTCGAAGCTCATCGCTCGACCTCCGCCTTGCGCACCGCCGGCTGTGCGCGGCTCACCCGCTGCACGAAGGCGTCCACCGGCTCGCGGACGGCCGTCAGGAAAGGCTGGGGCACGAAGCCGAGGAAGAGAATGGCGACGATCAGCGGCACCAGCGTGAACCACTCGCGCACGGTCAGGTCCGGCATCCCGTGCCCCGCGGCCTTGCGCGGCGGGCCGAAGAAGACGCGCTGGTACATCCAGAGCATGTAGACGGCGCTCAGGATGACCCCGATGGTCGCCACCACGGCCAACGCCTTCGCGCCGGCGATCACGCGCGAGCTGAACGTTCCGATCAGCACCAGGAACTCGCCGACGAAGCCGTTGGTCGCCGGCAGGCCGATCGACGACAGCATCACGATCATGAACGTGGCCGCGATCGCCGGAGTCACTCCGGCCAGGCCCCCGTAGGCGGCCAGGTCGCGCGTGTGCGTCCGCTCGTAGAGCAGGCCCACCAGGAGGAACAGGGCGCCCGTGGAGATGCCGTGGTTCACCATCTGCAGCACGGCCCCGCTCACCGCCTCCGGCGTCAGCGCGGAGAGCCCGAGCATGACGAATCCGAGGTGCGCGACCGACGAGTACGCGATCAGACGTTTCAGGTCCGTCTGCGCCATGCACATCAAGGAGCCGTAGACGATCCCGATCACGCCCAGGATCGCGATGTTCGGCGCCCAGGCCAGCGCCGCCTGCGGAAACAGTGGCATCGCGTACCGGATGAAGCCGAAGGTCCCCATCTTCAGCATCACGCCGGCGAGGATGATCGAGCCCCCCGCGGGCGCCTCGGTGTGCGCGTCCGGCAGCCAGGTGTGGAGCGGCCAGACCGGCACCTTGATGGCGAACGCCAGGGCGAAGGCGAGGAAGAGCCACTTTTGCGTGGAGGGATCCGGCAGGCCCGCGTTGAGCAGGTCGACGTAGTCGAAGCTCTTCCGGCCCGCGTTGCTCCAGAGCCAGAAGATGGCCAGCAGCATCAGCACCGAGCCGGTGAACGTGAAGAGGAAGAATTTCACGGCCGCATAGATGCGCCGATCGCTGCCCCACATCCCGATCAAGAGGTACATCGGGATCAGCATCGCTTCCCAGAAGACGTAGAAGAGCACCAGGTCGAGGGACGCGAGCGTGCCCAGCATCGCGGTCTCGAGCAGCAGCAGCGAGATGCAGTACATCTGTACCCGCTGCTGGATGTACTTCCACGAGCTGAGCACCACGATCGGCCCCAGGAACGTGGTGAGCAGGAACAGCAGCAGCGCCACCCCGTCGAGCCCGACGTGGTAGCTGAAGCCCAGCGTCGGCGCCCACTCCGTCCGCTGCTCGAAAGCGTAGCGCCCTGCCCCGGCGCGGAAGCCCGTCCAGAGCGGGATCGAGAGCACGAACGTGGCCAAGCTGAAGAGGAACGCGACCCCCTTGTGCTGTCCGCCTTCGCCGCGCGGCAGCAGCAGGACCAGGAACGCCCCGGCCACGGGCAGGAAGGTGACGAGCGTGAGCAGATGCGATTCCAGCCAGGTCATCCGCCCCTCACCAGGAAGACATAGAGCAGCGCGGCCACGCCCAGGGCGGTGACCGCCGCGTAGCGCTGCACGTCGCCGTTCTGGAAGCGCCGGGCCATCGCGCCCACCCAGGCCACCAGCGCCGGGATGCCGTTGACGAAGAGCCCGTCGATGATGGTCGCGTCGATCACGCGCCAGGCGCCGTGGGCCAGCGCCCACAGCGGGCGCACGACGGCGCGGCCGTAGAACTCGTCGACGTAGAGCTTGTTCGCGAGCGCGACCCTGACGCCCCGGAGCTTCTCGCTCAGCAGGGCATCTCCGGCCAGGCCGCGCTTGAAGAAGAGCGCATACGAGCAGGCCCATCCCGCCCAGCCGACGAGGAGCGCGATGGCGAACCCT
>WNFK01180514.1_pt1 | contig 12046 bp, 14 predicted proteins | sample 5400281 | NCBI WGS metagenome assembly WNFK01 (sample SAMN13153350, study PRJNA577476) | soil metagenome | isolation source: 20 cm soil on Douglas fir-dominated hillslope | place: USA:California | collected 2013-09-17
GCGGTCATCGCGAGGGCCTTGGCCGCCGCCACCATGCCGGTGCGCGCGATCGGGGACTTGGCCCACTCCGCGAACTCGCGCGAGTGTCCCGGGATCCCGTCCGGCGAGATGCGGATGTAGGGATGGATCGTCGGGATCGCCTGGCTCACGTTGCCGCAATCGGTCGACCCGTAGCCCGCCTCTCCGTCGTCGGGATCCACCGGGAAGTCGATCCGCTCGAGGTTCTTGCCGAAGAGCTCCGCCATCGCGAAGTTGGCCTTCAGCGGGTCGTGGATGATCGCGTCCGCGGTCACCTTGACGGTGCAGCCGGTGGCGGTCGCCGCGCCCGCCGCGCAGCCCTCGAATCGCCGGAGCAGCTCGCGGCAGTAGTCCTTGGTGGGTGCGCGCAGGTAGAACTCGGAGGCGGTGTGCTCGGGGATGATATTGGCCTGATCGCCGCCCTTGGTGATGATGCCGTGCACGCGGGCGTCCGGGCGGAGCTGCTGGCGCATGGCGTCGAGCGAGACGAAGAGCTGGATCATCGCGTTGAGCGCGTTGACCCCGCGCCACGGCCAGGACGACGCGTGCGAGGCGCGGCCGAAGAACTCGCACTTCACCTTGATGATGCCGAGGCTGGGGCGCCAGACCTGGGTGCCGCAGCGGCCGTGGATCATCATGGCCGCGTCCACCCCCTGGAAGACGCCCGCCTCCATCAGCCGGACCTTGCCGGCCCCGCCCTCCTCGGCGGGCGTGCCGATCACCTGGATACGGCCCGGGAACGGCAGGGTCCGCAGCGCCGCCGCGATCGCCGCCCCCGCGCCGGTGCCCGCGGTCGCGATCACGTTGTGCCCGCAGGCGTGCCCGATGTTCGGCAGCGCGTCGTACTCGGCCATGATCGCGATGGTGGGCCCGGGGCCCGCCCCCGCGATGGTGGCCCGGAACGCGGTGGGTAGCCCGCCCACCCCGCGCTCGACCGCGGCGCCCTGCCGGTCGAGGAAGTCGGCGAGCCAGCCCGCCGCCTTGTGCTCCTCGAAGCACAGCTCCGGGTTGGCGTGGATCTGGTGACTGATGCGCTCGAGCTCGTCGGCGAGCCGGTCCACCGTCTCGGCGACGCGAGTCTTGGCCTGGTCGAGCTCGGCGTGGGCGGTCATGGCGTCACTTGCTCTTGGCGAACTCGTCCTTCGCCGCCTTCACACGGGCCGGCTCGGCGAGCAGGTCGAGGGTGGTGAGGGCCATGGTCTTGGCCGCCGCGACCATGCCCGCGCGGGCCAGCGGCTTCACCGCCGCGTCCGCGAAGTCACGGGTGTGGATGGCCATGCCGGTGGGGGCGATGGCCACCATCGGCTGGATGGCCGGGATCACCTGGCTCACGTTGCCGATGTCGGAGGAGCCGAGTCGGTCCGGGATCGGGGCGCCCTCGGTAAGGCCCGCCGTCTTCATGTTGGCCGCGAACAGGTCGAGCATCACGCGGCTCGACTTCATCGGCTCGTAGACGCTGTCGTGCTGGGTGATCTTGAGGGTGCACCCGGTTGCCTTCGCGGCGCCCTCCGCGGCCGCGGTCACCCGCTTGAAGAGCTCCCACATCGTGTCGATGCGCGGCGCGCGCACGTAGAAGATCGCGGAGGCGTACTCCGGGATGATGTTGGCCGCCGCGCCCCCGTTGGTGATGATGCCGTGGATTCGGCAGTCGGGGCGCACCTGCTGGCGCAGCATGCTGATCGCGTTGTACGTCTGGATGACCGCGTCGAGGGCGTTCACGCCCTCCCACGGGTCGGCGGAGGCGTGGGAGGCTCGGCCGTTGAACTCGAAGGTGCCGCGCACGATCCCGAGCAGGTCCTGGTGGAGCAGGGTGCGGTCGAAGCCGTGGATCATCATGGCGCAGTCCACCTCGCGGAAGACGCCGCTCTTGATCAGCTTCACCTTCCCGCCGCCGCCCTCCTCCGCCGGGGTGCCGATGACCTGGATGCGGCCCTTCGGGAGCTGGGCCCGGACCGCGGCGAGGGCCGCGCCCGCGCCGACACCGGAGGTCGCGATCACGTTGTGCCCACACGCGTGCCCGATGCCGGGGAGGGCGTCGTACTCGCACAGGATCGCGATGGTCGGGCCCTCCCCGGTCTCGATGGTGCCGCGGAACGCGGTCTCCACGCCCCCCACGCCTTTCTCCACCTTGAAGCCCTGCCGCGCCAGGAAGTCGCTGAGCCAGCCGCACGCCTGGACTTCCTGATATGCCAGCTCGGGGTGGGCGTGGATCTGGCGGGAGAGTGCGTCGAGCTCGTCGGCCAGGTGGTCGACGGCCTGCGAGATGGAATCCTTGAGGGTGCTCATGGGTGCCTCCATGCTCAGGGCGACTGGGCGCAGACGAGGAAGAAGAGTGGCCGGGACGAGTCGGACGAATAGCCCCGCCCCGGGTCGTTCAGGCACCGCAGGCTAGGCGGCGAGTCCGAGGCCCGTCGCGGGGAGTCGATGGTGCCGCAGGCGGCCAGGATGAGGGCGGTGCCGATGGCCATCAGGGCACGACCGGCGAAGAGGGGGCGCACGAGGGAGCAGGGTACCACGAGCCCGGTCGGTGAAGGGGGGCGGTGAGGCGGGACGACGGATCAGGCGGAGGGGGCGAGTGCGGGGTCGGGGGCCGGGCTACCCACCGGCAGCTCCATCACGAACATCGCGCCGCCGCCGGGTCGGTTCTCGGCCCAGAGGCGTCCCTCGTGCTCGGCCACCACGCTGTGCGCGACGGACAGGCCGAGGCCGCGTCCCTCGCCGGGCCCCTTCGTGGTGAAGAACGGGTTGAAGACGCGGGCCAGGTCGTCCTGGGGGACGCCGGGGCCGTCGTCGGCGACCTCGATCCGCACCCCGTCGGCGGCCGGCCGCACCCGGATGGCGAGGGTGCCCGAGCCGCGGGACGCGGACATGGCCTGCTCCGCGTTCTGCACCAGGTGGAAGAGGGCCTCCTGGAGCTGGTTGCTGTCGGCCCAGATCTCGGGCGCCTCGCCGAAGTCGGTCTGGACCGTGATGCTGGCGCCCTCGAGGCGCGACTGGTGGAGCGAGAGGACCTTGTAGATCTGGTCGCTCACCTTGCATCGCGCGCGGCGCAGGGGCGAGCGCTCCGCGAAGAGCACGAGCTCGCGCACGATGTTGGCTGCGCGCTTGGTGGCCCCGTCGATGACCTTGAGCCCGTTCAGCACCGACTCGTGATCCTGGGACTGCAGCAGCAGGTGCACCTGTCCCAGAATGATCATGAGCGGGTTGTTGATCTCGTGCGCGACCCCGCCCGCGAGCTCTCCCACCGCGGCGAGCCGCTCGGCCCGGATCACGTCGGTGTGCGCGCGACGGAGATCCTCGAGCTGCAGGCGTGTCTCGGAGTACAGCCGCGCGTTGTCGAGGGCCAGGCCGATCTGGTCGGCGGTGGACTCGAGCAGCGCGACCTCCTCGTTGGAGAACCGCTCCTCGGTCTGCCGGCCCAGCGAGAGCGTGCCCAGGATGCGATGGCGCGCCCGGATCGGCACGCAGACGAAGCCGCGGATGCCGTCGGCGGAGACCGCGGCGCGCGCGGCGGGCAGGAGATCGGGGGCGCGGCTCGCCTCGTCCACACGACGCACCCGGCCCGACGCGGCGACGCGCCCGATCAGGCCCTGGCCCATCGGCAGCATCTGGTTGGTCTCGCGCAGCCGATCCGAGAGCCCGCGCTCCCCGCGGAGCAGGAGCATCTTGCCGTCCACCGAGACGAGATGGAGACTCGCGATCTCGTGGCCGGTCACGTCGGTGAGCGCGCTCAACGACTTCTGGATGACCTCGTTGAGGTCGAGCGACCGGCTGACCGCCTCGGTGACCGTGCGGAGGATCTGCAGGTGCCGGATGAGCGAGGTCGTGCCGCCTCGGTTACTTACTCGCGCCATTAGATCGTGTGGGCTCCCCATGATCGTTGTGTGCTGGACGGTTCTCTGTACTTAGCAAGCCAAGTGCCATGGGTAGCTATCAAATAATACCATCTATTCCAGCTAGTTAGATTTGTTGCTTGGAGGGGTGCGCCGGGCAGAGCGGTACTGCCCGGACACTCTGTCAGGTCAGACCACCGGGAAACTGCCGCGCGTACGCGATTCGCCGGCCGATCGGCGGGTGTGAGTAGAGAAAGAACTCCTCGACCGGATGCGGGTCCCGCTCGGCCAGGTTCAGCGTCGCCAGTCGCTCCATAGCGCCGATGAAGGGCGCGGGGCCGGGGAGCGTCTCGAGCGCGAACCGGTCGGCGGCGTGCTCGACGTGACGGGACCAGCCGTTTGCCAGCGGGAGCGCGGCCAGCCCCACGACCAGCAGGACGAGGCCGAAGAGCGGCAGCCCGCCGATGTCCGCCGGCCCGTCGAGGCCGAGCCAGACCCCGCCCGCCCGCAGCGCCCCCGACGCCACCCAGAAGGTCACGAGGGTCAGGGCGCCCTGCACGAGCAGGCCCCGACGGATGTCGCCGTGGAGCTGGTGCGCCAGCTCGTGCGCGAGCACCGCCTCGACCTCGTCGGCGGTGAACGTGTCGAGTAGCGTGTCGAACAGGAGGATGCGGCGCGTGCGGCCGAGGCCCGTCACCGCCGCGTTGGCGGTGCGGCTCTTGCGGGACCGGTCGACCACCCAGACCCCGGTCACCGGCACGCCCACCCGCGCGGCGAGCGCGAGGAGTCGGCTCTTGAGCGGACCGTCGGCCAGCGGGGTCAGGCGGTAGAAGAGCGGCACGAGGCACACCGGTGCGACCAGGGCCAGCAACGCGTACCCACCGAGGAACACCACCGCTCCCCACAGCCACCACCACGGGCTCCAGCGCATCAGCCCGTACACGACCTCGACCGCCACCAGGCCAAGGGCGCCACCGATCAGGGCGGTCTTCGCGGCGTCCCAGAGCCAGCGACCGAGCGATTGATGCAGGAGCCCGTAGCGCCGCGGGAGCCAGAAGCCGCCGAGCCAGGCGAGCGACAGGCTCAGGAGGCGGTAGCCGCCGCCCAGCACCAAGACCGCCACCGCGAGGGCGAGCCACCAGCGGGGCGTCCAGGTCGCGAGCCGCTCGGCCAGGTGCACCGCCGCGCGCGTCTCGACGAGGACGATCAGGTAGCTCGCGGAGAGCGCGAGCTCGGCGAGCGACAGCGCGAGCTGTCGGCGGTGGTAAGTGCGGGCCCGCGCGTCTGCGGGCGCCTCGGTGGGGCTCATGCGTCGAGTGTCCCACCGTTCGGGAGGCCCGCCAAGCGGGGTGCCGGTTTGTGCTACACTGTGCGCCAATTCACAACCAGGGAGCCGCCATGTTTCAGTCCGTCGAGGACGTCCAGCAGCAGTTCAAGAACGCCCGCTACATCGCCAATCGCCGGATTTCCACCGTGGTGTTCCTCGCCGAGCGCATGGGCCGTCCGGTGCTCATCGAGGGGCCGGCGGGAGTGGGCAAGACCGAGCTGGCCAAGACGCTGGCCGAGGTGACCGCGCGGCATCTCATCCGCCTGCAGTGCTACGAGGGCCTCGACGAGGGCAAGGCGCTCTACGAGTGGAAATACGCCAAGCAGCTCCTCTACACCCAGCTGCTGCGCGAGCGCATCGGCGAGCTGATCGCGGACGCGCCGTCGCTGCCCGACGCGGTGGCGCGGATCTCGGGCCAGGACGACGCGTTCTTCTCCCACCGCTTCCTCGCCCCGCGCCCGCTCCTGCAGGCGATCGAGTCCGTGGACCCGGTGGTGCTGCTGGTCGACGAGATCGACAAGGCGGAGCCGGAATTCGAGGCGTTCCTCCTCGAGGTCCTGTCCGATTTCCAGGTCTCGGTGCCGGAGCTCGGCACGATCCGGGCCACCCAGATCCCGCTGGTGGTGCTCACCTCGAACAACGCGCGCGAGCTCTCCGACGGCCTCTGGCGATCATTCGCCTCAAGGTTCCCGAGGTCTCGGAGCGGCTGGCCCAGACGGTGGTGACCGCGGTACAGCGTATCCGCGGGCTCGAGCTGCGCAAGGCCCCGTCCATCTCGGAGAGCCTCGACTGGGCCCGCTCGCTCGTCATCCTGAACGCGGAGATCCTCGACCGCGATCTGGTGGAGTCGACCCTCACCATGCTCGTCAAGCACGAGAAGGATCTCGACCGGGTCAAGGGCGCCCTCGACAAGGTGCTGGCCGACCTGGGCTAGTCGCCCATGAGCGGGAGCTGGTCCGCCCTCACCGAGTTCCGCGAGCTGTGGTTCCCGAGCCCGCGCCTGCGGCTGCCCGAGCTCGGCCCCGCCGGGCCCGTCTTCATCGAAGGGGGCCGCTGCATCTCGGGCGAGCTCGGCGAGTACACCAAGCTCTGGATCTCGGCGGCGGGGCGCTGGCACTTCTACTACATCCACCCGTCGCCGCGTGACTTCTACCGCGTGACCATGCCGGAGGTGGTGCCGCACCTGCTCCACCCCGGCGAGATGACGGTGGAGACTTTCCGCCAGGGACTCTCCTACAAGGTGGTCCTCGGCCTCCGCTGCAGCGAGGGGCCGGTGCGGGTGCTGCACCTGGTGGGCGACGTCGCCGACGTCACCCGCGCGGAGGAGCGGCACGAGGACGCCCCCGCGGGTCCGCTCGGCTGGAAGCTCTCGATGACCCACCTGATCTCGCAGGGCTCGTTCCACGGCCTCATCCGGCTGGAGGACGGCCGCCTGTATCCGATCACCCGCGATGGCGGCGAGGACGTCTTCAAATCCTCCTGGGTCCACTTCGCGAAATGAGAGAACACGAGCGTGCCCCGATGACGCCGCGCGATGGGCAGCGCCGGAGCGATGAAAACGCGGCGCGAGGAATACGAATGGCTTCCCGGTTGCTCGGACGCCCCGATGAGCCCCAAAGGGGCGAAGAGGCCCTACCGCAGGCCAATCTGTTTCACGCACGCGGACTATAAATGGACCAGCGGATCCTGGAGTTCATCGGCGATCTCCGGCGCGCCGAGATGCGCATCTCGCCGAGCGAGGCCCTCGACGCGCTCACCGCCTCCACCGAGATCGGCCTCGAGGACCGCGAGACCTTCAAGAGCGCGCTCGCCACCACCCTGGTCAAGGAGTCCCGCGACCTCGTCACCTTCAACCGCATCTTCGACCTCTACTTCCTGGACCTGCAGGCCCTCGGCGAAGGGCTCAGGAAGGCGCTCGGTCCGGAGGACCCGAAGATCCAGGAGATGCTCGACCGGCTCACCTCCGAGGCGGGCATGGAGATGGACGAGCTGACCGAGCTCCTCCTGAGCGGCGAGGGGAGCGACATGGAGATGGCCATCCGCCAGGAAGGCCAGGGCACCGGTCTCGAGCGGCTGATGTACTTCCTCCAGGTCGGCTACTTCTCGCGCCGCATCTACGACAAGTTCGACTGGGAGGCGATCGAGCGCGACCTGAGTAGGATCATGCAGCTCCTGGAGTCGAAGGGGCTCGACCCGGGCATGATCGCGCGCATCCGCAACTACCTCGACCTGCGCCTCGAGGCCTTCCGGCGCATGATCCGCCAGCACGTGGAGCGCGAGCTGGAGCGCCGCGCCTTCCGGCAGGGCGAGAAGCTCACCCGCGAGGTGCTCACCGACAAGCCGCTCTTCGCCCTCTCCGCGGACGAGGTGGCCCAGATGAAGGCGGTGGTCGCGCGCCTGGCCCGCAAGATCAAGGACGCGCTCGCCCTCCGCCAGCGCCAGGAGGAGAAGGGCCGCCTCGACTCGCGCCGGACCATCCGCCAGAGCCTGCAGTACGGCGGGGTGCCCATGGAGATCCGCTTCCGCCGCCGACACCGGGAGAAGCCGAAGCTGGTCACCCTCTGCGACGTGTCGGACTCGGTGCGCAACGCCTCCCGCTTCATGCTGCAGCTGGTGTGGAGCCTGCAGGAGTGCTTCTCGCGCGTGCGCTCCTACGTCTTCGTGTCCGAGATCGCGGAGGTCACCCAGGCCTTCGCCACCTACCCGGTGGACACCGCGATCGACTGGGCGCTGAAGTCCTCGTCGGTCGACTACCACTGCCGCTCCGACTTCGGCTACGCGTTCAGCCGGTTCGTGCGCACCGACCTCGACTCGCTCGACCGCAAGACCACCGTGCTGATCCTGGGCGACGCCCGCAACAACTACAACGATCCCCAGGCGTGGGCGATCCGGCAGATCCGCGAGCGGGTGAAGGGCATCATCTGGCTCAACCCGGAAGGCCAGTGGGGCTGGGGCATCGGCGACAGCGTGATGCCGCTCTACACCCCGTCCTGTGACATCGTGAAGGAGTGCCGCACGGTGGGGCAGCTCGTCCAGGTGGTGGACCAGCTCGTCCATTCATGGTGGCGCCGCGGGCGCTGATCCTCCTGCTGGTGGTGGCCCTGTCGGGCGCCGGCGCGGGCTCCGCGCCGGGCGCGGAGTGCGTAGCCCTCGACGACTTCTCCCGGGGCGCCATCGGCGAGTTCCCGCCGGACTGGAAGCCCCGGAAGGACGCGGGCCGGCCGGTGTACTCGATCCAGGAAGAGGGGGGCCAGCGCTTCCTCCACGCCGCGGCCACCCGGCTCGGCATCCAGGCCGGGCGCGAGGTGGCCTGGAACCTCGACGTCTACCCGATCCTGGCCTGGTCGTGGCGCCCGATCGAGTTCCCGGCCGGCTCCGACGAGCGCAAGTCGTCGACCAACGACAGCGCGGTTTCGGTGTACGCGGTCTTCCCCGGCTCCGCGGTCTCGGTCAGGAGCGTGAAGTACGTGTGGAGCCGGGTAGTGCCGGTGGGGACGCACTTCACGTCGAGCGCGGGTAACACGCAAGCGCGGGTGCTGCGCACCGGCACCGACCGGGTCGGGCAGTGGGTCGAGGAGCAGGTGAACGTCCGCGAGGACTACCGGAAGTACTTCGGCGGGTCGGACGTCCCGCGCCCCGCGGGCATCGCGGTGCTCACCGACTCCGACGACACCAGGAGCACCGCGCGCGGCGACTACGCGTCCTTCAGAGTCTGCAAGTCGTGAAGCCCGGCCGCGGTGGCTGATTCCGCCGATCCGTTCGAGGCGCTCTACGCGCGCGGGGTCACCGACGGCCTGCCGGTGGTGCCCCCCACCCGCGAGCGGGTGGCCGCCGCGGTGGCGGCGAGCGGACGCCGGGGAGACGCGCTGGTCGCGCGGGTGCCGCCCAACTTCGGGCGCGCCACCGTCGAGAAGATCGCGATCAACGCGGTGATGGCGGGCTGCCGTCCCGAGTACCTGCCGGTGGTGGTGGCGGGGGTGGAGGCGATGTGCGACGAGGGCTTCGATCTCCACGGGGTCTCGGCCACCACTAATTTCCCCTCGCCGCTCTTCATCGTGAACGGGCCGGCGCGCACGCGCCTCGACATCAACTGCGGGGCCGGGTTGTTCGGGCCCGGCTGGCGGGCCAACGCCACCATCGGGCGGGCGCTTCGGCTGATCGCGGTGAACCTGGGGGGGGCCATCCCCGGCGTGGTGAGCATGTCCACGATGGCCCACCCGGGGCGCTACACCTATTGCATCGGCGAGGCGGAGGAGGAGAACCCGTGGGACTCCCTCGCGGTCGAGCACGGCTTCGCCCCCGGCGAGAGCGTGATCGCCGCCTTCGCGGGGGAGGCGCCGCACGGGGTGTACGACCACATGAGTCGCACCGCGCGCGATCTCCTGATCACGATCTCGAAGTCGCTCGAGGTGATCTCGCACCACAAGTCGACCCACCACGGCGACACCCTCGTGGTGCTCTCCCCCGAGCACGCTCGCACCATCGCGGGCGACGGCTGGGGCAAGGCGGAGATACGCGAGTTCCTGTGGACGCGCCTGCGCAAGCCGGTGCGCGAGCTGGTGCCTGGCGTGGAGGGCGGCGAGGGGCTGCCCGCCCACGTCCTCGCCAAGTTCCCGCACCCCGCGACCGACGAGACGCTGATCGCCAAGTTCCGCGAGCCGGGCAATCTCAAGTTCGTGGTGGCGGGGGGCACCGCGGGGCGCTTCTCGGCGGTCATTCCGGGCTGGACGTTTCCCAAGAGCTCGCGCATGATCTGGAGGAGGATCGACATGCCGGAGGAGGAATCATGAGCGACGAAGAGTTCCTGGATCCGACCGACTCGGTGGCGGTTCCCCGCAAGACCGCGCCCCGCCTCGACAGTCTCGAGGGCAAGACCATCACCCTCCTCGACATCTCGAAGGCCAAGGGCAACCATTTGCTCGACCGCGTCGAGGAGCTGCTACGCGAGCGGGCCCATCCCAGGGAGGTCGTCCGCCGGAAGAAGCCGACGTTCGCGCGCCCGGCCCCCGAGGACCTGCGCCAGGAGATCCTCAAGAACAGCGACGCGGTGATCGAGGCCCTCGCCGACTGAGGGTCCTGCACAACGTGCAGTGTGCACGACAGCGTGTTCTTCGAGGACCAGGGGATTCCCACCGCCACCGTCATCTCGACCGAGTTCAAGCGGGCGGCGCGGGCCCAGGCCGACGCACTTGGCGCCCGTGACCACCAGACGGTGATGGTCGCGCACCCGATCCAGCCGCTCACCCGGGACGAGGTGCGCGCGCTGGCCGACAAGGCCTACGACGAGATCGTCGCCCGGCTGACCCGCGGGTGACCTTCCTCCTCAAGCTGGTCCTGGTGCCGGGGCTCATCGCCCTGGTCACCGTGGTCGGCCGTCGCTTCGGCCCGCGCATCGGCGGCTGGCTCAACGCCCTGCCGCTGGTCGCGGGCCCGGTGCTCTTCTTCCTGGCCCTCGAGCAGGGCGATCGATTCGTGGCGCAGGCCGCGCTCTCCACCCTCGCCGGTCTCGCCGCGGTGGCGGCCTTCGCGGTGATCTACTCGTGGACCGCGGTGGCGCGACCCTGGTGGGTGTGCGTGCTCGTCGGGTGGGTTGCCTTCGCGGGCCTCACGGTGGCGCTGCAGGCGGTGCGGTGGACCGCCGGCGCGGGCCTCGCGCTCGCTCTCGCCGCGTTCGGCATCGCGCCGCTCGGGCTGCCCGCGCTCCCGGATGCGCCGCCGCCCGAGGCCGCGCCCGCCTGGGACCTGCCGCTCCGCATGACCGCGGCGGTGGCGCTGGTGCTGCTGGTCACCGGCCTGGCCGGCTGGCTCGGCCCGCGCTGGAGCGGAGCGATCACCCCGTTCCCGATCGCGACCACCATCCTGCTCGCCTTCACCCACGCCCAGCAGGGCGCGCCGGCCGCGGTGGGATTCCTGCGGGCGTTCCTGCCCGCGATGTGGAGCTTCGCGCTCTTCTGCTTCGTGCTCGCCTGCGGCGTGGTGGGGCTGGGGCGCGATCTCGCGTTCCTGCTCGCGCTCGGCGTGAGCCTGGCGGTGCAGGGCGTGGTGTGGCTCGGCCTCGCGTCGCGGGCTAGCCGGGGAAGCGCCAGGCCCGGCCCTCGGCCGGCTCGTCGGTCAGCGTGAACTGAGGCAGCGCGAAGTCGGCGGAGAGGTCCTGGAACACCACCCGCACCCGCTTGCCGATGGCCACGTTCTGCTCCGGCTCCGGACGGAATTCGGGGGTGACCAGGTTGGCGATGACCCGCAGTGCCTCGCCGGGCGTCGGCTGCCCGCGCTGCTCGTCGAGCTCCACCAGCACCACCGCGTACGGAGTCCACTCCTTGAAGCCGGGCTGGATGGCGTGGTGCACCACCTCGTAGGAGTAGATGTGCCCCCGGCCACTCACCGCCTTCCACTCCCACTCGAGCGACATGCACCACGGGCAGCCGTGGCTCGGCGGGTAGCGCATGAGCCCGCACCCCTTGCAGGCGCGCAGCATCAGCCGATGATTCGCGCGGGCCAGCTTGAAGTGCTCGCGCCACTCCGAGTCGTTCTCGGGGATCACCAGGTTCATGCCGCGATATTCGACGGAGGCCATCGCTAGTTCCTCATGATGAGGGCGGAGCCGGTCGGCGGCATCGCCCAGCCGAGGTTCATGGTGACGCGCGCGTCCTTCACCTGGCGGCACTTGCCCGGCGAGTAGTCGTAGCTGTGCTTGCCGTCCTCCCAGCCCGGGCAGTAGTCGTCGACCTGACCGCGGAGCTGGCGCACGTTCTCGATCACCATCGAGATGCCGTGGGTGTAGCCCTCGCAGAGGTGGCTGCCCGAGGTGTTGTTGGGCCGCTTGCCCCCGAGCTCGATGATGCCGCTCGAGACGTACTGGCCGCCCTCG
>WNFK01163676.1_pt2 | contig 12043 bp, 10 predicted proteins | sample 5400281 | NCBI WGS metagenome assembly WNFK01 (sample SAMN13153350, study PRJNA577476) | soil metagenome | isolation source: 20 cm soil on Douglas fir-dominated hillslope | place: USA:California | collected 2013-09-17
GCACCGATGAAGGCGTTGGCGGTGAAGGCACCGACCTCCTCCGGTGTCAGCGGGCCGAGGCCGCCGAACTCGCGTTCGGCCTTGCGCGCAACGCCGACGACGAGATCGACCCATCCCATGAGCGCGGTGCGAACGACCTGGGCGACCACGGCGTCGGACCAGCTCGCGGCGATCAGTTCCTGCAGGACGCGCACGTAGCCAGAGGCGATGTCGTCGTCGAGATAGTCGCAGGCCCGATCCCATTGCTCCGACAGCTTGAGACTGGGGTCGCCGAACATGGCGTTCTGACGGTCGAGCAGCTGCGCGTTCAGGTATTCGAACAACGCCAGCATCATCCCTTGCTTGGATCCGAAGTGATAGTGGATCTGGCTTAAGGGGACGCCGGCCGCCGTCGCCACGCCGCGGGTCGACAAACCAGCGTAGCCGTTCTGGCGAAGCACCTTCTTGGCGGCTTCGAGCAGCGTCGTGCTGGTCTCGACCTTCTTCTCGATTTTCCTGGCGGCCATGCGGGCCATCTTGGATCTCCTTGGCGCGCGAGGGTGATCTCAAGGCCGGGATCGTCATAATTCGGTCGACCGACCGAGTCAATATTTTCATAGCATAGCTCACGGATTTGTGCGCCGACATCGATCGAATGGGGGAGTTCGTGAAGGCGCGCTGGCTTCGGCTTTGGCGCTGGCCTATCGTCAGGCCCATGCGATTGAAATCCAGCATATGGGTGGCGGCCTATCTGCGCCGCTGCCAGACCCAAGGAATATTCGGCGCTGTGCGCCGGCGCGGCGCGGAAGAGGCCGGCGCGGTGTTCGTCAAGGTGGCGCTGCTCGATGGCAACGCCATGCTGTACGCGCCGGCGCCGCAGACGGTCTATGACGACAGCCGGCCGATCGAGCGCATCTTTGCGCCGACATCGCCAGAGCCCGTGCCGGAAGCGTCAGTGGAAGACCGCCTCGTCAAGGAAATCCGGTTCGACCCGGATGCCTGGATCGTGGAGACCGAGGACAAAGCAGGGCGGCATTTTCTCGAACTGGCGAAGGCTTAATTTCCTGAACCCTGCGAACGGGTGCGCACAATGCCGCCGGCGCCAGGCGGTTGCACCGCCGGGCGGGTTTGGGCGGGCGCCGAGCGGGCGCGTTGGCGGTCGTCGTCGTAAAGCGCGGGCCGGTATTTGGCGCGGGCCGCCGCCATGGTCGAACCGCGCCACGCGGCCAGCATGATGAGGGCAGATCGCTCGTGCAATCGGTCATACAGGCGCGACAGCCGGTAGACCTGCGTGACCGAGGATCCGACCTCAGGATTGAGAAACAGCAACACCCGCTGAAAAACCGGGCTCGGCATGTCCAGGGCTTTGGCGGCGCAAGCCAGCGGCTCGCCGCCGGGATCGTTGACCAGCTGCGCCGCTATCCGCCACGGCAATATCAAGGCTTCGCCGAGTTCCAGCGTGAAGTTTTCGACATCGGCGGCGAATGCCGCCATCTCCAGGGTCTCGATGGCGCGCGCCGCGCGTGCGGCGGGAATTCGCGCGGAAGCCTTGAGCGGCGTCTCCAGCAGATTGTGCAGGATCAAGGCGCGCTCGCTGGCGCTGGCGCTGAAGAACATGTCGGTGATCTCGGCGGCGTCCTTTGGCTGCATCGATAAATTCGATGAGATCCGCAATTGCGCCTCACTCAGTGCCTTGACTGGCGGCGGCGCTGAGGGCGGCGCGGGAATCTCGGGCGCCAGGGGAATGACCTGGTTGGCGCTGGTGCGTTGCAGCCCGAGCCGTTTCAGGACTTCGGCCGGCGTGCCCGGATAGATCGCAAGCCGCGCCCGAACCACCGCGCGGGTGGCGTCATCAACCTCATCGATAAGGCGGGAGGTGAGCTCCACAAACTGCCGCTCTTCGTCGTCACTGTGTGCGCTGGTCTGGACGTAGAGATCGGTCAGTACACGCAGCAAGGTGGGTCGAATATCCACGCCCTCTCGGCGGGAGAGCGTCATCAGGCCGTCAAAGCCCGGAAACAGGAGCGGTGTGGTCATGTCAGAGGTACGCGACTGAGAAATACTCGCGCCAGTCTACCGGCGTTGCTTTAACAGCTCGTTAACATTAACGAATTCATGCAATCTGCAAGCGATTGTTTCTACTGCGAAATTTTTGCCGCGTGGTTCCATGGTCCCGGCGTGGTCCTGGGCTTTGTTTACGACCCGTTCTTGGCGCGATATCCGGTGCGGGATTTCATGGTCCGCCGGAACGCCTCGAGCTGGTCGCGGTCGTATTTCTCGGTCTGTCTTTCCTTGGCGTGGCCGGCGACCTTGCGCCGGTCGTCCTTGCTGGCGCCTGACTTGCCGCCCTCGGTGACGCCGCCGGCGCGCATGTCGCGACACCACATGCCGACCGGCATACCGGCCGCCTCGAAGTCGGCGTTCCAGGCAAGCCGAAAGGTCTCATAGATGTAGGGCAGGCCGGTGTTCTGGTTGATGATCAGCGGGCCGTGGCGCTTGGCCGGCTCGATCAGCGCCAGCTCTTCCATCACCATCGGGCACACCGAAAGGTCGAACGTCACCTCGACGCCGGTTGTGTCTTCGGTCTTCGTCGGCTTGATCGTCAGGATCAGGTCTTCGTCGATCGCCGACCACATGGGGCCAATCCACTTCTTGCCATAGCAGATGATCGCGCTCGGCTTCTTGTAGTTCAATGGCAGCCATTCGCCGAGAAAGTCGAATTCGCGGCCGGTGGTGTCATAGATTAGTGCATAGAGTAACGCGCGAAGCGGGGCGCCGGCGGCATGCGCGGCTTCTCGCGCGGCCTTGATCTGCTTTGCCGTCGGCGCAAAGGTTCGAGACGAGACGGTCTCGAAGGTCAGCTCCGACAGAACGTCCTGGAATGCTTTGCAGCCAGGCTGCCGGCAGACGACGCCAAACGATACTGCCGCCTTCAAGACTGCGAGGACCATCCGCGCGCGCGGCAAATGGTCGGACCCGTCGGGGTCGGTGCGCCATTCCGAAAACCAGCGTTTCACAGCGCGACCGTCAACATGATCGATGCGGAGCGCGCCGATATGATCAGTCAGGCGCCGGATGTAGACGCCATAGGTTTCCTTCACGCCCGGCTTGCATCCCTGATAGCTGCTCTCTGGATCGCGCTCGTAGGACTCCAGCAGAGACTTGAAGGTCCCATCAAACTGGGTCTGGGGCTTCACCTGGCCCGACAGCCAAAGCAGCATCTCCGATTGCAGACGTTGCGTGCGCTCGATCAGCTTGGCGGGGTTGTCGGCGAAGGTCGAAAGGTTCGCCGACTTCACAGGATAGCCGGCGTCCAGTGCCTTCTTGTCAGCGAACCAGTACGGGACCGGAGGGCCGGTCCGGCGGGGGCGCCATTTGAGACCCGGACTTTTCGGGCGCGCGTTTTTGCTTTGCATGGAATGTACCTTCTACTCCATTTGGGGCGAGCGGGACCGCGGTCGACAGGCCATACTGCGCGTCAAGGAACGCCTTCACGGCTGGAACATAACGACCGCCCCACACGGCGCTGATCTTCGGCATTCCGTCCCGTTCATGCAAGGCGGCTAAGCCGGCAAATTCCTTGCGCCGCTCATAGCCAAGGGCGGCTTCCCCGATATCCTCGTCTGAGGCGAATAGGTGCAACTTGTCCCAGGTAAGGGGATTTTTGGCCGTCATTACTGGATCCCCATCGCGCGTTCGACCGCCTGAGCGACCATGCGGCGCCAGATCCGCGTCGCGGCCGCGCCGTATGTGGCTGCACCGTATCGCCGCCAACGCCGCAGATGGCGGCCGTAGGCCTGCTGGCGCACCTTGTCGATCAAGCACCAATGGTCGCAGCAGAAGTCGGCGCGCGCGGTTGTCCGCCGGCAAAACGGGACGACGCAGGCGAGGCGGCCGGGCGTCGTCATGCAGGCGCTAACCACTCCTGCGGGAGATCGAAAAACCCTTGGCGGCCTTTCATCGACCGGTGGATTGAGCGGCTTGACGTCGCGCAGCAACCAGGCCCCCCGGCCAGGCGCATAGCCGCCGAAGTCGTCATAGCGAACCGTGAAGCATTCCGGCATCGGGCGGCTGGTTAGCTGCTTGACCACGGTCGCGGCCGGCAGCGCCGTACCATGCGCACGATTTCCTAACTGGAACGCTGCATCAAGCCGGGCGATCGCGACAACGCCGCCGATCGGCAACGTAACCTGTCGGAATATGCCCATCAACTCGTCGGGGGTGCTGGACATCGTTGCTTCGAGTCTGCCGGCGAGGTCGAACCCGCCATCCTTGTGCTAGCCATACATCAGCTCTTCGGCGAATTGAGCGGCGCCCTTATTGATTTTCTTCGCAGCATGAATCGCATCGATTGACCTATTAGCGAGGCCGGCGGCGCAAAGCTGCCGGTCTCATACGGCTTCGCACCGCAGGCGGCGATCAGCGAGGCCCATGGTAGCCAAAGCGAGATCGCTTTCATGATTGTCCTTTCGCATCGATCGGCATTTTGCGGCGTCGGATCGCGTTCCGACTGGTCGCCGCGGTGAAGCCGTCCTCGAATTTGACGAGCCTGCCATTCATCTTGCCGCGCGCCCCCACAGCGCAGGTGTGGCCTTTGCGGCTCATCCGGTTCCAGTGATAGACATAGCGGAAGTCTGGTTGCGTCATCGACGCACTCGCAGATCATCGCCATGCCGGCCGGCGTGATATGCCAGGCGGGGTTATAGTTCGGCAGCAACGTCGACTCTTTATTGAGAGTATAAAATCCGAGACGCCGCTGCTTTCGCATGGTCTCATTGTTCTTGCCGCGATGGATCACGCCGCCTTGCTGGATCGTTTCGTGAAAGATGATTGCGTGTTCCGGTGGCGACCGGATTCCGCAGCTTCCGCGCGGCCTTGATGAATTGCTGGATGTTTTCCGCTGATGGACGTCAGGCGACGGCGCGCGATTGATGGCTTTCGCTTTGGAGGCCTCGCGTCGCATTTCGACCCAAGCCTCGACTTCGGTCCACACAACGCAACGGGACGTTAGGTAGACGCGTTGCGGAAACTTGCCTCGTTGTTCCATGTCGTAGATCGTGGTGTGGAACAATCTCGCGTAATTGCTGCCTGCGAATAGTTCGTCTGGTCGGGTACTGGTTGCGGGCGACTCATGGCGGGTCCTTCAGTTATGAAACCGAGGACGATAAAGCCGCAAAAAGGACGGCGTCTCCCGGGCGGCTGTTGAAAGATTGGCCCCAAAGGACGCTTGTCGAAATCGATAGTCGCGCTCCGTTCGTGTGCCATTCTCTCAAGACGGATGATCTGGCCAGCCCGATCGCGGCGCAACATCCTCGAACTTTGGGCGGCGATGTTGCTGAAGGGGTGTCCCGTCAACCATATGGTTTTGTTTCCGAAAACAGCTTTGAAGCCTGCAGATCTACGGTTCTAACCACGCGCAGCCGGTAGGGTTGGGCGCAGACGTTGAATGAGAACCCGTACCGCGAGTTCGAATCTCTCTCGCTCCGCCAGTAAGTCTCTGATATCACAGTAGAAAATGTCTAAGACTCAATTGTGCCGTCACTTCCGCCGGTTAGCGACCGTAGTTGCGGGGGGTGGCCACTGAGAGAGCGAATTCCTCGCGGTTTCCACGTTCATTGTCGGTCGTTTCTCAGAAGGCGACTTTGCCAGTGGCTTTCTCTGCGAATGATGGTGCTGATTACAGGTCGGGCGTGCACAGCCTACGATCTTGCACTACGCCTCATGGGCGGCCGTCTTTCCGATTTCGCAGGGCGGTCCGGTCACCCTTCGATAGCGGGCCTACCGATGAATCCCGGGATCGACGTGATGGGCCAGAAGTAGACAGCGCGCTTAGCCCGCTACCCTGCGACGGGCGCGTAATCGGGAGGACGTCGCGCATGTACGCTGCGAGCGCCGCGCAAAAGTTCTGGGCATAGCTCGGCATGGGACGCCGCTTGTCCCATTGGATGACGTAACGGTCTCGCAGCGGTTTTCGCCGATGAGTGACTCGAGCGACTTTCAGCCTGTAACGGTCGGTCCGGAGCACGGACGGGATGATGGCGATCCCTTGCCCGGCTTCAGCGAGCGCGAGCAATGTGTGCGGCGCGCGGCTCTCGAGCAGAATATTGGGCTCGACGTCGGCAACACGGCAGGCCGCATCGAACAGCCTGCGAACTGAGTAGCCGGAGTCCAGCAGCAGCAAGGGATGGGGTGCGAGCAAAACGATATCGATCATGCCGCCGCGGCCCAGCTGGAGCGACGGGCGGTACGCGGCCAAAACGTCATCCGACGGCAATGAGAGGCTCTCGAACCAGGGGTTCACGCCTTGATCATGCCTGATGCCGATATGAACCTCGCCACGTTCCAGCAGGGGCACTTGGTCCATGCCAAGAGCCTCCGTCAACTTCACGCGCACGTTGGGGAAGCGTTCGGCGTATCGCGGCAGGAATCCCGACAAGACGCTCTCGATCGTCTGCGGTGGTGCGGCCACCTTAAGGACGCCGGAGTCTCCACGTTTGAGCAGCTCTATCCGTTCGCCAAGCGATCCCAGCTGACCCAGCACTCCGCGGCAATCTCCGAGCAGCTGTTCGCCTCTGGTCGTCAGGAAAAGGCGGCGACCGATACGGTCAAAAAGCTTGAACCCGCATTCGTATTCGAGATCACTGATCTGCCGCGATAAAGCAGACTGGCTGATACGTAGACGCAGCGCTGCCTTGGAAACTGTGCCGAGGTCGGCAACCACGACGAAGGTCCGCAGGCGCTTCAGGTCCATCCTGCTTATCTCCAAAACGCATAAGGAATAGAACAATTATGTATTTGACGCAAACGCAGGCGCGCTCATAGCCTGCCGTAACACGCGTTAAATCGATGGTCTCTCTTGCGAAATCCAGGCGGCGGACAGTCCGGACTTGGATCGGGTAATCGACGCTCGCAGCGCTGCCCAGGAGGCGAACCATGAAAATACGGTTGCTTATTTTTCTGAGCGCTCTCCCCTTCATGCTGCTCGGAATGACAGCAAGTCTGCGAGCGCAGCAACAGGAGACGGGCCCGGCTGCACGACGAGTCATCATCTTCGTGTGGGATGGGCTTCGAGCTGACGACCTGACTCCGGAAATTGCGCCGAACTATTTCGCGCTTGCGCGATCCGGCGTCGTCTTTGCAGACCACCATGCCGTCTATCCGACCTTCACGATGATGAATTCCGCTTCCATCGCCACCGGCGCCTATCCGGGCGTGCACGGGTTCTACGGCAACGTGGTGTATGTGCCGTCTGCGAAGGGAAGGAACGCGAAGGGAGCCGATATCGATTTTTCCGCGCCGGCGTTCATCGAGGATTTCGGCGTGGTCGAAGCCGTGCGCGACTCATACCAGGGAAGGCTCACGCTGGTTTCGACGATGCTGCAGGCCGCGCAGGCTAAAGGGCTGACGACGGTGGCCATCGGCAAGTTCGGAGCCGCCTTCATCCAGGATTACAAGCGCGGCGGGATCATCCTCGATGAAGATGCCGCGATACCGCTCGGTTTCGCTAAGGAACTGCAACAGACCGGTTACCCGCTTCCGCGGAACAGCGGCAACGCATATGAGGCGGGTGCGTTGACGCTCGCGAACGACAACGGCGACCCCACCGCTCCAATTCCCATTCAGCGACTCAAGGATGGACAGACCGGCAATCCGCTCGACTGCAGCGGGGCGCTGTCCCGCCGCGGCTTCGCTTACCTGACCGGTGTGTTTGTGAATTACATCCTGCCCAACAAGAAGCCGGACCTGACGATCTTCTGGTCGAAGGAGCCGGACGCCACGAATCATGCGTACGGGCCGGGAACGTGCAACTCAATCGACGCGACCAGGATGAACGACGAGATCTTGGGCCGGGTCGTCGAAGAACTGCGCCAGCTCGGCTGGGAAGAGTCCACGGACATCATCATTACCCAGGATCACAATCACAGCACGGTGTCCGGTGACGTTGCTTATTATCCATTGCGGGCAATCGTTGATCGCGGCATCGGGGTGCATGATCCGCACGGCTACTCGGTTTCAGGCTTCGTGCGGACCGCCGAGCTGCTGACCCGCGATGGGTTGAAGGCTTATGATGGAGCGGGGTGCCGCGACATACCGATCTTGTCCGGCATCATGGCCGACGGCACACACCTTTACCCCGGCCAAGATGACCAGCACGGACACGTTTGCGGCCGGGCGCAAAAGTACACGTCGCCGAGCTATATAGTGCCGAAGCCAATTCCCGCGGGGGCCGTCGTGGTCGCCGCGAACGCGGGCAGCGACTATCTGTTCGTGCCCGACCGCAACATCGAGACGGTGAAGGCCGCCGTGGTGAGTCTGCAGAGCCGCCTGCAATTCGGCGCGATCTTCGTGAGCGACAAATATGGCGAGATCGCAGGGACGCTGCGCATGAGCCTCATCAAGACCGAGAACAGCGGAAACGGCCGAGCGCCGGACATCATCGTCAGCTTCAGCTACGATGAAAACGTTGCCGTGGCGGGAAGGTCCGGCGTCAGCTACGCCAGTTCGATCAACCGCAGGGGCGATCACGGCAGCTTCTCACCGACCGATACGCATATCTCGCTGATGGCTAGTGGCCCGGACTTCGAGTCCGGCCTTTACGATACGCTGCCTACGTCGAACGTGGACCTCGCGCCCACGGTCGCGCGTATCCTCCAGTTCAGCATGCCGGCTGTTCAGGGACGCGTGCTCGAGGAAGCGCTGCGGGGCGGCCCGCCAGTCGGCGAGTACGCGGTGCTGAACAAGACACACCGGTCTTCGACCAGGACCGGATTGACCGTAAAGCTGCCGACCGACCTGGATGGCCGGAGTGTCGATCCCAAGCTAAGCAGCTGTTCCGTCGAGCTGAAGACGAAGATCCTTACCCGCGGTGCGGCGAACTACACTTACTTCGATCAGGCCAAAGCCGTCCGCGAATGAATTTTCGCTAAACTCCGTGACGCTGGGTCACACGGTGCTTCGGTCAGCGTGCTTTCCTGGCGGGTGCAGCCGCTTGAAATTTCTTTCGCGGGCAATCTCCTCGAACAGTCCATCCACGATCTTCGCGGAAGCATTGTCCGCGTCAATTAGAACAGCGAGACGAGGCGAGCGGAGTTCAGTAGGCATGACGTATCGGCGTCGATACGTTCGGCATGGCCAGCGCGGCGCAATGCCTCCAGCCGGCGAACATGGCAGCGCACGTAGGCCTCCGGGTCGCCGCAGATCCGCTCCACTTTGGCACGGGCGGCTTCCAGATGGGCGCTGGGGTGATAGACACAAAAACCCGATCCGGGTTGTTGCCTTCAATACCGCAGAGGGCTGGTCGCGGGACGTTTCTTCCGAGATCGCGCACGGACTTCGCCACCGCCGTGATCTGCAACGGCGTGACGTTCCGTTCTTCCTTCACGACTTTGTCGACGGATACGAAGGTCGCTATCGCGATTACCAACTTCCGTTGCCGATCCGGTTGGTCTGATGATCATGGCCTACCCTCGGCCGAAGCCGCCAGCCGGTACCATCAAAGCCAACTATCCCGGCTTCATCGAACCGGCGTTGGCAACATCAATCGACAAGGTGCCGTCCGGCAAACGCTGGATTCACGAGATCAAGTTCGATGGTTATCGGGTCCAAGTCCATCTCAGGGATGCCGCCATCAAGGTGTTCACCCGGCGTGGTAACGACTGGACCAATCGTTTCAGAAAGATCGCAGCCGACGCATGGCACATCGGTGCCGGGTCGGCGATCATCGATGGCGAGGTAGTGATCCCGGCAAAGGACGGCACCACGGATTTCTCGGTGTAGCAGAACGAACTCAAAGGGGGCTCCAAGAGGATCGTGATGGTCGCCTTCGATTTGCTTTACCTCAACGGTTACGACCTGCTGAAGCTGCCGCTGCTCGAACGTAAGGCCCTCCTCAAGAAAATCGTCTTCGAGACCGATATCCAGTCCAGCGAGAGCTTCGAGATCGATGGTCGCGAGATGTACAAGCACGCCTGCAAGACTGGTCTTGAAGGCGTCGTCTCAAAGGTCCGCGACAGCCGGTACGTTTCGGGTCGTGTCAATGATTGGGTGAAAAAAACCTGCGCGCAGCGGGAAACGCTGGCCATTGCGGGGTTCGCGCTCGACGGCGGAAAATGGGATGGCCTCTATCTCGGTGGGTATCATCTGATCGAGATGCTGCGGCAGTCTTGTTCGGTCTGCCGGATACAAGGATGTCAAAGACGCGGACGGGCTCGGTGGCGATCGCTACCCTATGCCTGTTGACCTAAGAAACAATCTAAGATTGAGTGGATATTTTGCGCTCGTGGGTCGCCACGAAACCGAGCACAGCGTTGCCCGGATACCTTCGTCTGCAGTGCACCTCGGACTGGAGGCGCCGCAAATTTCCCTCAATCCATCATGATGGTTCACATTGTGTCCTTTTGGATTTCTTGCGGCAATCTACTTTAACGTGTGGCGTCGCAAAGACGCCGCCTTTGAGCAGAACGAAACAATGGGGAGGGAGCCTTGATGTCCGTTCGATACTTGATCGCGGCCTGCTTTGCTTTGTGCGCGTTGGCGGACAGTGCAATGGCACAGACGGCTCCGCGTCCGCCTGTGGCGCGTCAGGCAGTGGTGCCGAACGTGGTTCGCAACACCAGCCCGGATGAGACGTGGACAATCCCCGACCGCAATCGCGTCAACGAAGGCACCGTGACGGTGATCACGGCGCCGGCGGGCGGCGCCACGTCGGTCTTCGGCTCGGACATGGCACGGGTAATCGATGATGACGCGACCGTTCGCGTGCTTCCCGTGCTCGGAAAGGGGCCGGTTCGAAACGTCCTCGACGTGCTCTATCTCAAGAGCATCGACATGGGAATCGTCACGACTGACGTGCCTGAATTCTACAAGCTGCAGTACAAGATCCCCGACGTCACGTCCCAGTTACGGTATATCGCCAAGCTCTACCATAACGAGCTCCACGTCATCGCGCGCACCTCGATCAAGTCGGTCTTCGACCTGGAGGGAAAGAAGATCGTCGCGCCGACCGATGTCGGATATTACGCCGCCAAGGTGATCTTTTCGCGCCTGAATATCAAGCCCGCGTCATTCGACATTCTGACCGATGACGCGCGCTCGATCCAGAAGATCGCCGATGGCGAGGCGGACGCCTACATCACCAGCACCGGCAAGGTCTTCTCGCTCGCGCGAAACATCATCAAGAATGAAGATCGCTCACTTCATCTGGTACCGATTCCCTACGATCCGAGACTGCAGGATTTGTACCTGCCGACGACGCTGTCGGGCGAGGAATATCCAAACCTGCTGGCGCCCGGCCAGACGATCGATACGATTGCCGCAAGCCAGTTACTGGTGAGCTTCAACTGGCCGGAGAACTCGGAGCGCTACAATAAGGTTGCCCGGTTCGTGGACGCGTTCTTTTCGAAGTTCGACGAATTCCGAAAGCCGCCCCGGCATCCCAAGTGGAAGGAGGCCAGTATCGTGGCCGCAATTCCCGGATGGCAGCGCTTCAAGGCATCCGAGGATTGGCTCACAGCGCACAACAAGATACCCGCGGCGCAATCCGGAGAAACCGAAAAGGCGAGGTTTGAGAGATTCCTGGTCGACAAGCCGGTCCCGGGCGCCGCCGGTCCGGAGGTGCTGTTTCGCCAGTTCCTGGAATGGCAGAAGCGAACCCGTCCTTCGCCTTAGCCTGGCCATGTCACGGCCCAGTGGTTCGCTTACAATCGGAATGCGGGACGAAGACGCATCAAGCAGACCAACCTCAGTCATGCTGGCAATGTAGAATTGGCCGAAATTGCCACGGGTCGCCTTTAGAAACTGCCCACTCATCCCTGGATGGTCTGTGTGCGGCCGGAGATCGATTGTACCAGCTGGAAGCTGTTGGCAGAGAGCGCCGGCCCAGAGATTACCCGCCAGCCCATCGCTTTGTTGCGGGTCTACAACGTTGGACGCCAAAGCATAGAGAGCTTCGGCGCGCCGTGCGATTGCAGCCCTGTTGCCGCACGATACAGGCGTGCTTGCGGCAACGACGGCATTCGGCAAAACGGTCTTAGCCATCCGGATGATGGCCGAACGCGGATTGAAT
>WNFK01143347.1_pt1 | contig 12042 bp, 13 predicted proteins | sample 5400281 | NCBI WGS metagenome assembly WNFK01 (sample SAMN13153350, study PRJNA577476) | soil metagenome | isolation source: 20 cm soil on Douglas fir-dominated hillslope | place: USA:California | collected 2013-09-17
CGTTGGCGGTACGCTCGCCGGAGTAGACCGAGGCAATGCCGGACTGCGGGGCGCGCCCGCTGGCGGAAGGTTGGTCCTGGTGCGAGAGGCTCGCCACCGCGTGAGAGCGGCCATGATGCGTCCGACGCGACGCCCAGTGATGATGGTGGTTCAAAGAAGTCCGCTGGTGGGCAGCGTGGCCTCTGTGGTGTGACGCGCTAGTCTTGAGGTTCAAATCCGCAGCGTTGGCAATTCCCATGGTTGTCGCCAGAATAGTTCCAGCAACAACACAGGGCACGATTGATCTAAGGTTCATCCTGATTTTCCCCTCCAAGGGTTTTCCCACGAGCAGGGGCGCGCAATGCTTGGAGATTTGTACGCTTTCCTGTTCGAAAATGGGTCATTTTGCGGCGCAGCATAAATTCGCGCCAATACCGTAATTCAGCCGTGCGATGATACCAGCGTCGCCCCGCCCGGCCGAGCGCCGGCGGCCAATGGCCGCCGCGCCCCCCGGGGCCCGGACGCTGCGGAAGGGCCTCCCGCGCCGATAGGGGAAATGCTGCGACTTCACCTCGGCGGCGGGCTCACCGAAGGTGTGAAGTTTCGATCGCTATGATCGGGGATCGCTGGATTTTTTGCGCGACTGCCGCCGCGCCGGCGGCCGGATCAGCTGCCGGTTCCGCCCACCGTGATCCGGTCCATCCGCAACGTGGGCTGGCCGACGCCGACCGGGACGCCCTGGCCGTTCTTGCCGCAGGTGCCGATTCCGGTATCGAGCGCCAGGTCATTGCCCACCATGGTGATGCGGTGAAGATCGGTCGGGCCGTTGCCGATCAACATGGCGCCCTTGACCGGCGCGCCGACCTTGCCGTCCTCGATCTTGTAGGCCTCGGTGCACTGGAACACATATTTGCCGGACGTGATGTCGACCTGTCCGCCGCCGAAGCTCACGGCGTAAATGCCCTTCTTCACCGAGGCGATGATCTCGGACGGCGCGCGGGTGCCGGCCAGCATGTAGGTGTTGGTCATGCGCGGCATCGGAACGTGGCCGTAGCTCTCGCGCCGGCCGTTGCCGGTCGGCCGCATGTCCATCAGTCGCGCATTCTGCCGGTCCTGCATGTAGCCGACCAGAATGCCGTCATCGATCAGCACGGTGCGGCTGGTCGGCGTGCCTTCGTCGTCGATGGAGAGCGAGCCGCGTCGCGACGCGAGCGTTCCGTCGTCGACCACGGTCACGCCCTTGGCGGCGACCTGCTGGCCCATCAGCCCGGCGAAGGCGGACGTCTTCTTGCGGTTGAAATCGCCTTCGAGCCCGTGGCCGACCGCCTCGTGCAGCATTACGCCCGGCCAGCCGGCGCCGAGCACCACGTCCATCTCGCCCGCCGGGGCGGGCACCGCGTCGAGATTGACCATCGCCTGGCGGACCGCATCGTCGACCGCCGTCTGCCACGCGCCCGAGGCGATGAAGCGCTCATAGGTCTCGCGTCCGCCATAGCCATGGCTGCCGGATTCCTGGCGCTCGCCGTCGCCGGCGACGACCGACACATTGACCCGGACCAGCGGGCGCACGTCCCGATAGGTTTCCCCATCGGCGCGCAGGATCTCGACCACCTGCCAGGACGCGGCGACGCTGGCCGTCACCTGCCGCACGCGCGAGCGGATTGTCATCGGTATAGAGCCGCCGATTGGTGCGTCCGGGCGCCTGCGCGGCGTGTCCCGAATAGCCGCCCTTCACGGCGCTGACCGCGTCCGCGGCGCGCGCGATCGCGGCCTGCGAGACGTCGGAGGCATGCGCATAGCCGACGGCGTCGTCCTTGACGGCGCGCAACCCGAAGCCCTGGGCCGTATCGTAGGTCGCCTGCTTGAGCCGGCCGTTGTCGAAGACCAGCACTTCGGACTGGCGGTATTCGAGGAAAAGCTCACCGTCATCGGCGCCATCGAGGCCGCGGGCCACGATCTTGTTGATTTGCCCGCGGTCGAGGCCGGCGCGGTCGATCAGCGATGAGGTCGGGAGTGTCATGGATCAAGTTCCAGCGTTTGCTGGCCCTTAGATAGGTGATGACGGTGTGATCCGCGAGCACGGATTTTGAACCGCCCGGCGCCGCGGCGCGACCAATTTCCGCAGGGCCTGTGGCATGGGCGGATTTGGCGCCCTGAATCCGAGGATCGCGTGATGCCGGCCGACAAGCGAAGCTGCATCGAATCTTTCCCCTTGGGGCGGTCGAAAGCCGGGCGCGCCTTGGCGGGCGCCATCCTGACGGCATCGCTGTCGATGGGCGCGGCCCTCTGGGCCAGCACCGAGAGCGCGGCCGCGATCTCGTTCCGGGGCGGGGGGTTCGGCGGTTTCCAGGCCGGCAATGGCGGCTTCCGCGGCTCGGCATTCCGTCCGCCCGCGAGCCGCAGCCGGGTCGGCGTCCTCGATGCCCGCTCGAAGGGCGCGGCGCGGCGTCTTGGCGCGCGCGTGGCGCGTCGGCTTCCCCGGAGGGCCGGCGGGACCGACCGCCGTCATCAACATGCCGCCGTCGGGGCCGAGCGGGCCGCCCGCCAATGCGGGAGCGGGAGGCGGCGCTCCGCCGAGCGGGGTGGCGGCCGCCGGCACGCGACGATTCATTTCCGACGAGATCCTGGTGAGCTTCGCCGCGAACCTGCAGCCGCGCGCGATCGTCGACTTCGCGCAGGCGCAACGGCTCGCGCTGCTGGGCATTCATCGTCTGCCGCTCATCAATACGGTGCTGTATCGATTCCGCATCACCGACCGGCGTCAGGTGCCCGCCGTGCTCGGCGGCCTGCAGGGCGACGGCCGCATCGCGGCGGCGCAGCCGAATTATCTTTACGCGCTTCGAGAGGACGCCGCTCGGAGCGAGGTCGTCGGCGATCCCGCCCAGTATGTGGTGAGCACGCTGCATTTGCGGCAGGCGCACGGCCTCGCGACCGGAAACCGGGTGCTCGTCGCCGTCATCGATTCGGCGATCGACGCGCTGCATCCCGAACTGCAGGGCATCGTGGCGGCGCGGTTCGACGCCGTCGGCGGCCTGCCGCTGCCGCATAAGCACGGCACCGGCATGGCGAGCGCGATCGCGGCCCATGCCCGGCTGCTCGGCGTCGCCCCGGCCGCGCAAATCCTGGCGATCCGCGCTTTCGACGCATCGACCGCCGGCGCGCAGAGCACCACCACGCGCCTCCTCGACGGCTTGCAGTGGACGGCGACATCGGGCGCGCGGGTCATCAATATGAGCTTCACCGGACCGGCCGACCGCAAAATGCACGAGATGCTCGCGGCCGCCCACCGCAACGGCATGGTGCTGGTCGCGGCCGCCGGCAACGACGGCCCGCAGGCGCCGGAAGCCTATCCGGCCGCCTATCCGGAAGTCATCGCCGTGACGGCGACCGACATCGACGACAAGCTGTTCGATGGCGCCAACCAGGGCCGCTACGTGTCGGTCGCGGCGCCCGGTGTCGATGTTTTGGTCGCCGCTCCGAACGGCGCCTATGACTTCACCACCGGAACCTCGGTCGCCACCGCCCATGTGAGCGGGCTCGCGGCGCTTCTGCTCGAACGCGATCCCGTCCTCACGCCCGATGCGGTCCGGGCGATCCTGATGCGGACCGCAAGGGATCTGGGACCGGCGGGTCGCGACGACCAATTCGGCGCCGGGCTGGTCGACGCCTATGAGGCGTTGCTGACGCTCGCGCCCGCGACGGCCGAGCGGACCGTCACACACTGAGAGCTCGCCGCCGATTTGTCTCTCGGGTGGCCGGGGTGACGGCGGCTGATGCGACCAGCGCGCGGGACGGGGCAGGGCTCAGGGGCTGCGCTTGTGGTCCGGATGGATTTCGTAGCCCGAGGCTTCGATCGAGCCCGCTCCCATCCATCCCCACACCAGCACGACGTCCTCGTCGGACGTGTTGTTGAAACCGTGCCAGCAGCCGCGCGGCGAATAGACGACGTCGCCTTCGCGTGACGGACTCTCGCCCGTCGCGGTGTAGACCGCGCCGCGCCCCTTGATGACGATGAAGAACTCGTCGCAATGGCGGTGCCGGTGGTTCTCGTGCCGCGCGCCGGGCTTGAGCACGGTCCAGCCCACGACGTGATCGGCGCCTGCGGTCTTTTTGTCGATCAGGAACTGGACCTGCATGTCGACCCAGCCGTCGTCGCGGCTGAGACCTTGCACCGTCGGAACGTCGCGCAGGTTGGTGCGGTACATCGCGGCCGCTGGCTCGCCTTGTGCGTCGCCCTCCTTCTTGCCTTCGATGGCGCTCGCCATCTGGGCGGTGGTGTGCTTCACGGCCTTCGCCAGCGCGGCTCCGATCCTTTCGGCGGGGGTCTTCATGACTGTCCTCCCAGGCGGCGATAGACCTCATGCGCGGTGACGAAGTCGTTGTGGTCAATTCCGAGACCCCGGCACGCGTTCATCATCTCGTTGGCGGCCGCGGCGAGCGGCACCGGGCTGCCGAGCCGGCGCGCCAGGTCGAGCGCCAGCAGCATGTCCTTCTGTTGCAGTGTCACGTCGGCGAGCGGGACCTCGGGCATCTGGCCCTCGAGGATAAATGGCCCGCGATAGCCAAGCACCGGCGACGCCGCGACGCTCTTGAGCACGGCATCGACCGCGACCTCGCGCGCGACCCCGCCTTTCTCGGCGAGCGCGATCGCCTCGCCGAAGGCGATGACCTCGACCATCAGCAGGAGATTGACCGCGATCTTCATCTGGCAGGCCAGTCCGCTGGCGCCGATGCGGGTGACTTTCGGCCCGATCGCGAGCAGCACGGGTTTCGCCCGTTCGAACGCCGTGGCGTCGCCGCCGACCATGATCGAGGCATTGCCCTGGCGCACCGTGACCGGGCTGCCGGAAATCGGCGCGTCGAGCATGATGGCGCCCGCCGCCGCGAACTCGGCCGCGATCGCCCGGCTCGCGTCGGGCGAAATGGTGCTCATGTCGATGAAGATGCCGTCCTTGGGGAGCCCGGCGAGGACGCCGTCAGGGCCGAGCGCGACGGCGCGCACGGCACCCGCGTCGGTCACGATGGAAAAGACGATGTCGGATTTTTCCGCCACGGCGCGCGGCGTGGCCGCCCACTGCATGCCGGCCGCGATCAATTCGTCCGCCTTGTCGCGCGAGCGGTTCCAGCCGGTGACGCGATGCCCCGCGTCCATGAGCCGGCGCACGATCAGCCGTCCCATGGCGCCGAGTCCGACAAATCCAACATTCATGCAATGACCCCGGTTCGCCAGCGGCGGGCATGGTAGTCGCGGCCCCGCCCGGGGACCAGCGCGGCCGCAACAGGAGGAAAGGAAGCCGCTCCGGAGGCGGCCGCCGGCTTGCTGCCGCTACGGCAGCTTGTCGTAGCCGTCGCCGAAACCCTTCAGGCTGAGCGGAAAGCCGATTCCCTCTTCCGGGGTCTGGAAAATGAAGAAGGTCGCGGTCTGGCCGGTACGCAGCTGCTTGATCAGGTTTTCGTCCATGACGACCTCGGCATAGCAGCCGCGCTGCAGGCAGCGCACGAACCCGGCGCGGCCGACGTCGACATTATCCACCTTGAGGCCGAGGCCGGCCGGCAGCAGCACCCCGAGCGGCGCCTGCACGCGCATCAGGCGGGTTTTCTGGTCGGCGGTCTTCAAGACCAGGACCGTGATGCCGACATTGGCGCGATCTTCGGCAACCACGCTCTGGAACAAGGCGCATTGCTCGGTCTGGGCGCCGGGCGGGGTTTCGCAGCGGATCTGCCAGTCGCCGTGCACGGAGCGGACCGCACCCTGGCCCAACGCCGCCACGGGCGATCCGACCAGGCCCGCAACGAGTCCAACGACGGCCAGCCAGGCCGAACGCGGTGCGCCCGGGCGGAAATGGGCCATGGTCTGGTTTCCTCGTTTGGCCGGCACCTCCGCCGGCGGTCTGGGGGTTGACCGAATCGCAACTTGCGCCAATGCCGGAGCCTCAGGTACAGGACCGGCCCGACGTGTCAAGAACGGCGGCCGACCCGGTTTGGTGCCCGGATCTGCCTGATCGGCCGCATGAAACAGGCTTTCGCACCGCCGTTGGACTGTCCCGCACGCCATGCGATGAGGCACATTGCGAGTAGGGCCGAATTGTGGTTTGAGAAGCGCGGGTTTGATCCGGATGCGCCAGCCCCCTGCGCGCCGGAAGCTCGCCAATGCGGCCCTGGGTCGCAGCGGCCGTCATCACCGCACCATTCTCGCGACTACGGTGCGTCAAGGCCGGTGTCGGCCGCTATTCGTCGAAGGAGCAAGGACGACGATGCAGGTGATTTCCCGATTTTTCGTCGCGGCGGGCCTTGCCGCGATGGTTCTCATGGGCGCCGGCGCCGCCTGGGCCGGCTTCGGCCAGCCGTCCGACTGGCAGATCGGCCCGCAGGAGTCCGTCACGCCGGTGATGGATCAGATCGTATCGTTCCATACCTTCCTGCTGTGGGTCACCACCATCATCACCGTGTTCGTGCTGGTGCTGCTGGTGCTGGTGGTGGTGAAGTTCAATGCGCGCGCCAACCCGACGCCGTCGCGCACGACCCACCACACCTTCCTCGAGGTCGCCTGGACGCTCGTCCCGGTGCTGATCCTGGTGACGATCGCGGTGCCGTCCTTCCGCATCCTGTTCTATCAGCTCAACACGCCGCAGGCGGACCTCACCGTGAAGGCGACCGGCAAGCAGTGGTTCTGGACCTATGGCTATCCCGACAATGGCAAGTTCGAGTTCGACTCGCTGATGCTGTCCGAGAAGGAGCGCAAGGCGCGCACCGACAAGGATCCCAAGGCGGACGTGCCGCGCCTGCTCGCGGTCGACAACGAGATGGTGGTTCCGGTCAACAAGGTGGTGCGGGTCCAGGTCACGGGCGCCGAAGTGATCCATGCCTTCGCGATGCCGTCCTTCGGGGTCAAGATCGACGCCATTCCGGGCCGCCTCAACGAAACCTGGTTCAAGGCGACGCGCGAGGGAATGTATTACGGCCAGTGCTCGGAACTGTGCGGCAAGGACCACGCCTTCATGCCGATCGCCGTCCGGGTGGTCAGCGACCAGGCTTTCGCCGCCTGGGTGGAGCAGGCCAAGAAGAAATACGCGCGCATGGACGGACCGACCACCGTCGCCGTGGCGCCCGCGGAATGAGATCGGATATGCCCGGGCGCAGGCACGGGCTTGGACAAAAGTCGTAAGGACCAGGATCATATGGCAACGCACGCAGCCCTCGACACGCATGATCACGGCCATCCGACCGGGTGGCGCCGTTTCGTCTACTCGACCAACCACAAGGACATCGGCACGATGTATCTTGTGTTTGCGATCATGGCGGGCGTGATCGGCGCTTCGATGTCGATCGCGATCCGCATGGAGTTGCAGAATCCCGGCATCCAGATCTTCCACGAGTCGCACCAGTTCAACGTGTTCACGACCGCCCACGGCCTGATCATGATCTTCTTCATGGTGATGCCGGCGATGATCGGCGGCTTCGGCAACTGGATCGTGCCGCTGATGATCGGAGCGCCCGACATGGCGTTCCCGCGCATGAACAACATCTCGTTCTGGCTGCTGCCCGCGTCCTTTGCGCTCCTGCTCACGTCGGCCTTCGTCGAGGGCGAGCCGGGCTCGCCCGGCGTCGGCGCCGGATGGACGATCTCCGCGCCGCTGTCGAGCACCGGCCATCCCGGGCCGGCGGTCGATTTCGCCATCCTGTCGCTGCACCTGGCCGGCGCCTCATCGATCCTCGGCGCCATCAATTTCATCACCACGATCTTCAACATGCGGGCGCCCGGCATGACGCTGCACAAGATGCCGCTGTTCGTGTGGTCGATCCTGGTGACGGTGTTCCTGCTGCTGCTGGCGCTGCCGGTGCTCGCCGGCGCGATCACCATGCTGCTCACCGACCGCAATTTCGGGACGACCTTCTTCAGCCCGGAAGGGGGCGGCGATCCGGTGCTGTTCCAGCATCTGTTCTGGTTCTTCGGCCACCCCGAGGTCTACATCCTGATCCTCCCGGGCTTCGGCATGGTCAGCCAGATCATCGCGACATTCTCCAGGAAGCCGGTGTTCGGCTATCTCGGCATGGCCTATGCGATGGTCGCCATCGGCGGCATCGGCTTCGTGGTGTGGGCGCACCACATGTATACGGTCGGCATGTCGTCGGGCGCACAGGCCTATTTCGTCGCCGCCACCATGGTGATCGCGGTGCCCACCGGCGTGAAGATCTTCTCCTGGATCGCGACCATGTGGGGCGGCTCGATCGAGTTCAAGACGCCGATGCTGTGGGCGATCGGCTTCATCTTCCTGTTCACGGTCGGCGGCGTCACCGGCGTGGTGCTGGCCAATGCGGCGGTCGACCGCATCCTGCAGGACACCTATTACGTGGTGGCGCATTTCCACTACGTGCTGTCGCTCGGCGCCGTGTTCACGATTTTCGCCGGCTGGTACTACTGGTTCCCCAAGATCACCGGCTACATGTACGAGGACTGGATCGGCCGGCTGCACTTCTGGGTCACTTTCGTCGGCGTCAACATGGTGTTCTTCCCGCAGCACTTCCTCGGCCTCGCCGGCATGCCGCGCCGCATCGTCGACTATCCGGACGCGTTCCATCACTGGAACATGGTCTCGTCGATCGGCTCCTATATCTCGGGTTTCGGCATCCTGATCTTCTTCTTCGGGATGGTGCGCGCCTTCCTGCGCAAGGAGCGGGCGGCCAACAATCCGTGGGGACCGGGCGCCACGACCTTGGAATGGACCCTGACGTCGCCGCCGCCGTTCCACCAGTTCGAGGTGCTGCCCCGCATCAAGTGAGATGCTGGCGTGACCGTATAATGTAGATCTAAGGAAACGATGTCGCTCATCACCGAAGGCGCCGACCTTGCCCGCCCAGCCGGGGCGGACGCGCGCGTCGAACCGAGCCTCGCCGGCGTCGGCGACTATGTCGCGCTGATGAAGCCGCGGGTGATGTCGCTCGTGGTCTTCACTGCCCTGGTCGGGCTGGTGGTGGCGCCCGGACATCTCAATCCGGTGGTCGGCTTCGTGGCGCTGTTGTGCATCGCGATCGGCGCGGGCGCCGCCGGCGCGCTCAACATGTGGTACGACGCCGACATCGACGCCGTGATGACGCGCACCGCCGACCGTCCGATTCCGGCCGGCCGCGTCACGCGGGGCGAGGCGCTCGGCTTCGGCATGACGCTCGCGGTCGGATCGGTCGCCGTGCTCGGCCTCGCCGCCAACTGGCTGGCGGCGGGTCTCCTCGCCTTCACGATCTTTTTCTATGTCGCGATCTACACGATGTGGCTCAAGCGCTCGACGCCGCAGAACATCGTGATCGGCGGCGCGGCGGGCGCGTTTCCGCCGGTGATCGGATGGGCGGCGACGACCGGCGGCATCGGCATCGAGGCGCTGATCATGTTCCTCATCATCTTTTTCTGGACGCCGCCGCATTTCTGGGCGCTGTCGCTGTGGCGCGCGGGCGACTATGCCCGCGCCGGCATTCCCATGCTGCCGGTGGTTGCCGGGCTGCCGGAGACCCGGCGGCAGATCCTGATCTATTCGCTCATGCTTGCTCCGCTCGGCGCGCTGCCGTGGCTCATGGGTTTTGCCGGCCCGCTCTATGGCGCGGTCTCGGTCGTTGCGGGCGCCGGCATGGTGGCGCTCGGCATTCGCGTGAAACGCGAGAACGGCCTCACTGCCGCCAAGCAGCTCTTCGCCTTCTCGATACTCTATCTTTTCCTCCTTTTTGCGGTGCTCCTGGCCGATGATCGGCTCGGCCACCTGCTTGGCCGGGTGACGTGACCGGCGAGATGACGACATGGACCAGGATGGCGAAGACGGCATCGTGCTCACCGAGGAGCAGAAACGTCGCCAGCGCGCGCGGTCGATTGCCATCGCGCTCGCCCTCGGTGCGCTCGTGCTGCTGTTCTTCTTTCTCACCATCGTCAAGTTCAAGACGGGCGGGCTGGGGCCATAGGATCAGGTAGACGATGAGCGACGCCCCCCACCATCCGACGCGCAAGCGCGCACGCGACATCGCGGTCGCGGCCGCCTGCGGCGTTTTCGTCGCCCTGATGGTTGGCATGGCCTATGCGGCGGTGCCCTTCTACAACTGGTTCTGCCGGACGACCGGCTTCGGCGGGACGACGCAGGTTGCGACCGTGGCGCCGGCCGGCCTGCTCGACCGCAAGCTCACGGTGCGGTTCGACGCCAATATCGGCGCCGGTTTGCCCTGGCGGTTCGAGCCCGAGGTCAATTCGATCGACGTGCGGATCGGCGAGGTCGCCACGGTGTATTTCACGATCGTCAATCAGTCGGCGCGCGCGACGCTGGGGCAGGCGGCCTACAACGTCGCGCCCACGACGGTCGGCGGCTATTTCAGCAAGATCAACTGCTTCTGCTTTACCGAGCAGCGGCTCGCGGGTGGCGAGAAGCGCGAGATGGCGGTGGTGTTCTTCGTCGATCCGGCGCTGGCGAAGGATTCCGACCAGGACGATCTCAACACGATCACGTTGTCCTACACCTTCTACCCGCTGCGCGACCCGCAGCGTCCGGTGGCCGACAACGCCACGCTGCCCGCACCGGGGCGGCTTTGAGCTTCAACGAGAGCGGCCGGCGAGGGCCGCTCGCGAATTAAGACGGAGATGACGCAAATGGCCGAGGCGCACGCCAAGCACCACGACTACCACCTGGTCGAGCCGAGCCCGTGGCCGGCCTTCGGGGCGACGGCGGCATTCATCATGGCGGTCGGCGCCATCAGCTGGATGCATCATTCATTTCCGGCGGCGCCCTATGTGTTCGGCGCTGGCGTGATCGGCGTGCTCTACACCATGTTCGCCTGGTGGCGTGACGTGGTGCGCGAAGCCGACCGCGAGGGCCATCACACCCGCGTGGTGCAGATTTCCCACCGCTACGGCATGATCCTGTTCATCGCCTCCGAGGTGATGTTCTTCGTGGCCTGGTTCTGGGCCTATTTCGACGTCGCGCTGTTTCCCACCGATATCCATCAGGTGATGCGGGACGAATACATCGGCGGCGTGTGGCCGCCGAAGGGGATCCAGACCTTCGATCCGTGGCATCTGCCCCTGCTCAACACGCTGATCCTGCTGACCTCCGGCACGACGGTGACCTGGGCCCACCATGCGCTGCTGCACAACGATCGCCAGGGCCTCAAATGGGGCCTCATCCTGACGATCCTCCTCGGCCTGACCTTCACCGGCGTGCAGGCCTACGAATACAGCCACGCGGCCTTCGGCTTCAAAGGCAACATCTACGGCGCCACCTTCTTCATGGCGACCGGCTTCCACGGTTTCCATGTCATTGTCGGCACCATCTTCCTGATCGTGTGCCTGATCCGCGCCATGAAGGGGCAGTTCACGCCCCAGCAGCATCTCGGCTTCGAATTCGCCGCCTGGTACTGGCACTTCGTCGATGTGGTGTGGCTGTTCCTGTTCTCCTGCATATATGTGTGGGGCGCCGGTCCGCACGTTCCCGGCGGACACTGACGGGGCGGTGCAAGGATTTTCGGGGGCGGCCGAGGGGCCGCCCCTTTGCGTTTGAGGCCGTGCCCGAACAAGCGTGCGCGCAGGCGCCGGAGTGCCCGTGGTCGATCCCGCAGTGACGCCGCCCAATCCGATCCTGGCGGGCCTCGCCGGCCGCTGTCCGCGCTGCGGCAAGGGAAAGATGTTTTCCGGATTCCTTCGCCTCAAGCCGGCATGCGAGACGTGCGGGCTCGACTATTCCTTCGTCGATGCCGGCGACGGCCCGGCGGTGTTCGTGATTCTGATCGCCGGCTTCATCGTGGTGGGCGCGGCATTGATCGTCGAGACGCTCTATCAGCCGCCATTCTGGCTGCATGCCGCGATGTGGCTGCCGCTGATCCTCATCACCACGCTGGCGCCGTTGCGGGCCCTGAAGGGCGTGCTGATCGCGCTCCAGTATCATCACAAGGCGGCCGAAGGCCGGCTCGAACGGCGGGACGCGCCGTGACGTCCGGCAAGCGGCGGGGGTTGCTGGTCCCGGGCGTGGCGGCGTTCGGCGCTTTGGCGGTCCTCCTTTGGCTCGGCACGTGGCAAGTCCAGCGCAAGGCGTGGAAAGA
>WNFK01182404.1_pt1 | contig 12040 bp, 9 predicted proteins | sample 5400281 | NCBI WGS metagenome assembly WNFK01 (sample SAMN13153350, study PRJNA577476) | soil metagenome | isolation source: 20 cm soil on Douglas fir-dominated hillslope | place: USA:California | collected 2013-09-17
TGCCCGGGCCGGGCCTTCACATAGGCGATGAACTCGCCGAGCGTACGCGCCGGAACCGAGGCGCCGACCGTGATCACGAAGGGGCTCGAGGCCACGATCGCGACCGGCGCGAAGTCCTTCACCGGATCGAACTTGATGACATGGGTGAACGGCGCCATCGTGACCTGGAACACCGGCGTGAACAGCAGCGTGTAGCCGTCGGGCGCCGCTCGGGCGACCCGATCGGCCGCCACCACGCCGGCGGCGCCGAGCTGGTTCTCCACGATGAAGGTCTGGCGGAAGGCGGTCTGCAGGCGTTCGGCCGTTATGCGCGCGAGCAGATCCGTGATGCCGCCGGCCGCGAAAGGCACCACCAGCACCACCGGCCGCTCGGGCCACGCCGCCTGGGCGGCGCTCGCGCCGGTCAGCAGCATCGCAATGACGATCGACTTGACGCTACGCCACATGGTGACCCGCATTCTTCCCTCCTGAGGCCGGCATCCGCGCGCTGATGCGGTCACCTGGCTCATGCACGGGTCATGCCAGCCGATCGCGGCAACGGGAGTCCGTCGGCACGCGGCATCCGGCCGCGCGCGCAGCGGACTTCACGCGGCCTTCGGCCGATTGCGCGCGGCCTCAAGCCGCCTTGGCCGGCGTCACGTCCTTGACGGCGCCCTTCCATCCGCTCTCGGTGACGTCGAACACGATGCCCTCGGGGGTCTTGTACTTGACCTCGTAGAAGACGTTCGGGTTGGTCTCCTTGCGACCGGTCAGATAGCTCCCGCCGGCCGCCGTGATCGTCTTGTCGATCGCGTCGAGATCGTCGACCCACATGCCGAAGTGGATCAGGCCGCACACATTCTTCTGGCCCTCGAAGCCCGCGATCGGCTCGTCGCCGAAATTCAACAGCGCCACATTCATGATCCCGTCGGTCATGTAGACGCCGCGCTGGGCATTGCCGGCGCGCGTCATGCCGAAGGCCTTCTCGAAGAATTTCGCGGTGGCCTCCGGGTCGCGGACCGAGATGGCGATGTGGCGCAGCTTGTTGGCCATGTGACGGCTCCCTGATGTCTGTGCGTCCGCTATATGACCGCCGCCGTCGCGCCGGGTCAATCGCCCTCGCGGTTTTGCCGCAGCGACTTGAAGTTGCGCTGCGCGCCGGACCGGCGCTGGAAAGCGGCAGGATCGCAGCGTATCGTCGCGGCGGGCGGATGGCCCGCATTCCGGTCGGACATCGAGATGCGCACGCAGGTCGGGATCATCGGCGCAGGCCCGGCGGGGCTGTTCCTTTCGCACCTGCTCTATCGCGAGGGCGTCGACTGCGTGGTGCTCGAATCCCGCAGCCGCCAGCATATCGAGACGCGCGTGCGCGCCGGCGTGCTCGAGCAAGGCACCGTCGATCTGATCCATGAGCTCGGGCTCGGCGCGCGGATGCGGCGCGAGGGGATGGTGGACCACGCGCTCGACATCCGCTTCCGCGACGGCCTCATCCATCTTGATCTTCCGGCGCTTACCGGCGGCAAATCCGCCACCATCTACGGCCAGCAGGAACTGGTGAAGGATCTGGTCGCCGCCCGGCTTGCGGACGGCGGCGCGCTGCGGTTCGAGGCGGAGGTCGTCGGCCTCGACGGCGTCGAGAGCGCCACGCCGGAAATCCGCTACCGCGTCGCCGGCGAGACCCACACGCTCGCCTGCGACCTGATCGCCGGCTGCGACGGCTTCCACGGCGTCTGCCGCGACGTCTTTCCGCCCGCGAGCCTCACCACCTATGACCGCGTTTTTCCCTTCGGCTGGCTCGGCGTCCTTTCGGAATCCCCGCCGTTGCGCGAGATGACTTACGTCAATCACGCGCGCGGCTTCGCCTTGTGCAGCCGGCGCTCGCCCAAGGTTTCGCGTCACTACCTGCAGGTCGCGCCGGACGAAAATCCGGAGCTGTGGCCCGATGACCGCTTCTGGGACGAGCTGCGCGTGAGGCTGGGAGAAGGGGCCGGCGAGCTGGTGGAGGGGCGCATCTTCCAGAAGGGCGTGACGCCGGTGCGCTCCTTCGTGGCCGCGCCCATGCGTCACGGCCGCGTGTTCCTCGCCGGCGATGCCGCCCATATCGTGCCGCCGACCGGCGCCAAGGGCCTCAATCTCGCGGTCGCCGACGTGCGCGTGCTCGCGCGCGCGTTCACCGAATATCTCCACACCGGCCGCGGCGAGCGACTCGATCGCTATTCCGAGACCTGCCTCAAGCGGGTGTGGAAGACGGTGCGCTACTCGACCTACATGACGAATCTTTTGCACCGGTTCGAGTCGCACACGCCGTTCGAGCGCCAGTTGCAACAGGCCGAGCTCGCCTGGATCGCGGGATCGCGCACCGCCAGCGCGGCCGTGGCGGAGAATTATGTCGGGTTGCCGTTCGAGGACGCCGGATGAAATCACGATGCCCGCAAGGCCGCGCCGTCAGTGCAAGAGGCCTGCTCGCTCCGGGCGACCGCCACGAGCGGGTTCCGCAGCTTGTCGTCGGCGTTTCAATCGCGCCAAGTGAGTGGTAAACTCCCGGTTCGGACCTTCTCGGGCCGCCCTCTGAGGCCGACGAATGCCAGTTTGGTACCTTCTCGGCCCGACGGCGGCCGCCGACCTGACGGCGGATCCGGTAAATGAATCCAACCTCGCGGTTCGGCGTTGGTAGAGACAGCGACCTCCAGGTCTTGTGGGAGGACGGCGAACGCGTCTTCTGCAGAGGAGAGAGCCACGCCGACGGTTATCGGACCGCCGTGCTGGCCGTGCTGCCTGCCGCGGAGCATCCGACACCTGCCACTCTCGATCGCCTCGCTCGCGAATACGGATTGAAGGACGAGCTGGACGGGGCGTGGGCGTTGCGACCGCTCGAGCTCCTGCGCGAACGCGGTCGGACCATGCTGGTACTCGAGGACACCCGCAGCGAGCCGCTCGACCGATTGCTCGGGGCGCCCATGGAGGTGCGGAGCCTTCTGCACCTCGCCATCGCGATCACTGCGGCCCTTACCCAAGTCCATCGGCGCGGCCTCGTCCATAAGGACATCAAGCCGGCCAATGTCCTGGTGAACCGCGCGACCGGAGAGGTCAAGCTCACCGGTTTCGGTATCGCCTCGCGTCTGCCGCGCGAGCGGCAGGCGCCCGCGCCGCCCGAGTCGATCGCGGGCACGCTCGCCTATATGGCGCCCGAACAGACCGGACGCATGAACCGCTCGATCGATTCCCGCAGCGACCTCTACGCCTTCGGGGTCATGCTCTACCAGATGCTCACGGGCTCACTGCCGTTCACCGCGGCCAATCCCATGGAGTGGGTCCACTGCCATATCGCCAGAAAGCCGGTGCCGCCGAGCGCGCGGCTGGCGACTGTCCCGGCTACGCTCTCCGCCCTCATCCTCAAGCTGCTCGCCAAGACCGCCGAGGAGCGCTACCAGACCGCAGCCGGCCTCGGGCGCGACCTCCAGCGCTGCCTTGCCGCATGGGAGGCTGAGCACCGGATCGACGCCTTCCCGCTGGGCCAGCAGGACGCGTCGGACCGTCTGCTGATCCCGGAGCGGCTGTATGGGCGCGAGCGCGAGATCGATACGTTGCTCGCCGCCTTCGACCGCGTCGTCAAGAGCGGCGCGCCGGAGCTGGTGCTGGTCTCCGGCTATTCCGGCATCGGCAAGTCGTCCGTGGTCAATGAGCTGCACCGCGCGCTGGTGCCGCCGCGGGGCCTTTTCGCATCGGGCAAGTTCGAGCAGTACCAGCGCGATATCCCGTATTCGACGCTCGCTCAGGCTTTTCAGGGCCTCATGCGACCTATGCTCAGCAAGAGCGAGGCCGAGCTGAGCAGGTCGCGCGAGGCACTTGTGGAAGCGCTGGGCCCGAACGGGCGGCTGATGGTCGACGTCGTGCCCGAATTGAAGCTCATCCTCGGCGACCAGCCGCCGGTCCCGGAGCTACCGCCGCAGGACTCGCAGCGCCGCTTCCAGCTCGTGTTCCGGCGCTTTCTCGGCGTGTTTGCCCGGCCGGAACATCCGCTGGCGCTGTTCCTCGACGATCTGCACTGGCTCGATGCGGCGACGCTCGACCTGCTCGAGCATGTGTTGACGCAACCCGATGTGCATCACCTGCTCCTGGTCGGCGCCTACCGCGACAACGAGGTCACGCCAACGCACCCGCTCATGCGGCGGCTGGCGGCAATCCGCCAGGCGGGCGTGCCGGTGCAGGAAATCTCGCTGGCGCCGCTCGGGTTTGAGGATGTGGGCCGGCTCATCTCCGACGCCCTGCATTGCGAGCGGAACCGCGCCGAGCCTCTGGCCCGGCTGGTACACGAAAAGACCGGCGGCAATCCCTTCTTCACCATCCATTTCCTCACCGCGCTGACCGAGGAGGGCCTGCTCGCCTTCGATCATGGCAAGGCGCGCTGGTCCTGGGACCTCGATCGCATCCAGGCCACGGGCTTCACCGACAATGTGGTGGAGCTGATGCTCGGCAAGCTCAGCCGCCTGCCCGTCGAGACCCGGGCTGCGTTGCAGCAGCTCGCCTGTCTCGGCAACGCGGCGACCGCCACGCTGAGCGTGGTCCACGGCGGGACCGAGGCGGCCCTGCACGCGGCGCTTTGGGAGGCGGTGCGGGCCGGGCTGGTGTTCCGGCATGAGGGTGCCTACCGCTTCCTGCACGACCGCGTCCAGGAGGCGGCTTACGCGCTTATCCCCGCGGATGAGCAGGCCGCCGAGCACCTGCGGATCGGCCGACTGCTCGCCGCACGGACGGCGCCGCAGGCGATCGAGGAGAACGTCTTCGAGATCGTCCGCCAACTCAACCGCGGCGCCGCCCTGCTCACCTCAGGTGAGGAACGCGAACGGCTGGCCGAACTCAATTTGCTCGCGGGCAAGCGCGCCAAGGCGGCGACCGCCTACACCTCGGCGCTGACCTATTTCGTCGCCGGTGCGGCGCTGATGCCTGAGGACTCCTGGGAGCGCCGACATAAGCTGATGTTCCAACTGGAGCTACATCGGGCCGAATGCGAGTACCTGACGAGCGCACTGGCGGACGCCGAGAACCGCTTGACAGTGCTGTCAAGCCGCGCCGGGGACCTCCTCGACCTCGCTGCTGTCACCTGCCTGCAAGAAGACCTCTACACGACCTTGGACCGGAGCGACCGCAGCGTCGAGGTGGCCCTCGATTATCTGCGGCGCGTCGGCGTCGCGTGGTCGGCGCACCCGGCGCAGGACGAAGTCCGGCGCGAGCTCGAGCGGATGTGGCAGCAGATCGGGAGCCGCCCGATCGAGGCCCTGCTCGACCTGCCGCGGATGGCCGACCCGGTTTGGCGCGCGACCATGGACGTCCTCAGCGCGGCCGTATCGCCGGCCATGTACACCGACGAGAATCTGTACGGTGTCGTCCTCGGCCGCATGGCCAATCTCAGCCTGGAGCATGGCAACACCGACGCTTCGAGCAGCGCGTATGCCATCCTCGGCGCCGTGCTGGGAGGGCTGTTCGGCGATTACAAGGCCGGGTTCCGCTTTGGTCAGCTCGGCTTCAACCTCGTGGCGAAGCTCGGGCTGGATCGCTTCAAGGCCCGCGTCTACCTGTTCTTCGGTCACCACATCCTTCCCTGGACGAAGCCCATCCGCACCGGCCGCAGCCTGATACAACTCGCCATCGACGCGGCGCAGGAGATCGGCGATCTCATCTATGGGGCCTTTGCCCGTGCCCACTTGGTCACGCATCTTCTCGCCAGCGGCGATGCGCTCGACGAGGTGCAGCGGAAGGCCGAGGCCGGGCTCGACGTCGCGCGCCAGGCGCGGTTCGGTATCGTCGTCGACAGGATCACCGGGCAGCTCCAGCTGATCCGGACGCTGCGCGGCCTGACCCCGGTCTTCGGCTGCTTCAACGACGCCGGGTTCGACGAGGAGCGGTTCGAGCAGCATCTGGGGGCGGATCCGCGCCTCGCGCTCGCCGCCTGCTGGTACTGGATCCGCAAGCTGCAGGCGCGCGTCCTCGCCGGCGACCACGTCGGCGCGATCGCGGCGGCGGCGCAGGCGGACGGCCTGCTCTGGACGTCGCCATTCTACTTCGAGCGGGCCGAGTACCATTTCTATGCCGCGCTGGCACGGGCTGCGCTCTGCGACGCCGCCCGCGATGCGGAGCGGACCCGGCATCTGGAGGCATTGGCCGCGCATCACCGCCAGCTGCAGGAATGGGCCGAGAACTGCCCGGAGAACTTTGGAAACCGTGCCGCGTTGGTCGGCGCGGAGATTGCCCGCCTTGACGGCCGCGAGCTCGATGCCGAGCGCCTCTACGAACAGGCTATCCACTCGGCCCGCGCAAACGGCTGTGTATTTGCAGGACGCCCGCTACGGCTATCTGCGTTGGGGAGCCGATGGCAAGGTGCGCCACCTCGACGAGATGTATCCACACCTCAAGGAGGAAGAGCCGGCGCCAGCTCCGACGAGCACGATCGGGGCATCGGTCGAACACCTCGACCTCGCGACCGTGATCAAGGTATCGCAGGCCGTCTCGGGCGAGATCGTCCTGGAAATGCTGATCGACACGCTCATGCGCACGGCCATCGAGCAGGCAGGTGCCGAGCGGGGTCTGTTGATCATTCCGCGCGGGGCCGAGCCGCGGATCGAGGCGGAAGCCACGACGGGCGGCGACACGGTCGTCGTGCAGCTGCGCGACCAGCCCGTGACCGCGGCCGTGCTGCCGGAGACGGTGCTCCACTATGTTCTGCGCACCCGCGAGAGCGTCATCCTCGACGATGCCGCCGCGCAGTCCCCGTTTGCCGCCGATTCCTACATCCGCGAGCGCCAGGCGCGGTCCATTCTCTGCCTGCCCTTGATCACCCAGGCCAAGCTTCCCGGATCGCGGTGCTGAAGCTGCTCGCCTCGCAGGCGGCAATCGCGCTGGAGAATGCTCGTCTGTACCGCGATCTTGCGGAACGCGAATCCAAGATCCGGCGCCTGGTCGACGCCAACATCATCGGAATCTTCTTCTGGGACGTCGACGGTCGGATTCTCGAGGCCAATGACACGTTTCTCCGCATGGTGGGATGCGATCGCGAGGAGCTCGTCTCCGGTCGCGTGCGCTGGAGCGATCTGACGCCGCCGGAATGGCGCGAGCGCAGCGTTAGGTCCGTTGAAGAGGTGAGGCTGACCGGGAGCTTGCAGCCGTATGAGAAGGAGTACTTCCGCAAGGACGGCAGCCGCGTGCCGGTACTGATCGGCTCGGCCGCGTTCGACGAACAACGCGACCAGGGCGTCGCCTTCCTGCTGGATCTGACCGAGCGCAAGCGGGCGGAAGCCGGCGCGCGCGAGAGCGAGCGGCGTTACCGCGAGCTGCAGATGGAAGTCGCGCACGCGAACCGCGTCGCGACCATGGGGCAGCTCACGGCCTCGATCGCCCATGAAGTGAACCAGCCCATCGCCGCGACGGCCATCAACGCCGAGGCGGCGCTGCGCTGGTTAGGCCCGGGACCGCCGGATCTGGAGGAGGTCCGGCAGGCGCTCCGCCGTATCGTCAAGGACGCCAAACGCGCCGGCGACGTCATCGGCCGCATCCGTGCGATCATCAAGCGAGCGCCGCCGCGGAAGGATTGGGTGGACATGAACGAGGCGATCCGCGAGGTGATCGAGATCACCCGTGGCGAAGCGGCGAAGAACGGCGCGTCGGTGCAGACGGCGCTCGGGGAGGGCTTGCCGCGCATCGAAGGAGATCGCGTACAATTGCAACAAGTCGTCCTCAATCTTATCGTCAACGCCGTCCAGGCAATGTGCGCGGTCGCCGAAGGGGCGCGAGAGTTGTGCATCACCACCGCTCGTGGCGAACCGAATGGCATAGTGGTCGTGGTGAAGGATTCGGGGCCAGGCTTGGCCCCGGCGAGGCTCGAGCAGCTCTTCAGCCCCTTCTACACGACGAAGCCTGGCGGTTTGGGGATGGGACTGTCGATCTGCCGATCGATCATCGAAGCTCATGGGGGCCGATTGTGGGTAACCGCCAACGTGCCCCAAGGCGCCATTTTTCCCTTCACGGTGCCCGCCCGCGCGGGCAGCGCAACGTGATTCGGGCCGGCCTGCGCGGCCCGGGCCCTTCGCGGTCGCCGAGCCGCATCCGAGCGAAGTGCGGCACCGACCCGGCCGCGGCTCACGTCAGCCGAGTGCTTCGCGGAGTTGTCGAAGCATACGGGTGCGGTCGTGCCGGGCGGCGAGCGCCTGCCGCATATCGACGCTGACGAAGCGGGTCGGCGTGTGCGGCTGCATCTGCCCGATAAAATCCATGTCGGCGGAGATCACGGTCCCGAGCATGAAGTAGCCGCCGCCGGAGACCGCATCACGGTGCAGCACGATCGGCTCGGTGCCGCCCGGCACCTGGATCGAGCCATAGGGATAGCAGCTGTCGACGATATTGCTTGGATCGGAGCCGGCGCCAAAGGGCTGCTTCCGCTCGACCAGCGCGAGCGGCCGGCCACCGCGGAACCGATAGGCGATGCGGTCCGCCTCCGGTGCCACCTTCCAGGTATCCTCGAAAAAACGCTTGCCTGATTCCGCCGTTATACGGTCCCAGTAGAGGCCGGTCAGCACGCGCAGCTCGGGCGCGGACCCTGGACCACGGCGCAACGCTTCGGGCACAGGCTTGCCTTCCTTCGCCGGCCTCTACTGGGCCCCAACCACCAGCGCATCACCTGCCTGCAGCCCCCGCCCTTCCAAGCCGCCCAGGGTGCAGAGCGCGTAAGTCGAGCGGCTGCCGAGGACGAGCGGCACGTCGATCCCGCCCGAGACCGCGATATAGCCGCGCGCACCCTTCTTGAGCACATCGAAAGAGAGCGTCTGTCCCGCCCTCACCCGGAACGCGGTCCAGGTCGGGCATGGCTTGCCGTCGACCTTCGGCGGCAGTTCGGCGCCGGTTACCGCGACGGTGGCGTCCGAGGTGAAACGAAGCTCGGGGCCCATGAAGACGGCTTCGAGCCCGGCGTCGCCCTCATCGTTGCCGACAAGCAGATTGCCGGCACGGAGGGCGTAGCGGTCCATCGCGCCCGAAAGCGGGATACCGAGATGGTAGTAGCCGGGGCGGCCGAGGTCCTGGACTGTGGTGGCGAAGCCCGGCTTCACGACGTCAATTGCCATTGAGCGCCTCCTCGAGCTTCCTGGCATAGCCGGCCGGATCCTTGTGAAAGTCGTTCAGGACGAAGGTGACGGGCCGATTGCGCGGCTCGAAACGGCCATTCGCAACGTCGTCGACGATCTGGTCATAGCCGGCGCGGTCAATCGGCTTGAACTGCACCATGTCGCCCGGCTTGAAGAGGATCATGAACTCCCGGAGATACCTGATCTCCTGCTTCGGGTCGTAGATCGGCATGGGCGTGATGCCGAACATCTGGTACCCGCCGGCACCGCGAACCGAGTAGATGCAGCCGAAGCAGCCACCGTGTCCGATCGTCAGCTTCGGCGTGTCGGTGCGGGGGCGCAGGTATTTCGGGACCTCGATCTGCTTCGCCCGCTCGACCATCTGATAGAGCCATGGAACCCCCGCCACGAAGCCGACCATCGGCACGAACCACGGCGCGCCGGCATGCGCCGCGATGAACTCGTCGACGCTGCTATACCCGTTGATGCGCGCACCATATTCGAGATCGGTCGATGCCGGGTCCTGGTGCCGCTCACGGAAGCGCATCAGCGTCTCGCGCGTCCAGGGATCGTTGTAGAGAACCGGGACCTCGATGATCCGCGTCTTGATGACGGCTTCGGCCTTGTCGGCCTGCGCCTCGAGGGCCTCGAGCTCGGCGCGGAGGTCGTCGGGCGCGATCACGTCGGGATCGAACTTGACCTGGAACGAGGCGTTGGCCGGGCAGATCTCGGTCACGCCCTTGATGCGGCTCTCGCGCACCGCATTCGTCATGGCGAAGCTCTTGAAGAAGGCCTCCAAGGACATCTCCTCGTCGACCTCGGCGAAGAGGTGCTCGTCACCTCCGAACGAGTATCGTGTCTGCATCGACGGATCGCCTCCTCAAGGTAAAGCGGTCTCAGCGAGCGGATTGGCCGCGAGCCATGTCTCGAGCCAGCGCGTGTGAAAACCGGCCGCCGCCACATCGGCATCGCGCACGAGCGCCGCGTGGAGGGGTATCGTCGTCGGGATGCCGCCGATCTTGAGCTCGCCGAGCGCGCGACCGAGGCGGGCGAGTGCCGCCGCGCGCGTCTCGTCCCAGACGATCAGCTTGCCGAGAAGCGAATCGTAAAAGGGCGGCACCACGCAGCCGGGATAAAGCATCGTGTCGAAGCGCACACCCGGCGCGCGGGGTACGCGCAGCGCCGTCACCACACCCGGAGCCGGCATGAACTGCCTTGCCGGATCCTCGGCATTGATCCGGCATTCGATCGCGTGACCCTTGAGCGGGACGTCGTCCTGACGGATGCGCAGCTTCTCTCCTGCGGCGATGCGGATCATGGCGCACACGAGGTCGACACCGGTCACCATCTCGGTGATCGGATGCTCGACCTGGATCCGTGTGTTCATCTCGATGAAGAAGAATTCGCCTGTCTCGTCGTCGTAGAGGTACTCGACGGTGCCAACGCCCCGATAGGCGACCGCGCGGGCGAGCCGCACGGCGGCGGCACAGAGGCGCTCCCGAATATCGGCCGGGAGCATGGCGGCCGGCGCCTCCTCCCAGACCTTCTGCCGCCGGCGCTGCAGCGAGCAGTCGCGCTCGTAGAGGTGGACCGCGTCTTCGCCGTCGCCGAGGATCTGCACCTCGACATGCCGCGCCCGCGCGATGAAGCGCTCAAGGTAGAGCCCGCCATCGCCGAATGCGGCTTTCGCCTCGGCGGCGGCCGCGGGCAAAAGGTTGCCGAGCGCATCGGCATCCTCGGCGACCCGAATACCGCGGCCGCCGCCGCCGGCCGACGGCTTGATCATCAGTGGAAAGCCGATACGGCGCCCGAGCGCGAGCGCATGGTCGAAATCAGTGAGCCGGCCCTGGCTCCCCGGCACCGTCGGAACGCCCGCCGCTGCCGCCGCCTCGCGCGCCCGCGCCTTGTCGCCCATCTGGCGGATGACGTCGGCGCCGGGACCGATGAAGGTAAGGCCGGCGCCTTCCACCGAAGCGGCGAAATCGGCGTTCTCCGACAGAAAGCCATAGCCCGGATGGATGGCGTCCGCGCCCACCGCCGCTGCGGCACGCAGGATCGCTTCCCCGCTGAGGTAGGATTTCGTCGCTTGCGCCGGGCCGATCTCGATCGCCTCGTCGGCGAGCTTCACCGCCAGCATGTCGCGGTCGGCCTCGCTGAAGACCTGCGCGGTCGCGAGCCCCAGCTCACGGGCCGCACGGATGATCCGGACCGCGATCTCGCCGCGATTGGCGATGAGGATCTTCGAGATGGACATCAGGGCTGGGTCGACGTGTTTCACCGGTCAAGCTCGTAGAGCGGCTGGCCCGCCATGACGGCGTCCTCGTTCTCGACCAGGAACTTGACGAGGCGCCCCCCTTCCTCGGCGAGGACGGGCGTGAAGATCTTCATCACTTCGATGAGGCCGACAGCATCGCCGGCCGCCACCGCGTCGCCTTCGGATTTGAAGGGCGGCTTGTCGGGCGCCGGCGCGCGATAGAAGACTCCGGGAAGCGGGCTTGGAAACGCCTTCCTCGCCATGATTCCTCCTGCGTCAGGCCGCCTTGCCGAAATAGTTGGCGAGCGCGCCCGCCTCATGCCCGCGCGTGATGATGAGGGTCCGGTTCCCGGCATGGTCGAGATGGCCACCGATGATCAGCGGCCCGACGATCCGCTCGGTGACGGAGATATGAAGGCCGCCGGCCAGCAGCCCGAGAACCACAAGCACGATGATCGCCTCGACGCTCAGCACTTCAAAGATGGCGTTCGACGCACTTTTCATGGCGTGCCACCTGCTACCGAGTCCGGCCGCGCCCGCAGGCCCTTAAGCTATGTGTCCGACGTCACACCTTGCTGGTCACCCGATTGCCCGAAAACGGCGGTGCGGGAGAGGTTGGCTCATCGAAGTGCTTACCGACGCGCATCAGCCCCACCGTCATTGTACCGAGCGCAATATTGCCTCCCATGGGCCATGG
>WNFK01215136.1_pt2 | contig 12040 bp, 11 predicted proteins | sample 5400281 | NCBI WGS metagenome assembly WNFK01 (sample SAMN13153350, study PRJNA577476) | soil metagenome | isolation source: 20 cm soil on Douglas fir-dominated hillslope | place: USA:California | collected 2013-09-17
GCTGTTCGGACGCGGCGATGCGGCGCGCCGCAAGCTGCCGATGTCGCCGGAGGATCTGCTGGAAGCGCAGGTGCTGATTTATCTGCGCGGTCTCGGTTTCGCGACCGATCGCCGGCCGTCCGGCCAAAGCGAGCCGGCGGATCAAAAGCCGTCAGGCCAGCCATCAGGTCCTTGGGGCACCCCAAAATAAATTCTGGCGGGCCGCTTATGCCCGGCTTGACAAAAACCCGGGATGGGTTAGGTATGTAAATGTTATTTACATTCACAACGGCGTGATGCCGCTCATGGAGAGGGAAATGGCCTACACCGCAGATGTCAATCGATGGCGCGGCCCCGCAGAAGAGCCCTACCGGCCGCATATGCTCGATTCGCCCTGGCACCCAGGCTGGATCGCTGTCACCGTGCTGGGTTTCATCATCTGGTGGCCGATCGGCCTTGCCCTTCTCTTTTTTACACTCGGGAGCAGAAAAATGGGTTGCTGGAGTCATCAAGACCGCTGGTCGAATAAAATGGAGCGGATGCAGTACAAGATGGAGCGGATGCGCGGCCGCATGGAGCGCCGCGGCTTCCCGTTCGGTCCGCCCTCGAGCGGCAACCGCGCCTTCGACGAATAAATTCCGGGATTTCCTCGACCGCCTGCGCCACGCCAAGGACAAGGAAGAGTTCGACCAGTTCATGGCGCAGCATCGCACCCGCCCGACGCCGCCCTCGGACGGTCAGCCCCAGGCGTAAGGCCCCCCAAACAAGCCTGACGGTGACATGGCCGCCCATCTGCTCAGCAGGTGGGCGGTTTTGCGTTGGAGCCCGGCTCGTTCGGGTCCGGCCGCCGCCCCGTGCCACAGCCAAATTCCCCTTTGGTAACCTCGCATTAACCATGGTTGGCGTCTGGTTAGGGACGTAATGACGCGCTGATAGCCCTCGTTTTGACACGTTGGCGGCGGATGCAGGCCTTCGGCTTCGGCGGGCCTCCCATGCGACACAACAGGCGTCAGTGTTGGCGCGTACCGCCGCGTCTGGCGCGCGGCTGTGGAACCGGCAGCCATTTGCTCCCGGAGAATATGGGACGCTTGCGTTGAGAGGATACTGCTTATGAATCCGGCCGACGTGGCTCAGTCAGCCTTGCCGCTGGCATCTGCCGACGTATCGCTGATCGCACTGTTTCTGCAGGCGCACTGGATCGTGAAAGCAGTCATGCTGGGGCTGCTCGCCTGTTCCGTCTGGGTGTGGGCGATCGCGATCGACAAGATGTTCCTCTATGCGCGCACCAAGCGCGCCATGGATCGGTTCGAACAGGCATTCTGGTCGGGGCAATCGATCGAGGAACTTTATCGCGCGCTTTCAGCCAAGCCGACGCAATCGATGGCGGCCTGTTTCGTGGCTGCGATGCGCGAATGGAAACGGTCGTTCGAAAGTCAGGCGCGATCCTTTGCCGGGCTTCAGATGCGAATCGAGAAGGTCATGAACGTTTCCATCGCCCGGGAAATCGAGCGGCTGGAACGCCGCCTGCTGGTGTTGGCAACGGTGGGCTCGGCGGGCCCGTTCGTCGGCCTGTTCGGCACGGTCTGGGGCATCATGTCGAGTTTCCAGTCGATCGCCGCCTCGAAGAACACGTCGCTGGCGGTGGTGGCTCCAGGCATCGCGGAGGCGCTTTTTGCCACCGCGATCGGCCTTATCGCCGCCATTCCGGCGACTATCTTCTACAATAAGTTCACTTCCGAGGTGAACCGCCAGGCCCAGCGGCTTGAAGGGTTCGCCGATGAATTTTCAGCAATCCTGTCGCGCCAGATCGACGAGCGGGCGTGAGAGGCGATATGTTGTGAGCGCATCGTGAGCATCAGATCATGGCGATGAACATGGCGGGTTCGTCAGGCGGCGGTGGTCGCCGCAGCCGGCGCAAGCCGGTGATGGCGGAGATCAACGTCACGCCGATGGTGGACGTAATGCTGGTGTTGCTGATCATCTTCATGGTGGCTGCGCCGCTGATGACGTCGACCATCGATATCGACCTGCCCATCGCAAGCGGCGGCAAGTCGTTGTCATCGAACGCCCCTCCGTTGACGTTATCTGTCAAGCGCACCGGTGGAAGCTGCAATTCGAATGTCGAACTATATCTCGGAGATACGCTCATTTCGGCTCCTGACCTGTTGCCCAAAATCAAGGCTATCCGGGAAACGCGGTCGGATGCCGAGAGCGTGGTATATCTGCGCGGGGACAAAGACGTTTGCTACACGGATATGATGAAATTACTGGGGTATATTCGGACCGCCGGCTTCAAGGCGAATATCGTCATCATTCCCGAGCAAGGCTCTTGAGCGATGACACGGCAAGCGGCGGCTGACGGCGGAGCGGGAAAGCTCGGGTGAAGGTGAAGATCGACAAGACACTGGCTGCGTCGATCGCCCTGCACGTCCTCGTGCTCGGGTGGGGCCTGGTGTCTTTTTCGAGCAAGGCGTTCGTGGCGCCGCCGGAGGATTCCGTCGCCGTCGATGTCGTTTCCGCCGACCAACTCGCCCACGTCATGGCCGGCATGAAAACCGGCAAGAAGGAAGAGCCCAAGCCGCTGGTCGAGAAGGTCGCCGAAGCCAAGCCCGTGGACGACGCCGTCGGCAAGATCACCGAGAAGGCGCCGGTCGTGACCGACATGGCGCCGCCGCAGCAGCCGAAGGTCGAGGAAAAGCCGGTCGAGAAAAAGCCCGATCCGCCGAAGCCGGTTGCCGAGAGCAAGCCGAAGGAAGAGCCCAAAGAAGAACCGAAGCCGATCGAGAAGAAGCCGGATCCGCCCAAGGTGGATCCGATCGCGGAAGCCTTGAAGAAGGAAGAAAAGAAGCCGCCGCCGAAGCCGCAGGTTCAGGCCGCCAAGCCACCGGAGCCGGCGAAGCCGAAGACAGAACGGACCTTCGATCAGTCGAAGATCGCGGCCCTGCTCGACAAGCGCGATCCTTCCCGGCAGGCCGTAACCGGCGAAACGCTGAATTCCAATGCCGCGCTGGGCCTTGCCAAGGGTAAGGCTGCGGACAATTCCGCGACGTGGGGCGCGCTGTTCAAGGAGCAGGTCCTCCGCTGCTGGAAGAAGCCGTATGGCGGCATCGAGGCGCAAAGGGTTGAGGCCGAATTCAGCATCAAGCTCAAGAAGGACGGTACGCTCGAAGCGATGCCGGCTGCGCAGACGACGCCGGGCAGTCCGTTCCAGCGCGTCTTTCAGGAGAGCGGATTGCGCGCGATCATTGAGTGCGCGCCGTATCGGCTGCCTCCGGCGTTCTTTGAGGAATGGAAATATTTCAACCCCGTTTTCGATAGTCGAGACCTATAGCGGCGCGGTGCGCTGAGAGCAGAAAAACGATGTCAAAACAGCCCAAGCTGACCAAAGCGCAGTTCCGCATGGACCGCCGGCAACTCCTGTCGGGGTTGGCATCGAGCGGCCTGATTTTGAGCGGCGTGCATCACGCGTTCGGACAGACGCGCGTTCCCGTGACCGGCGGCGAAGTTGCGCCGCTTCCGATCGCGATACCGAATTTCGTTGCGGGTTCGCCGGCAGACGGCGAAGTCGGTGTCGGCGTGGCCCAGGTCATCACCAATAACCTCAAGCGTAGCGGATTGTTCGCGCCGATCGACCAGGCTGCCTATATCGAAAAAATCGTCAACATCGACGCAGCTCCGCAATTCGCGAACTGGAAGACCATCAACGCGCGGAATTCCGGCTCTGGGACGTCAACACCGCCCAGCAGCTCGCCGGCCAGCAATATTTCACGTCGCCGGAATACTGGCGGCGGATCGCGCACATCATTTCCGACCAGATCTACGAGCGCCTGACCGGAGAGAAAGGCTATTTCGACAGCCGCGTGGTGTTCGTCGATGAAACCGGATCGAAGGAGCGGCGGGTCAAGCGGTTGGCGCTGATGGACCAGGACGGCGCAAACGTCCGCTACCTGACCAAGGGGGCCGATCTCGTGCTGACGCCGCGGTTCTCGCCCTCGACCCAGGAAATCACCTACATGGAATTCGGGCAGGGCGACCCGCGCGTCTACCTGTTCAACATCGAGACCGGACAGCGCGAGATCGTCGGCAATTTCCCCGGCATGTCGTTCTCGCCGCGTTTCTCGCCGGACGGCCAGCGCGTCATCATGAGCCTGCAGCAGGGCGGCAATTCGAACCTGTTCGTGATGGATCTGCGCTCGAAGTCGACCACGCGTCTGACCGACACACCCGCGATCGATACCTCGCCGTCCTATGCGCCGGACGGGGGACGCGTGTGTTTCGAATCCGATCGCGGCGGCAAGCCGCAGATCTATGTGATGCCGGCGACGGGCGGATCGGCGCAGCGCATTTCCTTCGGCGAGGGCAGCTACTCCACCCCGGTCTGGTCGCCGCGTGGCGACTACATTGCCTTCACCAAACAGGGCGGCGGGCAGTTTTCCATCGGCATCATGAAGCCCGACGGCTCGGGCGAGCGGATCCTCACTTCCGGATTCCACAATGAAGGACCGACCTTCGCGCCGAACGGTCGCGTGGTGATGTTCTTTCGCGATCCCGGCGGCAATGGCGGACCCTCGCTGTTCACCGTGGATATTTCCGGACGCAACGAACAACGGGTTCCGACCCCCGGATTCGCCTCCGATCCGGCATGGTCGCCGCTGCTGTCGTAGCAGTCTGCGCGGTCGCTATGGCCGGTGCTCATCCGGGTCGGCAAACCTTGCCTAGCTTGCTGATTTGGCAGGCAGATTTTCATTCGCCGGATCAAAAACAACTTTCCGGTAACGATGTTCCCTCAGAAAGACTTCATCTGGCGCGAGTAGAACTACGCACCCCGAACAGGACGTGCGCACACCTGATGCAGCTTGCAGGCGAAACCCGAGACCCTAACCAGAGGATGTCACCGTCGATTTACGCGGCGCTGATCGATTCGCTGTTCCAGGACCCCGGGCCGCTGTTTGCGGGCGCGCTTTGCGCCGCCGTCGCGGCGATCATGACGGCGGTGAAGACCGGCAACGCCTGGCTCTGGCCCTGCGTCGCGCTTCTCGTCGTGACCGGTGCTGTCCGTGCGCTCGACATGCGTCAATATCAACGGCGCAATGCCGGTTTGACCTCGAAGGAAGCGGCGCGCTGGGAGATTCGCTACCAGGTCGGTGCGATGCTCTATGCGGCTGCACTCGGGCTCTGGTGCGCCGTAGCGCTGCTCGGCAGCGGCGACGCCGTCGCGCACATGATCGCGACGTCAGTCACGCTTTGCTATGTGGCCGCCGGCGGCGGCCGAACGTACGGGCGCCCGTGGATCTTCCACGTGCAGATGCTGCTGGCCTGCGGACCGCTGACGCTGGCGATGGCGCTCTATGGAAGTCCGTACTATTTCGGGATGGCGGTCCTGAATGTATTGTTCTTTTTCGCCCTCAAGCACATTTCGACGAGCCTGCAAAAGCTTTACGTGCGGGCGCTGATTGCGCGCGAGCGCGAGGCCGCGCTGGCGAACCAGTTCGACACCGCCTTGAACAACATGCCGCACGGCCTGTGCATGTTTCGCGCCGATGGCCGGCTGGCGGTCGTCAATCACCGCTTCACCGAAATGACGAATCTGTCCGATGATCTCGTGCATCGCGGCGTGACCGCGCCTGACATCGTCGCCGCCTGCGTCAGTTCCGGGGCGATCTCGACGGCGAGCGGAAACATGATCCTGTCGGAAATCGAGAACTCGCAGGCGAGGGATATCGTCACGACCGATCCCGACATCAGCAAGAGCCGGTCGCTGTCCTGGACATTTCAGCCGATGGCTGGCGGCGGCACCGTCGTGCTGGTGGAAGACATCACCGAACGGAAGCATGCGGAAGCCAGGATCAGTCATCTCGCGCGCTACGACGAACTGACAGCCCTGCCCAACCGGGTCAATTTCCGCGACGAAATCGAGCGCCTGCTGGCCATTTCCCACAGCGCCGAGCGACTGTCGGCATTGCTGTTTATCGATCTCGATCAATTCAAGCAGGTCAACGACACCCTTGGTCACCCTTGCGGCGACCAGCTCTTGTGCGCGGTCTCTGCGAGATTGCGCGAAATGCTGCGCCCGGAGGATTTCGTGGCGCGGTTCGGCGGCGACGAATTCGTGGTGTTCCAGCAGAACATCGGATCCAACGAAGAAGCCGCGAGCCTCGCCCGCAGAATCGTCGAACGGCTCAGCGAGCGCTACAAGATCGATAATCATCTGGTCGAGATCGGCGCCAGCGTAGGCATCGCGATGACCTCGCCGGAGGGCATCAGCGCCGACACGCTGTTGAAGAACGCGGACATGGCGCTTTATCGCGCCAAGGCGGACGGCCGCGGCACTTTCTGCTTCTTCCGCGACGAGATGGCGCAAACCGTCGAGGCGCGCCGTATTCTGGAGCTGGACCTGCGCAAGGCGCTGGCCCATGAGGAATTCGAGCTGTTCTACCAACCGCTGGTCAATCTCAAATCCGGGCGAATCGGGACTTGCGAAGCGCTGCTGCGATGGAATCATCCGGCGCGGGGCACGGTTTCCCCGATCGATATCATTCCGGTCGCCGAGGACATGGGCCTCATTGTCGACCTCGGTCGCTGGATCCTGCGCAAGGCCTGCATGGAATGCATGAAGTGGCCGGAAGGCGTCAGCGTCGCGGTCAATTTCTCGCCGCAGCAGTTCCATCAGCGCGACGTGCTGAGCGAGGTTCGTTACGCGCTCGAGGTCTCCGGGCTGCCTGCGCACCGCCTCGAAATCGAGATCACCGAATCCTCGCTGTTGCGTAACACGCAATTGACCCACGATGTGTTGTCGCAATTGCACATGATCGGCGTGCGAATATCGCTCGACGACTTCGGCACCGGTTATTCGAGCCTCAGTTACCTGCACAACTTCCCGCTGCAGAAAGTGAAGATCGATCGTTCCTTCCTGGAAGGCATCGATGCCGATCGTCCGCTGACGCTGTTGCGCGGTGTGGCAAGGCTCAGCGCCGATCTCGGAATGTCGGTGGTGGTCGAAGGCATCGAGACCAACGAGCAACTGGAGCTGATCAGCGCCGACGGCACGGTGACCGAGGCGCAGGGCTATCTGTTCAGCCGGCCGGTGCCGGCGGTGCGGGTACGCCAGTTGCTGAACGCTTCGCACGGCCGCCGCCTGCCGGACGAGAAATTGATCGGACTGCCGTCGCGATCGATCGCTTGAAAACTACGACAGCCCTGCCGGTGTGATTTCTCCACGCCTCATTGACCTCGCGCATGGGACGGCTGTTTTGGCCGTCGGATTAACCGTATTGCCTCGATCCCTTTGCATTATCTTAAGGAGCTGTTAATCTTCTCAACTGCGCGCGGAAGTTGTCTCAAGGTCCTAACGCGCGGAAGTTGTTGAGAAGTTGTAAGGAGTAGCATATGAGGCCGGCGGCCGAAGCAATCGCTCTCGTTCCTGAACGCACCGCCGATCCCCTCGAACATGTCGACTACCGTCTCGCCGAAACGCCCGAGGACAAGGACAGGATTTATCGCCTGCGCTACCGGGCGTATCTCCGCGAGGGCGCGATCCTGCCGTCGGAGTCCGAACGCGTCACCGATCGCTACGACGACCTGCCCAATAACTTTACCTTCGGCATCTTTGTTCATGGCGAGCTTTACAGCTCTATTCGCATCAGTGTCCTGACCTCGGAATACCGGGGGTCTCCCTCGTCTGAAATGTTTACCGATCTTCTGCATCCGGAACTCGACCGCGGGAAGGTCATCATCGATCCGACCCGCTTCGTCGCGGATCCCGAGAAGGCGAGAATGTTTCCCGAGCTTCCCTATGTCACCGTGAGGCTGGGCTATGTCGCGTGCGGCTATTTCAATGCCGATATCGGGCTTGCCAATGTCCGCCCCGAACATCGGGCCTTCTATCGCAAGGTCTTTCTGCAACAGCCTTGGGGCGAACCGAAATTGTATCCGGGCCTGATCAAGCCGGTCGGACTGATGGCCGCCACGTATCCGGAGATACGGGAAAGGGTGTTCCAGCGCTTTCCCTACATGCGGTCCAGCGCCTTCGAGCGGCGGATGCTGTTTCAGCGCCGCGGCGAGCGTCATTCATTCTCGCGGGGTGTGATGCTGTCTGCAATCGAGCCCACCTCGATCGTCCCGCAGTCCTGACGAATCAGGCCGGGCCGTTGCTGCAGACTTTGCTACGCTTTGCGGAATAGGGGCGGTGCGCTGTCTCCGGAGCGGGCTCATGATCCGTCGGGGCGCGCCGATTTCGCAAATCCGGCCCACAAATTGGATTGCATTGGCCCGAAAACGTGTGATCCATCCGGCCGACCCCGCTTGCCTTCACCGTCGCGCCACATTTACAAACCATTAACTATCGCGGTTGCTTTTCGCCGTTTGCTGGCATTTGATCGGGTCTGGCAACGCCCCATCAAGGTTGACGGAACGTTCGCTTAACCATCGCCCTGTAGACCGAATAACAGTCGAAAAACGTGAGCGTGGAGGCTCCGGAATGAAACATCAGATGCGTATCCTCCAGGGATTGAAGCTGGCCGCGGTGCTCGCGGTGGCTCTATCCATGGGTGCCTGCGCCAACAAGAACCTCGGCGCCGACGGCGCCATGGCAAGTGCGGCGACCCCGGGCAGCCAGCAGGATTTCGTGGTCAATGTCGGCGACCGCGTGTTCTTCGAGAGCGACCAGACGGATTTGACGCCGCAGGCGATCGCCACTCTGGAGAAGCAGGCGCAATGGCTGCAGAGCTACAACCGCTATTCCTTCACCATCGAAGGACACGCGGACGCCCGCGAATACAACATCGCGCTGGGAGCGCGCCGGGCCCAATCGGTTCGCACCTTCCTCGCTTCGCGCGGCATCGATCCCGGCCGGATGCGGACGATCTCCTACGGCAAGGAACGCCCGGTTGCGGTGTGTAACGACATCTCGTGCTGGTCGCAGAACCGCCGCGCCGTCACCGTGCTGAACGCAAGTTCCTGAGGCGTTGGCCTTGATCCAGGCCTATCGCCGGCGCCTTCGGGCGCCGGTTTTGTTTTGGGCGGCTTTGCTCTCGTAACTGGTTTGTCTCAGTCACATTTTTGGCGTACTCCCTCTCTCAATGTGCGTCGCTTTCGATGTCACGCCGATTTCGTCGTCAGGCCAAAATGTCATCCAGATTTCATCAAATTACGTGCGCCGTGGCGATGTCCGCGATGCTGGCGCTGTCATCGCAGGCCTTCGCGCAATCCGACGATGTCGACCCGGAAATGCGAATTCAGCAGCTTGAGAACCAGTTGCGGCAGCTCACCGGCCAGAACGAGGAACTGCAATACCGCAACCGGCAGCTCGAAGATCGCCTGAGGGCGCTGCAGGGCGGCGCGCCCGGCGCCCCCGGCGGTCAGCCTGCCGTCGCCCAGCCCGGTATCGCCGCCGCTCCCCCGGTGCAGCTGAATCCACCACTTCGGCAGCCGCAAGCCCAGCCGGGCTATGAGCCGCAGATCGCCGCTCCGGCCCCGATCGCCCAGGAACCCGCGGGAGTGCCTGCAGGGGTGCCGCCGGGGCAGGGCCGGCGCCGTGGCGATGCCTTGCCGATCGGCGCTCCCGGTGGCCGCGGACCCGGGGAACCGCTCGATCTGGCCAACACCGCTCCGCGCGGTTCACCGCCGGCAGCGTTGCCGCCACCGTCGCGCAATCCCGGCGCGTCCGCCGCGCTCACCACATTGCCGCCGTCGGCCACGTCCAGGGACGAGTTCGATCTCGGCATCGGCTATATGCAGCGCAAGGACTACGCGCTGGCCGAAGAGACCATGCGCAACTTCGCGCAAAAATATCCCAGCGATCCCTTGATCGCGGATTCGCAATACTGGCTGGGCGAGAGCTTCTTCCAGCGCCAGCTCTATCGCGACGCCGCCGAATCCTTCCTCGCGGTGACCACCAAATTCGATAAGTCGGCGAAAGCCCCGGACGCCTTGCTGCGGCTGGGCCAATCCCTGGCGGCCCTGAAAGAGAAAGAGGCCGCTTGCGCCGCGCTTGGCGAAGTGACGCGGAAATATCCGCGCGCCTCCAGCGGTGTCAAACAGGCCGTTGACCGCGAGCAAAAGCGGGTAAAGTGCTAAGGTCTTTTCTCCGTTTCAGTTGAATCTTGTTTTGACGCGTTTTCTTCCCGCGAACCGGCACCTACCCCCGGATCAAGTCCGAGGGCATGCTTCGCTTGAAAACGCTATGGCCGGCGACGCCATGTCCGACGACGACAATTCCGTGATCTCGGCGCAGGACGCGAAAGGTCTGTTCGCGGACTGGAAGGCCGCGCCCGCGATCATCCTCGCGGTTTCCGGCGGCCCCGATTCGATCGCGCTGATGTGGCTAGCGGCGCGCTGGCGCAGCGCCCTGGCGCGCGGGCCGCGTCTCATCGCCGTCACTGTCGATCATGGCTTGCGTCCCGAGGCCGCGCGCGAGGCGCGTGAGGTCAAGCGGCTGGCGCGTCTGCTCGATCTGCCGCATCGGACGATGCGCTGGACCGGCCTCAAGCCGAAAACCGGATTGCCGGCCGCGGCGCGCACCGCGCGATACCGACTGCTGGCACAGGCGGCGCGGACCAGCGGCGCCACGCATATCCTCACCGCGCATACCCGCGACGATCAGGCCGAGACGCTGTTGATGCGGTTGTTGCGCGGCAGCGGCATCGCGGGTCTCGCGGCGATGGCGCGGGAATCCGAACGCGATGGCGTGTTGCTGGCGCGCCCGTTCCTGGATGTTTCGAAATCGCAGCTCATCGCCACGCTCAAGAAGGCAAAGATCGGCTTCGCCGACGATCCGACCAACCATGACACGAATTTTACCCGGCCGCGTCTGCGCGCGGTGATGCCAGTTCTTGCCGCCGAGGGCGGCGACACGCGCAATCTGGCGCGGCTGGCGTCGCGGCTGGCCCGGGCCAATGCCGCGGTGGAAGTCCTCGTCGATGGCGCCGAGCGCTATCTCGTGCTGCGGGATCGCGAGGCCTTGCATTCGCGGGGCAATGCCAAAGCTCCCGATGGCAAGGCTTCCAATACCAAGGCTTCCAATACCAAGGCTTCCAATACCAAGGCTTCCAATACCAAGGCCTCCAATACCAAGGCTTCCGATGCAATGGATTTCGACTCAGGGGCCTTTGCCGCGATGCCGGAGGAAATCCGCCTGCGGCTGCTGCTGCGAACGATCAACCGGTTCGGTCATGAGGGGCCGGCGGAACTCGGCAAGGTGGAGGCCTTGCTGGCGGTGTTGGACCGGGCCGTTGCCGACCAAGCGAAAGGGCGCGGCCTAAGTCGTGACCAAAGTCGCGGCTCAAGTACGAACTTCAGGCTGAAACAGACCCTCGCTGGTGCTCTGGTGAGCCTGGTCGACGGCCGGATCCGCGTCGAGCCGGCGCCGCGTCGCCGCATCAGGGCCGATCGAGGCGGAATCTGACAGGGGCCGTGCGGTCTTAATTCCATGCTGGAGTCTTAACCACCCCGGAAAACAGCCCGTCCGGCGCCATTATTTCCGCGGGAATCGCGTCAACATGCGCTAAATAGTCCTGCGTGGTTCCCTTGGCAGCGACCGGGGCGGCACCTAGATTGTAATGAAGCCGCCCGAGGGATTCCCTCGTACCTGCCCAAGGACACTACCCAAGGAATAAGGCCGCGATCCGCGCGACCACGAAGGAAGTTCGATGAACGCCAATCTGCGCAATTTCGCCCTCTGGGTCATTATTGTCCTGCTCTTGTTGGCACTGTTCACGCTCTTCCAGAATCCGGGTCAGCGCGCGTCCTCCCAGGACATTTCGTTCTCGCAGCTGTTGACCGAAGTCGACCAGAATCACGTTCGCGATGTCGTGATCCAGGGACCGGAAATCCACGGCACCTTCACCAACGGCTCAAGCTTCCAGACCTATGCGCCGAACGACCCGACGCTGGTCTCGCGCCTGTATAACGGCAAGGTCTCGATTACCGCGAAGCCGCCCGGCGACAACGTGCCGTGGTTCGTGTCGCTGCTCGTCTCATGGTTGCCGTTCATCGCGCTGATCGGGGTGTGGATCTTCCTGTCGCGGCAGATGCAGGGCGGCGCCGGCAAGGCGATGGGTTTTGG
>WNFK01232474.1_pt2 | contig 12039 bp, 12 predicted proteins | sample 5400281 | NCBI WGS metagenome assembly WNFK01 (sample SAMN13153350, study PRJNA577476) | soil metagenome | isolation source: 20 cm soil on Douglas fir-dominated hillslope | place: USA:California | collected 2013-09-17
CGCGCGGTGTCGGTGCCGACGATCGCCTCGAGGATCGCATCACACAGCGGTTCGGCAGGAAGCCACGCGACGTAGCGATCGGCGGCGGGCGGGAGGCGATAGGCCGTGGTGTCGGTCCCGAATGCGCGAACGCCCCACGCGGGCTCTTCGGGCAACGTGTCCGGGACGAACCACACCTCGGTTCGTTTCCCTTCCATTCGTAGTCGCACGCGGGCGCCCGGCGTGGCGCGCACGGAAAGTCGGATGCCCTCCCCTGACGGAAAGGCGAGCGAGTCGGTGGGCGTGAAGCTCGTCGTATCGATCCACGCGGCCACGCCTGGCGGAGGCCGGTACCGCTGCGCAATCCGCGCGACGAACGTGGTTTCGCGCTGCTCGGCGTCTCCCCCGCCCCGCCCGGAGCGCGCGACGATCTGGAAGCGCGCCAATGAGTCGCTCGAGAGCGGCAGCCATGCGAGCCAGGCGCCGGTGGCGGCAACCCGCACCGGGAATCCGTTGATCGCCAGCGCGACGTCGCCCCTTCCCTGGCCCACACTGCCGAACACGAAGGATGAGTCCTGCGCCTGAATCGGCTCGGCGGTGTCGGGATAGACGATGGTGATGTGGAGCGGCTCGCGCGCGGTGGGCTGGGATGAAGGAATTCGGGAGGTCGCGCACCCCGTCGCGACGACGAGGAGCGCGACAAGCGTGGCGCGAGGGTCTCGCATGTGGCGCAAGCTAGCCTTGAGCAATAGATTGGGCCACCTAACTTTATGGCCCTTAGCGCTTGCCAATTTTGCGGCCGGCAGAACGAACCCGGCGCGCAATTCTGCTCCGATTGCGGCAAGCCGCTGACCAAAGCGGCGGCCGCACGAGCCGCAGTCGCCGCCGGCGGCGGAGGAGGACTGGTCTCGCGCACCAGCGGCCCAGGGTCGGCCGGGGGCGCGGGGGGAGGAGGCGCCCCTGCGGATGCTCCCTGCCCTCTGTGCGGATCGATTGTCGGCGGGCACGCGGGACGCGGGGGGGGCGAGGGGGAGGGATCCGACCGCCGCCTCACTCCCGACCGACGCTCCGATTACTCCCTGACATTGGTTCTGGTTTCCGAGATGGCCACGGAAGTGACGCGTTTCGAACGGAAGCACGCGACCACGACCATCGGCCGGTCCGAAGGCGACATCCGCTTCCCCGAAGATCAGTTTCTCTCGCCGGTCCATTCCAAGCTGTCGTGGGAGGAAGGGCGGCTCGAGGTGCGGGACCTCGGCAGCCGCAACGGCACCTGGGTCTTCCTCGAAGGACCCTTTCGTCTGACCGATGGTGACCTGTTCCTGATCGGATCGCAGGTCCTGCGCTTCCGCCGGCTCGGGTACCCCGGCCCGCACACCGCCGAGGCCGACTCGACGAAGCGGATGGGCAGCATGACGCCCAGCGCCGACATCGCCAGTCTCACCCAGCTGCGCACGGACGGCAGCTCGCGCGACGTTATCCAGCTCTCGCCCGGCCGCGATGTGCACATCGGGCGCGAGCGCGGTGACTGGATTTTTCCCTACGACCCGTCGATGAGCGCGCAGCACGCGACGGTGCGCTCAGAGGACGCGGATTTCGTCCTGGTGGACGATCACAGCCGGAACGGCGTCGCGATCGCGGCCCGCGGCGCGATGACGCTGCAACACGGCTCCAAGATCATGGTCGGTGACAAGCTCCTGCGGGTGGAACTACCAGAGGCGTCAGGGCCGGAAGAGTCATGAAGATCTGCCCCGTCTGTTCCACCGAATACGCCGATGATGTGAAGTTCTGCCCCAACGACGGGCAGACCCTCCGGTCCGCCGGGCCGGCCAGTGACCTCGTCGGCCAGGTCGTCGCGGATCGCTATCACGTCGTGAAAAAGCTCGGCGAAGGCGGCATGGGGCAGGTCTATCTCGCCGAGCATGTGAAGATGGGACGGCGCAGCGCCATCAAGGTGATGAACCCCTCGATGGTGCACGATCCCGACGCCGTCGCGCGGTTCAATCGCGAGGCCTCGAACGCCAGCCGCATCACGCATCCCAACGTTTGCGCGATTTACGACTTCGGCGAGACCCCCGACGGGTTGATCTATCTCGCGATGGAGTTCATCGAAGGCGAGCCGCTGACCGACTTGATCGAGCGCGACGGGGCGCTGCCCGTGCCGCGCGCCGCCGCGATCTTCCTGCAAACCGCCGACGCGCTGCAGGCGGCCCACGATCTCGGCATCGTGCACCGCGATCTGAAGCCTGACAACATCATGTTGAGCCGGCGCAAAGGCGGCGGCGATACCGTGAAGGTCGTGGACTTCGGCATCGCGAAAGCGGTGGGCGGCGACGAGGCCGGCCAGAAAGTCACGAAGACCGGCCTGGTCGTCGGCACGCCGGAATTCATGAGCCCCGAGCAGCTGTCGGGCGACACACTCGACGGCCGCAGCGATCTCTATTCGCTGGCGCTGGTGTTGTACAAAATGCTGAGCGGCAAACTGCCGTTCGAGGCGACGTCGGTGCAGGAGACGATGATCAAGCGGCTGACCGACGAGCCGACCACGCTCGCCGCAGCGCGCCCCGATCTTTCGTTTCCCCCCGGATTGCAGCCGGTGCTCGACACCGCGCTCGCCCGAACGCCGACGGAGCGGTATCAAAGCGTTGCCAAGTTCGCGGCCGACGTTGCCGCTGTGACCGGGCGGCCGGCTACCAGTGCCGTCCCCCACACGCGCTCGATGGCGGATACAGAAGGAAAGACGCAGCTGCTCGACACGACCGCCGGCGGTGCCACGCAGCGGATATCGGCCAAGCAGGCGGCGCCCGGAAAGAAGCGCTCGCTCATCCCCGTCGTCGCCGGCGTGGTCGTGATCCTCGCCGGGGGCGGCGCCTGGATGGCGCTCAATGAGGGCAATAAAGCAAGTCCGAATCCGGCGGACAGCTCCCGCACCGTGGCGCGCGACACGGCACGCAACGCGGAGAACCACCAATCTGGAGGCGTGACAACGCTTGCTGGTCGAGATACAGGGCATCGTCCGGTCCGGCCGGCGACGCCCCCGCCGCCAGCGACCGCCAGCCGACACGATGACGCGGCGGGACGCCAGGCGCTTCTCCACCTCACCGACCCCGACGTGATGGACAGCTTGCCTGGAGATAAGCTCGTGGAGTCGGCGAAGGCGATCTACAGTGCATCGGTCTCCGATTCCGCCAAGGCGTTCGCGGCCTACTCCATCAGCCAGCTGTACGTTCTGAAAATCAAGGACAGCCGCAACGCGCATGAGTGGATTACGACGGCGCTCCGGCATGCCCCGAACAACACGAAATACCGGGACCTGCGCACCGCCATCGAGCGAGACATGGGACGGCAGCCATAGCAATGTTCGGGCGCTCCAAACCCGTACGCGTCGAGGTCTTCGGCAAGACCGACCTCGGCCGCGCGCGCGACCACAACGAGGACCGTTTCCTCGTTGCGGATCTGACGCGAAAAGCCGCGTCCCTGCTCCCAGACGTCCGCCAACACGACATCGGCCCGCGCGGAACGCTGCTGGTGGTGGCGGATGGCATGGGCGGCGCGGCGGCGGGCGAGGTGGCGAGCGAGATGGCGACCGACACGATCTACGCGCATCTCGTGAAGACCTGGAACGACGAGGACGAGGTGACGCCGCAGCGGTTCGCCTACCGGCTGAAGGAGTCTGTCGAAGTCGCCAACGCCAGCATTCACGCCCACGCGAAAGCCCACCCCGAAGTGCGCGGCATGGGCACGACGACGACCGCGGCGGGCGTGCTGAACGATCACCTCTATCTGACGCAGGTCGGCGACAGCCGCGCGTACCTGATTCGCGCCGGCCAGGCCCATCAGATCACCAAGGATCAATCGTTGATGCAGCGGCTGGTCGAGGCGGGCGAGCTGACCGAGGAGGAAGCGGCACAGAGCGAGCGCCGCAACATCATCCTCCAGGCGCTCGGCCCCGATCCAAAGGTCAAGGTCGATCTGACCTACCAGGAAGTGCGCCGCGGCGACATCCTGGTCCTCTGCTCGGACGGCCTGTCGGGTCAGGTAAAGAAGGAAGAGATCGCCCAGGTCGTGAGCTCGACCCCCGATCTGAGCGCGGCCTGCGACAAGCTGATCGCGCTGGCCAATGAGCGCGGCGGCCCCGACAACATCACGGTCGTCATCGCGCGCTTCGACGGCGAGGGTCTGCGCTCGGCGGGCGATCCGCAGGACGACGTCGGCCATCAGGTCTACCCGCTGATCGACACCGAGACCAGCACCGAGCCGGTGCCCGTGTACAAGGGCAGCCGGCCGCCCGTGCCGAACCGCGAGTCCAGCAAGCACACGCGGGCCATCGTACTGGCGCTGATCGCCGTGGCCGCCGCCCTCATCTGGTACTTCACGCGGCGGCAGTGAAAGCCCAATTCAAGTTTCTCTCCGGGGCCCGCGCGGGGCAGATCGAAGCCTTCCGCAAGGGTTACATCGGGCTCGGCCGCCACCCGCTCTCGGACGTGCGCTTCGACGCCGAGCGGGACCTCGACGTCTCATCGCGCCACGCCGCGATCGTACGCAAGACCGAGGGGTTCGTCCTCCAGGATCTGAGCAGTCGCAATGGCACCTTCGTGAACGGCAAGCGCATCAACGGCGACACGCTGCTCAAGGGCGGCGACGTCATCGGCTTTGGCGCGAACGGGCCGGCGCTCGAGTTCGAAGTCATCGAAGGCGATACCGATCTGCCGGCGACGACCGCCGCGGAAGGCCTCGCCGACCGCGCGTCCTCGCCCCGCGAGGTGTATCACGCCGCTTCCCCTGAGCCCCGGGCGACCGCACCGCGCCAGAGCACCGGCGTTCGCATCGCGGCCGAGGTGGCGCGCCAGACGGCGCAGCTCCGGCGCACGACCAAAGTCTTGATCGGCCTGCTGCTGATCGTGGGCACCGGTTTCACCTGGATGCAGCTCGATGGCCGGCGGCGCGCGAACGACCTGCGGCAGCTGCAGGATCGTGCCGACAGCCTCATGCGTGAGTCCCGCGCATTGACCTCGCAGTTCCAGACCCAGCTGCAGGGCGTGCGCGACGCGCTGAAGGCATCGCAGGACGAGACCACGCGCCTGCGGCGCGAGCTCGGGGCCTCCGGGGGGGACGCCTCGTCGGTCGCGCGGCTGCGCACCGAGCTGGACGCGGCCGAACGGCGGCAGCGCGCGCTGGTGGGCGCGAGCGGCGTCGATTACCGGGCGATCTCGCACCACAATCAGGACGCGGTCGCGATCGTGCTCGTCGAGTACACCGACGGCGAGCGCTTCAGTGGGACAGCGTTTTCGATCGACTCGATGGGCACCATGGTCACGAACAAACACATCCTGGCGGGCGAAGACGGCACCAAGACGCCGCGACGCCTGGGCGTGATTTTCTCGGGCAGCACGCAGTTCTGGCGCGCTGAAATGATCGGCATTGCGGCGGAGGCGGACGTCGGCGTGTTTCGGGTGCTGATCAAGGGCGGCACGCCGCGGGTCGCAGGCCTGGCCAAGACGCGCGAGGGGCTCGAGCGCGGCGACCCCGTCGCGATCCTCGGCTATCCGCTCGGCTTCGATCTCCCGATGGAGTCGCAGGGCGGCCAGCCGATCGCCGAGCCGACGCTGACGGTCGGGACGGTCAGCAAGTCCCTGACGGCGGTCGTGCAAGTGGACGCCTACGGCGCGCCGGGGTCGTCGGGGAGTCCGATCTTCGACCGCGACGGGAAGGTGATCGCGGTGCTATATGGCGGCGAGCGCGAGTCGCAGGGCAAGATCATCTTCGCGGTGCCGGCGTACGTCGTTTCGGACTATCTCAAGACCCTCAATTTGCCGCGCTGAATTATGTCGTTTGGCGCGCGCCCACTTGCGCGCCTGCGGAAACGGTAAAAGCATCAAGTCGAGGCCACCAATGCCACGACGCTCCTACACCGTTTCGCTCGTCTTGCTGGCCGCCGCAGTCACCGCGTGCGGCGAAGCGACAAGTCCGGTTCCGGCCATACAGCCGACGATCACCGCCGGGACTGCGCACACCTGCATGCTCTCCTCAACCGGTACGGTGTCGTGCTGGGGCGGGAATTTCGCCGGTCAGCTCGGCAACGGATCCACAACCGGCAGCGTCAGCCCTGTCATCGTCGCCGCCAGCTTCGAGTTCACGACCATCTCAGCGAGGGCGTCCTATACTTGCGGATTGGATCGCGCCGGCGCGGCATTTTGCTGGGGCAACAACGGATTCGGGATGCTGGGGAACGGCACCACTGCCAAGAGCACCGTACCTGGACCGGTTTCCGGCGGGCTGCACTTCAGCAGTTTGACGACTGGGTCGTACCACGCCTGCGGAGTTACGTCCAACGGCGCGGCCTACTGTTGGGGATGGAATACTCAGGGGCAGCTCGGCACGAGCGACACGGGGCAACGACTCGTGCCCACGCCGGTGGTGGGCGGGCTCTCCTTCAAGGCGCTGGCCGCCGGCTACGACAATACGTGCGGCATCACGACGTCCGGTCAGGTCTATTGTTGGGGCGGGAACATCTACGGACAGCTGGGCAACGGCACACGGACAACGCCAAGCTACGTACCCGTGGCGGTCTCTGGCGGACAGACCTTCACCGCGATCGCGTCGGGCTCTGGCTTCAGCTGCGCGCTCGGCTCGTCGGGAGCGACGTTCTGCTGGGGCGCAAACAACGTCGGAGAATCGGGGAACTTGAGCGGGAGCGGATACACGACGCCGACGCAGATCCTGGGCTCGCACGTGTTTGCGCACGTGACGGCGGGCAGCAACCACGCCTGCGCCATCACGAGCGGAGGCGATGCGTTCTGCTGGGGCGGGAACCAGGACGGCGAGCTGGGCGCCGGTGCCAATCCGCAGCAGTTCGGGCCGAACGCCGTCTCCGGCGGAATCAAGTTCAGCGCCATTGCCGCCGGTGCGTCGCACACCTGCGGCCTCACCACCAACGACGCTGTGTATTGCTGGGGCAGCAACCGATTCGGCGAGCTGGGACACGTCGTCGAGCGCGTACTGTCTCCTGCTCCCGTGATAGGTCTGACGGGCGTCGTCACGCTCACGGCCGGCGCCACGAGCTCCCACACGTGCGCCCTCAACGGCGCCGGAACGGCGTTCTGTTGGGGAAACAACGCCAACGGCGAGCTGGGGAACGGTGGGAGTCGACCCATCGCGCTACCGGACGCGGTGTCTGGTGCCCACTCGTACAGCACCATCGCAGGCGGCCTGTGGCACACGTGTGCAGTATCCACGGCCGGTGCCGGCTACTGTTGGGGATCGGACGGGACATTTCAGCTCGGAACCGGATACCTCGGCGCCTGGTACAGCTCCACTCCCGTCGCCGTCGCGGGTGGTCTGACGTTTACCAGCATCGCCACCGGACTTTGGCATTCGTGCGGCCTGGTAACGTCCGGCGCCGCGTATTGCTGGGGTGCGAATGTTCGGGGCGAGATCGGCGACAGCTCGATGGCCTCCCGATCAGTGCCGACCCCGGTTGCGGGTAGCCTGACGTTTACGGCAATCGGAGCCGGAATCTTTGGGTCGTGCGCGCTCACGAGCGCGGGGGCGGCATACTGTTGGGGCGACGGCGCCTCCGGTCAGCTGGGTGCCGACACCACTTCGGTGAGTGTGGTCCCAAACCCGGTATCAGGAGGGCTCGTCTTCTCGGCATTGTCGGTCGGCGGAACGCACGTGTGCGGCTTGGTGGCCTCCGGAGCTGCCTACTGCTGGGGAAGCAATTACTCCGGCCAGCTCGGCACCGGATCGTTTGTGGCGGCCAGGGTTCCGGGTCCAGTGGCGGGTGGACACACGTTCGCGACGATTTCGGCGGGCAGTCGTCAGACCTGCGCCGTAACCACGGACGGCGCGGCGTATTGCTGGGGGTACAACGACGCCGGCCAGCTCGGCATCGGCACGAGCGGAGACTCGACCAACGTGCCGGTCGCCGTGACAGGCGGTCTGACGTTTACGACGATTCAAGCGGGATCGCAGCACACCTGCGCGCTCACGAGCGCGGGGACGGTGTATTGTTGGGGCGATGACTACTACGGCCAACTCGGCCACGGAGTGTTTGGGTTCTCGACCGTCCCGGTCGCCGTTCTTTACTGAACTCAGCTACTTGCGCGCGTCCCCCTGCGGCAATGATTCGCCACAGCCTGGAGTAGGCGCGGACAGTTGCGGTCGGTGAGGCCGCGCGCGCGGCACTGCTCGACGCTCCAGACCGAGAATCGCATCATCTCAGTCAAATTGCCGGTCGGAGGAATGGTCGCGCAGAGACTGTCCGGCGTACCGGTATGCAGACACCCCTCGAGGAAGACACCCTCGGTGATTTGCTGACTCATCGACCCGCTCGGCACGCGCGCGTGGCGGGCGAACGCGGTGTCGAGGCACGCCGTCGCCGTCAGGGACTGCCCCAGGCGCGTTCCTTCTTCATAGTTCTGGCGACCCTCCGCCATCACCCCCGTGAAGGCGCGTTGGAACCACCGCAAGCCGGTCCACGACGCGACGCCCACCAGGCTCACGACCAGTGCCACAATGAGCCAGACGTTCCGCTTCGAGCCGGACATACGACTACGCTCCCAGTCGGTCAGCGTCGCGCTGTTTCGCGAGCAGCCGCTCGGTGAAGTCCACGCGCTCCTCGAGCTCGGCGACGCGGTGCTGCATCGCTTCGACGCTCTGACGCAGCTCGGCGACCTCAGCGGCCTCGCCGTCCGATTGGTGCGGAAAGCCGCGACGGAAGCGCGGGTTTCTGCCTGAGATCGCGCGCCCTATCTGGATGGCGATGAGGATGACCGCCGCGCCAAGCGCCCAGCTGGGAATCATGAACGGAAACATGGTCTGCGCCTCCTGTGACTCCAGTCTAACTAATTGCAGGCAGCGGAGCGTTCATCGGCTAATGGGCGCCCGTCGTTGGCTCCACCACCAGCATCATGAATGATCCCGGAATAATTGGCGGCCGGCGCCGCGGGTTGTCGGCGGTCGAATCGGTGGGCGCCGGTCCAAAGCGCGCCGAAACGACGTACACGCGATGTGTCGTGGGATCGAGCCCCATGTTCCGGCCGCCCGGTGCGGTCTGGACGTTCTGCACCACGTGGTACTGATCCGGGCCGTCCTCATGAATCACGGTCAGGGTGCCGTCCACGTTGGAGGTGAAGACATCGCCCGCCGCCGGATCGAATGCCGCACCATCGACTCCCGCGCCAATGGGTGCCGTGGCGACGACCTTCCCCGCCTGATAGTCTGAGACGGCCATCACGCCGCTGCGACAGCCGCTGAACAAGCGATGATGCGACGTATCGATCGCCATCGCGACGGGTTGTGCGCAGGGCGCCGTGGGCCAGCGGCGCGTGACGGTGAGCGACTTGCCGTCGATTTCCACCACTTCGCCATTGTCGACGATGTTGACGTACAGCTTGCCGTTGCCTGCCGCGACGCCCGACTCGGGCTTCCCACCGAGCGGGATGTTGGTGACCAGACGCCCTGGCCCTGGATCCACCACCGTCGATGAATGCGCGTCGCCGTTGAACGTGAACACGCGGTTCGAGCCCGGATCGTAGACGATCGCGTCGGCGTCTTCCGCGGCAGGAATGTGACCAAGGATCTTGAACGTCGTCGGATCGAACATCACGACGGAGCTGTCGTTGCCGGACGTCGCGAACCCGTGATGCGACGTCTCGGCCAACGCGACGCCGTGCGCTCCATGAATGTCGGCGATCTCGCCCACGAGTTTCCCGTCCTGCGCATCGACCACCATCACGCGATTCTGGCGCGCGATGAACACGCGGTGGTGCGGTGGGTCGGGGATGACATAGTCCCAGCGGCCATCGCCGCCGAGGACAAAGGTGTGCGTAATCTGGTAGTGGGCTTGCGCCGGCAGGCTTCCCACGGCGCCAAACATCAGGCCGAGCATTACTGCGCGCATATGGTCATTTCTCCTTTTCGCAATTAGAGCACGGCATCCATCACGAACCCGTCCATCTCCCTGGACGACCGCAGGACAAACACGCGTTTCCCGTCCTCGAGTTCAGACAAACGCTGCAGGATTGACCCCCGCCGCCGGGCTGGATACGTCCAGATCCATTTCACAAACTCCCAGCTGAGACGTTCCGGGCACCCTGCCGGCAGCTCGGCGCGGTTCTGACCGCCGTGCTGCAGCTGTCGTCGCAGGACGCGCCACAGACAGACGAGTCGCGGGATATCGAGAAACACAACGGCGTCACAGGCTGCCAGGCGAATATCCAGCGTCCCGCCGTAGTTGCCATCCATTATCCACGCTTCTCGGCGCACTAGCTCCTCGACCTGCGCGTGCCACTGTACGGGCGGCGTAGGATCCCACCCCGGCCGCCAAAACAGCGCGTCGAGGTGGATCAGCGGCAGTCCGGTGCGGGCGGCGAGTCTGCGCGCGAATGTCGTCTTCCCCGAACCACCGCTGCCGATGACGAGAATCTTCACCGGCTCAATTCACTTTTAGAACAGCCTCGATGAAGCTCAGGCTTTTCGTCTCGACCCACGCGCCGGACACGGCGGTGATCCCGATGGTGCCGAGGCGGTCGCCCGAGCCGGTGGGAGGCCGGCCCTTCCACGGCGCGTGCTTGACCTCGCGCTGGACGACGATGCCGTGCCGTGGGTCGTACCGGAAGATGAGCGCCGAGGCGAGCCCGCTGCGCGGTGTGAAGGAGAGAGCGACGCTGGGGTACGCGTCGTCGCGCTCGATGTGTTCGCGGACCGAGGCTTCGTGCCCGGCACTCTTGAGCTCGGTCATGATCGCTTCCAAGACGGGACGCACCACGGAGTGCAGCCGCTCTCCGCAGGCGCGCCGATCCGTTTGATCTGTCGGCGTCTTCTCCGCGGCCGTACGTTTGGCCGCCTGATCGGCGTGCGCCTTAAGGAGCGCGGTCAGTTTGGCTTTGAAGTCGTCAGTCATGGAGACGAACGATCTACGTTCGTGCGCCGAATGCCAAGACCCGTCACGACGAAGGCATCGTGGTCGGCACGAACCAGAATACTCCTCAGGTCCGAGATCGTTGCATCCGCCTCCTGCAAATCCGCTGCCGCGTAGTTCGTGGTCAGGGCGAGCACTCGGGCGCCGGCCGACTTGCCCGCCGCCACCCCGGCGGGAGCGTCCTCGAACACGATGCAGTCTCGAGGCTCGAACCCGAGCCGTTCCGCGCCGAGCCGGTAACCGTCCGGCGCCGGCTTGCCGCGCTGCACCGCTTCGGCGACGACGAGCACGTCCGGCTCCGGAACGCCGGCGGAGCTGAGCCGCAGCCGCGCCAGGTCGAGCCCACACGACGTCACAATCGCCCAACGGTCCCGCGGGAGAGCAGTGACCAGCTCTTTGGCTCCCGGAAGGACGCGCAGCCCTTCGACGTCGGCCAGCTCCGTCGCGTCGAGCCAGGCGACCTCTTCGTCGGTAGCGAGACTCGGTGCCATAATCCGCAGCGTGTCACGCGCTTTGCGACCATGGGCGACGTGCAACAGCTTGACCAGATCGATCGGATGGCGCTCAGCCGCCCAGCGCTGCCAGGTCCGCTCCACGACGGCGCGGGAGTCGACGAGCACGCCATCCATGTCGAAGAGGAAGGCTCTGCAGCGGAGGCTACTCGTCATGGAGCCGCACGACTCAGGGCAGCGATGCGCACCCCGTAGTAGCTGAGCCAGAGGAAGGCCGGCACGTTGGCGAAGATGAGGGGCTCGAGGAAATAGAGTCCCGTCGCAGAGCCGATGCCGCGCCCCCAGGACAGCAACACGACGACGAGTCCGGCCCACGCGATGCTCACAGGCATTCGGGCCGTGTGTTGCCGCACCTCCAGCGCCGCAATGCCCGTCAGACCTGCGAGAAACAGTGGATTGCCCAACCAGCCGTAACCGAGGAGCAATCGATTGAAGGCGTCGTACAGCAGGGGGGCTGACTGGGGCGCTCCCTGCGCCGTCAGGTAATGCATCACCCAGCCATTGATGAGCGCCACACCCGTGAAGAACACCATCCCGACCGTTATGGCGCCCCAGCTGAGCGCTGCGGTCCACGGATGCGTCAGCTCTCCGCCGGCCACGAGGATCAGCAAACCGCCGAGCGTG
>WNFK01200536.1_pt1 | contig 12029 bp, 3 predicted proteins | sample 5400281 | NCBI WGS metagenome assembly WNFK01 (sample SAMN13153350, study PRJNA577476) | soil metagenome | isolation source: 20 cm soil on Douglas fir-dominated hillslope | place: USA:California | collected 2013-09-17
TCATCACCACGTTTATCAGCAACAGCTTCAAATTTTTTGTTGGGTAAGACTTTGATCACTTCAGATCTCCCGATACCGCTTCTTTCTACAATTTTATACCCCATTCCTATTAACGCTGCTCTTGTATCATCCGGAAATCCTTTTTCAAGATATACGCTATCGGGCAGCCATTGGTGATGAAATTTTGGTTTCCAAACTGCATCTTCCGTGCTCATGTTAAAATCAATAATGTTAACGATGGTTTGAAAAACAGAAGTACAAATAGTTGTTCCACCGGGTGTGCCTACAACTAAATATGGCATGCCGTCTTTTAAAACAAGCGTTGGCGTCATTGAACTTAGCATTCGTTTACCAGGCATAATAGCATTTGCTTCACCGCCAATGGCGCCATACATATTCGGAACTCCGGGTTTTACACTGAAATCATCCATCTCATCATTTAAAATAAATCCGGCGCCACCAACCACCGTTTTACTGCCATAAGAATTGTTAAGCGTGGTAGTAACAGCAACGGCATTTCCATCTTTATCAATTACACTCAGGTGAGTTGTTTCTTCACTTTCAACTGCAGGTATCTCACCAGGTTTTACTTGTTCGCTGCTGCTTGCTTTGCCGGGAACAAAATCAGCCATTCGCTCTTTCAAATATTTTTCATCAGTAAGTTTTGATACAGGCACTTTATAAAAATCAGCATCACCCATAAACTGTGCCCTGTCCGCATAAGCTCTTCTTTCTGCTTCCACCATCAATTGCACGGCTTCAGGAGATTGAAATCCATAAGAAGCGATAGGTTTATCCTCAATCATCTTCAGCATTTGGTGCAATAGCAAACCTCCACTGCTCGGCATTGGCATGCCAACGATTTTATATCCTTTATAATCAAAAGCGTGTGGTTCTCTTGCTGCTGCTTTATAATTTTTAAGATCATCAAGTGTGATAATTCCTTTTCCTCTTTTCATTTCTTCAACGATCAGTCTTGCAGTTTCTCCTTCATAAAAACCTTTAGCCCCATTTTTTTTAATTCGTTTTAAAGTTTCAGCAAGATCTTTTTGTACAAGTATATCGCCTCCCTTCCATGAATTTTCTTTTACAAACGCAGGTGTTTGCGTACTGTATCTCATAAACTCATCTTTTAATCCATTATAAGCTTTTGCTTCACGTTCTGATATTGTAAATCCTTTTTCTGCGAGATCAATTGCCGGTTGAATTAATTTATCAAATGAAAGCGTTGCATATTTACTTGATTCAAATAAACCGGCCACTGTACCGGGAACACCTGATGAAAGATGACCATTCTGGCTTAAGGCAAGTTGTGGCTCGCCAGTTGGAGTAAGATACATATCACGATGAGCATTGCCGGGAGCTGTTTCTCTATAATCGATCGCAACAAGTTTTCCGTCTTTCAATCTCGCAATCATAAAACCACCACCGCCAATATTGCCTGCATTTGGATAAACAACTGCCAGCGCTAACTGTGTTGCAATAGCGGCATCAACAGCATTGCCACCTATTTTTAAAATTGCTAAACCAACTTTACTTGCAAGCGGATGCGCAGAAACAACTGCACCATTTTCACAAACAATTTTTTTCTGAATTTCAGTCCTGTACTGATCAACAAGTGTGGCTGTTGTTTTTGTGGTGGAACAAGAAANNNNATAAAAAAAATATTTTTTTCATTATGTGTAGCTTTCGTTACACAAGGTAAATAGTTCCGGGTTTTTTCTTTTAAAATCTTTATCTTTATTTTACTCCCGCCGATATTCACTGAAGCCCTTTTTTATCCAATTATCCTGCATTTTTTAACTCAACAATTACTGCACATGGTCAACAAACTCAAACTTGCTTTTAAAAGTTTTGGATTTTTATTTGTTTGCTTTTTTGTCACCATTAATGCTGCGGCGCAAACATCTGTATTACGAGGTACAGTAAGAGATGCTAACGGTTTGCCATTGGCCGGTGCTTCTGTTATTTTGGATGGAACGAAAAGAGGAACTATAACAGATGCAAGCGGTACTTATGAGTTAAAAGTTAATCCCGGCACCTATACTTTAATTATAAGTTATGTTGGTGTCATCACTCAACGCAGGCAGGTAACTGTAGCTGCCGGATCCTTATCAGACGATGTTTTTGAAATGCAAAACTCCGGTGATCTTAACAGGGTAATTGTAGTGGGTTCCCGTTCTTCTGTTTCAAGATCAAGAACACAAACCCCGGTACCGGTTGATGTGATCACAAGTCGTGAATTAAATCTGACGGGACAAGTGGAACCGACACAAATGATAAATTTTGTTGCTCCTTCATATAATTCAAGCAGGCAAACAGTTGCTGATGGTACTGATCATATTGATCCTGCAACTATACGTGGGCTTGGTCCGGATCAAACGCTTGTTTTAGTAAATGGGAAAAGAAGATATAATACTGCATTGTTGAATGTAAATGGAACTGTTGGCCGCGGCTCTGTTGGTACTGATCTTAATGCAATTCCTGCAGCGGCAATTGATAGAGTGGAAGTACTTCGTGATGGCGCATCGTCTCAATATGGTTCAGATGCGATCGCTGGGGTAATAAATATTGTTTTAAAGAAAAATAACACAGGTACAACATTGTATACTCATTGGGGCAAACAATATGAAGGAGATGGGGTAGTGCAGCAAATAGGAATAAATAAAGGAATGAGCTTAGGTAAAAAAGGCGGATACTTTAATATTTCGGGTGACATTCGTCATCGTGACCCAACAAATCATTCCGGTGATTACACCGGCACTGTTTATACTTCTAATGTTGCGCTGGATGAACAATTGATTGCTCAACGGGGATTTAGCAGGAAAGACAACATGCATATTGGAAATTCGGAGATTCGTAACTATGGCGCATTGGTAAATATGGGTTATCCATTTAAAAAGAATCTGCAATTTCTTTTAACAGCAGGATATAATTACAGAGATGGAAAAGCTGCAGGGTTTTATCGTTATCCAAAACAAACAACTCAGGAGATCGCTGAACTTTATCCCGATGGCTTTCTACCGGAAATTAATTCCATCATCAAGGATAAATATATTACTGCAGGATTTGAGGGTAAACTTGGTAGCAATTGGAATTGGGATATTAGCCAGGCGATTGGGGGCAACTCATTTCGATTTGATGTAACTAATTCGAATAATGCATCGCAGTATGCATTAAAAGCGGCGGCGCCAACAGAATTCTATGCCGGTAAACTCATCTTCAATCAATACACAACCAACTTAAATATTTCCCGGGATTTTGGCGCACAAATGGGTTTGAAGACATTTAACGTTGCCACTGGCGCTGAATACCGGATCGATAATTATTCAATTCAACCAGGTGAAGAAGCGTCTTATTTAAATTATGGTCCATCATCAGGAAGAGTGGGAGGAGCACAAGTGTTTCCGGGTTTTCAACCATCAAATGCTGTGGATGAAAAGAGAAATGTGTTCGGTGGTTATGTTGATATAGAAACAGATATTAATGATAAACTTCTTTTAAATGGCGCAGGTCGATACGAACATTATTCCGATTATGGTTCAAGCTTTGCAGGCAAATTTGCTTTCCGTTACCAGTTATTAAACAACCTTGCAATTCGTGGTGCAATTAGCAATGGTTTCAGGGCCCCTTCAATGCATCAACGATTTTTCAGTGCGATCAGCACGGTATTTATTCAAACAAGTTCCGGATTGCAACCATTTCAGCAAGGAACATTTCGTAATAACAGTTTGGTAGCACAGGCATTTGGTATTCCAGGTCTTGACGCAGAAACTTCAACGAATTATAGTCTTGGTTTAACCAGTAAGCTTGCTAAAAATAAATTGAGCATTACAGTTGATGGTTACCTCATTGATATCAATAACAGGATCGTATTAAGTTCTTCATTCAGAAGATTCAGTGCCCCTGAAGCAACCGCAGTAAATAATATTCTAAGTCAATATCCTGACCTTAATGATGTGAGCTCAGTAATATTTTTTACAAATGCAATTGACACAAGAACAAAAGGAATTGATGCCGTAATCTCTTTTGTTGATAAACTTGGCAATGGGCAATTTTCATTAACCAGCGCTGCTAATTTCAATAAAACAAATGTGCAGGGCGATGCCCGTGTCAGTACAATTACTGATCCTGCACTGCAGGCCCGTTTATTTGCCCGTGATGAAAAAGGACGTATCGAAGAAGCGCAACCAAGACATAAAATATCGATCAACTTCAATTATAAGGTAACTAAATGGACATTCAATGTTCGCAGCACCCGTTTTGGAAAAGTGGCGACAAGAGACCCAGGTAACCCTGTATTGGATGAATTCTTCAGTCCAAAAACTGTAACGGACGCAAGTATGAGTTATAAACTGGTAAATTTTGTTAACATAACTATTGGTGCTAATAATATCGGCAATACTTATCCTGACAAGCTGAAACATTTCGGAAATACGGGCGAAGGACGTTTTGTTTATAGCCGTGCTGCTACACAGTTTGGCTTTAATGGCGGCTACTATTATACATCAATAATATTCGAGCTACATAATCTTAAGTCCAATGCTAAAGAAAAAGTGGCGAAGGCTGCGCCGACGGTTCCGATGATGGAAGTGCAGCAATAAAAATAATCCCGATAGCTATCGGGACAAAAAGTAAAAATTAAAAATCTCCTTGTTAATCAGGAGATTTTTTTAAAGACTCTAATTCCATTCTCTTTCATAAATTGCTTCCTCAAATTATACTTCATGCATAAAATTTTTTTCTTTGTAATTGTGTTATTCATTTTTTTTTCTTCTCCAAAGGAGTCCTTCGGACAAATGGCGCAATTAAAATCTCCGGATGAATTTTTAGGATATAAGATTGGTACCCGTTATACACCGCATTGGAAGATCGTCAGCTATTTTCAGCATGTAGCTGCAAATGCATCCGAAAATGTCAAGCTTGAACAATACGGGCAAACAAATGAAGGACGTCCTTTGCTGCTGTCATTTATTTCTTCTGCTGATAATATCAGCAGACTTGAGCAAATAAGGTTAAACAATCTTCGTCTTGCCAATCTTGCCAAAGACAAGGCAGCGCCGATAGAAGAAGGAGCTCCGGCAATTGTTTGGTTAAGCTATAATGTACATGGCAACGAAACATCTTCATCAGAAGCAGCGATGATGACAATATGGGCATTGGTTGACCCATCAAACTCAAAAACAAAAGAATGGTTGAAGAATACTGTTGTGGTTATCGATCCTTGTATCAATCCTGATGGTCGCGATAGGTATGTGAATTGGTTTAATTCTATTGTTGGAAAAAACATGAATCCAACATTAAGTGCAAGAGAACATCGTGAACCATGGCCCGGTGGCAGAACAAATCATTACAATTTTGATCTCAATCGTGATTGGGCATGGCAAACGCAAATCGAAAGTCAGCAACGAATGAAAATGTACAACCAGTGGATGCCTTATGTGCATGTTGATTTTCATGAGCAGGGTGTAAACAATCCATATTATTTTGCCCCCGCGGCACAACCTTTTCATGAAGTGATCACTCAATGGCAAAGAGATTTTCAGGTAACAATTGGAAAAAATCATGCAAAATATTTTGATGCGAATGGCTGGTTATATTTTACAAAAGAAGTATTTGATCTTTTTTATCCGAGCTATGGTGATACTTATCCAATATACAACGGCGCAATCGGCATGACATATGAACAAGGGGGTGGTCCCGCAGGTGGTTTGGGTGCCTTAACTGATGAAGGAGATACACTGACATTATTGGACAGAGCAATGCATCATTATACAACTGGTTTAAGTACTATCGAAATTTCATCGCTAAACGCTTCGAGATTAGTAAAAGAATTCAGAAAATTTTTTAATGATGCTGTAAGTAATGGAGTTGGTGAGTATAAAACTTATCTTATAAAAAATGATGAGGCAGACAGGGACCGGCTAACTGCTTTGACTGTATTACTTGATAAAAACGGGATCCAATATGAATTTGCCGGCGGAAGTTCAAGAGGAACATTTACAGGTTACAATTATTTCTCGGGTAAAGATGATATGTTCACCATAGAAGACAATGATCTTATGATACATTCTCAACAGCCAAGATCAGCATTGGTGAAAGTGCTGTTTGAACCAAAAAGCAAATTGGTTGATTCCAATACATATGATATTACAGCATGGTCGTTACCCTATGTATATGGATTAAAAACATTTGGCTCTAAGATCAAACTTCAATCATCTGCGGGAGCTAAACCTGCGGCAGCTATAAATAATGTAAGTGATGCTTATGGTTATGTTATCCGCTGGCAGGGTTTACAAAGTGTAAAAGCATTGACAAGTTTGATGCAACAAGGAGTGAAGGTTCGTTTTTCGGAAACGCCTTTTGAGATCAATGGGCAGAAATTTGATCGGGGATCGTTGATCATTATTAAAAAGGGGAATGAGAAATTTGGGAGCTCACTTGCATCAATTATAAATAAGGCAGGTAATGCAAACAATGTAAAAGCAAATACGATCACAACAGGATTTGTAGATAAAGGGTTTGATTTTGGCAGCGGGAAAATACATTTTATGAAAGCTCCCCGTGTAGCATTATTAACGGGGGAGGGAGTTGGCTCAAATTCAGCCGGTGAAATATGGAATTTCTTTGAGCAGTCAATAGATTATCCGCTTACGCTGATAAATGCAAATGATTTCGGCAGAATAAACTGGGGTGATTTTGATGTGATCATTATGCCCTCAGGAAATTACCGGTTTCTCAATGAAAAACCTTCGGCTGATCAGTTGAAAGATTGGATAAATAAAGGAGGGAGATTAGTGGCACTTGAAGGGGCGGTTGGCCAATTGTCAAAAACTGATTGGGCCATCAAATCAAAAAAGACAGATGACGGCGCCGATAAAAAGGATCCATATGTCGCATTGCAAGTGTATGAAGAAAGAGAAAGAGAATTTCTTAGATCAAATATTCCGGGTTCAATTTTCAAAGTACAGCTTGATAATACACATCCTTTAGCATTTGGATACCCCAGTTTTTATTACACATTGAAACAGGATGATGCATTGTATGAGTTTATCAAAGAAGGTGGGTGGAATGTTGGTGTATTGAAAAAAGACAGCCAGGTTTCCGGTTTTGTCGGCTCTTCATTAAAAGACAAATTGAATGATGCATTGGTTTTTGGTGTGCAGGATATGGGTGCTGGTAAAATTGTTTATCTCGCTGATAATCTTATGTTCCGCAGCTTTTGGGAAAATGGAAAGTTGATGTTTTGCAATGCAGTGTTTATGGTAGGCCAATAATTGAGTGCTGAGTCCTGGAACATAATATAAGGGAAAGCAAATCACTTTTCATCAAAAACCGGTTTTTGACTTCCAAAACTAAAATCATTACTTCTACTAAGGTTAACTACAATGATCCGGATTATATTATAAACCTTAGTAGAAAAATGGATCTCCCTATATCAAACCTTATTACCTTATTTTTCAAATTGAAGCGATAATTCATAATATAAGGGAAAGCAAATCACTTTTCATCAAAAACCGGTTTTTGACTTCCAATATTGATTGCTATCAAAACCGGGTTTGAATTTTTACGATATTTTAAAAAGTGATGCAACTGCTATGTAGCTTTACATCATCAATTACTCACGATGAACACAGACGACGATACTGGTAATCTTAACTCATTTGAATTCCCTATCCGGTTTACTATTTACAATACTTCTCCTCCCGGAAAAATGAAATAGCAATACGCTATTCATAGCGTTCCCTTCTTACAGGCGAATGGTGCAATCAACTCAACAAAGTTGGTGTTGACAATTTGTGCGCATCAACATTCTTTTATCATGCAAATGTTTTTATTTAAACAATATTTTCAAGCATTAATTTTTAAGTCATCATGGAAAAACAAGAATTAATTAAATGGGGCCTCATCATTGGCATCCCATTGTTTTTTTTATTATTTTATAAGTTTATACTCCGCGTCTTTTTCGGATTAGTGATCGTACCGGAAAACAGGATTGGACTTGTTACCAAAAAATTTGTATTGTTTGGTAAACAGGAATCAGGTTACCAGGCGCAGACATTGCCTCCGGGTGTTTATTTCTGGAAATGGATCTGGCAATATTCGATCACGTTTCAGCCATTCGTAATTATTCCTACAGGTAAGTTGGGACTGGTAATGGCCAGGGACGGAGCTGAGCTGGAAACAGGTGCTATACTTGGCCGTAAAGTAGAATGTGACACTTATCAGAGTGCGGTAGCCTTTTTGAAAAATGGAGGTCGCAAGGGACGCCAAACAGATATTATAGCTCCGGGTTCTTATCGTATCAATAGTTATTTGTTTGACGTAGAAATAACTGATCTTGTCAGTATCCCCGATAATGCGGTTGGTGTGATCACAACGATGGAAGGAAAACCATTGGAAGAAGGAAAGATCGCAGGTAAGATCATTGAAGATCATAATAAATTCCAGGACGCAGATAAGTTTTTGGATAACGGCGGTTATAAAGGATTGCAGGAGCAGGTAATTCTTGCCGGTTCCTATTTCCTGAATCCATGGTTTGTAAAATTGGAGTTAGTAAAAATGACAGAAATAGCTATCGGCCATGTTGGTGTTGTGATTTCTTATGTTGGTGAAGAAGGAAAAGATCTAAGTGGTGTGGAATTCAAACATGGTAATATTATAGCAAAAGGGTATAAAGGTGTTTGGAATGAACCATTAGGTCCCGGTAAATACCCGATCAATCCATACATTATGAAAGTTGAATTGGTACCAACCACTAACCTTGTGCTAAACTGGGCAAGTGCAAGAAGTGAAAGTCATCAATTGGATAAAAATCTTTCTACAATTACTGTGCGCAGTAAAGATGGTTTCCCTTTTAATCTTGACGTATCACAGATCATTCATATACCTACGACAGAAGCGCCAAAAGTAATTGCTCGTTTTGGTAATATGAACAACCTTGTAAGCCAGGTACTGGAGCCAACCATTGGTAACTATTTCCGTAACAGTGCACAGGATAGCGACGTAATCGCATTCCTTGGTACACGTAAAGAAAGACAGCAATCGGCGAAAGATCATATTGGTCGTGTGCTTGAACAGTATAATGTGTTTGGCGTAGATACGCTTATTGGTGACATTGTTCCGCCGGAAAGTTTAATGAAGACTCTTACTGATCGTAAGCTGGCCGAAGAACAAAAAATAACTTATGAAACACAGAAGAAAGCACAGGAAACAAGACAGGCATTAGAAAAAGAAACTGCGGTAGCTGAAATTCAGAAAGAGATCGTAAAAGCTGACCAGGGTGTATTGATTGCCGAACGCATTGCAGATGCTTCTGTTAAAAAAGCAACCGGTGATGCAAACAGTGTTCGTTTGCAGGCAAACGCCGAAGGTGATCGTTTGAAATTAATGGCTACAGGTGAAGCAGAGAAAGTAAGGTTACTGGCGAAGGCTGAATCCGAAAAGATCGAATTGCTTGCAAAAGCAAATGCTGAACAGATCACGTTAACTGGTAATGCGGAGGCAGAGAAAATTCTTGCAATTGGTAAATCAAATGCTGAATCCTATAAGCTCTCTGTTGAAGCGATGGGTGGTAATAACTTTACGCAATTAAAAGTGATGGAGTCGATCGCTGGTCAACATGTAAAGATCATGCCGGATGTATTGATCTCCGGTGGTGGTGATAATACTAACAGTGGTATCAGTGGTTTACTTGGTTTACAGATATTGGAACAATTGGGTAAAAAAGTAAGTAATGGAAATGATAAGGATGCCAAAAACTAAGATCCTTTAAAATAGCGTTAACTAAAAGCAAAGACTCTGCCCTTCGCAGGGTCTTTTTTATAATCGGCTTATCGACTTTGCGAACAAAACTTATATTCGCTAAATAATTTTGCCGGATGAAAAAAACCTTTACTCTCAGCTTTATTCTCATTTTGTCTTTTAACCTTATTGCCCAATCGCCACAAACATGGACATCCGCTGACATTTATCTTGCCATTCGTAAGCTGAATGTGTTGGGATCTGTTTTATACATTGCTGCGCATCCTGATGATGAGAACACAAGATTGATCGCTTATCTCTCAAAAGATAAATTATACCGCACCGGTTATTTATCTATGACAAGAGGCGATGGCGGACAAAACCTGATTGGCGATGAACAGGGAATCGATCTTGGTTTAATAAGGACACAGGAACTTTTATCTGCAAGACGTATTGATGGCGGCGAACAGTTTTTCACCCGGGCATTTGATTTTGGTTTTTCAAAAAACCCCGAAGAGACTTTTACAAAATGGGATAGGGAAAAAATTTTAAGTGATGTGGTTTGGGTTATCAGAAAGTTTCAGCCAGATATAATTATTACAAGATTTCCGACAACAGGCGAAGGCGGGCACGGGCATCATACAGCTTCCGCTATTTTAGCAAATGAAGCGTTTACTGCTGCTGCTGATCCTACACGATTTGCAGACCAATTAAAATATGTCCAACCCTGGCAGGTGAAAAGAGTTCTTTGGAACACATTTAATTTCGGAAATACAAATACGCAAAGAGATGATCAGTATAAATTAGATGTTGGTGGATACAACCCCTTACTGGGAAAAAGTTATGGCGAAATTGCTGCTGAAAGTCGCAGCCAGCATAAAAGCCAGGGGTTTGGTGTACCTGCAGGAAGGGGAGAGGCGATTGAATTCTTTACAGCAACAAAAGGCGATCAACCCAAAAATGACCTGTTAGAAGGAATAAATATCAGCTGGAAAAAAGTAAATGGAGGTGAGGCCATAGAAAAGATGGTGAATGATATTTCTTCAACTTTTGATTTTTTACATCCGGAAAACTCCGTGAAATCGTTGGTTCAATTATATAAAGCGCTCAATGCAATGCCATCTGGTTATTGGCGAAATAAAAAGCTGGATGAAACAAAACAAATAATTGAACAGTGCAGCGGATTATGGTTAGATGTTTTTACAACTGAACAATTTGCCGTACAAACTGATTCAATAAGATTCAATTTTCAATTTAATAACAGGTTGGGAGTAAATGCAATCATCAAAGGATTTACAGTTGATGGCTTTGATTCATTAATGGGTCAGCCCTTAGCAAGAAACAGGAATATAAATTTTGCGAAAACGATCTTTGTTCCTTCTACAAAATCAATCACTCAACCATATTGGCTCGAAACCAAAATGGAACCGGGCTATTATAATGTAAATGACCAAACCAAGATCGGGATCCCTGATATACAACCGAGTTATGTTCTTACTGTAAAAATAAATATTGAGGGAGAGGATTTCAATTTTTCAAGGGCAGTTAAATATAAATTCACTGATCCTGTGAGAGGGGAATTGTATTGGCCTTTGGTTGTTGTTCCACCGGTGCTTATTACTCCATCTGAGAACTTGAAAATAGTTATGAATGGAAATGATAAAGCAAATGGGAGTGTTTCATTAAAAGGGTTGAAAAAAGATTTTACAGGAAAAATTGTGGCTCTTTCTGAAACTGATATGAAGCCGCTGACAAATTTTTCTTTTACTACACAAAAGATCCGCGTCAATTCAAAAGGCCAATCATTAGGATTTGATTATAATGGTAATGATATTAAAACCTCTTCGAATGTTTTATTTGGAGTTACTGATACTTCCGGAAAAAATCTGATTAAAAGTGACAAGCATGAAATAAAATATGATCACATTCCTGCTATAAATTATTTTCATGATGCAGATGTAGCTTTAAAAGTTGTGAATGTGGAAACCTATGGTAAAAAGATCGGTTATATAGTTGGTGCCGGTGATAAAGTGCCTGAGGCATTAGAACAAATGGGTTTTGAAGTTAATCGTTTAAATCAAAAAGAAATTTCTAAAAACCCCTTAGATAAATTTGATGCAATCATTGTTGGAGTAAGGGCCTATAATACGCTGGACTGGTTGCCCAATTACTATGATAAGCTAATGAAATATGTTGAACAGGGCGGAAATCTTATTGTTCAATATAACACGAGAAACTTTATAAGTAATGTGAGAGCTAAAATCGGGCCTTATGATTTTACAATA
>WNFK01004433.1_pt1 | contig 12028 bp, 12 predicted proteins | sample 5400281 | NCBI WGS metagenome assembly WNFK01 (sample SAMN13153350, study PRJNA577476) | soil metagenome | isolation source: 20 cm soil on Douglas fir-dominated hillslope | place: USA:California | collected 2013-09-17
GCGCCGAGCCTTGGCCTTAGCCGTAAGCGTGCCGGCGCACAGCTCCCTCATGCAGCCGGCGGCGGATCAATTGCGTGTGCGGCTCGAGAGCACCGCATTCACGCCGGTTTCGGGGGTTGCCGTGTATGGAGTCGATGTCAAAACGCATACCACCGCGGAAGGCATTCGCGCCGGGCTTGTCAAACAGCTGTATACGCCGGTGTATTGGGCGGCGACGGTGCGCACGATGGTCACGGCGGGCGCGACCCAGATCGTGGAATGCGGTCCGGGCAAGGTATTGACGGGCTTGAACCGGCGAGTGGACAAGAACCGCGATCTCAAGATGATGGCGCTGGAGGATCCGCTGAGCCTGGACGATGCGCTCGCGGCGGCGAAGCTCTAGTGACGGTCACGGTCTAAGTTTCGTGATGGTCACGACTAATTTGGGGATCTTATGCTGAATGGAGAGATTGCCTTGGTCACCGGCGCCACGCGCGGCATTGGCGCGGCCATCGCCGATCGCCTTGCCCGCGAGGGCGCCCGAGTCATCGGAACCGCTACGACGGCGGACGGGGCCGCCCGGATCAGCGCGAGTCTGGCGGCGCAGGGCGGCCGCGGCGTGGTTTTGGACGTCGTCAAACCGGACTCGATCGAGGCGGTGCTCGACGACATCGAAGCCAAGGAAGGGGCCGTCGGCATCCTTTGCAACAATGCCGGGATCACGCGCGACACCTTGCTGTTGCGCATGAAGGAAGAGGATTGGGACGCCGTGCTGGATACGAATCTGGCCTCGGTATTCCGGCTGTCAAAGGCCGTTTTGCGCGGCATGATGAAGGCGCGCAAAGGTCGCATCGTCAGCATCACCTCGGTCGTGGGTCTGACCGGAAATCCCGGACAGGCCAACTATGCCGCCGCCAAGGCCGGAATCATCGGTTTCACGAAGTCGCTGGCTCGGGAGGTGGGCTCGCGCGCCATTACGGTGAATGCGATCGCGCCGGGCTTCATCGACACCGACATGACGCGAGCCTTGGCCGAGGCGCAGCGCGCCGCCTTGAACACCCAGATCCCCTTGGGGCGACTGGGCCAGCCGGCCGACGTCGCCGCGGCCGTGTCGTTCCTATGCTCTCCCGATGGCGCCTATATCACCGGCGAAACCTTGCATGTGAACGGCGGAATGTACATGCCCTAGGCGCTTTGCGCCCTAATTCGCGCGGGTTTGTCAATACGGACCCGGGAGAACAGAGGTCAAATATACGTTCCAGGTAGCCGCCGCCCCCATGTTCACATAAAATACGCGCCCGATACCCTAAGGCTGGTCGCGGGCTTTTGTCAGTTGAGTGCATACATAGCAATTCCGAGAGGACACCATAACGATGAGTACTGTTGAGCAGCAAGTTAAGAAGATCGTGGCCGAACAGCTGGGCGTGAAAGAAGAAGAAGTCACCAATGATGCATCGTTCGTCGACGATCTAGGCGCAGACTCGCTGGATACGGTCGAGCTGGTGATGGCGCTCGAGGAAGAATTCGAGACCGAAATTCCCGACGAGGACGCTGAGAAAATCACCACCGTTCAGCAGGCCATCGACTATATCAATTCGCACAAGGGTAAGGCCTGAACCCCCATTGGGTAGCGTGGCAATGCCCTGACGCTTGTGAAGGCAAGGCCACTATGCAAATCCTCGTGAGGAGTCGCGGTTGAGCAAACGACGCGTCGTTGTTACGGGTCTAGGAATCGTCTCGCCGGTCGGCAACGACGTGGCGGGCGCGTGGGCCACTATCCTCGCCGGCCGCAGCGGCATCGATGTGGTGGCGCGTTTCGATACCGCCAGCTTTCCCACGCATTTCGGCGGCGAGATCCGCGCGCTGAATCTCGAACCCTACATGAGCACGAAGGACGCGCGCCGCATGGATGCGTTCATGCAGTACGGGGTCGTCGCCGGCATGCAGGCCATGCGCGATTCGGGGTTGGTGGTCACCGAGGCCAATTCCGATCGCATCGGCGTGCTGATGGGTTCCGGAATGGGAGGACTCGAGTCGATCGAGCAGACCTACGACAAGTATCTCGAGACTCACTCGCCGAAGAAAGTGTCGCCGTTTTTCATTCCGGCCAGCATCATCAATCTCGTGAGCGGGCACCTGTCGATCGCGTTCAAGATCACCGGGCCGAATCTCGCCGTCGCCACGGCCTGCACGACCTCGACCCACGCCGTGGGTTTGGCTATGCGGCTCATTCAGTACGGCGAAGCGGACGCGATGCTGGCCGGCGGCTCGGAAATGTCGACCTGCGTCACCGGCATGAGCGGCTTTGCCCAGGCCAAGGCGCTGTCACAGCGCAACGATGATCCCCAAGGCGCCAGCCGTCCCTGGGACAAGGATCGCGACGGTTTCGTCATGGGCGACGGCGCCGGGGCCATGATGCTCGAGGAGTACGATCAGGCAAAGGCCCGCGGGGCGAAGATCTATGCCGAGATTGTCGGGTTCGGCATGAGCGGCGATGCATTCCATGTGACCGCTCCGCCCGAGAGCGGCGAGGGCGCGCGCAAGGCCATGGCCAAGGCTCTGGTCGATGCGCAGTTGAGTCCGGACCGAGTGCAATACGTCAATGCGCATGCCACCTCCACCGAGCTTGGCGATCGCGCGGAGACCACCGCGATCCGCCGCGCCTTCGGGCCGGCCGCCGACAAACTGGCCGTCAGTTCCACCAAATCGATGACCGGCCACTTGCTGGGTGCCGCCGGGGTCGTCGAAGCGATCTTTTGCGTGCTTGCGTTGCGCGATCAGGTCGCACCTCCGACCATCAATTTGCATACGCCGGGCGAGGGTTGCGATCTCGATTACGTTCCGAATACCGCGCGTCCGATGTCGATCGAATACGCCCTTTCCAATTCCTTTGGGTTCGGTGGCACCAACGGTTCGCTCATTTTCCGCCGATCTTGAGCCGCTGACTCTCATCGGGAAGTTTCCGGCGCAGTACCCGGGACTTCTCGAGAGCGGTGCCGGCATGGCGGCGGCACGCGGCGGCCGCTGCATCGACAGTCGGTTCGATATCCTCCCCATCGCCGTCGGCGAAGCCTTGAGGCTCGGCTCGGACGGCCGGTTGACCGGTCCTCACGCGGGTGCGCAGGGCTTTACCGGAGGCTGGCTGCTGTACTTGGGCTATGAGCTGGCTTCGGAAATCGAACCTCGCCTGCGGTTGCCGCCAGGCCCCGACCCCGTGGTCGCATTGGCGATCCGTGCGCCGGCGGCATGGATTCGCGACCGCGCGACCGGGCAGGCGTGGCTGGTGGCCGAACCCGGCTTCGAGGCCTTGCTCGACGAATTCGAGCATCGTGTCGCGGCATCGCTCGAGCCGGCGGGAGCGAGCGGCGCCGCATTCCGCGTGGAAGAGGACGAGCCCGAGAGGTTTCTGGATTCCGTGCGCCGGGCCCTCGAGTACATCGCGGCCGGCGATGTGTATCAAGCCAATTTGTCGAGGGGTTGGCAGGGCAGGGCGGCCTCTCCGGTCGATCCCGTCAGCGTTTACCAGCGCCTGCGCACCACCAATCCCAGTCCGTTCGCGGCGCTGCTGCGATATGGCGATTTTGCCTGCTTGAGTTCCTCGCCCGAACGGCTGGTGTCCATCCGGGGGAGCACCGTCTCCACTCGCCCCATCGCCGGGACCAGGCCGCGCGGCGCCACGCCGGAAGCCGATGCGGCGCTGGTCCGATCTCTCCTCGACAATGAGAAGGAACGCGCCGAGCACGTGATGTTGATCGACCTGGAACGCAACGATCTGGGACGGGTGTGCGCCGGCGGATCGGTGCGCGTCGACGAGTACATGAGCGTAGAGACCTATGCTCACGTGCACCACATCGTGTCGAATGTGAGCGGCCGTTTGCGCAACGACGTGTCGCCCATCGGCGTGATCCGCGCGCTGTTTCCCGGCGGCACGATCACGGGGTGTCCCAAAGTTCGCTGCATGGAAATCATTTCGGAGCTCGAAGGAGTGGGCCGCGGCGCCTACACCGGTTCCATCGGCTACTTGAACCGCGACGGCAGCTGTGACCTCAATATCTTGATTCGTACCATCACCGCGCAGGGCGGACTGTTCAAGTTTCGCGCCGGCGCCGGAATCGTGGCGGATTCGAATCCCGCGCAGGAACTGGCCGAGACGCGCGCCAAGGCCGAGGGGCTGCTGCGCGCGCTGGCGAGTCCACGTTGAGCGCGTGGAGTTGAGTACGTGGAGTTGAGCGCCTGGATCAATGGCCGGAGAAGCGCGAGGATCGACTATCGCGATCGCGGGTTGCAGTATGGCGACGGCGTTTTCGAAACCATGCGGGTACACCGCGGCCGAGTCCGGCTCCTGGAGTATCACCTCGAACGGCTCGACCGGGGATGCCGGCAACTGAAGATCGCGGGCCCGCCGCTCCCCGGGCTGCGCCGCGAACTCGCACGAGCCGCCGCCCGGCGTTCGGAAGGCGTATTGAAACTGATCGTCACGCGCGGCCACGGACCGCGCGGGTATCGGCCCACGGGCCGCGAACGATGTACGCGCATCCTCGCCCTGCACGCCTTGCCGAAGGCCGTTCTGACGGACGCACGGACACCGGCGCGGGTGCGGCTATGTACGACGCCGCTGGGCTCGAACCCTCGTCTTGCCGGCCTCAAAACCCTCAATCGTCTGGAATCGGTGCTCGCCCGCGCCGAATGGAGCGGCGCGCGCATTTGGGAGGGATTGATGCGGGACGTGGATGAGAACATTGTCTGCGGTACGATGTCGAACTTGTTTCTCAGGCGTGGCTCCTCCCTGATGACGCCGCTGCTGGACCGTTGCGGCGTGGCGGGGGTCATGCGCCGCTGGATCCTGGAAACGGCGGACGAGCTCCGCCTGAACCCGGTGGAGCGCCGCATACGATGGCGAGACTTGAGCGAAGCCGAGGAGGTGTTCATGAGTAATGCCGTCGTGGGATTGAGATCGGTGGGAGTGATCGAGCGCGGCAGAGAGCGGCTGCGGCTCTCGGCGTTCGAGACGGCGAGCCGGCTCCGTCAGCGGTTGGATGCATTGTGAGACGCGGATGGCGCTACGCACTGATCGTCGGCGTGTTCCTGATGGCGTCGGGCGCAGCCGCCGTGGTCTGGTTCGGCATGCGCAGTCTCGATGAACCGGTGCGGCTCGCGGAGCCCCTGCGGTTCAAGGTGCCTTCGGGCGCGCGGTTTGCCCGGGTGGCGGCGGAGTTGGCGGCACAGGGCGTGATCGTCAACCCGCGGGCGTGGGTTTTCTATGCGCGCTGGTCGCGTCTCGCGTCTGCGCTCAAAGCGGGAGAGTACGAAATTCAACCGGGAACGACGCCGCGTGAGCTGTTGACGAAAATGGTCAACGGTCAGGTGCTGCTGCATTCGTTCACCATCATTGACGGCTGGAGAGTCCAGGATATGCTTGCCGCCCTGCGTCGAAATCCCGACATCATTTCCACCCTGGGCGACGCGGCGCCGAATCTCATGGACAAGCTTGGGCTCCCGGGCGTCGATCCCGAAGGTCAATTCCTGCCCGAGACCTATCGCTTTATCGCGAACACCACCGATATCGATCTGCTGCGCCAGGCGCACGCCGCGCTCACGAAAGAGCTGGACGCAGCTTGGATGGCCCGGGACCCGGAGTTGCCGCTGCGCGACTCCCATGAGTTGTTGATCATGGCCTCGATCGTCGAAAAGGAGAGCGGCTTGCCGCAAGAACTCGGGCTTATCGCCGGGTTGTACCTGCATCGCTTACAGATAGGCATGCGGCTGCAGGCCGATCCCACGGTGATCTATGGGATGGGGGACCGGTACGAGGGCGACATACGAACCGTGGACCTGCGCACCGATGGACCATACAACACCTACACCCGCGTCGGGCTGCCGCCCACGCCCATTGCCTTGGCCGGCGCCGCGGCAATTCGCGCGACCGCACGCCCGCAGAAAACCGACGCGATTTATTTAGTGGCCTCGCCCAAGGGCGACGGCAGTCATGTGTTTTCACCTACGCTGGAGAAGCACAACGCGGCCGTCGCGTCCTATCTCACGCATCAGCGGCAGAAGGCGGCGGGGGTCAAGTGAGCACGATTCCGGGGCGATTCTTGACCATCGAGGGAATCGAGGGAGTCGGCAAATCGACGCAGGTGGCGCGTCTGTCCGAAGGCTTCAACGAGCGCGGGATCGCGCACGTGGTGACGCGCGAGCCCGGGGGCACGCCGCTGGCCGAGAGAATCCGCGAGATGGTGTTGTTGGATAGTGCGGGCGGCGAATCCATGCCGCCAACGGCGGAGCTGCTGCTCATGTTCGCGGCGCGAGCGGTGCATTTGACCAACTTCGTGGAACCGAACCTGCGCGCCGGGCGGTGGGTGGTGTGCGATCGCTTCATCGATGCCACCTATGCCTATCAGGGAGGCGGCCGCCGCTTGAACGTCGAGCACATCCGCCAGCTGGAAACCATGGTGGTGGGAGCCCGGCGTCCTGATCTCACCGTGTTGCTGGATGCGCCGGTGGGACAGGCGCTCGAGCGTGTGCGCCGGCGCAATGCCGGCTCGGCGGATCGCTTCGAAAGCGAACGCGCCGAATTTTTTGAGCGCGTGCGGGACGCCTATCGCGCACGCGCAGCCGCCGAGCCCACCCGGATTGCCGTGGTCGATGCGAGCCAATCCGTCGATCGCGTGGCGTCGCAGATCCTCGAACTGCTCGTGGCGCGATCATGGATTTCTTGAGCGCCGATTCCCTGCCGTGGCTGCAAGGCGCACAGCAGCGCCTGCGCGCGGCACTCGCCTCGAGCCGACTGCCGCATTCGCTCTTGCTGCTGTCGGCGCCCGGACTCGGTGCGGAACAACTGGCGAATTGGATCTGCGCTCTCGCCTTGTGCGAGTCGCTGGGGTCCCGCCCGTGCGGTGAGTGCGCATCCTGTCGCTTGCTGCGGTCGGACAGTCATCCGGATGCGCATCTCGTGCGCATCGAAGAGGACGCACAGCAAATCAAAGTCGACCAGGTGCGCGCCCTGATCGAATCCTTGTCGCTCAAGAGTTATCGCGGCGGATACAAAGTCGGCGTCATCGAAGGCGCCGAGGCGCTCAACGCCAATGGCGCCAACGCCTTCTTGAAGACGCTGGAGGAGCCCACCGCGGACACGGTGTTGATCATCATCGCGAGGCCGAGCCATCGCCTGCCGGCAACCATCGCCAGCCGCTGTTTGCGGCTGGCGTTGGGAAGCCGCCGCCCCTACAGCCGCCCCCGCAGCTGCGTCTGCGGACGCGCAATCCTGGGACGCGGCCTTGAGCCTCGCCGGCGGCGCGCCCCTGCTGGCCCTGGAGTTGAATTCACCGGAGATCGCGGAGCTCGATGAAGACATGCGGGAGTCGTTGAGACAGTTGGCCACGGGTTCCGTGGACGTGACCTTGCTCGCCGACCGCTGGATGAGATCCAATCCCGGGCTGCGCATCACCTGGCTTGAGAANNNTCGCGTCAAAGTGCGGAACCGGTCCGCTTGCCTGCCGCTTTACTTAAGCCCAAGATAAGAGCCCTATTCGAGCTGCTTGACGCCGCGCGCGAGTTGCGGCGTCTTGCTTCGACCGGCATGAATCAACAACTGGCGCTGGAGGCCTTGCTGCTCGGTGGTCGAACCGCGCTGGCGAATTGAGGCTTTCCGTGGGAATGTCAAGAATTGCGAAGTCCAAGTAATAAACCGGGGTTGCTGACGCTCACGATCAAGGACAAGAGCGCGCTATACCTTGCCTACATGCCTTTCGTGAAGAACGGCGGCCTGTTCATTCCGACGAACAGCAATTATCGCTTGGGCGACGAAGTGTTCATGCTGCTGAATCTCATGGGCGAAGAAGAGAAACTCCCGGTCGCCGGCCGGGTGATCTGGATGACCCCCAAGGGTGCGCAGGGCAAGCGTACCGCCGGCATCGGCGTGCAATTCAGCGATCAAGACCGCGGCAACACCCAGAAGAAGATCGAGAACTATCTCGCCGGTGCCTTGGGCGGAGATAAGCCGACGCACACCATGTAGCTCTCCCCGGTGACGAGTCTGCAGGTAACGGGCTCAAGGAGGATTCGGGGGCGGGTTCTGCGGCGCCGGAGGTACGTTCTGCGGCACCTCCTCGATGTAAACCGACTGAGCCGGCGGCGGTGATGGTGGGCGGGCTGCACGCAGCGACTTGATGAAATACGCCGCCAAGGCCAAAGCCAGAATTGCGAACACAATGGCGAGCCACTTGTACTATTCCTCGCCACGAAACGATCTGTGCACAGGCTTCAACCTCTGCGCGAGCGGGCGGCCTCGGTGGCGGCGAGGCCACCTTTCAATACGTACGCTTCGAAGCCGCGTTCGCTCAAGATGTAGGCAGCGGCGGAGCTGCGGCGGCCGGTGTCGCAGCACACTACGTACTGGGTGTTCTTATCCAGGGCATTCAACTTCAGTCGAATGAAATACAGCGGAATATTGACCGCGCCGTCGATGCGGAAGTTCTGGAATTCACTGGGCAGACGTACGTCCAGCCACTTGCCGCCGGCGGCGACGATTTCCTTGGCCCTATCATGATCCACCCATTGCAGCAGAGGCTCGTTGAGCAGGGTCTGAAAGTCAGTCTTGCCGAGCCGCATGAGCGTGCCCTCGGTGGACATGGTCACGGTGGCATTGCGTTTCGCTTCGGCGATCAGCGCTTCCTCGCCGAAGCTGTCGCCCGGACCCAATTCGGCGAGCTTGATGCCTTCCTTGTTGAGCGGCGTCTCGCGCGTCACGACGCACTTCCCGGCAACCACGACGTAGAAATAATCGCCCTCGGTGCCCTGCTTGATGACGACATCGCCCAGGCGATAGTTGATGCGCTGCATGCGCATGAAAATCGCCTGGATATTCGCCGGCGGAATGCGGTGAAATGCCTTGGTCTGCAGCAGTGTGGTCATCCAGTCGCCGGTCACGTCGAGGCCGTCCCCCCGCAATTCGGCGACTTCGTACTGGCCGGTCTGGTCCCAGGTCAGCAGCACGTCGAGCAGATCGCTGTCGATCATGATGTATTCGAGATCGATCGCGGCGCGCGCGGTGAATTTTCGCGGCAGGCCCGGAGCGAGAGCCGCCCGCGCCTCGGGAGTGCCGGCGCGTATGGTGCCGATGAGCCGGTCGTCCGCCCGAAGTTCGACGCTGCCGGCGACCAGATAGAAGGTGCGCTTATCGGTATCGCCTTCCTTGAACAGGACGCGTCCGGCTCCCAATTCGCGGATGTGCGTCTTGCGGGCGAGCGCGTGCAGATTCTCGGCCTTCAACCCGTCGAGCGGCGAGAAGGTCTTGAGTACTGCAAGATCGAGAGGTCGTTCATCCATCTAACAATTCGCCTGCGCCTCTGGTTTCAACCCTATGATTTTGGCTGTAAATCCTACCATATGCGACGGTAGATCCGACGATGTAGATCACAGAGAGTGACGTGTCAAGCAGCGAAGTGCTGCCAGCCCGGATCGGGTCGAAAGCGCTCGCCATAGCGCTGCGCCAGTTCGGTGAGCCGCGCGGTGACGTTGGCGATGCCTCGGGCCTTCGCATAGTGCAGCGGACCGCCGCGAAAAGGCGCGAAGCCCGTCGCAAATATGGCGCCGGCGTCCAATAAGTCGGCATCTTCTATGATGCCTTCGCGCAGGCAGGCGACTGCCTCGTTCAGCATGGGCAATAGCAGCCGATCCTCCAGGTCCGCCGGTACCGCGAATTGCGGCGACTTCGGTATGACGGGCTTGCCGTCCCGCCACACGTAGAAACCTTCCCCGGTCTTGCGGCCCAGCTTTTTCTGCGCCACCAGTGTGACCAGTATCTCGGGCACGCGCCGCTGGAACGCGTCCGCCAGAACCCGGCCGACGTGGAGCGACACGTCCAGGCCGACCACGTCGGTCAACTCGATCGGCCCCATGGGCATGCCGAATGCCTTGCCGACATGGTCGATGACGGCGGCAGGGATGCCGCCCTCCAGGGCAAACAGCGCTTCGTTGACATAGGGCGTCAAAATGCGGTTCACGACGAAGCCGGGGGCGCTTTTGCACGGCAGCGGCAGCTTGTCGAGCTTGCGGGTGAACCTGAGCGCGTTCTGCACGACTTGCGGCTGCGTGCTCGTGCCCTGCACGATTTCCACTAACTGCAGCTGCGCGACGGGATTGAAGAAATGGATGCCGACCAGACGGCTGGGATCCTTTAGGGTCCGGCAGAGGGTCTCGATCTTGATGCTCGAGGTATTGGTGGCCAGGATGGCGGTCGGCTTGAGCTTGGGCTCGAGTTCCGCATACAGCGCTTGTTTGGCGTCGACATTCTCGAAGATGGCCTCGATGACCACATCGGAATCGGCGACACCGTCGCCTTTAACGTCCATGCTCAAGCGAGCGAGGGCGGCCGCTGCGGCCGCGGGGTCCTTGAGCCGCCTGTCGAAAAAGGCCTTGGCGCGGTCCAATGCCGGCCGAATCAAATCTTCCGAGCGATCCTGCAGAGTGACCGTCATGCCGCGAAACGCCGACCAGGCGGCGATATCGCCGCCCATGACGCCCGCGCCGATGACGTGCACATGGCGAAAATCGGCAGGCGACTTCCCGCCCAAGCCCTTGAGCCGATCCTGCAGCAAGAACACGCGCACCAGGTTGCGCGACGTCGGCGTGCACATGAGCTCACTGATGGATCGTGCCTCGGCTTCGTAGCTCTCGGCGCCGGCGGCGCCATACCGCTGCCAAAGGTCGAGGATGGCGTAGGGCGCCGGGTAGTGCTCGCGCCGCACGCTTTGTCTCAAGGTCGAGGCGGTCTGTCTGGCGATGAACGGCCGCGCCAGACCCAGATTCAAGAGCTTGTCGACGAAGGGTGCCGTTGCCTTCGGCGGCGATCGCAGGAGCCGCGACTTCGCGCGCTGGAGAAGGTCGGCCGGCGGCACCAGTTCGTCGATCAAACCCACTGCGAGCGCGCGTGCGCCCTTGTATGGTTTGCCTTTGAGCATGAGATCGAGAGCGGGGCGCACGCCGATGAGTTGCACGCTGCGCACCGTGCCGCCAAATCCAGGATGGATGCCGAGCAGCACTTCGGGCAACCCCAGGGAGAGCGCGGCGTCGTCCGCAGCCACTCGATAGGTGCAGGCAAGCGCGAGTTCCAGGCCCCCTCCCAGCGCGAAGCCGTGCAGAGCCGCAACGGTAGGGCAGGGCAAATCCGCGAGCGTTTGCAGAACGGTCTGTCCGGCGCGCACCAGCTCATAACCCTCCTCGGGGGTGCGAATCTTCAGAAATTCCTTGATGTCGGCGCCCGCAATGAAGCCGCCTGCCTTGGCCGAGCGGATCACCAGGCCGACAGGGCGCTTGCCGGCTACGTCGGCAAGCTGCGCGGCCAGATCGCGAAGCACCGCCGCGGACAGAACATTGGTCGAGGCTCCGGGCGTATCGCACACCAGCCAGGCCACGCGGTCGGCGTCGATTTCCAGGGACCAGGTGAGAGTATCGGCCATCAAGCTGCCTGCCGAGCCTGGCTGTGGATCGTGAAGTCGCAAATCAACGGCAGATGATCGGAGAATTGAACGTCGGGTATTTCAAAGCGATTCACCTCGATCTGCGAGCTGTGCAGGATGAAATCCAGCTCTTTGCGCGGGCTGCGGCTCGGGTAGGACGGCAGGCCGTGGAGATTGGCGCTGCTCAGTCCGGCCGCCTGGGTGAACAGATAGAGCTCGTGATCGCCCCAGTAAGTATTGAAATCGCCGGCCACGATGACGGGCTTGCGGGTTTTACGCAGCAAATCATAGAGATACCGGAGCTGATATTGGCGATGCCGAAATTTCAGGGACAGATGCACCAGAAAAATCGCGACATCGTCGAGTTCCAGTTCGATGATCAGGCGCTTGATGCCGGTGTCGAAGTAATGGAAGCGCTCGCCCCGTACCCGCGGCGCCGCGAGAAAGGCATTGGCTTGCTTTCGCACGATGGGAACCAACTGATTCACCGAGGACACGCCGTACTTGCACTCGAATGTGGAGTAGTGGCCCAGAGAGCGCGCGATGAAGTCGGCCTGATTGACCATTCCGGTGCGGATGGAGCCGGTATC
>WNFK01168064.1_pt1 | contig 12023 bp, 8 predicted proteins | sample 5400281 | NCBI WGS metagenome assembly WNFK01 (sample SAMN13153350, study PRJNA577476) | soil metagenome | isolation source: 20 cm soil on Douglas fir-dominated hillslope | place: USA:California | collected 2013-09-17
CGCTGTCCATCGCCGCTCTCGTGGGCGTGGGCCTGGCTCAGATCGGCGAGTTCTCCTTCGTCCTGGTCCAGGTGGCGCGGGACGCCGGCCATGTGGGCCACAACATCTACAACGCCATCCTCACCGCCTCCCTCCTCACGATCCTGATCAACGCGGTGTTGATGCGCATGAGCTCCGGCTGGATCGGCCGCCTCCGGCTCGGGCGCGGCGCCTTCCGCCGTCGGCGGGCCACGCCGCGGGCGGCCGAAGGGGGACCGCCCTCGGCTCACGTCGTGCTCTGCGGCTTCGGCCGAGTGGGGAGCGCCATCGGCGAGGCGTTCGACAGCTTCGAGCAGCCCTATGTCGTCATCGAGGCCGACGCGGGCATCATCCGGGGGCTGCGGGAACGAGGAGTCCCCTGCGTGTTCGGCGACGCCACTCGCAGGCGAGTTCTCGAGCGGGCCGGCGCGGTCGGGGCCACGCTCGTGGTCGTCGCGCTGCCGGAGATCGATCGCGCGAACCTGGTGGTGCGGAACGTGCGGACGCTCAACCGGGACGCGCCCGTCCTCGTCCGCTCCCATGACCCCTCCGCGCTGGACGCGCTGCTCCGCGCGGGGGCCACCGAGATCATCCAGCCCGAGGTGGAGGCTGCCGCCACCCTGATCCGTCACGCGCTCCGACGGCTGTCCCTGCCTCAGGACCGCGTGCTCGCCTACCTCGACCGTTTCCACCGCGCCATGGTCATGGGCGCGGCCGCCGACGTGTCCAGCCGCGACCACCTGCCCCAGCTGGCCGATATCGCCCTGGGCCCCGGTGCGCTCGCCGACCAGTCCCTGCGCGAGGCGCGCATCCGCGAGCGGCTGGGGGTCACCGTGGTGGCGGTCACGCACGCGGGAGGGGACACCGTGTTGAACCCTTCGGCGGAAACCATTCTGCGCGCGGGCGATCGGGTGCGCGTGTTCGGCCTGCCCCAGCAGATCGCGGCGTTTCGCGGCGAGGCGGCGAGGGGGACCTAGCCGCCGCGGTTCAGGCGGCGAAGGTCGTCCAGAGCGCGAGGGCGAAGCCGGCGAGGGTCAGCAGCGCCGCCAGTCCCGCGGCGAGCGTATGCCAGGGGCGCTCCGGCCGCGTGCCGGTGTGCCCGAAGAGCAGCCCGGCGAGGACGCCGCCCACGAAGCCGCCCGCGTGCGCGGCATTGTTCACCCCCGGCATCAGGAAGCCCATCACGAAGAGCACGAGCGCCCACTGCCAGTACTGGCGGAATACCGCCACCCCGTAGGTCCCGCCGCGGCTCCGGCCGAACTCGACCATGGCCCCCAGGAGCCCGAACACCGCGCCGGAAGCGCCGATGGTGAAGGGAATGCCCAGCGCGTTGGAGAGGACGAAGCTCGCCACGCCGCTCGCGGTGAAGAGCAGGAAGGCGCGGGCCCGCCCATACGCCTCCTCCACCGCGGGGGCGAGCTGCCGTATCCACAGCACGTTGAAGAGGCAGTGGAGCAGGCTCCCGTGGAGATAGATCGCGGTGAGCACGGTCCACCAGCGGTCGGCCTCCCAGGGCAGCGCGCCCGTCATGCCCAGCGCGAGCAATGCGCCGTGGCTGGGAGCGAGCAGGGAGAACGGCCCGCGCCCCTGAAACATCGCGCCGGGGTCCAGGCCGAGCGAGGCCACGTACACGACCACGCAGACCACCGTGACCAGGCGGGCGAGGTCCAGGTCCGAACCCAGTCGACCGAGGAGATGGCCCCAGCCCCAGAGGCCTGGCCGTGGCGCCGCGCAGTAAAAGCAGCGGTCGGCGTCCACCCGGTTCAGTCGGCCGCAGCGGTAGCAGAGACTCGAGCCCGAGGTCCGGCGCTGCACCCCACCAGTATCTCACCGGCGCCGAGGCTGGCTGTGGTCCTTCTCCACCGCGGTGACCAACCGCCAGCCGATGGAGCGTCGCGATGACGCCGTTCTAGTGGAAATCGCTCAGGCGTCCCTCGTCAGGCGGACTCGACCGCGGGGCCCCGCGGGGGCTCGCCGGTGGTGGCGCGCGGCGCCTCCCGCCCCTCGCCCTCGGCGCCCTCCGGCGGGGCCAGGGCGGCCAGGAAGCGATGGACGGCGGACACGTCGGTGACCCACCGCGCGGCCCGACTGCCGCGATGGCCGGAGCCGACGCGTACGGTGAGGGCCTTGCCGCGGAGAGCCTGGAACGCGCTCTCGTCGGTCTCGTCGTCGCCGAGATAGACCACAGCGGGGTCGAGGGACTGGGTGCGCGCCCAGCGGTCGCGGATCCACAGCGCGCACTCGCCCTTGTTCCAGGGCACGTTCGGCACCAGCTCGAGCACCTTCTTGCCCGGGCGGGTGGTGAGATGCGGGGCATGAGCCTCGCGGGCCTCCTCCACCTGGAAGAACACCTCGGCGAGATCCGACGGGTAGGCGCGGCGATAGTGAACGGCCACCCCGAACTCCTTGGGCTCGACCTCCACGCCCCGGAGCCCGCTCAGCTTCTCGATGAGGTCGGTGGCGAGGCCCTTGAGGATCTGGCGGCACTCCGCCGCCTGCAGATGGGTGAAGCCCATCCCCGGTCCCTCGATGACGAGGCCGTGACAGCCCGCATGGATGATGTCGGGCAGGTCCATCCGGGTCTTGATGTCGGGGAGATCGCGTCCGGAGATCACCGCGAGGCCGACGCCGGGTGCGGTGGCCAGCCGAGCGAGGACCTTGCGCGCGGGCGGAGCCAGGCGCGCCTCGCTCGGGGTGTTCGCGATGGGCGCGAGGGTGCCGTCGAAATCGGCCATGATGAGGAGCGCGCCGCGCTCCCGCGCGGCCTCCCGGACTTCCGTGGCAAGCAGGGCGGGGGACGACGGAGCTCTCATGAGATCACCTCCGGGTCGGGCAGGCGCAGCACGGTGCCGAGCATCTCGCCGGCCCAGCGATAAATGTTCCACTCGAGCACGCGCTCGCGAAGGCGCGTCATGCGCCCTCGCCGCTGCGGCTCCGGCATCGTGAGGGCGGCGCCGAGCCGCTCCGCGGTGCCATCCAGGTTATAAGGATTGACCAGGAACGCCTCCGGAAACTCCCGGGCCGCCCCCGTGAACTGAGAGAGAACGAGGGTGCCGTCGCCGTCGGCCCGCGCGGCGACGTACTCCTTGGCCACCAGATTCATACCGTCATGGAGAGAGGATACCATCAGGCAGTCCGCGATCCGGTATAGCGCCAGGATCGCCGTCCGCGAGAGGTGCTCGGGCAGCAGCACGATGGGAGCCCAGCCATTGCGGCCGTGCCGCTGGTTGATCCGGCGCACCAGCCGCTCGATGCGCCGCCATACTGACCGGTAGGCGGGGATGCGTGAGCGACTGGGCACCCCCGCCTGCACGAAGACGAGCCGCCCGCGCCACTCCGGCGAGACGGTGAGCAGCCGCTCCACCGCCATCAGCCGCTCCGGAATGCCCTTGGTGTAGTCGAAGCGGTCGAGGCCGACCACGATTTTGTCGCTCACCAGCCCGTACTGCTCGCGCAGCCGGACCATCTCCCGCGCCACCGCCTCGGACTGGGCCCCGGCCTCGATGTCGGCGGCGTCCACGCTGATGGGGAAGGGACGGACGAGGGTGGTGTGCCCCCCGTAGGTGACGGCCGAGTTCTCACGGTCGATATTGACCTCGAGCTCCCGGCTCACCGTGTCGAGGAAGTTGTCACAGTGGTAGCGGATGTGGAAGCCCAGCACGTCGTTGGCGAGGAGCCCCTCGAGGATCTCCTTCCGCCAGGGACAGATGCGGAATACCTCCGACGACGGCCACGGGATATGCCAGAAGTGCGCGACGGTGAGGTCGGGCCGCGCCGCCTTCAGCATCGCGGGCAGCAGCGCGAGGTGATAGTCGTGCACCCACACCGTGGCCTTCCGGGGCGCTTCCTCTGCCACCGCCCGGCAGAAATGCGCGTTCACCGCCTGGTAGTGCGCCCAGTCGCGGCTCCGGAATGTCGGCCGCACGTAGACCACGTGGCAGAGCGGCCACAGGGTCTCGTTGGCGAACCCGTAGTAGTAGCCCCGCTCCTCGTCCTCGGTGAGCCAGACCCGCCGGAGCGCATAGCGGGGATCGTCGGGCGGCACCATGATGCGTCCGTCCGGATCCACGACTTTCCGGTCGGCGGAGCCCGAGCCGTGGGCGATCCAGGTGCCGCCGATGGCCCGCGTGATGGGCTCCACCGCGGTGACGAGCCCGCTCGCCGGACGCATCCAGCGGATCTCATCGCCGTGGTGCTCATGGACGTACGGCTCGCGGTTGGAGACCACCAGCAGCGAGCCGCTTCCCAGCCGGTGCGCGACCAGGTCGCGCACGCGCTCGGCGGTCCAGATGTCCGCCGGGGACGGACCCGCCGGCGACACCGCGGGGGGGCGCGCGAGGGTGGGCGAGCGGGCGAGATCATGCATCCGGAGCTCCTATCGCCGTCGCGCGCGTGTCGGTGATCGCGCGGAGCGTGTCGAGCAGCATGGCCATGCGAAATGGTTTCTCGAGATAGCCGGCGGCGCCGGCCCGAATCACCTCCGCGCGCGTCGCCGAGCCGCCGAAGGCGGTGATGACGAGCACCGGGATGCCGGGATGCCGGCGCCCCAGGGTGACGAGCAGCTCGGTCCCGTTGCTGCCCGGCATCTCCTTGTCGAGGACGATGGCGCGGGGCCGGACGCGCTCCACCGCGGCGGTCACCCGCTCCGGTCCGGGCTCCTCGTGCACCTGGAAGCCCTCGTGGGTGAGCACGTCGCGCAAGACCGCGCGCATGCCGGGATCGTCTTCCACCACCATGATGGTCCGCGCCGAGGAGGCCCCGCGCGCCACGTCCCGCTCCGCCGTCGCCGTCGCCATCACGCGGTGAGGTGGACCAGGATGAGGAGGTACTCGCGCTGGTGGCGCGTGATGGTCGTTACCCTACTTTCGTTCACGGCGGAAGGACGCTGCAATGGCCGCGCCAGTGGCCCGGCGCCTTCGTCACAGGCCAAACACGCACGATCACGGGTACTTGTGCGATCGTGCCGGGGGGCAGTGACTACCCCGTAGGTAAGATTTACCGGACAAATTGTCGTCGGCGCGACAGCTTGTCGCGACCTCAGAGCGAGGTCACGAGCGGACTTCGTCGGGCGCGAGCGCGATTTCGCGCTCGAGGCGCTGGAGCAGCGTCTCCAGGTGGCGGTCGAAGGCGCCGCGACGGCGCGCGGGCACCGGCTCGCCCGGGATGAATTTCTCCCCCAGCGGATTGACCCACTGACCGTCCTTCTTCACGCGGTAGTCGAGGTGGGGACCGGTGGCGAGTCCGGTAGCGCCCACGCGGCCGATGACTTGGCGCTGGCGCACGCGCTCGCCGGGGCGGACCAGCGCCGCGGAGAGGTGATTGTACATGGTCTCGTACCCGCGGGCATGGCGCACGGTCACGCTGATGCCGTTGCCCCCCTGCCAGCCCGCCATCAGCACGGTGCCGTCCGCCACCGCGCGCACCGGCGTGCCCACCGGGGCGCCATAATCGACGGCAAGGTGCGGCCGCGTGCCGCCGAGTATCGGATGCGTCCGCGCGTGCGAAAAGCCGGAGGTGATGCGGGTGAAGTCCAGCGGCGCCCGCAGGAACATCTTCCGTACCGAGCGGCCGAGGGCGTCGTAGTAGGCGGTGCGGCCGTCGCCGTCGGCGAACCCGACGCCGGTCAGCGGCGCACGGCCGCCGGAGCGGTACTGGGCGACGAGGATCTCGCCATAACCGAGGAAGTCACCCGCGGCGTACCGCTTCTCCACCAGGAGCCGGAAGTCGTCGCCGGGCAGGGAGTTGGCGGCGAAGTCGAAGTCCCACTCGAAGAGGCCGACCACGGCGGCGGTGAGCGCGGGCCCTTCGCCGAGTCGCTCCATGCTCGCGAACAGCGAGTCCGTCAACCGACCGGCCACCGCCACGATGCGGGTATCCACCGGCACCCGCACCGCGCGGAGCGTCCAGCCCGTCTCCCCGCGGGTGAGCTCGTAGCGTTCGACCGGCGAGCGCCAGTAGATGACCTCGGCGGGGACGTCGTCGGGGCCGCGCGACACGCTGAGGCGCTCGCCCGGGCGGAGGCGGCGCATGTCCACCGCGCCGCGGAGGAGTCCGACGAGCTCGCGCGCCTCCGTCCGGGCGAACCCGCTCCGGACCAAGGCCGCCTCCAGCGTCTCGCGAGAGCGAAGGAGTGTCTCCTCGGCCGCGGCCGGCGCGGGCGTCCCGTCCTCCGGCGCGCGCACGGCCAGCGGTGGCCCCGGGTCGATGGGCGCGCTCGCCCAGCCGAGGACGATGAGGGCGGCGAGGCCGCCGGCGGCGAGCAGGCGCGCGAGCCGTGCCATGCGTCTGGGCAGGATACCCCCGGATGGTCCGCGTCTCCCAGTTTTCTAGAGGTGGCGAGGGAAATCTCGGCGGGGGCTTGACGCGGCGTGCCTGATGCATGATTATGCACTCATATGAATGAACATCCAGACCCCCGCCCCCTCCGCCGCCACCAGACCATCCTCGGCCTGATCCGCTCCGTTCCCATCCGCTCCCAGACGCAGCTCCAGCGCCTCCTGCGCCGGCGCGGCCTCACCGTGGCCCAGCCCACGCTCTCGCGCGACCTTCGCGACCTGGGCCTGGCCAAGACGCCGCGGGGCTACGTGGCGGCGGAGGGCGCGGCGACACGCTTCGTGCCGGGGCCCCGGCGGGAGGCGCGGCTCGGCCGCGCGCTCAGGGGCTTCGTGCTCTCCGTGCGGGTGGCGGGCACCCTGGTGGTGCTCAAGACCCCGGCGGCGGCGGCCCCTCCGGTGGCGCGCGCGCTCGACGAGGCGGCGCTGCCGGAGGCGGTGCCCGGGCGCTGGCCCGCCGGCTCACGGCGGCGCTCGCGCGGCGGGCGCTGCGGGAGGGGGCATGAGGGGCTACGGACACCTGATGGAGATCACCGAGCGGCCCGACATCGTCTTCGTCGAGGGCCGCGGGTCCTGGCTCACCGATGGGGCGGGCAAGCGCTACCTCGACTTCGTCCAGGGCTGGGCGGTCAACTGCCTGGGACATTGCCCGCCGGCGGTGGCGGACGTGCTCGCCGCGCAGTCCCGGAGGCTCATCACGCCGAGCCCCGCCTTCTACAACGAGCCGTCGCTGAAGCTGGCGCGCCTGCTCGCCGAGCACTCCGAGTTCCCGCGGACCTTCTTCACCAATTCGGGGGCGGAGGCCAACGAGGGCGCCATCAAGCTGGCCCGCAAGTGGGGCCGCCGCTTCAAGGGCGGGGCGTACGAGATCATCACCTTCGACCACGGCTTTCACGGTCGCACCCTCGCCACCATGTCCGCGAGCGGCAAGCCCGGCTGGGACACCATGTTCGCCCCGCAGGTGCCGGGCTTCCCCCGGGCCACGCTCAACGACCTCGCCTCGGTGGAAGCCCTGATCGGCGAGCGGACGGCGGCGGTGATGCTGGAGCCGGTGCAGGGCGAGAGCGGGGTGGTTCCGGCCACGGTGGAGTTCCTCCGGGCGCTGCGCGCGCTGACGCGGCGGCACCGCTGTCTGCTCATCGTGGACGAGGTGCAGACCGGCATCGGCCGCACCGGGCGCCTGTTCGCGTACCAGCACTTCGCGCGGAGCGCGGAGGAGGCGCCGGACATCATGACGCTCGGCAAGGGTCTGGGCGCGGGAGTTCCGCTCGCCGCGCTCTGCGCCACCGAGGCGGTGTCGGTGTTCGAGCACGGCGAGCAGGGCGGTACCTTCAACGGCAGTCCCCTCATGACGGCGGTGGGGGCGGTGGTGCTGGAGCGCATCCTGGCCCCCGGCTTCCTCGAGGGCGTGGCGGAGTCGGGGGGGCCTCCTGCGGGCGCTGGACCTCGGCGCCGAGGTCGCCCCGGCGGTGGTGGCCTATGCGCGGGATATGCTGGCGAAGCACCCCGGGTGGGAGAATCAGGGCCTCTTGCTCAATGCCCCCCGGCCCGACGTCATCCGGTTCATGCCCGCGCTGAACGTCACCCGCGACGAGATCGACCGGATGCTCGGCGGGCTGCGGCTGGCCATCGAGGCGGTGCGCTAGAGCTCCTTCTCTTTCCGCTGGAGCGTACGCACGGACAGGCCGAGGATCTTGGCCGCGGCCTGCTTGTCGCCCTGGACCTCAGCGAGCACCCGCCGGATGTACTGGCGCTCCAGCTCGTCGAGGGTGGGACGCAGGGCGGAGGCGGCCGGCTCCACGCTGAACTCGGTGCGGACGTCGGCGAGGGTCACGATGGGGCCGGCGGCGAGCACGGCCGCGCGCTCGACCACGTTCTCCAGCTCCCGCACGTTGCCCGGCCAGCGGTACTCCCGCATCCACTCCAGCGCGTCGGCGGCGTAGCCGGCCAGGCGCTTCCCCAGCCGCCCCGCCGCGTCGCGGAGGAAATGCTCCGCGAGCAGCGGGATGTCCTCCGCGCGCTCGCGGAGCGCGGGCAGCCGGATGGGGATGACGGCGAGCCGGTAGTAGAGGTCCTCGCGGAACTTTCCTTCCGGTACCAGCGCGACGAGATCGCGATTGGTCGCGGTGACCAGGCGCAGGTCGAGCTGCAGCAGCTCGGCGCCGCCCACCGGGCGCACCGCCTTTTCCTGGATCGCGCGCAGGAGCTTGGCCTGCATGGCCAGCGGGAGATCCCCCACCTCGTCGAGGAAGAGGGTGCCGCCGTGCGCGGCCGCGAAGAGACCGACATGCTTCCGGTCGGCCCCGGTGAAGGCGCCCTTCTCGTGACCGAAGAGCTCGGACTCCAGCAGGGACTCGGGCACCGCGGCGCAGTTCACCGCCACGAAGGGCCCGGTGCGCCGGCTGCTCGACCAGTGCAGCGCGCGCGCCACCAGCTCCTTGCCGGTGCCGCTCTCGCCGAGCAGGAGCACGGAGGCGTCGCTGTCCGCCACCGCCCGCACCTGCTCGAGCAGGGCCTGGATGGCGCGCGACCGACCCACCACGCGCTCGAAGCCGAGCTGCCGCTCCACCTCCGCGCGGAGCCGCGCGTTCTCGGCGCGCAGCCGCTGGTCGTCCAGCGCGCGGCGGATGGCCAGGCTGACCTCCGCGAGCTTGAACGGCTTGGTGAGGTAGTCGTAGGCCCCCTGACGCATGGCCTCGATGGCGGTTTCCAGGCTGCCGAAGGCGGTCATGAGCAGCACGCGCGGGGCGGGCGTGCGGGTCTGGGCGGCGGCGAGGACCTCGAGGCCGCCCACGTCGTCCATGATGAGGTCGGTGAGGACGACATCGTAGTCCACGTGCTCGATGACGGCGAGGGCCTCCCGCCCACCCGCGGCCCCGGCCACCGCGAGCCCCTCGCCCTCGAGGTGACACCGCAGCATGGTGAGCATCTCCGGGTCGTTGTCCACCACCAGCACCCGGGGCGGGTTCATCCCGTCTCCTCGTGCACGGGCAGCCAGGCGGTGAAGGTGGTGCCCTGGCCGCTCCGGCTCTGCACCGCGAGCGTGCCGCCGTGCTCGCGGAGGATGTCGCGGCAGATGGACAGTCCGAGCCCGGTGCCCTGCCCCTGCGGCTTGGTGGTGAAGAAGGGCTCGAAGACCCGGGGCAACGCCTCGCCGGAAATGCCCGAGCCGGTGTCGCTCACCGCTACCGCCACGCCCGGCCGGCCGTCATTGGGGCACGCCCAGGTCTCCACCGAGATGCGACCCCCGCGCGGGGTGGCCTCCAGCGCGTTCATGAGGAGATTGATGAGCACCTGCTGTATTTGATTGGGGTCGGCGGCCACCTCGGGCAGGGGCTCCGTCGCCTTGGTGGCGATGGTGACGCCGCGCCGGCGCGCCAAGTGGTCGAGGAGCGGCACCAGGCGCTGCAGCAGCGGGGGGACGGGCACCGGCTGGATCTCCGGCTTCTGCTGGCGCACGGTGTCCAGCAGCGACCGGATGATGCCGGAGATCCGGTCGATCTGGCCCACGATCACCTCGAGATCCGGCCGGCCCGGATGGTCGGCGGGAAGACTCTTGAGGAGGATCTCCGCGCGTCCCGAGATGATGTTCAGGGGCGTGCCCACCTCGTGCGCGATGCCGGAGGTGAGCTTGCCCGCCACCGCGAGCGTCTCGGCGCGGCGGAGCTGCTGCTCGAGCTCGAGCGCGCGATCGCTTTCGAGGAGCAGGCGCTGGCCGGTGCCCTCGAGCTGCTCGGCCATACGGTTGAATGCCTCCGCCACCTCCCCGAGCTCGTCCCGCCGGGTCACCGGCAGGGGCGCCCCCGGCGCGCCCTCGCCGAGGGCGCGGATCGAGCGCGTGAGGCGCGACAGCGGCCGCAGCACCTGGCGCGAGAGCACGAGGGTGGTGAGCCCCGCCAGCCCCAGCGCCAGCAGGCCCAACCGGATGATCACGTCGCGGGTGGCGCGCTCGCGCTTCACCTTGGCCCCGGGCGAGGTGAAGAGGATCTCGATGGCGCCCACCATCTCGCCCTTGCGCCCGCGCAGCGGCATCAGGTAGGAGAAGGTGTCGCCGCCTCCACCTTCCTCCGCCACCACCTCCGCGAGCCCCTGCGTCATCACGCGCTGGATGCGCTCCGCGGCCACCGGGCCGCCCACCGCGCCCGGCTCCGACTCGAGGGTGGGGGCGAGGGACTTGTCGAAGATGCGAATGCGGTCGATCTGCTCCTGGCGGTTGACCAGCTCGGAGAGCAGGCGCCGGATGTCGGCCAGCTGCCGGTCGCGCACCGCGTTCTCCACCGCGATCTGGATGGCGCGCGCCGCCACCGAGGCGTTGCGCTGCTCGGCGGCGAGGAGCTGGGCCTCCTCGTCGCGCACGCGCACCACCGCGTAGAGACCGACCAGGAGCGTCAGCGGGACGATGAGGACGAAGAATAGTCGCAGCCGCAGGCCCATCGGATGAATGGATGATACCGGGGGCCGCCGGGGGCGGCAACCCCGAAGGCGCTTCCCGCCTCAGGCTCCGTACTTGGTGAAGCGTAGCGCGTTGGCCATCACCACCGGCATGAGGGCGTGGGCGGGGATGAGGCCCAGCGTGCCGCCGGCGCAGTCGCGCTCGGTGAAGCGCGTGACCGGATCTCCGCCGCAGTAGGCGCTGGCCACGAGCGCGGGCACCGGCTGCCAGCCGTGCCCGGCCAGGATGGAGGGGGTGGCGTGATCGCCGGACACGACGAGGACGTCGGGCGACCGCGCCAGGATATCCGGCAGCAGCGCGTCCCAGCGCTCCAGAGCCGCCACCTTGGCGTCGAAGTCGCCGTCCTCCCCCGCCTTGTCGGTGTCCTTGTAGTGCAGGAAGAAGAAATCGTAGCTGCTCCAGTGCTCGCGGAGCGTGGCCACCTCCTCGGCGAAGCTTCCGCCGGTCTTCAGCACCTCCATGCCCACCAGCCGCGCCAGGCCGCGGTACATGGGATAGGCGGCGATGGCGGCGGCGCGGAGGCCGAAGACCTCGGGGAAACGCGGCATCTCCGGACGCTGGTCGAAGCCGCGGAGGAGAATCATGTTGGCGGGCGCCGCGTCGGCGAGCAGCGGCCGCGCCGCCTCCACGAAGCGGTTGACGAGGGCGGCGGTGCGCGCGGCCTCCGGCGCGGTGGCGGCGACGGGAAGGGGCGGGACGCCCGTCGCCTGGGGATCGGTCTCGGTGACACGGCCGGAGAGCCCGGAGCCGCGGAGCACGAGCACGAAGCGGTGCTCCTTCACCGGCTCGATGAGGAGCTCGGCGCCCTCCACGCGGATCTCCCGCAGGCGATCGCAGAGCCGGACGCAGACCTCGGTGGGGATGCGTCCCGCCCGGCGATCCGTGATGCGCCCCTTCGTGTCCACCGTGCAGAAGTTTCCCCGCGCCGCCACGTCGCCGTCGCGCAGCTCGAAGTCGATCCCGAGGGCCTCCAGCACGCCGCGTCCCACCGGATAGCGCAGCGGGTCGTAGCCGAAGAGCCCGAGATGGCCGGGTCCGCTGCCGGGCGTGATCCCGGGCGCCACGTGGCGCAGGAGCCCGCACGCGGAGCGCGCGGCGAGAGCGTGGAGATTGGGGATGCGGGCCGTCTCGAGCTCGCTCTTTCCCGTCTCGGGGCGGGGGAGGCCGCCGAGCCCATCGAGGGAGCAGAGGACGATCTTGCTCGTGCCCGGGATGACGAG
>WNFK01156251.1_pt1 | contig 12022 bp, 12 predicted proteins | sample 5400281 | NCBI WGS metagenome assembly WNFK01 (sample SAMN13153350, study PRJNA577476) | soil metagenome | isolation source: 20 cm soil on Douglas fir-dominated hillslope | place: USA:California | collected 2013-09-17
GAGGCGGTTCCTGCGCTGGTAGCGCTGTGGTTAGGACCGCAGCCAAAAGTACGACCATTGGTCGTCGCCTCATTTTGAAACTCCTCTCAGCTCACAGCTCGCAGCCAACTATATGGGTATGGCAAAGTACAATGTAGCGTAAATGACTTTACGATGCCAAGACCGACTAGCCTCGACTTTTCCTTGGCCGAGATTCTCGACTACTACCGCTCTTGGATCGGGCTATCACGCTCGATGAGCGTGTGACTACTCCGTCGCCTTTGGGCGTCTCCTGCTACTGGAGCAGGCGGTGGGTTGGTCTGAAACACTCTCTTCAACTAGGAGAGCACACCATGCCTAAGGCGATGGAGGGTAAAATCCATCCTTAGGTTCCGACAGGCGCGTCTTCCGAGCCATGCAGCTTGACAATAGTCCTCGCGAGGACTAATTTAAGCCCATGTCAGTTCCAACGCCTGCCGCCGCGATGGCGATTCATGATTCACTGGAAGAAGAAGTGCTCATCGCCCTGGTCCGGGCCGCATGGCTGGCCGCCGAACGCTCCACTGCGATCACTGCTGCGGCGGGACTCTCACCTTCGCAATACAACGTCCTTCGAATTCTCCGGGCCGCCGGGCGGGGTGGACTGTCCTGCAACGAGATTGGAGAGCGGATGGTAACGCGCGATTCCGATCTCACCCGTCTCGTCTCGGGGCTGGAGCGCGACGGACTCGTCGTGCGACAGACAGATGCAAACGACCGACGTCGAAGCATTAACCGGATCACGCCCGCAGGGAAGGCACTCCTGAGTCGTCTCGATCGCGACGTTGCCGAAGCCGCGAAGCTGACGATGGGCCATCTCGGGCGGAAACGACTTACCGCTCTTCTCGACTTGCTGGTCGAGTTCGCACCGCCTCCGTTGTCATGAGCTCAAACCTCGTGGCTCTCTCCACCATCACCACCACACTCTCGAACCTCCGATGACACATTCCTCCTTCCTCCCCGCAATGCTGTTGCAGTTCGCGCTCCTGGCCTCTATCCCGGTCGCCACCGCCGGAGCGCAGAACAAGACTGAGAAACAGATCCACGCGTTGTTGGCCACATACGAAACGTCTCTGAACGCCGGGGACGCAGGCCGGATCGAACAGCTCTACACCGAGGACGGCGTCTTCATGCCCGCTGGCTTCCCGACGGCGTCTGGTCGGTCGGCGGTCAGAGGCGCCTACGACGCAGTATTCAAGAACATTCGCATCGCAATCCACTTCACCGTCGACGAGCTGAAGGTGAAGGGCGATGTCGCGTATGCGCGGACTCACTCGGACGGCACGTCGACCGTCGTGGCTACTGGAGCGAGGGGGCCCGAGAAGAACCGGGAGCTCTTCGTTTTTGCCCGGACTGCGAACGGCTGGAAGATCTCCCGCTATCTCTTCAACAAAGAATCGTGAGCAGGAGAATTCGCGTCGGCATCATCGGTGCCAATCCGGATCGCGGCTGGGCGGCGCAGGCACACATCCCTGCATTGAGGTCGCTCCCGAACGACTTCGAGATCACGGCGCTGTCCACCAGCCGGCGCGAATCCGCTGATGCCGCCGGCAAGCGCTTTGGTGTGCCTCTCGCGTTCGACAGTCACCACGACCTCGTCAACAGCCCCGAGGTGGACGTAGTCGCCATCGCCGTGAAGGTGCCGCATCACCTCGAGCTGGCGACCGCGGCGCTAGAGGCGGGCAAGCCCGTGTATTGCGAATGGCCGCTCGGCAACGGCTTGAAGGAGGCACAGAGCCTCGCCGCACTGGCGAAGAAGAAAGGCGTACTCGCTGTGGCGGGGTTACAGGCGCGCGCTGCGCCGCCAGTCGCTTACGTGCGCGACTTGATCAGACAAGGGTACGTCGGCGAGGTGCTCTCAACCATGTTGGTCGGTTCTGGAATGGGCTGGGGACCGACAGTGGAACCGTACAACGTCTACATGAACGACAAGAAAAACGGCGCGACGATGCTCGCGATTGCTGTCGGCCACGCGGCGGACGCGCTCTGTTACTGCCTTGGGGAAGTCCGAGAGCTCTCGGCCACGATGACCCTGCGCCGAAAGTCTTTCATGATCGCGAAGACGGGTGAAAGCAAGCCCATGACCGCCGAGGATCAGGTGGTGGTCAGCGGACTGCTCGAGGGCGGCGCGGCTTTCTCGATCCACTATCGCGGCGGAGTCTCGCGCGGCACGAATCTGCTCTGGGAAATCAACGGCACGGAGGGTGATCTGCAGCTAACCGCCGCCGGTGGCCAGGCTCAGATCTTCGAGATGACCTTACGCGGCGGCAAGGGCGCGCAGTCCTCGCTCGAGGTCCTGCCCGCGCCCGAGCAGTACCACTGGTCGCCGTTGCAGGGTCCTGCACTCAACGTCGCCCAGGCGTACGCGCTTTTCGCCCGCGACTATCGCGAGGGAACGCATTTTTGTCCCACGTTCGACGACGCGGTCACGCGCCATCGCATGCTGGATGCGATCGAGAAGGCTGCAGCAACCGGTCAACGTCAGACGTCCGGTTGATCGGTATTGCATCCACCTTGAGCACTCTCTACTTGTGGCCACGCATCCGCGCATCCTCATTCGACAGCGACGCAATAGAGATCGACAATTGATTGTTCCAGGGGATCGGTTTCGCGCGGAAGCTAAGGGTAAACTGACCCCTGCTCTTGGAGCAGGAGTGGACACGGATACTTCAATCCGCTTTACACTTGCTCCTTCACCTCACGCTTGCACGGCGTGAGGTCGTTTACTTACTGTCTCTACACCGACGCTTGGATCGATAAACTCACAGGCGATCTAGCCGATCCCGTTCGGTCTCAAAACATCACCGCGCAGGCTCCTCGCGCAAAATGAAGCCCTCTAACGAACGTTGCAGCTGAGCACGTCGCGCCGAAAGCCCTCGGCGAGAAGACTTGTCGGCACCCGCAGCAAAAGGAGAAAGGCTTCCGCAGGCCGGCCGTTACAGCAAATCCTGCTTAACCGGGGTAAATCCAGTAAAGGACACCGACAGCGACGGTGCTACGCCATCAGGGTCCACATGGCCTCTCGGGCCACGGGGTGCGTCAATGAAGCGCAGAGTCGTATTAATGAACGTCGCGATCCCACTCTGGTTCGTCGTTCGGCTCAGCGTCTGGCTTGCTCCGGTTGGCCCTGCTGTTTCGATCTTGACAGCGGCTCCGATGATCGGAGAGCCCGTCGCCTGATTGACAACCGTGACCGTATAGGTGTTGGAAATATCATCAACCGGAGTTGGCGTTACCGAAACCCGCATCGTGCCCAATGGCGGCGTGGGGCCCAATGGCGGCGCGGGAAGGATGATCGCGGGGCCAAGCAAGTCCGACACCAGCATTTGCACTGTGACACCGCCTGGTAAAACGATGATCCGCCGCGCGCAAATCGAAGCAGTCGGTGAAAGCGTGACCGCGCCGACCGGACTCGCTGATCCGCCCAGCGACGTGCCGACCATGGACAGGATCGCGCCATTGAGTGCGCCATCGATCGCGCCCGAGGCGACCTGAGCCACGAGCGGCGCGAACATCCACAGCGCGAGACTGATGCTAGGCGTTATAAAGCCCGGATCGAACGACGAGCCAACAACCGAAATCGCAAAAATGTGCGCCTTGTTCGCCGCGTCGCCGGATGGCGCGACCGCCAGGGTGACTGTGGCGGTAAAAATCGACGTTGAGGGGAAAAAATAGAGCTTCGTGAAAGCAAACGTTCCGGTAATCGTCGCGGTGATCAGATTGGGCGCGGACGTGGTTACGGTGATGCCGCCGATGGTCAGGCCGGTCGGTATGAATGTGCCGGCTGTGAGAGTCCCCATCGTGGCAATGATCCAGCCGGGAATCGGAACGGGCGTGCCCACAAGTGGCGCAACCAGGGCTGCGATTCGCGCCGCGCTGAACCTCGTGAGCGGCACACCCGCTGTCGTCATCACTGGAACCGACACCACAGTCAGCGTGGCCGGGCTTGGTGGCCACGCGGTCAACACGCCTGACCGGAAGACATCGCCTGGACCGCTGACGTCACTGACCAGCAAAGTGGATGAACCCGTCGGAGGAGTCGCGGCAGACGCAAAGCTGAGAGTCAATCCACCCGGCCCCGTGGCGCCCATCGCGGTTTCAATCATTGCTCCCGATGCTGCCGAGAATCGGCCAACGACAGACGGCGGAGGTGGCGAAAAAAAAACTCCGAAATCGAAGGGCAACAAAACGATCGAATAGGCCATGCTGGCTTCCTCAAATTACGTAAAGGGGCCGCAGTATTTGCCATAACAACTCTTCCTCGGGGAAGCCAAATCGGCGGGCGCCAAGAACCGCTAATTCCCCGAGCTTATTGTCAAATTGCCGTCAACGACATTGCCTGTACCATAGGCGACGCGCTTGCCGTTCTGATCAAGAATCAAGAAGCTCACCACATCATAGGTCCTGCGCACCGGTTGGCCCTTGACGTTGTCGACCGCCATCAGCCAATAGTGGCAGCCTCTGACGTTGGCCGCTTTGCATCGACCATTCAGCCAAAGGGTCGGCGTCACTTTCCCCCCGGAAGTGAGCTGCTCAAACGTCGTAAATACCACGTCGCCCTGAATCGACGAATCAGTCATGCTGATGCCGAAGATGCCCAGTGTCCCCGTTGGATAGATGACGCCGGCTGCCGGGTCGCAACTCAGGCTACCGCGCAGCGCGAAGAAGCCGGTGAGAGGCGCGCCAGCGCGGGTATCAACGATGACGATGGCATTGTTGGCCGATAACTTTGTGAGATTGCACACTTGCGAGGATGGAATCTGAATCTGTTGCGCAAACGCCGGGGTAGCTGTCCACATTGCTGCGCCGAGCAACGCAGCGATGAATGGCCGATTAGAGGAGCCCGCGCCATTATTCCTTCAGAGCGAGCGGGGAATCCATAAGTTGCGGAGTTGGCTTGCTTGGCGACCCCCATCACGTGATGCCTATCGATTCTGCAAGAAGGCGAAGAGCACAACCTTGGCGGTTCCGATCTGGTTGTTGTTCTCGTCCACCTGTTCGTATCCGAGCTCTCCGATCTGGCGCTGACCCCACAGACTCTGATTTGCGTCGGTCACTAACTGGCTGCAGTTAATCGCAAGACTCTGTGGCGCGCTCGAGGTAGGCCGATCCCTGTCTATGTAAGACGCAATCAGTGTGGTGGTAACGATAATGGTAGGTGACCCCGTTGTCGGACAGGTGGAGACTGGAAAGCTGATGAAGTAACGGCTCGACGTCGCGGCGCGGTCGTCGACGTCGAACGTCTCGGTATGCGTAAGCGATGCGTCCCAACTTGCTTTTGCGGCGATCGACATACTGATTCCTGTCTGAAATCGGTGCTCCTGCAAGTCTATATCACTGATTCCAGCGAGTATGCTCACTATAGCCACCCCCGGTTTCGTAGTAATCGCGAGAAACCGTTCATCGAGTTCCATCATTGCAACTTTGTTCGTGCCCGAGAGTTGTGTTCTAAATAGATAGTGCACGAAACCATACGCGAACCCGCTCGCGATATATCGAAAGCTGAGATTGTTCAGAATGCTGCTGGAGACCGTCGCCATGAGGGAGTCAAACCTTGCCCGCTCGCTACTCGTATCAAACGTGATGCTCGACGGCTGAGATAGGTTCCCTTGGTAGGCTAGGAGAATCCGAGGTTTGATTTCGAGGTGTGTTGGCTCCCGACCCAACACTCCGGGCGTTACCGCTGTATTGAACTGACGAAAGTCGGGAGTGACATATAGAGAAAGCTCAATGTCGTCGGCATCCCAAAGAGTTGTTCCGTACCGCGCTTCGTATTCAAAGCCTTCCTCAGATTGGAAGAGCAGCTGGATGCTTCCACCATAGCGCCGGCTGTATAGGACGCACTTCAGCTGAAATCGGACATCGTTCGTTCCATCGTTCGACGGCATCGTGCCAGCAACGTGGCGAGGATTGCCGGCTGCCGGAATATCGGGTGGCAAAGATGTAGGAAGCGGTCCAATGGAGTACTTCTGGAGAAATGGCCCGACCGGAGAAGTGGTCGGATAATCCGTCAGGTACCACTGCGCCATCTGCCCGTCAACCTGCAGCTTAATTCGGGTCAGGTCACCGGGACAGAAGGGACCCGTCGCTCTCAGCGCGTCAAACGGACGAGGACGTGGAACCACTATAAGTCGCGGCCCTTTGTCGACTGGCGCGGGAATTTGACTAGTGGCAGCCGAGTTCGCGATTCCAAATGCAAGAAAAGCGATCGCGCCGATTCCGATACGCATAGTCTCTCCTTGATTGACGATGTGCAATCAAGAGCCGGGCAGTCGCCCGGTTCCACTAGGACGCAAGCCCAACATTCACTCGGTCGAGCATTCCCGAAAGGTCGTTTTCCTATCAGGGTGATGTCGGTTTCATATCATTGTCGCGTCACTTAGCCAGTGAGATTCGTCGCTGATGTCGTCGGATCTTCTCCCGCCGGGTGCGGCCGAGTGCACTCCGTTAGCGAACGGGCTTGCTACCGCTCTTTTGTGTCAGACTCCATCTCGACAAGCGTTGAATAACTATTGACTGGATTCTCGAAGCGTCTTATCGAAGGGCGTTGCCTGCAAGCTTACCAACTTTGGCGGAGGCCCGAGATGACTACCCAGCGCGAGGAGTTGGAGGGACAAGGACTAGAGCTGACGGGAGAGGCTTTGCTGGAGTGGATAACGATGCGGGGCCAGGCCAGACAGGAGAAGCTCCAGAAGGAGAAAGAGAAGTTCAGCGCCCAAGAGTTTGAGTTCCTAAAATCCGAGTACGGCACCTCCATCGACCTCATCAAGTATTACGACGGGCGTCACGTTGATCTTCTGAAGTTTGCGTCGGGACTCTCGGCCGGAGTATCCACGGTGGTCTTTGGGTTCTATGGCCTTTCAGAGACAGCTGCGAAGTACGTCTGGGACTTCGCGACCTTCATAGCAGCTACTACGGCGCTTGCTTTGGTTGCGGTGTTCGCGGCGATGGTCCGAAACAGAGTGTACTTCGTTTTCCCAGCTCGCCAGGCGAACATGATTCGCAGCGTGTTGTTCCCGGAGGGCAAGCCTGACGGCGGTGGTGAAAAGCAAGCGAGAGCCGCGAATCAGATGTACTCGACCCGCGAAGTCCCAATGTTTGACTTTCTCAGCACACAGAGTTTGCAATTGCTGTTCGTCGCGCTCCAGGCGGCGTTTTTCGGGGGAGTGGCGGTGTACGCGTACCGTCGGTCGGGGATTACCCTCGACTCGATCACCAGCGGGTTGTTCGCCGGGGCGGTTGTCTTGGTCGGTCTGATCGGCGGTGCCTCAAAATACTTGCATCGGCGTAGGGGTCAGAAAGCGAACGACGTGTTCGATCTGGCAAAGACTGTTAAAGCGTAGCGTGCATCGCGGGGATTTTGAATCACAAAGTAGTCCTGAATCACAGAATGGTACTCAAGGTGGTTCTGGTGTCACGAGTTCAGAGCCGCGGAACAAGCACAGGGAGGGACCGATGACTGTCATAGATGACAAGATCTTGGAAGGTATAGACAGAGCCGCGGACACCGTGCTGAAGCATTCCGACCGTTGGAGTATCGGTCAAAAGCTCGTCGCGTTTGCGGTCTGTCTTCTAGGTGCTGCCGCGCTGATATCGGGAGCTAACTCGATCAGAGTCGTAGCTGGGGCATCGCTGGCGCTATACGGGGTAGCCTTCCTCACTCTCCACAGGCGTACAATCGAAACGCAAAGCATCGTACTCAAAGATGGGAACGGGAAACCGCGCATCTCCATCAGCGCAGAGCACGGCCTTGTATTTTTCGATGCCAAACAACAGCCGAAAGTATCTCTAGACGTGATGGCAAACGGCCAGCCCATCATGATTATGCACGACGATCGTGAGCAGATTTACCTTGCAGTCACCGAAAACGGCGCCGTGATTGGCCTGGCCGACCACAATGATTCCGTCGGGGTAAAGTTGTTTCGCAACTCTGTCGTTGTGGGACAACCTGGGGCAGCCTCTGTCACAATTCTGGGAGGCACGGACGATGCCGCCGTAGTCGTCGCGCGCGACACCTCGCCCCAGATCCACTTTCGATTGTCCGACTTGGGCGCATCATTGCGGCTTGCCAGCGGCAAGGGTGCATCCATCCGGCTCCAAGCATCCGATGATGGCAACTTGGGTGTCCTCCTCGCCGACGAAGTCGGAAAGGGTACGGTGACGCTAGGCAGCCTAGGAGGGAGCGCTCACCTTTCGTTCTTTGGTGAGGACAACAACAGAATTGCCACATACCCTGATGCGAACGCCCTGCGGATTAACACCACGCAGACCACCACGACACCCGATAGTGACTGACGGCCACTGGAATTGTCAGTCTGAGCTGATAGGCATGAGGATGGGAACCGGGACCGGCTTGTTCGCGGTGCGCAAGAGGAGCCGCTGGCGATGACGGCGAGCTATCTTGCCAAGTGGGACATCCGCCTCATTCGCCACTGCCTGCTCTCGCAGCAATCGTATCGCGAGGCTCACGAGCTAAGACAAGCTGGCCGAGAGCAGGACGGCGCAGGCGAAAGCCATCTTCGAAGGATTGCGGCGCGGGATGATCGATCGCTCGCTGTTCACGGCGAACGCGAACTTCTGCTTCAGCGATCAGGCTCTAAAGGATTTCAATCGAGCCTCGGCCCGCTCGGCGCTCGACAATTGGTTCGAGGAGCTCAAGGCGAGGTCGCGCAAGTAAAGCTGGCTTCGATACTGACCTAGCGGACGCGCGCCGCTGCTTGACGATTAAGACTTTCTGCTGTCGGTTCCGCTGTCGATTGACTCCGACATTATCCGGCATCGCGAGGGTCGAACTACGGCAGATCACGGTGTCCGTCAACGATTTACAGATTTCTTGCCGGACTTCCGGCTTCCCTTCGGTCGCCTGATAAGCGTGAGGTCGGTAGTTCAACTCTACCCAGGCCCATTCGTAGAACAATCGGCTCACCAACTCGCTGGAGCATTGGCCGCGCGCTGCACTCACCAGCTCGGGCAGACGTTACCGGTTTACCGGTGCATCGACATACGTGGTAGGGAGCCAACGGATCCGAAGCGGCACTTTCGCATCGGCAATCGACTCGCTGCTCACATCGAGGCCAGTACCATAGTTGATTTCCGTACTGGGGTTCTTGATGATTGCGATCACCGCCACGATTCTGCTCCCCTTTGCCAATCGCTTGCTCGTGAGCCTGTTCGCCTCGAACGCAATCTGCTGACGCTTCCCTGGCACGAGCAGTTGTCGCCGCGTCCGATCACGCGCGTAGCTCATTCGCATCCAATGGTACGAAAGCTGGAAGTATTTTCCGTCCATGGTTTGCTCGAAGAGCGCAACGCTCACATCGAAATCCTTCTTATTCGTAACAAAGTCTAGCCTACCGGCAAACAGACCACTGATCTCGGCGGCGCCTACCAGCGGTTCGCTTCGGAACACGAACGAGTGGGCAATGTTGATTGCCGTATCGATGATTGCGCGCTGTTCCGAGCTTGGATCCATAAGATCGCCTGCCGGGCCCCAACGTCCGGCGTCACTTCTGTCGGTGAGGTCAATAACCTGGTTGATGGTGTGCGAGAGTATGATCCTCTTGCGTTCCTTTGCCATGGCCGCGATCGATGGTGCATGCTTCCAGACATTGCTGCCCATTACTTCATAGTTCCCGACGTCTCGCAGCAGGTCAGGCTTCGGCCCACCCTTCAACACGTAATCGAACCATTTGTCCCGCAGCTCGCCAATGTCCATGTGTGCGACTGAATCGAACTCATACCCGCGCTCGGAGGAAACGCTCACCCGGCCCAGCGGACTCAGCGTTCCGCGCTGACCCGTGACGTGACCGTAGGGGCCGATGAGCAGATAGTGTTTCGCGCCCGGCAAATACCTGTGGTGCTCACGAAAGGTGTAGAGCCCACCCATCTGGCCGCCGTCGTAATACCCGGTTGTAGTAAGGACAGGAATGTCGACACGCGCAAATTCGGCGTGGTACGGAATCATTTGCTGCCAGTACGCATCGTATGATGGATGACTTATCCAACGGCTGAAAGCTGGATTCGGGTGTCCGTCTATCGCCGGGAGGGTCCGATAAGGTCTTCCGCTTCGGTACCATGTGGTGTCCAGCCGGGTCCAGCGCTCTGAATCGTCGTAGGTTGCGGAGTCGAGTGCCTTGTTGTTCGTTGTAAAAAACGGCCAAGGATATGCGTAAGTCGTGAAAACTCCCCCGTCCATTGGAAAATCGATTCCCGGTGCGTGCGTAACGGAGGGCATCATCGCCTTCAGCGCTTTCGGCATGTGCTTGGCCGCGGCCCACTGAGTGAAACCTTCGTAGCTACCGCCGTACATGCCCACTCTTCCATCGCTCCACGACTGCCGGCTGATCCAGTCGATCAATGCGGCAGCGTCGGTTCCGTCGTGCTCGTGCGATATCGGGGCGTCCGGGCTGCATCCTTTGCCGCGCGTGAGACCTTCGATCGCGACGTATCCGTGAGATGCAGTGCGCCGCGCCTCGAACATGTTCATGTCGGATGCGTAGATCGTGAAATTCAGCAGCGCCGGAAGTCGAGCAGTACCAGACTTGCGTGGCCGGATGATGAGCGCGCAGATATGCGCGCCATCCGGTGTGGCCACGAGTACATCGCGAGTGATTTCGTAGCGGCGGGTATCATCGTCGCTGAGCAGCCGTCCCAACTCCGGCGCAAGCAGTGAGTAGGATTGCAATGCGGCGTAACGCCGAATCAGATCGATAGCATCCGCGAGTTGCAGCCTGAGCTTTTGGCTGGCGCGGTTAATTGCGGTATCGAGGTCCATGCGTATCCGCCCTGGGTATGTACCAAGCGCGTATGCCATCGCGTAGGCCGACGTTGCGTCATCGATTCTTTCCGCACGGGCGGCGAAAGCGCTATTCAGCGCTTTGGTAATTGGGAGATTGCGCGCGGCCTGCTCGATTTTCGCGGTCGCATATATCTCATATGCGATACCCAAAACGGGGATGGAACCCGGGTTGCCGGCCCTGTATGCGCTGAGCTGTTCCGCAGCCGAGATTGCCGCGGCATAGTCACCGGCCACAAGCCGGATTCTCATGAGATTGTCGAGGTAGGTTTCGCGATTGGGGTTCGTATATTCACTCGCAAGCTGGCGCGCCAGAGAGGAGATGTACGCATCGAAGGCAGGGTCACTGCTTGGTCGCGCCGGCGGCGGATTAAATTCCTGCGCGGGGGCGGATCCTGAAAAGCCAACGGCGAACGCGACGCAAGCAAGTATTTGCCTGATAGGCATGACTAAAATGGTAGCTCAGATGTAAAACTTCTGCAAGGTTTTTACTTTCCATGGAAACCCGTCCTTACGTTGTAACCTCGTACAAGCATGTACTCGCGCTGGCGTCACCCGGTCGCGAGGATATCATCGATGCCGTGGCCATTCTCGGCAGCTGCGGGATCAGCGACATGGCGAAGTTCCTCGGACGCTCCCGGCACTCGCTGTATTATCACGTGAACGCGCTCCGCGATTGCGGTTTGTTGGTGGAGACAAAGATCCGGGGAATGGGTGTGAAGCCGACAGCCCATTACGACTTGCCTGGCCGTCCAATTCTTGTCCGGTACGATCTCGGATCTGAAAAAAGCCGCCGGGCCGTGATTGCGCTCGGGAAAGCGCGCTTCCGGTCCGGCCAACGTGGCTTCGTGCGCGGGTGCTTCTCCGAAAGCGCAGTCGTCGAGGGTCCGGGAAGAAACTTGTGGGTTGCGCACTGGAAGGGTTGGTTGACGGCGACTGATCTTGAGAAAGCCAATCGTCTGCTCCATCAGCTGGTCGACATCTTTACTCCTTCAGTTGCCGACTCGAAGGATCTGCGTTCCCCTTACGAGCTGACCTTTTCCGTGGCTCCAGTCATTCCGGGGAACGCACGGCGCAAGCGCCGGTCTGTCGACGCGCCTGAACCAAGCCTCGCATCGAAATCACGCAGGTGAAAGATGAACGGGGGTCATGCGTGCCTTATCCAGCGCGACCGGCCAGCGAGAATAAGCATCCTAGCGGTTAAGCTCA
>WNFK01199268.1_pt1 | contig 12015 bp, 15 predicted proteins | sample 5400281 | NCBI WGS metagenome assembly WNFK01 (sample SAMN13153350, study PRJNA577476) | soil metagenome | isolation source: 20 cm soil on Douglas fir-dominated hillslope | place: USA:California | collected 2013-09-17
AGATTGTCGGGCAGGCCGCTGCCCAGATCGCGGGTCTGGAAGAACAGGCGGCCGGCCGGGGGCTGTTTGCCGTGGTTGTCGGTGCGGGCCGAGGGAATCGCCAGGCCCGCATCGATCTGCTCCTTGGTGACCGCACGGATCATGTCGTCCAGAAAGCGGCTCGCCTGGCGGGCGTTGCGCGCCGCCTCCGACAGCCCCTTCTTGTTGGCGTCGAGTTCCTCGAGCACCACCATCGGCAGGAAAATATCGTGTTCGGCGAAACGGAAGATCGCCGTGGGATCGTGCATCAGCACGTTGGTATCGAGCACGAACAGCCGCCGTTGCCTGGCTTTCACAATGCTTTGGCCGCCTCCAGCACCTGCGCCGCGTGGCCATCGACCTTGAGCTTGCGCCATTCCAGGCGCAGCTTGCCGGCGGCATCGATCAGGAAGGTGCTGCGCTCGATGCCCATCACCTTGCGGCCGTACATGTTCTTCTCACGGATCACGTCGAAGAGCTTGCAGACGCTGCCGTCGGCATCGCTCAGGAGTTCAAAGCCGAAGGCGAATTTCTCGCAGAATTTGTGGTGGGAGGCCAGGGTATCGCGTGAGACGCCGCAGACGCGCACGCCGGCGCGTTTGAAGGATCCCAGCAGCCGCTGGAAATCCTGTCCCTCCAGCGTGCATCCCGGTGTGTTGTCGCGTGGGTAGAAATACAGCACCAGCGCCTTGCCGCGCGCCGCGCGCAGCTGGAATGGCTCCCCTGCCGTGGAGGGCAGCGTGAAATCGGGCACCACGCGCCCCACAGTCACGGTGATCAAGATTTCACCGGCTCGAGAATGGCATCCAGGTTCATGGAGTCACAGTAGTCCATGAACTCCTCGCGCAGCTGCGCCACGTGGAGTCTCGCCGGCACATTGATGGTCATCTGCACCGCGAACATCGGCGCGCCCGTGTGCGCGGCAGCGTAGCTGCGCGTTGCGACCTCGCCGATGTCGATGTCGCGGGTCGCGAAGAAGCCGGACAGGCCGGCGACGATTCCGGTCTGATCGAGGCTGACGATGTCGATCGAGTAGGGGAGCAGGTCCTTGCGGCTGGCACGCGCCTCGGTACGGCGCAGGTGCACGCTCAAGGCGCCGCCGTCAGCCAGGCGACCGAGCTCGGATTCGATGCGCGCCAGGGTGTGCCAGTTGCCGGTGACCAGCATCAGCACCGCGAACTCGCTCCCCAGGGCGGCCATGCGGCTCTCGGCGATATTGCCGCCGCAGTCCGTGATGACCCGCGTGAGCTCGTGCACCATGCCGGTATGGTCGCCGCCGATGGCCGATACCGCCAGATGCTGCTTGCCAGGAGCGTTGGGGTCATTCACGGCGGGGAGTGTACCGGTTTCCTGGGCTTGCTTCAGGCCGCGCTGGCTGCGTAACATCCCGCACCTTCCTCTGGCAATGGCACCGCAGCGCTCGAGAGCGTGGAGCAGCATGTTTTCAGGCAGTCTGGTCGCGATCGTCACACCCATGCTCGTCGATGGCACCATCGATCACGAAGCCTGGGAACGGCTGCTGGACTTCCACGCGCGCAGCGGCACGTCCGGCGTCGTCGTCGGCGGCAGCACGGGTGAATCGGTTGCCTTGAGCGACGGGGAGCTGGACGGCCTGCTGGTGCGCGCGCGGCGCCGGCTCGGTGGGCGCATCCCGGTACTGGCCGGCGTGGGCGGCAGCTGCACCGCCAGCGTCGTCGAGCGTGTCCGGCGCCTCGCCGAGGCCCGGCCCGACGCCCTGCTGGTGGTGACTCCGGCCTACAACCGCCCCACCCAGGAAGGCCTGTACCGCCACTTCGCCGCGATTGCCGCCGCGGCTTCAGCGCCGGTGCTCCTGTACAATGTGCCCAGCCGCACCGCCGTCGACCTGCTGCCCGCCACCGTGGCCAGGCTCGCTGAACTCCCCGGCGTCGTCGGCATCAAAGAGGCGGTGGGCGATGTGGCCAGAATTCGTGAATTGCTCGGTGCCGCGGGCCCGGGCTTCGCCATATTGTCCGGCGATGATGCGAGCGCGTGCGAGGCCGTGCTGGCCGGAGCAGGCGGGGTCATTTCGGTGACCGCCAACGTGGTGCCCGCGGCCATGGCCGCCGTCATCGCCGCGGCCCGGCAGGGCGATCGGGCGCAAGCCGAGCAGCTGGATGCTCCGCTGAGCGCCCTGCATCGTGAACTCGCCGCTGAATCCAATCCAATTCCGGTCAAATGGGCGCTCGCTGAAATGAAAATGATCGACGCGGGCATACGACTGCCGCTCACCTGGCTGAGCGATTCTGCGCAACCGCGGGTGCGGGCAGCGCTGCAGGCGGCGAATGCCGGCGCGCTCGCACCGCTGGCACGCCGCGCATGAATAATTCCGGCGCGAGGTTTTGGCAGATTGCAGTGCTTGGAATGATCCTGGCGGCGAGCACCGGTTGTTCCTGGTTTCATCACGGCGGCCGCGCCAAGTGCCGGGAGCCCACCATTGGTGCCAACGCGAAGAATCTGCCACCACTGCAGGTGCCCGCTGGTCTCGATACTCCCGACACCCGCAACGCGGTCAAGGTCCCACCGCTGAGTGAGCCCGAGCACCCGCGCGGTCTGAAGGATCCGTGCCTGTCCAGACCGCCCAGGTACAAGGGCTGAGTGCCTTGCTACAATGGCGGTGAGGCGCAGACGGCTCTGCGCCGGCTGCAATGGCACGCTGAAATCACATTAAGATTACCTTGTAACATGTTGAATGGAGAGGTGGCCGAGCGGTCGAAGGCGCTGGACTGGAATTCCAGTAACATCTTCACGGGTGTTCGTGGGTTCGAATCCCACCCTCTCCGCCACAGTGCCGTGGTGGTCCGCGCCGGTTCCTTCGCGACGACGAACCGCCAACCCCGTCAGGCCCGGAAGGGAGCAGCGGTACCGGTCACGTCGGGTGCCGAGGGGCGACCGGCGCGGGCTGCCTCCCTGGCCTCAGCGGAACCCCGGTAGTCTTCGTCCATGGCTTACACCGCTCTGGCGCGCAAATGGCGTCCCCGACGCTTCTCCGAAATGATCGGGCAGGAACACGTGCTGCGATCCTTGAGCAACGCGCTCGCCAGCGGCCGCGTGCACCACGCCTTCCTGTTCGCCGGCACGCGCGGAGTGGGCAAGACCACCGTGGCGCGGATCCTCGCCAAGTGCCTCAACTGCGAGCGCGGCGTGAGCGCCGAGCCGTGTCTGGAGTGCGCGAGCTGCCGTGAGATCGAGGCTGGACGCAGCATCGACCTGATCGAAGTCGACGCGGCGTCGCGCACCAAGGTCGATGATACCCGCGAGCTGCTCGACAACGTGCAGTACGCGCCGAGCCGCAGCCGCTTCAAGGTCTACCTGATCGACGAAGTGCATATGCTCACGACCAGCTCCTTCAACGCGCTGCTCAAGACGCTCGAGGAGCCGCCGCCGCACGTCAAGTTCCTGCTTGCCACCACGGACCCGCAGAAACTTCCGGTCACCGTGCTGTCGCGCTGCCTGCAGTTCAATCTCAAACGCCTGCCGGTGGCGCTCATCAGCGCGCGCCTGGCGCACATTCTCACGGCGGAGCAAGTGGCCTACGAAGCTGCAGCCCTGCAGCTGCTGGCACAGGCGGCCGATGGCAGCATGCGCGATGCGCTTTCGCTCCTCGACCAGCTGCTGGCCTTTGGTGACGGGGCTGCCCGCGAGGCCGAGGCGCGTGCCATGCTGGGTGCCGTCACGCGCGATCATGTCGAGCGCATCGCGGCTCTGCTGGCGAGCGGCGATGCGCCGGCGCTGCTGGCCGCCGCCGAGGCTCTGGATGAGTTTGCGCCCGATTACGGCCAGATTCTCGATCAGCTCGCAGCGCTCCTTGAGCGGGTCGCCCTGCAGCAGCTGTTGCCGGAGTACGCGGCCGACGAGCTGTTTGCGCCCGCGGTGGTGCGCGATCTCGCCGCGCGCATCTCGCGGGAGGACGTGCAGCTGTACTACCAGACGGCCATCATCGGACGCCGCGATCTTGCGCTGGCTCCTGAACCGCGGACCGGTTTTCGCATGACGCTGATCCGCATGCTCGCCTTCCGTCCCGAAGGTCCGGCGCAGGTCCTGGCGGGCGCGCCGGCCACGGCAGCGACGCCGGCCGCGACGCCGGCCGCGCTGCCGGTGCCCGAGGCGCCGTCCTCCGTGGAGTGGAGCGCGCTGGTTGCGGCCCTGGAACTCGATGGCCCGACCCGCATGCTGGCCCTGAACTGTGCGCTGCTCGCGCGCAGCGCAGGGCTGATCAGGTTGACGCTGGATCCGCGCAATGCGGCGGCACACACCCGCGCACGCGAGCAGCGGCTCGCACAGGCCCTGAGCCGGCTGCTGGGAGAAACGGTGCGCGTGGAGATTGTCACTGGCGGGACCGTCGTCCAGACTCCGGCCCAGGCCGAGGATCGGGCGGCACAGGAGGCTCTGGCCGCGGCGCGCGCCGCGCTGGCGGCCGATCCCACGGTGCAGGCCCTGCAGCAGCGATTTGGCGCCACCGTGAATTCCGAATCCGTGCGGCCGCGCAAGCCGGCCTGACCATCAATCCAGGCGTAGCGAAGGGTGCAGACATGGGCGGCAACATGGCCAACATGATGAAACAGGCGCAGGCCCTGCAGGCGAACATGCAGAAGGCCCAGGCGGAAATTGCGCAGCTGGAAATCACCGGTGAGGCCGGCGGTGGGATGGTAAAAGTCACGATCAACGGCCGGCATGAGGCGCGCCGCGTGCAGATCGAGCCCGCCGCCGTCGGAGACGATCGGGAGATGCTCGAGGACTTGCTGGCCGCGGCCTTCAACGATGCCGTCCACAAGCTCGAGGCGGCCAGCCAGGCCAAGATGGCCAGCCTGATGGGTGGCCTGCAGCTGCCGCCGGGCATGAAATTGCCGTTCTGAGCGATCGCCGCCGATGCAGCATTCACCGGCCCTTGCCGCCCTGATCGAGGCCCTGCGCGCCCTTCCTGGCGTTGGGCCCAAGAGCGCGCAGCGCATGGCCTTCCATCTGCTGCAGGACGCGCGGCCGGCCGCGCAGGCGCTGGCCGCGACACTGCAGCGGGCTGTGGACCGGGTCGGCCGCTGCCGGCAATGCCGCATGCTCACGGAGAGCGAGCTGTGCGAGATCTGCGCGAACCCGCAACGCGACGCGGGCCTGCTGTGCGCCGTGGAATCACCCGCCGACGTGGTGGCCATCGAACAGTCGGGCGGCTATCGTGGACGCTACTTCGTACTCATGGGGCACCTCTCACCGCTCGACGGCATCGGACCCGAGCAGCTGGGCAGTGCACAGTTCGAGGCCCTGCTCAGTGGTGGCGGCGTGCGCGAAGTGATCCTGGCGACGAACTCCACGGTGGAGGGCGAAGCCACCGCCCATTTTCTCGCGCAGCTGGCGCATCAACGCGGCATCCGTGCCAGCCGCATTGCGCACGGCGTCCCGGTCGGTGGGGAGCTCGAGTACATCGACGGCGGCACACTGGCCCACGCGCTCGCGGGCCGGCAGGTCGTTTAGCGCCGCTCGTAGGGCTTGCGCTCCAGGAGCTCCGAGCGCAGACGGCGCAGCCTGCGGTAACTCTCATAGCGGCGCGCACTGATCGCGCCCGTACTCACGGCGGCCAGCACCGCACACTGCGGCTCCTTCAGGTGCTGACAATCGGCGAAGCGGCACTGCGGAGCGTATTGCGCCACCTCGGCGAATCCCAGCGCGCGGGGCTCCAGCGCGTCGATCGCGGGCGCGAAATCGCGCACCCCGGGCGCCCACGGACGCATCGCTCCCCGGGACGAGTACGCGCAGGAGTGAAGACTTGCCGACACCCGACTGGCCCACGAACATCACGGCCTGCCCGCGCAGCAGCAGACGCAGCTCCTCGAGACCGGCACCGCTCCGGGCACTGCAGCGGCAGAGGGGAATCCCGAGGGACGCGTATTCGGCGAGCCCGCTCTCGCCCTCCGCCGCGAAGTCCTGATCCGACTTGTTCGCCAGCAGCATCGCGCCCATACCAGCGCAGCCGGCGGCGGCCAGGTAGCGATCCACCAGGAACAGATCAGGCGCCGGAGTGGGCGCCAGCACCACCACCAGCAGGCTCAGATTTGCCGCCACGAGTTCGGACTTGCCGCGTGCGTTGGTGCGATACAGTGCCGTACGGCGTGGCATCACCCGCTGCAGCTGCCATTGTCCGTGCTGCGCGTCGTAGGCACACAGCACCTCATCGCCGCACACGAATTGCAGGTCGCGTCCGGCGGCGCGCGCCAGGACATCCTCGCCGCCCGGCAATCTCACCCGTGCGGTGGCGCCATGTGCGACGAGCACCAGCGCCGCTTGCGGCGCGGGCGCGCCAGCGCTACCGGAGGTGGGCGTTGCACTCACCCTGCTATGATGCCTGATCGCGGGGGAGCAGAGGCGTGAGCAGCAAGGACCATCTGATCTGGATCGACCTGGAGATGACCGGGCTCAGCCCCGACCAGGACCACATCATCGAAATCGCCACCGTCGTGACCGACCGCGATCTGAACGTCAGCGCGGATGGCCCGGACCTTGCGATTCACCAGAACGATGCGGTGCTGGCGTCGATGGACGAGTGGAACCAGCGCCAGCACGGTGGCAGCGGGCTGCTGCAACGGGTGCGCGCGAGCCAGGTGAGCGTGGCTGAGGCCGAAAGGCAGACGCTCGCATTCCTGGCGCTGCACGTGGCGGCGGGCGCTTCGCCCATGTGCGGCAACAGCATCTGCCAGGATCGGCGCTTCCTGGCCCGCCGGATGCCGGCGCTGGAAAAATATTTTCACTACCGGAACCTGGACGTCAGCACGCTCAAGGAACTCGCTGCGCGCTGGTATCCGGGTGTGGCGGCCGCCTTCAGCAAGCGCTCGGCGCACCTGGCGCACGCCGATATCTACGAGTCCATAGCTGAATTGCGCCATTACCGCCAGCACCTGTTTATCAAACCGGACTGAACAGCGCGGACAGTGACGCAGTTCGCGGCCCGGTGCGGCGGCACGGACGCTCCTGAAACGCATGCTATATTCGAAGCCGTGATAACGGAATGCGATCTGGTCGTTTCATGGCGCGCACGCCCGCGCAGCTTCGTCGCGCTCATGGGCGTGTATGAAAGCAACTACCTGCGCCTCGCGGCCCTGGCGGGCAACCTTCTGCTGCTGTCCGGCAGCCGCATTTCAGATGTTGAGGGCGATTGCATCCTGGGGCTCAGCGTTCTGGAACGCGCACGCTACACTGCGGATCTGCGCCTGACGTACCTGCTCCCGGACGCGCTGCGCCCCGCGGAGCCCGCCCGGGTACCGGATCTGCGGATGCGCCTGTACCACGATGCCAGGCTCCTGGAAGCCCGCAGTGTTGGGGGCGCCGGCCCAGAACGTGAACTGGATCGGTGCTGGGGCCGAAACATGATGCTAAATAAGTGGCTGGAATATTGCGCGGAATGCGGCCATTGCCTTGCGGACCCACAGCACTGCTGAGACCCCGATCGCAAAGCGCCTGGTCACGCAAATGATGAAACTGATCAGGCAACTCGGGTTTTTGCGCCTGGCCGTCGGCCAAGGTCGCGGAGCGGACGCGGAAGACGGCCGCGTCCTGCACCTGTTTCGCAATCGCATCGAGCTGAAGAAGAGCTACAGCAGCGCGCTGGAGGAAGTGCAGCAGCTGAAGGATCGCGTCAAGCAGCAGGAAGGTGCGACGGCGCGGGTGCAGGAGCTGCTCCAGGGCCTGGAAGCGCGCCTGGCGCAACCCGACAGCGCCTACCCGGCACTGGTGTTTTACCAGCTGCGGGAACTGTGGAACCTGGGGCGAAACCTCCTGCAGCAGTTTGTCAGCGAGCTGGAGGCGCAGAAAATCGAGCAGGAGCGCAAGAGCTATTTCGCGCAGTTCAATCGCCAGCAGTTCGGCCGGCGGCAGACCGTCGAAGCCGACTACATGAACGCCGAGGCCGCCGCGAGTGCGGCACGCGCAGGCGTGAATGAGCAACTGCGGCTGCTCGCCGGGCTGCAGCGCTTCTGGCACTACTTTGAGCGACGCAGCGTGAACCGCGCGCTGCACGCCGCCAACATCCAGGCGCTGCTGGCCGAGCAGGCGCTCAGCGAGGCGCGCGCGGCGCGTGATCAGCTCGACGGCGAGCTGCCCAACTTCAAGGGACTGTCGCTCGAGGCGCGCCGCGCCATCAATCTCGCCACCGTCGCCTATGGGCAGGTGCTGTGCGATCGCCTGACGCGCACCGGACTGATGGACGCCACGCGGTCGGTCAGCTCCAGGCGCGAACCGGCCGCAGGGGAATACGGCGATCGCCAGAAATGTGAGCGCCTGATGAACGATATCCAGCGTGCCCGGCTGCTGCTGGAACGGCGCAGCGATGCACTGCCGCTGATTCAGGCCGGTAGCGAAGCCCTGCGGCGCATCGCCCAGTATCGCAACGCTTCAGACACGGTGCCGGATGCCGAGGGCCTTGCCGGTGCGGCCGTTGGGGTGGCCTCGCGCGTACTGAGCGAGGACTGCTGGGATATCTACCGCGTGCTACTTCGCTGACGAACGGGCGTCCGCGGTCGTCGCCGGCGCCGGGCTCCCAACCGCAAGTTGCGCGGCAATACGCGCCGCTTCGGCCAGCACCACGTCGGGCTGGTCATCGGCCGGCGCATCGCTCAAGGTCTTGATGGCTGGCAATCCGTCCGCCGTGCGGCGCGCATTCTCGCGCACCAGCGCCTGCTGTTCCTGGGTGTTGCGCTCGCGCTGGCGCTGCTGAAGGTTGAGCGACAGGGCGTGGTCCTTGCGCGACTGCTGGAGGGCGTCCAGCGCGCCGACCAGCCACTGGTAGTCGGCATCGCTGGCCGAATGAGCGCTCTCGGTCTTGGCCAGCGTCTGTACGGTGCCGGCCAGCGGCGCCTCGGCGGCAAAGGGCACCGGCGCGATGCGGTCCCAGGAGAGCGGTGACTCCAGGGCGCTTTCCCCGACGTCCTGGAGGCTGACGCGTGCCGGAAGTTCAATGTCGGGCTCGACCCCCCGCAGCTGGGTGCTCTCACCAGTCACGCGGTAGAACTTGCCGATCGTGATGGTGAGCTGTCCGTCGGCGGACTGGAAGTGGTCTGGCCGAGGACCACGCCACGATGGTAGTCCTGCATGGCCGCCGCGAAGATCTCCGACGCGGAGGCACTGGTCCTATCGACCAGTACCGCGAGCGGCCCGCCATAGGCCACGCCGGGTTCCGGATCCTCGAGAACCTCGATGTGTCCGTCGGTGTACTTGAGTTGCGCGACCGGCCCGTGATCGATAAAGAGGCCGGTGAGCGCCTGCGCTTCCGGCAGGAATCCGCCGCCGTCCGCGCGCAGATCGAGCACCAGGGCATCGATCGGCCCGTCGGCCTGCAACTCGCCGATCAGGCGGCGTACATCACGTGCGGTCGTGCGATAGTTCGGATCACCCGCGCTGCGGGCGTCATTGTCCTCGTAGAAGCCCGGTACGGTGATGACGCCCACGCGCAGCGTCCGGTCGCCAAGCCGAATCTGGCGCAATTCCCTCTTGGCCGCGAGGTTCTTCAAGGTCACCCTGCCGCGCGCCAGCTCGACCACGTGCAGGTTGGTGCCGGGCGCCGCCCCGGCGGGCAGGATCTGCAGTCGCACCAGCGTGTCGGCCTTGCCGCGGATCAGCTGCACCACATCGTCCAGCCGCCAGCCGACCACATCACTTAAGGCTCCCTCGCGTCCCTGGCCGACCGCCATGATCCGATCGTTGGGCTTGAGCACGCCGGCAGTCGCGGCCGGACCGCCGTCGATGAGCGAGCTGATGGTCACGTAATCGTCGACCTGCTGAAGCGAAGCCCCGATGCCCTCATAGCTCAGGCTCATCTGGATTCGGTATTCCTCCGCATTGCGCGGCGCGAAGTAATTGGAGTGCGGGTCGTAGACGGCCGCATAGGAGTTCATCAGCGACTCGAACACGTCATCGGCGCTGACCTGGCCGACGCGCTGCAGGACGCGCTGGTAGCGCTTGCGCAGGGTGTCGGCGGCCTCCGGCCAGGTCTTGCCGGTCAGCATCAGGGACAGCGCGTCGCTCTTGACCCGCTGCCGCCACAGATCGTTCAGTTCGGCGCCATCGCGCGGCCAGGGGGCCTTGTCGCGGTCGAAGGCGTAGGTCTCTTCGAGCTTCCAGTTCGGCTCGGTGGACAGCAGGCTGATGGCGTATTCGATGCGTTCCCGGTTGCGCTGCTGCAGGCGCGCAAATATCAGGAAGGCCGGATCGAGCTGGCCGGTGTGAATCATGTCGTCGAAGGCGGAGCGCCACTTCTGCATGGCCGCGATGTCGGCGGCGGTGAAATAGCTCCGCTGCCCGTCCAGCGCGTTGAGGTAATGATCAAAAGCCTGGGCCGAAAATTCCTTGTCGATCGGGCGCCGGCTGTAGTGGTTCTGCTCCAGGATATTGGCGATCTGGGGCGCCAGCAGCTGCTGGCGCGCCGTCGGATGGATCGCTCCCTCCGGCAGCAGCGAAGGCGCGGCGCTCATGCCGCTGGAGCCCGTCGCGACGAGCAGCAGCAGACAGCTGCCGGTGAGGGCCAGCGGCGCGAGGATGGAGCGCAGAGGTTTGGCGATTCGTGACATTACGCAGGTGCCGCTCCGGGCGGGTGATTTGGGGCTCAGACCTAAGTTTGACAGCTTTGCCGGAAACAGTGCAGTCGCAGGCTTGAGAATTGTGGATTCGGACAAGTGAATTACATACTCTGGCCCGGTGAAACCCCTCACGGCACTGCTGGGCATCGTCCTGGGATCGGCGGTGGCGCTGGCCGTGTGCTTAGGGATGACTGGCATCGTTTTCCTGCTGCTGCCGGAGTATTCGGCCCGTCTTGCGGGGGAACACGCCCCGCTACTGAAGGGTCTGCTGTGGTCCTGGTCACTGGCGGGGGTGGCGGCGGCCAGCTTCATCGGCGAGCTGCATCAGCACCGCTGGCGCTACCTGCCGCACGCAGCGCTGGTGCTCATGTTCGCGCTGCTGGGCTGGCTTTACTGGCCTTCCTGAGCCTTCTAGAAGCGGCTGCGGCGTCCCCACTGGAGATCCGGGCTGTTGCCCTCGCGGCTGTTGTAGGGATCCGCACCTGCGTCACTTTCCCCGAGGGTCAGGCGCGAGGTCACGAGGGCGTGTTTGATACTGAGTATGACGGCCTCGCGCCCACGGTCATCGCTCCACGGCGGACGCTGCGTTGCATCACGGTCAAGATCCCGCTTGGTTTTAGTGCTCACGTGGCTCACATGCGATGCGGAAGCGATGTCGCCACGATGCCCGGATTGGCCGATTCACAGAAGACGGGCATGAGCCCAGATCTGTGATGGACTCGACAGATTGGCCGGATCGGGCCGGGGAGGGTGCCGCCAGCTCAGCGATGGACGGCGATGCGCGCGGCGCGCAGCAGCCAGACGCCGAAGTAGGGGCCCAGGGCGACGAGCCAGTACGGAATCGACCCGTGGAACAGCGCCACCAGAAAGTCGCGCCACAGGGCAAACGGCCCGCCATTGGCGTAGGGGCCCAGTTTCCAGGAACCCACGATCCACACCAATGCCGGCATCACCACGATGCCCAGGCCCAGGCTTAGCCCCAAGGCGAGCAACTCGTGCCTGGCGCCGCTGGTTCGCCGGTAGTGCCGCCAGAACTGCCGCAGTGTCGACATGCCATTTCCTCGTGACCATCGCGTCGCGGTCCGGGCCGCGCCCGCCGATGCGGGCATAATACCGTTCATGGACAAGCTTCGAGTAGCCGTTGTCGGTGTCGGATACCTCGGCCGCTTTCACGCCCAGAAATACGCCTCGCTACCGGACTGCACGCTCATCGCCGTCGTCGACACACTCCAGGAGGCCGGAGCCGCGCTCGCGGCGGAACTCGGCACGCGCCACCTCCGGGATTACCGCGAGGCGCTCGGGCGGGTCGATGCCGTCAGCGTCGTGACGCCGACGCCCTCGCATTTCGAGGTGGCCAGGGCCTTCCTTGAATCGGGCGCGCACGTGCTGGTGGAAAAGCCCATCACCGAAACCGTGCTGCAGG
>WNFK01204706.1_pt1 | contig 12011 bp, 11 predicted proteins | sample 5400281 | NCBI WGS metagenome assembly WNFK01 (sample SAMN13153350, study PRJNA577476) | soil metagenome | isolation source: 20 cm soil on Douglas fir-dominated hillslope | place: USA:California | collected 2013-09-17
CCCCCGCCACGAGCCGCGGTTCGCCCGCGCCGTAGCCCTCGCCTACAACCTGCCGCAGCCACCCTCCAGAGATCAGCTTCAGCGCATCAGCGAGAACTGGCGGCCCTATCGCACCTGGGTCACCCTGCTGCTCCGCACCTTCCTGGAAGGCCAGACCGGCGAGATCACCGGCAAGCCGCACGCGGCTCACTACCTCGGATCACCGGCCGAGTGATCCACCGGCCGTATCCGTGGCTATCTCGATGCTGCTTCGTGCCCATGCCTTCGATGCGCGCCTTGCGCCGTCTGCCCTGCTCGGTCGGCTTTACCCCTGCCGTCCGGACATGGCACGGAAGTAGGCCGAGGACTCCCGCTGCCACAGGAAGAAGGTCGCGCCAAGACCGGCCAGCCAGACCAGGAGCGCGAGCACGAGGCTGATCGCTGAGTGCGGCCGCGCGAGCAGGGTCAGCAGGTCGATAGTGTTGAAGGCGAACAGGACGGTCGCGATGATTCGGGCCCAGTTCTTGCCCCTGCCGTTTGCCCACGCCATCCAGAGCCAGAGGCCGATGGCGATCGCTCCGATCACCACGGCGACGGCGACGCCAGCCACCTCGGCCGCGTGGATCTGGCTTGAGGAGTATTGGGGGTACTGCGAGCGGATGGCGCTCTTCAAGCTGCCAATGGTCGTGAGCCCGATGATGATCTCGAGCGCGCTCAGCGCGGCTCCCGCGTACATGAGCCTGACGGCCATCGTGACCGGCTGCGGAGCAGGTCCTTGCGGCGGCGTCACCGGCCCCTGGCCGCCGGTCGGGTAGGGCTGGTACATGGATGGCTCTCCAAGCGGCGCTGGAATGTCAGATACCCACCCTACAGTTGATGAGTGAGGTATGAGGAGAGGCGATGCGACCGGTAACTGACCTGCGGCGAAGCGTGGCACCCTTCAAGGTTGTCACGGACATGGTGCCTGCCGGTGACCAGCCCGCGGCGATCGCGGAGCTTGAGAAGCGGGTCACAGCCGGTTCACCCCACGCGGTCCTGCTCGGAGCGACCGGTACCGGCAAGACGGCCACCGTCGCATGGCTGGCCGAGCGGCTGCAGCGGCCGACGCTGGTGATGCTGCCGAACAAGACCCTGGCGGCGCAGTTTGCCAACGAGTTGCGCGAGATGCTGCCGCACAATGCCGTCGAGTACTTCGTCTCCTACTACGACTACTACCAGCCAGAAGCGTATGTGCCGCAGACCGACACCTACATCGAGAAGGACTCCTCGATCAACGACGAGGTGGAGCGGCTCCGGCACTCGGCCACGAACTCGCTGCTGACCAGGCGCGACACGATCGTGGTCGCTTCGGTCTCGTGCATCTACGGCCTGGGAACGCCGCAGGAGTACGTCGACCGGATGGTCAGGCTCAAGGTGGGCGAGACCATCGAGCGGGACGCGCTGCTGCGCAAGCTGGTCGGGATGCAGTACGTGCGCAATGACCTCGCCTTCAGCCGGGGCACGTTCCGGGTGCGGGGCGACACCATCGAGGTGATCCCGGTCTACGAGGAGCACGCGGTCCGGGTGGAGATGTTCGGCGACGAGATCGAGCGCCTGATGACCCTGCACCCGCTCACCGGCGAGGTGGTCACCATCGACGACGAGCTGTACATCTTCCCCGCCTCGCACTACGTCGCCGGGCCGGAGCGGATGGAGCGCGCGATTGCCGGCATCGAGGCTGAGCTTGGCGACCGGCTGGGCGAGCTGGACCAGGCCGGCAAGCTGCTCGAGGCGCAGCGGCTGCGGATGCGGACCAGCTACGACGTCGAGATGATGCGCCAGGTCGGCAGCTGTGCCGGGATCGAGAACTACTCGCGCCACATCGACGGCCGCGAGGCAGGCAGCCCGCCGAACACGCTGCTCGACTACTTCCCCGAGGACTTTCTGCTGGTCATCGACGAGTCGCATGTCACCGTGCCGCAGATCGGGGCCATGTACGAGGGCGACGTGTCGCGGAAGCGGGTGCTGGTCGAGCACGGATTCAGGCTGCCGAGTGCGATCGACAACAGGCCCCTGACCTGGGAAGAGTTCTGCGACCGTATCGACCAGACGTTGTATCTCTCGGCGACCCCCGGGCCGTATGAGCTGCAGCGGGTCGGCGGCGACGTGGTGGAGCAGGTGATCAGGCCGACCGGGCTGGTCGATCCCGAGGTGATCATCAAGCCGACGAAGGGCCAGATCGATGACCTGGTGCACGAGATCAGGCTGCGTGCGGAGCGGTCGGAGCGGGGGCTTGTCACCACGCTGACCAAGAAGATGTCAGAGGACTTGACCGACTACCTGCTCGAGCTGGGGATCAGGGCCAGGTACCTGCACAGCGAGGTCGACACGCTGCGGCGGGTCGAGCTGCTGCGCGAGCTGCGGCTCGGCGAGTACGACGTGCTCGTTGGCATCAACCTGCTGAGGGAGGGTCTCGACCTGCCCGAGGTCTCGCTGGTCGCGATCCTCGACGCGGACAAGGAAGGATTCCTGCGCTCTGGCACGTCGCTGATCCAGACCATCGGCCGGGCGGCCCGTAACGTCTACGGTCAGGTGCACATGTACGCCGACCAGGTCACGCCGTCGATGAGCAAGGCGATCGACGAGACGAACCGGCGCCGCGCCAAGCAGGTCGCTTTTAACCTTGAGCAGGGCGTCGATCCGCAGCCGCTGCGCAAGCGGATCGCCGACATCACGGACCAGCTCGCCCGCGAGGACGCCGACACCGAGAAGCTGCTCGGCGGTTCTGGCCGCAGGCAGAGCCGGGGCAAGGCCCCGGTCCCTGGCACCGCGGCGCGGGCTCGGGCGGCCGCGGCGGCCGGCGGCGTCAGCCAGGCCGACCGCAAGCCGGGCACCGGCGGCGCGGCGCGCGAGGACCTGGTCGAGCTGATCTCAACGCTGACCGACCAGATGCACGTGGCGGCGGCCGAGCTTCAGTTCGAGCTCGCGGCACGGTTCAGGGATGAGGTCAGGGAGCTCAAGCAGGAACTGCGCGGCATGCAGGCCGCCGGCGTCTGAAGCCTGCGCGGAACCGTCGGGCACGACTGGCCGTCCAACCAGTATGAGGACAGTGCCGAAGCCGACGAGGAGTGCCGCGACCCTGGCGGCGGCCGGATTAACGGCTACCGCCGTGGCGCTGCTGGCCGGCTGCGGTCAGGTTCCCGTGGGAAATATCGCGCCAGGATCCGCGGCCAGCCACCCACCGTCCCGCCAGTCAGGTTCCCCCCAATCAGGTTCCAGCCAGTCAGGCGCGGCGCCAGCCGGCGCCATGCTGTGCGCTGACCCGGCAGCGGTGACCAAGGTGACGAGGGTGCGGGTTGTACGCACCCCGTCGCTCAGCCAGCTTGGCCAGACCAAACCGCTACGCAGGCAGATCCCGGGTCTCACGGTACGCGACCCGGCCGCGGCACGCCGGCTGGCCATGGCCATCTGTGCGCGGCCGGCCCTTCCGCGTGCGGTGTTCCACTGTCCTGCGGAAGTCGGCGGTGGGTACGTGCTGGAGTTCAGCTCCCGGGGGGAACAGTTCCATCCGGTGATGGTGCAGGCCAGCGGCTGCGAGCACGTGACCGAGGGTGGCGCCGGCGGCACCAGGTGGGTGGCCAGAACACCAGGATTCTGGGCCACGCTCGCGAAGCTCACCGGCATCCGCGCCCCCGCGCACTCGCCCTAGTCGTCCGGGTGATCGCGAAGGATTTTACGGCGCCGGCGCCGTAAAATCCTTCGTCGTAATCCGTCCGCCGGGTCGGGCCCGCCAGGTTCCCGCGCTGTGATCGGAGCTGCAGCATAGGGTCGGCACTGTGCTCCTGAGCTTCGCGGCAGCGCTGATGGCGGCGCTGTGCTACGGCCTGGCGGCGGTCATGCAGGCCATGGCCGTCCGTGCGTCGTCGCGACGCCCCGTTCTCGCGACCGCTGGACCGGCCGGTGGAGTCGACGCAGGCCTGATCTTCAGGATGCTGCGGCAATGGCCTTTCATCGCCAGTCTCGGCATCGATCTATTCGGGTTCGTCTGCCAGCTCATCGCCTTGCGGCGACTGCCGCTCTTCGAGGTTCAGGTCATCATCGCGGCCAACCTCGCCGTTACCGCGGTGTTCGCGTCGTGGCTGATGACGGCTCATCGGCGGGCGGCGAGGGTGCTCACCGCGTCGGGGTGAAGTTCGAGATCGCCCTCGTGGCCGCGCTAGCGGCGATCGCTCTTGGCGGGGTAGCAGCGGCCAGGCTCCATGCCAACCTCAGGACGCCCGTGCTCGGCGCCCTGGCAGGTCTCGGCTACGGCGTAGTAGCGGTCTGCGCCAGGATCCTGCCGGGGTTCGCGCCGCACCAGGTGATCAGGTCGCCAGCAGCCTACGCGCTCGCGGCGGCCGGGATCATCTCCTTCATGCTCTACGCGTCTGCGCTGGACAGCGGCAGCGTCACGGTTGCGACCGCGGCGGTGATCCTGGTCGAGACCATCCCGCCCGCGATCGTGGGCGTGCTCCTCCTGGGTGACACCACCAGGCCAGGCAGGGCGGGAATCGCCGTCGCCGGGTTCGTACTTGCGCTGGTCAGCGCGATCGCGCTGGCACGTTTCGGCGAGGCAGGCGGCCACGAGGGCCCGGCGCCCGCACTGGCCGGGCAGGCAGGGCCGCGAGGTCAGTCCGAGCTGCCCAGCCGGCCGAAAACGGGGTAGGCAGCCCCCTCCGCGGGGCAGACGAACTGGGCCGAAACGGGCTGACCGGCGTGCAGGCAGGCCAGCTCGGCCGGCCCGGCGAGCCGCAGCCCAGTTGCGAGCCACGGACCTTCGGCCAGTTCGACCAGGGCAGGCACGGCGATTGGGCCATCCTGCCTGGGATGGACCGCCGACCAGCTCACCAGCGCGCCCCGGCCTGACGCGGGCGCCCAGACCAGCTCGGTGTCCTCGCCGCACAGCGGGCAGCCGCTCGCGGTCGGCGCGAGCCAGACGCCGCATCCGCCGCAGCGCTTGATCATCAGCACCCCATCGGCGGCTGCCGCGAAGAACGGCGTGTCACGGGTATCGGGGCGGATCACACCGACGTCCTCGGGTCCGGCCAGGCTCCGCGCGGTCACCGCATCGTTCCCGCCTGACTCTCGGGTCGCGCATTCTCGGGTCGTGGATGCCCGGGTCGTGCCCGGTCCGCCCTGGCCAGTCGTCGCGTCCGCCTGGCCTAGCTTCCTGGCCGCGTCCCGCGCGCTCCGCCCGCTGCCGGGTTCGCTGCGATGCGGGCTAACCACGAGCGTCCCGTGATGGCCCAATATGCCGCCGTTCCCGCTGACCAGGATCACGTCCGTGGCCGCCGACTGGCGGTCGCCACCATCGCCGCGCGCCTGCACGATCGCCTCGGACAACGGCGTGAATCCCCACATGTAGTACCCGGAGAGCTGGCCTCCGCCGGTGTTCACCGGCAGCGAACCGCCCGGCGCCAGCGCGCCGCTGGCCGCGAACGGACCGCCCTCGCCTTTGGCGCAGAACCCGTAGTCCTCCAAAGTCACGAGCACCGTATAGGTGTAGCAGTCGTAGATCTGGCACATCGTGACGTCGGCCGGGCCAACCCCGGCCATGCCCATCGCCGTGCGCCCGGCCTGAACAGCCCCCGTGACCAGCCCGAATTCGCTGCCGTTGGCCATTGGCTGGCCGGGATGGCCCTGGCCCCAGCCCCAGATGTGGACCGGCGGCCTGGGCCCGCTGGCGGCGGTGTCCGCAGACGTCACGATCACCGCGATCGCGCCGTTGGACACGAGCGAGCAGTCGAGCAGGTGCAGCGGCTCGGCCACCCACCGCGACCGCTGGTGATCGGCCAGCGTGATCGGATCCCGGTACTGCGCGCGCGGATTCCCTTCCGCCCACTGCCGCTGCGCGACGGCCGGTCACGCTGCGGAAACCGTAGCCGGCGGCGAGCCCGCCCAGGCCGTGCCGCTCGAGCGGCCCTGCCGTGCCTGCGGGCCCGCCAGGGCTGCCGAACGCGCTCCCCGCTGGCATTCCCTCACGCAGCGGGGTGTCGGCGAAGACGCAGGCCACGGCCCGCGCCGTGCCAGTGATTACGGCCTGTACCGCGACCTGGACGGCCGTCGCCGCCGACGCGCCGAAGCTGTTGACCACGGCGAGCATTGCCAGGTCACGCAGCCCGAGCAAGCCGGCCAAGCCGACATCAAGCCCGCCGCTGATGCCCGGGCAGATCAGCAGGCCGTCGACGTCGGACAGCTCCATGCCGGCATCGGCCGCCGCGAGCCGGACCGCGCTTGCGGCCAGCCGCCGCGGGCTCAAGCCGTAGACTCGCCCGAGGCTCGTCATGCCGAGCCCGGTGATCGCCGCGTGGCGCGCCGCCAAGATGCCTCCCCGTGGTCGGCCAGGCCAGAGCGAAGGGCCAGACTTAGCATAATTAACGGGGCCCCCGGGGCCCCCGGAACCCACCAGGCAATCTTCCTGGCAACGCCGATCTATGCCGACGGTGAACGGGCCCGTTCCTGATATTCTGAGACCCCGTGGACCGGCGGCCATCGACCGCCGGCACTGACCACGGGAGCCAACTTGGCGACGTCAGCGCTTACGCCACGACCAGTCCTGACCAGGCACGTCTTCGTGACCGGGGGCGTTGCCTCCAGTCTCGGCAAGGGACTCACCGCATCGAGCCTCGGCCGCTTGCTGAAGGCACGCGGCCTGCGGGTGAGCATGCAGAAGCTCGATCCTTACCTCAACGTCGACCCAGGAACGATGAACCCGTTCCAGCACGGCGAAGTGTTCGTGACCGACGATGGCACGGAAACCGACCTCGATGTCGGGCACTATGAGCGGTTCCTCGACATCCGGCTGCCGGGTTCGTCCAACGTGACGACCGGCCAGATCTACTCGAGCGTGATCGCCAAGGAGCGTCGCGGCGACTACCTTGGCGACACCGTTCAGGTCATCCCGCACATCACAAACGAGATCAAGAGCCGCATCATCGAGATGGGCGGCCCGCAAACCGACGTGGTGATCACCGAGGTCGGCGGCACGGTGGGTGACATCGAATCGCTGCCTTTCCTCGAGGCGATCAGGCAAATCAGGCACGAGATCGGCAGGGACAGGTGCTTTTTCCTGCACGTCTCGCTGCTGCCCTACATAGGGCCGTCTGGCGAGCTGAAGACCAAGCCGACCCAGCACTCGGTCGCGGCGCTGCGCAGCATCGGCATCCAGCCCGACGCGATCGTCTGCCGCTCAGACCGGCCAATCAGCGGCGGGCTTAAGCGGAAGATCAGCCTGATGTGCGACGTCGACGAGGAAGCGGTGGTGTCAGCGCCCGATGCGCCGTCGATCTACGACATTCCTAAGGTGCTGCATTCCGAGGGCCTGGACGCCTACGCGGTCAGACGGCTCGACCTGCCGTTCAGGGACGTCGACTGGACCGACTGGAACGAACTGCTCGCCCGGGTACACCGGCCAGCCAGGAGCGTGACTATCGCGCTTGTCGGCAAGTACATCGACCTGCCCGACGCCTATCTGTCCCCGGCCGAAGCGCTGCGGGCCGGCGGGTTCGGTAATGATGCCAAGGTCAACATTCGCTGGGTGCCCAGCGATGACTGCCAGACACCGGACGGCGCGGCACGGCACCTGGAGGGCGTCGACGGCATCCTCGTGCCGGGGGGCTTCGGCGTCCGCGGCATTGAGGGCAAGGTCGGCGCGGTCCGGCACGCCCGCCTGAATAAGATCCCCATCCTCGGACTCTGCCTCGGCCTTCAGTGCATGGCCATCGAGATCGGCAGGGACGTGGCCGACCTGGACGACGCGAACAGCGCGGAGTTCGACCCCGAGACGCCGCACCCGGTCGTCGCCACGATGCCCGATCAGGAGGACGTCGTCGCGGGCGAGCGGGACATGGGTGGCACCATGCGGCTCGGCCTTTACCCGGCCGTGCTGGCGGAGGGCAGCATAGTCAGGAGCCTGTACGGCGCTGAGATCGTGCATGAGCGGCACCGGCACAGGTATGAGGTCAACAACTCCTACCGGCCCGCGCTCGAGGCGGCTGGCCTGGTCTGCTCCGGCATGTCGCCTGACGGTCGTCTCGTTGAGTTCGTCGAGTTGCCGCGGCATGTGCACCCGTTCTTCGTGGCCACCCAGGCCCATCCTGAGTTCCTGTCCCGGCCCACCAGGCCGCACCCGCTGTTCAGCGGGCTGATCGCGGCCGCGATCGAGCGATCGCGGATTAGGCCAGCGGAGCACCCGGTGACTGCGGCCGCCGGAAGCCGCTCGGTCGCGAGCGCATGAACGAGGCGTACCAGGACTGGCTCTCGGACGTCGCGGAGCGCTGGCCGGTCGTGAGCAACGAGAAGCTCGCGGAAGGCACCGTGGTCAGCGTCCGGCGAGATGTGGTCAGGATGCCGGATGGCGAAGAAGTCGGTCGTGAGGTTGTCGAACACCCAGGCGCAGTCGGCATCCTGGCCATGGACGAGGCGGGGCAGGGGCGCGATGTTGCGGGAGAGCCGCCGCTGGCAACAGCGCAACGCGAACTGCTTGAAGAGGCCGGCTACCTGGCCGCAGACTGGCAGGTGCTTGCTGACTTCTTCACCTCCCCCGGAATCACCAGCGAGCGGCTGCGGGTTTACCTGGCGCGCGGCATGACCAGCGTTCCTGATGCTGAGCGTCAGTACGTTCCCAATCACGAGGAGGCTCATCTGAGGATCGAGTGGGCACCTCTCGATGTGGTGGTCTCCCGGATACTTGCCGGGAACCTGCACAACGGCGTGATGATGATCGGCGTGCTCGCCGCGTTCGCGGCGAGACAGGACGGATTCGCGACGCTGCGCGGACCCGACGCGCCGGAGCGCTGAGTACTGCCCGGGCCCGGCTGAGCCTGGTGACGCCTGGCAACGGTGCCAGGCAGGCCCAAACACGATGGGCGCTGAACACGAGGAGGACTGAAGACATGAAGGTCGGCGTTCCTAAGGAAGTCAAGAATCACGAATATCGGGTGGCCATCACTCCCGCAGGCGTGCACGAGTTCGTCAGGAACAGGCACGAGGTCTTCATTGAGGCAGGCGCTGGCATCGGCTCGTCGATCCCGGATGAGGACTTCGTCGCGGCCGGTGCGCAGATGCTGCCGACGGCCGACGAGGTCTGGCAGAGCGGAGACCTGATCCTGAAGGTGAAGGAGCCCGTCGCCGAGGAATTTCACCGGATGCGCAAGGACCAGGTCCTCTTCACCTACCTGCACCTGGCGGCCTCGAAGGTAACCACGGACGCGCTGCTTGACTCTGGCATCACCGCGATCGCGTATGAGACGGTCCAAGCGCCAGACGGTACACTGCCGCTGCTCGCCCCGATGTCGGAGGTGGCGGGCCGGATGGTCTCAGGGGTGTACGCGGCCAAGGTGGTCGTGCTCGGGGCGGGCGTCTCGGGAATGAACGCGGCGGCGATCGCACTCGGGATGCAGGCTGAGGTGCTGCTCGTCGACAAGAACGTGGCCAGGCTGAGATTCGCCGATGCGATCCATCAGGGGCATTGCCAGACAGTCGCCTCCAACGCTTATGAAGTCGAGCGCGCGGTCATTGACGCGGACCTGGTGATCGGCGCCGTGCTGGTGCCGGGCGCCAAGGCGCCGATGCTGATCAGCAACGAGCTGGTCGCGAGGATGAAGCCGGGCTCGGTGCTCGTCGACATCTCCATTGATCAGGGCGGCTGCTTCGAGGATTCCAGGCCGACGACGCACGCCAATCCGACCTACGAGGTCCACGAGTCCGTGTTCTACTGCGTCGCCAACATGCCGGGTGCGGTGCCGCACACCTCGACGTACGCGCTCACCAACGTGACGCTGCCCTATGCCATCGAGATCGCGAACCGCGGCTGGCGCGAGGCATTGCGCGGCGACACGTATTTCGCGCCCGGCCTGAACACCCACGACGGCGTCGTTACCCTCGAACCGGTGGCAGAGGCGCACGGGCTCGCGTGGACGCCGCTGGCTGATGTCCTGGCCTGAGCGCCCGAACCGATTCGGCTCCGAACCGACTCGGCTCCGGCCGGCGGGCACGCAGATGACAGGAGAGCCGGGCTGACCACCGTCTCCGGGGCGATCCGCCGGTACCTCGACCACCTGACTGTCGAGCGCGGGCTGGCTGCTCACACGATCGAGGCGTACCGCAGGGACCTGCAGCGGTACGCTTCGACGCTGGCCGCCGCCGGCCGGACGCAGATCGGCGAGGTGACGACACCCGACGTCGCTGAGTTCCTGGCCAGGCTGCGCGAGGGCGACGAGCACCACCAGCCGCTGGCGGCCAGCTCGGCCGGGCGTGCAGTGGTGGCCGTCCGTGGCCTGCATGCCTTCGCGATGGCTGAGGGGCTCGCGGGATCGGACCCGGCCAGGGCCGTGCGCCCGCCTGCCCCGCCGCGCCGGCTGCCGCGCGCCATCTCGATTCCCGACGTAGAGCGGCTGCTCCAGATTGCTGGCGACACGCCAGCCCAGCGTCGCGACCGCGCCCTGCTCGAGCTGCTCTACGGGACTGGGGCGCGGATCTCCGAGGCCGTCGGCCTGGACATCGACGACCTTGACCTGACCGGCCAGCGCGGCCCCGACGGGACAGCCGCCACGGTCAGGCTGGCCGGGAAGGGCGGCCGCCAGCGGATGGTGCCCGTCGGCAGCTACGCCCTGTCGGCGCTCGACGCTTACCTGGTGCGGGCCAGGCCGACGCTCGCTGCGAGTGCGCGGTCGGGGCAGCGCAGTCGGGCCGTCTTCCTGAACGCCCGCGGCGGCAGGCTCACCAGGCAGGGCGCCTGGGGCGCGCTGCGCGCCGCCGCCGCCAGGGCAGGGCTGGCCGCGGTTTCGCCGCATATGCTCCGTCATTCCTTCGCGACGCACCTGCTCGACGGAGGCGCCGATGTACGGGTCGTTCAGGAACTGCTCGGCCACGCCTCGGTCAGCACCACCCAGGTGTACACCCTGGTTACGGTGGACAAGCTGCGCGAGGTATACGCGGCGTCCCATCCGCGGGCTCTGGGCTGAAGCCAGTCCGAGTCCGGACCGAATCCCGACCGAATACCCACCGAATCCCGACCAGACATGATGGCCCAGACCAGGGCAGATGAGCGGGCCGTTTCCGCGCAAAGGGTGAGTCGGCTTGCCGCGACCCGATGCAAGCTCTAAAGTCCGGAAGTCAGCGGCCGCAGCGTGCGCGCCGCCGGGGAGGTGCTTGTTACCGTGTCAGCGTCAGGGACAACGGAAGCTAGTGCCGGCATCATCGGCCCGACCGGCCGCCCGCTTCCGGTATTCCCCGATCCAGAACCGCTGCTGAAGCATGGGCCGGCGCGCGTCGTCGCCGTCTGCAATCAGAAGGGCGGCGTCGGCAAGACGACCACCACGATCAGCCTAGGCGCGGCGCTCGCAGAGCTCGGACGGCGCGTGCTCCTGGTCGACTTCGACCCGCAGGGCGCGCTCTCCGTCGGCCTGGGCTTTCAGCCGCACGAGCTTGATGCCACGGTCTACAACGTCCTGATGGACGCCGGGGTCACGGCTGGTGAGGTCCTCTTCCAGACCAAGGTCGACGGGATGGACCTGCTGCCCAGCAATATCGACCTGTCCGGCGCCGAGGTCCAGCTAGTGCACGAAGTCGGCAGGGAGTTCGTGCTCGGCCGCGTCCTGGCCCCGCTGCTGCCCGAGTATGACATCGTCCTGATCGACTGCCAGCCGTCGCTCGGGCTGCTCACGGTAAACGCGCTGGCGTGCTCTGACGGCGTCCTCGTGCCGCTGGAATGCGAGTACTTCGCCATGCGCGGAGTGGCGCTGCTGATGGAGACGATCGACAAGGTATCGAACAGGTTGAGCCCGAAGCTGACTATGGACGGGCTGCTCGCCACCATGTACGACTCGCGTACGCTGCACACTCGAGAGGTCCTGGCCGGCGTCGTGGCTGGGTTCGGCGACAAGGTGTTCCATACCGTCATTAACCGGACCGTCAGATTCCCTGACGCCTCCGTCGCCGGAGAGCCGATCACGATTTTTGATCCTTCATCGGCGGGAGCAGCCTCCTACCGGGAGCTCGCCAGGGAGGTGCTT
>WNFK01169929.1_pt1 | contig 12006 bp, 9 predicted proteins | sample 5400281 | NCBI WGS metagenome assembly WNFK01 (sample SAMN13153350, study PRJNA577476) | soil metagenome | isolation source: 20 cm soil on Douglas fir-dominated hillslope | place: USA:California | collected 2013-09-17
TGGAACCGTCCCAATCATCGGCGCCACCGCAAGAGTTAATGTCTCCGTTCTCAGTCTCTCCCACTCACTCAACTTTTTTGGCCGCACCGCTACCATCACTGCTTCCACGCCGTACGCGGTCGGAAACTTCCGAGGGACTGTCGCCGATGCAGAGACGCTCGCGCACTGTTCAGGCCTCCTGGCGTCCAGCTTTCGCTTTTCTGTGAACCTCAAAGGTGGCCCAGCGATGAACGTTCAGGAATATCTAAAATGGGGGCAAAAGACCATTATCGGTGTCAGCATCAAACTGGTGCCTCCTACGGGTCAATACGACCCGACCAAACTCATCAATCTTGGTGCTAATCGCTGGGCCCTCAAGCCAGAGCTTGGGTATTCCAGACGTTGGGGCCATTGGATCCTTGATGCATATGGAGGAGTCTGGTTTTTCACCACAAACTCTGATTTCTTCTCGCGCAACCGATTCTCACCTGGCACCAACACGCAATCGCAGAGCCCAACAGGCTCTCTCGAGGGACACCTCAGTTATGATTTCAAGCCCAAGTTGTGGGTCTCGCTTGATGGCAATTATTGGTTCGGCGGTAGTACATCCCTGAATGGTGTACAAAACGACGCCACGCGCCAGAGAAATTCTCGCGTTGGGGCAACGGCCTCAATTCCTTTGACCAGGCACCAGTCAATAAAGCTCAGCTACAACAATGGCGCCTACATCCGCTACGGTGGGAATTACCAGAACATCTCCATCGGCTGGCAATATTCGTGGTTGGGCAGACCGAACTGAGGAGAGATCCTGAGACTCAAGTCTGCTGGGCCCTTTCGGCCCGTGCCATCAAGGCGCACTCGATAGGCCTAGTGACACGAGCCATCGTCCGCAAACTGCCCGCTTGCCGCCATCGCAGCGAGCGAGCGTGCACAGTTCATGATTCTTTGGTCCAGCGGATCATTATTGAGCGATTCAGGGGATACATATGTCCTAGAATTGTTGGCTTCCACGAATCGGTCGCACAACTTCTTCATGTTATTAAACTCATTTGTGAGCAGCTGAAACGCTTCCCGGTCTGATTCAGTTGAGACTGCAAGAGATGCCAACCTAAGGCTTTGCTGAGCCCGGACGCGATAATTGTCTGCCCAGCCTATGGTCACGGGATGTCCGAGCTGGACCGCATTGGTCAGTGTACTTCGCCACTCTCTGATCACTGCCATCTCTTCGATGCCCGCCCTGATGAAGTCCTTGGTGAAGCCAGATGGAGAAGGCTGAGTTATCGCAGGAGCCGGTGTGGCCACACCAGACAGCGTCAGCGTGATTTGATTTTCGCTGAAGCTCAAAGAACCATTCGCCAGTCGCGCTAGTGCCTCGATCTCCACGTAGGCATGTCCATCCTTTTCGATGACCGCAATTTCTCCGGGATGGCCATTTATAAGTAATGTCCGGCTCTTCTGTGCGGCTTGCGCAAAAAGAAAAGCGAGTATGACCAATGACACCGCGATTGCCAACTGTGCCGCGATTGACTTCAATCTCATACAGCCTCTCCTAAAGCAAACGCATTTTTGAGCCATGCAGCAATGAGCATTCCCTCCCGGCGTATCCGTAGCCGCGACGAAACGTCGAGACTACGGAAATCACCCTGGGACGTGCTTCGTTCAGGAGTCTTCCACGTCATCACTTTCAGTCAGGTCATGAGCGAGACGATGATGGTGCCCCAAGTCGTCAGAAAGATATGACCGAATGCCGCCGTGTACGAGTAACCTAGTGTGGCCACTGGGCTGTCTGATTTCTCTTGCACCGCAGCGACGCCCGCAATCATCGTCTGGGCGCCGGCGATTCCTCCCAGCAATAGTGCCGGGTTGAGTTTAAGAACGTAGCGCCCGAAGAAAAGACCTGCGATGAGCGGTGTTAGCGTCACTACTACGCCCCCGAGAAAGAGAATGTAGCCATATTCTTTCACCGCTTGCACAAAGATCGGGCCTGCTTTTAGCCCAATCATCGCCACAAACGCTGCCAGACCAATCGACCGCATGAAGAGAATCGCGGCATCTGGGATTATTCCGAACCAAGGACGCACGGACCGCATCCACCCGACGATCACCCCTGCGAGGAGAGTACCAACGCTAGTGCCCAGCGCTATTCTCAGATGGCCTACGGGTATTGTGAGCACGGCCCCGACCAATACTCCGATGAATATTGCTATTACGAGGACTGAAAGATCGCTCTCTGCCGCTGGGAGAATCACCCGGCCAGCAACAGGGGCCAGTTTGTCGACTGCAGTTTCAGACCCGGTTACATGGAGTGTGTCGCCGCGTTTGATGACCGTGTTTGTCCCGATCGGAATTTTATGACCACCGCGGGTAATGCCGCGGAGCAAAACACCGCGGGCCTCCTCGACACCATCAACGATCTCCTGGAGAGTCTTGCCTGCGATTGTCTTGCTGGTGATATACAGATCGAAAGATGCTACTGGAATTTCCAGCAGTTCCGGGTCAGCGACCTCGTGGGCGGAGGGACCAAGTAGTTTGATCATGATTTCGGTACGCCCGAGCACAGCGACCGTGTCATTTGCCTCGAGAACGGTGGTGCCGACGGGTGAGAAGATCTCCCCCTTACGTCGAATTCGCTCAATAAAGAGGCGGCCACCGGACACAGATTGTTCGGCTTCTGCGACTGTTTTACCAACGGCGGGCCCGCCTTCAGGAATCGTATACGCGCGAAAGCCGATAGGTCGCCATGCGGAATAGACTCCAAGTTTCGAGCGTTGGATTCCCAGGCTCGCTTCCACTTTCTTCGACTCCGCACGCAGATCGAAGCGAAGGAGCTTCGGTCCGAGCCAAGGTCCCGAAGATGTAGCAGATCGCGTCCGCGACAGCTACGTGCCCGATCCATAGCTGCTTTTGTTCGTCAGGCAGGGACAAGGAACGTATTGCCTCGCTTGCAGTGCCGATTGCGGGCGACTCCGTCAGGGATCCAGAAAGCAAACCGGCGGAATAGCCTGGGTCAAGTTTCAAGTAATGAGCGACCGTATACGCTGTCAAAAGTCCGATCACGGGAACAAATACACCGAGCACAGCCCAGCGCCAGCCATCTCCTTTGAGATTTTGAAAAAAACTAGGCCCCACCGAGTAACCGATTCCGAAAAGGAATAGAAGGAACACGATCGATTTGGCTTGGTCGGACACGGGCACGTGAAAGAAATCTCCAATAAGTATTCCCCCCAACAAGGACCCTGTCACCACACCAAGTCCGACACCACGAATTTTCAGACGCCCGATCAAGTACCCTAGGCCCACTGCCAGATAGACTCCCATTTCGGGATACTTCGTAAAGAGTTTCGCCAACCATTCCATTTGACATTCCTTCTCGGCGGCCTCTCTCTGGAGGACCTCTCAAGTGAGTTCTAGAGTTGGTGGGCGAGCCCAATGCTCCCAGCTGAAGCGTGCATATTCCCACCTACTTCGCAAGGACCATCGCCTGCTCTTCGGATCCGGAGCGCCGCGACAAGCTATCGCGCGGCCGCTCGTTCCGGTTTCTCGACACGCTTCGAAGCCTCGAAGGCATCCCGGTAACCGCGCGCGACCGATCGAACGCCACGTCCGATGTCCTCGTACGCTTCGTCGGACAGATTGGCCAGGGACACGCGCAACGACCAGTCTGGCCCCTCGAAACCGCCGCCGTTCAGCAGCACGATCCCGTGGTTCTCCGCAAGACGGAAGGCGAGGTCGAGCGGGTGAACGTTCTTCTTGAGGTATTCGACCGCGTCCTGTCCGATGTTCTTGCGCGCCCAGAATTCGAAGTCGATCAAGCCGTAGTACGCGTTATACAGCGTGTTCGGGGAGACTTCGATCCCAAGGGCTTCGATCATGGCCATGGCGCGCCGGTGCACGATCTCCATGCATGCCTTCTGATACAGCTTGGCTCCATCCATCATCTCAGCAAGGGAGAACAGGCTCATCATGACCTGCTGGGGCAGCGCGAGGCCGGCCGTGTGGTTGAGGGCCACATCCCGGCTGTCGGCCACGATGCGGTCAATGAACTTGATCTTGCGCGGCTCGAGGACCAGCGTGCCATACCGTTTGTCGAGCGCTTTCAGGTCGGCATCCGGGAGCTTCGTGAGCATCTTGTCGAAAATGTTGTCTTCGTGGACCGCGATGACGCCGAGTCGCCACCCCGTGCAGCCAACATATTTGGAATAGGAGTAGACGCCGATGGTGTTGTGCGGCAGTTCGCCGAGCAAAGATCGGAAATCATGGACGAACGTTCCGTAAACATCATCGGTCAGGAGCATGAGGTCGGGACGTTTCGTCTTCACCAAATTTGCGATCTTGTCTATCACTTCCTTGCTGACGGCGACGCCCGTTGGATTGCCCGGATTGACGAGGAAGAACGCCTTGACCTGGGGATCCTCCAGCTTTTTGAGCTCTGTGTCCGTGAACTGAAAGCGGTTCTCTTGCGGGGCCTGGATAGTGACGAACTTCAGCCCGTAGTCCTCGAGATGCGGCAGCTCTAGGTAGGGTGTAAAGATCGGGGTCCCCAGGGCGATCGTGTCCCCGGGACGCAGCAGGCGATTGGCCTTCAGCGATTTGAAGATGTAGCACATCGCCGCCGTGCCGCCCTCGACCGCGTATAGGTCGAACTTGCCTGCCGGCCGCGGTTTCCCGCACATCGCCCACATCAGGTACTCGTGCACAATGCGCTCGTTGTGGACCAGCATGCGGTCGGGGACCGGGTAATTGTCACCGATGATCGAGTCCACGAGTTCGTGGACGAAGGCGTCCGGCTCGAACCCGAACGTCTTTATCGCAAACGGTACCATCGTCGAGAGAAAGGACGCGCCAGGCATGTCGGCATGCTTAGCAAGCCACGCTTCGAAACGGCTAGCGATGCCTTGAGGCTGCGGCATTCCACCGACACCGGCTGGATGCTCCATCACCCTCTTGCTTTCGGTGACCGCGAACTGACCGAGCAGGAAGAAGCCTTCACGCGGAGTGGTGGCGATCCAGTTGGGGTTTCCTCGGCCAGCATTGAGGAATGCCGACTGTGTCGTCCGGGAGCTCTTCCTGGCAAGCTTGATCAGCTCGTCTTTAATCTCAAACGGGCCCAACGTCTCGAACTTACGGAGCTTCACTAGGTCCATGATTGTCCCCTTTCAAAAGACGTCACGACAGAAGCATGATGCCTACCATGCCCCAGATCGTGAGAAGAGTGTTGCCGATAGCATAAGTAACGGTATAACCCAACGCAGGTACCTGGCTCTTGCCCATATCGCAGACCAAGCCGAGTGAAGCCGTCGTAGTGCGCGCCCCGGAAACAATGCCGAGGAGAAGCGCGTCATGGAAGCGGAAGATGTACTTGCCGATGAACATACCGAAGATGAGAGGCAATGTGGTCGCTAAGGCCCCCCACAGGAACAGGCTGATGCCCTGCGTCCGCAGGCCGTTCACGAAGCCCGGGCCGGCCGAGATGCCGACTATGGCGATGAAGATATTGAGGCCGACCGAGTTCATGAACCACACAGTGGGCGACGGAATCCTCCCGAAGAACGGGCGCGTCGAGCGAAACCACCCGAGCACGAGCCCTGCGATGAGCGCGCCACCCGCAGTCGAAAGCGTCAGCGGCACTCCGCCCACCTTCAACACCAGCGCACCGACCAGTGCGCCGACCGTAATCCCGGCGCCGATAAACGCGACGTCTGCGACATCCGTTGGCCGGTCCGCGGCTCCCAGCAGCTTGGCGGCAGCGGTAGTGTCCTGGGTCCGCCCGACGAGGGTGACGATATCGCCGCGGTAAAGCTGCGTGTTCGGCAGAATGGGGATCGTAGTGGCGGTCGCGCCTCGCGTGATTTTCCGCAGGAACACGCCGCGCGCCCCGGGTAGCCCAGCCAGTTCGGCCAGCGTCTTGCCATCGACTGCCTTGTTGGTTACATAAACGTCGACGCCCTCCACCGGAACGCTCAGCAATTCGGGATCGTCGACTTCTATCGAGACTCCTCCAGTAACGCTCCCGACCGCTTCGCGACCGCCTGCGGCCACCACCAACTTCGCGCGTTCGCCAATAATACTGACGAGCGCCTCGCGAGCGCCTGCAACCGCCACCACATCACCCTCGCGCAATACCGTGTCCGCAGTTGCCTCCTCGATGACCCCGCTACGCCGTATGCGCTGGACAAACACACGTGCTTGCGGGAGCAGCGCTTCGGCCTCAGCGGCACGGAGGCCGATGACTCTGGCGCCCGGCTGCACACGGAACGCACGCACTTCCCAGCGGTGCCAAGCTGTGCCTGGCCCGCCAAGTTCCTTGCTGCCTCCCTGCTTCTCCTCGTAGTCCTTGCACGCGGCTGCTATATCAAAGCGGAGCAGGAACGGGCCAAGCAGGGCGATCACGATCGCAGAGCCGACCGTGCCGAACATGTAGGTCACGGCGTAGGCAACTGGCATTGAGTTGAGCAGGTTCTTGGCTTGGTCGGCGGCCAAGCCAAGTCGGTTGATGGCGTCGGTCGAGAGGCCCATCGCTGCGGAGATCGTCTGCGACCCCGAGTAAAACCCCGCCGCGTAACCGAGGTCGTAGCCGGCTAGCTTGACGATTGCGACCGGGACCGCCAGGCAGAGCACGCATTGCACAATGGCAAAAAGGGCTTGTGGCACGCCATCCTTGGCGACACCGCGGACGAACTGTGGCCCGACCCCGTAGCCGACGGCGAACAAAAACAACAGGAACACTGTCGCCTTGAGAGGCTGCGAGATGGTGATCCCGATTTGTCCGATCAGGACGCCCGCCAGCAGAGTAGCGGTGACTGACCCCAAGCCAAGTCCCTTGAAGGTGAATTTACCAATGTAGTAGCCGATGGCGAGCGTGAGGAAGATGGCGATCTCCGGATACTGCCGGAGAGTCGCAGCGAACCATGCAAATATGCCCATAGTCTAGCTCCTTGTAATGGTCCGGTCTTAATTGAGGACCGGGTTCTGATGTCATACCTGCTGCCATCCTGGCCTTGCTAACAAATCAGCAAATCTCCGAAGAACTCTACGGAACGGCTAGTCACCTACCGCCGAACGCGCCTTTTTCGGCTTGGCGTTCCCGGAGAGATCCGAACCACTCTTGCTTGTCGTCTTCGAAGATTGAATTGCCGCTGGATTCAGCAACTTAAATCCTAGCGCCGCGCTGAAACCATGGATTTCCTTCACGTCGAGTTTGCGCATGAATTCAATCGTTTCTGCATTGATAACTTGTCCCGGAACCATGATCGGGAATCCAGGAGGATATGGAATTACGAAGTTTGCCGAGACCAGTTCCGGCCCCTCTTTCAAACGCTTGTCAATCTCCGGACTGAAAAGCTTCAAGTGTTCGCATTGATCCTCGCGATACGCTGCAAAGAATGCTAAACGCATGTCCCCTTCACTGGTTTTGCTCGAGGGATTTTCACGGAAGTGGCTGTAAAAGGAGCTGAAGTTCGGAAGATTCGGCACATCCGTCATCAGGGATTTCACGCGCGCCGCGAATGCTTCCTTCGCCTTTGTTCCGCCGTCCGCAAGCTTTTTCTCGATTCCTTGGGATATCTCCACGAGGACTTTAATCAGCTGTGCGATATCGCTGCGGGTGTTGTTGATATTGGTTTGGAGTAGAACGCTGTTACGAGACGTCTTATTGAGCTGAATGTCGTACTCCGCTGCGAGCAGGTTCTTGAATTGCGTTCCGTCGAAACCGGCCGATCCGCAAACGAGGGTAAGCCGTGTTACGTCAAGAGCAAATTCGTCCTCTCTCAGCGCCTTCACTGCCGTCGCCCAGTTCGCTCCCGGAGTCAGATAATCTATAAATCCTGAGTTCCGGAATTCGGCGGGAATCATGTCGTCTGCTCCAAGCACTCGGAAGTACTTCGAGATCAGCGGATGAGAGTTCACTTCCCTGCGCACATCCAGCGCCAACTGAATGGCGCGGTTCACTAATTCGTAGCCTTCCAGCTCCATCTGCCGTCTAGCAACATCCAGCGAAGCGATGATCTGGAGGTTAGGTGAGGTGGACGCATGCGTGAAAACCGCTTCATGGAACTGTTCTTCGACGGTGTGAAAATCCGGGTCTTTTACAAGCACCATCGACCCTTGCCGCAGGCAAGACATCGATTTGTGAGTCGAATTTGTTTGGTAGACCCGCAAACGAACGCTGTCCGGGTTGGCGAGTAGGCGAGTCTCGAGAAGAGTTTTGTCTTTGGGATCGAGATTGGCTCCCAGCTTCTTCTCCTGCTCTTTGTACGCCGCACGGTAAGCGGCATTCTTGAACTTGCCTTCCAGAATAGCGGCCGCTCCCATTGCTGTCCGCCGGCGGTAAAACGGACTCCATCTGGCAAATCCAAACCACGCTTCGTCCCACAGGAAAATGAGGTCCGGCTTGATTGCGAGACATTCTTCCATGACTCGCTCGACGTTATAGATATGCCCGTCAAAAGTGCAGTTCGTGAGCACTAAAAGCCTTGCACGGTCCAGCTTTCCCTCTGCTTTCAAATCGAGCAGAACTTTCTTGATTGTCCGGATTGGCACCGCTCCATACATGGAGTATTGGGTGAGCGGATAGGCTTCCACATAGAGAGGAAATGCGCCGGAAAGCACCGCGCCGTAATGGTGTGATTTGTGGCAATTACGATCGACCAATACAATGTCCCCAGGAGCCAACAATGCCTGTTCGACCATCTTGTTCGACGTTGAGGTGCCGTTGGTGACGAAGAAGACGTGATCTGCACCGAATGCTCGGGCTGCCTTTTCCTGTGCCACCTTAATGTTCCCAGTCGGCTCCAGCAGACTATCGAGACCGCCTGTAGTCGCCGAGGATTCCGCGAGGAAGAGGTTTAGTCCATAAAACTGACCCATGTCGCGAATCCAATTCGACTTGAAGATGGATTTCCCTCGCGCGACCGGCAAAGCGTGGAACGTTCCCATGGGACGTTGAGCATATTTTTGCAAGTTGTCGAAGTAGGGAGTGTCGTACCGGTCGCCGATGCCGTCGAGGATGCTGAGATGCAATTCGAGAGGCTCCTCAACTTGATAGAAAACGCGCCGGACACAGGCAGAGCTAGTGTCGCCGGCCACCTTCTCCACTTGGCGATCACTCAGGAAATAGATGTCAAGCTCGGGACGCAGCTGCTTCAATCCCTGTGCCAGCGCCAGGCCGTACTGCCCTGAATTCGGGGCAATACCACTTGCGGCGAGGTGTGAGGTCAGAAACTCACGCAGAACTGGATTGTGGTGCGATGAAGCGAAGGGAATACCCTCATAAATCATTACCGCTTCGAGGCTGCCGTTCAGGATTGTTGCGAGCACAGCATCCTCAAAACTGCCGACAAATACCGGCTCGTAAACGAACTTGTCCTGCGGTCTGCGCAACTTGCGTAGCTCTTGCGCCAGCTCCGACCACGCTGCCGGACGGGCAGGACTCACTACTAGCACTTCGAAATAAGGACGGTGCGGCGCAGTTTCTTCGCCGGCTCCTGGCACCCTTTCTGAGAAACCAATCGGTGACTGCTCCTCGCCTTCCCAGTCCGCCACGTTGGCGCGGTAGGAATGTGTGAGAAGTGCAGCGCTGACGTTCTGTGCCAAACGGACGGTTCCCGTTGCATCACCCGCGTCGATGCGCTCACCAAGCGTCCTCAGCAGCTCGTGCCCTGGATAGGCAAAAAAATCCTCCCACTGACGCAGTTCGCTAAGCGAAGCCCATACGGCCGCCTGACGCCCTTCTCTATCGAGACTTTGCTGACTGGCAAGTCCTTCCCAGCTGCGCGCAGCTTGCAACAAAGAGCGCCAGCGATCGAATCGTGCTTCCGCTCCCGTAAAAAATTGGTCGACTCGGACGTCTTGTGTTTTTGTCGGGCTACTCATTCTTAGCCTCCTGCTCCTTAAGTCCTAAGGTGATCCTCGGTGCGTTGGAATCCTCGTGCCGTCATTACTGCAGAAGCAATCGAGCGTTGCGTTAGAAGGCATTCGCGGCCTTCGGAATTTACTTCCGGACTCTGGCGCAGAAATTACGTCAGATACTCGGCAAGCAAAACTGTCAAAAATAACAGGCAGATAACCGGTCGGCAGTAGCTCGGTCCCGATAGGGAGCGCCACCGCGATGTTGCGGATTGTGCTTCCAACTGGCATCTCCTCCGCGGTTTCCCCCGCCAATGTTGCACCGGTTGCCGCCGCCGCGAACTGGCTGATTCGACGGGCGGTTGCCACCAACATTCGAGTTACGATTGAAATTGTTGTTGTTGATGTTGTTGTTACTCCAACCGCAGCCCCAACCCCAGCCGCCGCCCCAAAATGCCCCCATCGTCACGCCCACACCGAATGAGATTGCGAGCCCCGCCGCATAATGTCCCGCCGGCGGATAATAAATGGGTGGATAGGGATAGACCGCCGGGGCCGGGCGGTACACCACTACAGAATCATACGAAGCCACATACACGACTTGCGGACTGGCCTGCTCAACCACAATCACACTCTTGTTCTCGATGACCTTGGTTTCTACTTTCTGTTGCTCAGTAGATTTCAAATTACCGGTGTCCTGCGCCTTTTTGCGCATGCGCTGCACGGCATCCATCACATCGTTTTACTGGGCCAGAAACGCGTTGCCTAAATCTGTGGTCCACTGGATGTCGTCCGCCAGGCGTTTCACTACGTCGGCCAACGCGGCCAGAGCCTGAATGCTGGGATCCCACGGCTGCTTCGCAACCGCGTCAGCGAGTGCTTTGTCCTTCAACGTTGAGTTTCTACCGAGCCACTGCTGAAGCTGAATGATTTCGAGAGGATACGTTGATGCAGCGAGGGTCTGCGCCAGCAACGGGTCCGGATACAAAGCAATGGGCGCCACGAGAGAGTCTCAGTTGATCGGGCGGAATCTTTGCGGCCTGGTCCTGAAGTAAGGACGCCTGCACGGGGCTAGGAGACTGCGCATAGGCCAAAGTATCGCCCGGTATGAGAGCCATGGTGCAGATCACCGCAAGCAAGTATCGGAAAGTCGCACCGAAAAACCTTGACTTTGGATTCATGGCTATTCCTTCTCCGAGTCGCCAAACACGCCAGAATCACAATGCGTGTCTTTAGACACGACGACACCACTCTTCCCCCTGCGGCATTAGCATAGGAGGGACTCGACCATCGCATAATTGTCAGAACTAGCCGTCTTTGAGGCCGGCACCGTCGCCGGTCAAACGCCCGCGACGGAGACTTTCCTCTCAAAAACCAAATCAACATACTCCAAGCCGCGCAAAATCTTCCGACTGTCGAGAATGGATGGCGACTACCGGTCGGGCATTGAAGTATCGTTCAGGCTTGGTTCAGTCCGCCTGCGAAGCTTCGGCCTTTTGCCGTCTCCATTGCCTTTCCTATTCTCGTCTCCACCAATGGCAAGAAGACGGTTTTTGACAAGGTCAAATTCCGAGGTGGTTACAATGTATTCATCGCGGGCTGAAAGAATTGTTGCGATTTCCTTTTGTATCGCTCTGATGCGGTTCCGAGTAGGCGGATGCGTGGAGAAAATCGTGGAGACCTTACCAGGGCTTGTCTCAGCGGCAACCCTTTCAAAGAAAATGGTGAAAGCGTTGGGATCGTACCCGGCCTTAAACAGGTACTGCAGGCCGAGGTAATCCGCTTCGCTTTCCGCGCTGCGTGAGAACTTCAGGAATGTCAAAGGGACTCCCACCTTCAATCCTGTGTAAATCGCGAAACCAGCCCAGCCACCCGGTCCGAAAAGAATCAGGGAAGTAGTGGCCAGGCGGGCAATTTCGCTCTTCGTGGCGCTACGGGTTTCGTGCCGCGCGCACACATGTGCGATTTCGTGAGCCATTACGCCCGCCAGTTCGGATTCTTCATCGGCGAGAAGGATCAACCCAAGGTTGACATACAAGAATCCGCCTGGAAGGGCGAAGGCATTGACCTCCTCAGAATCAATCACTTTGAACGTGAAAGGAACTCTTGCGTCCGAAGCACGCACCAAGTTTTGACCAATCCGATTCACATATTCTTTCACCAGCGGGTCATCAACGAACTTTG
>WNFK01189014.1_pt1 | contig 12001 bp, 9 predicted proteins | sample 5400281 | NCBI WGS metagenome assembly WNFK01 (sample SAMN13153350, study PRJNA577476) | soil metagenome | isolation source: 20 cm soil on Douglas fir-dominated hillslope | place: USA:California | collected 2013-09-17
CTCGAGCCGTGAGCGACCGGCTCGTCCTCGTCTCGTCGCGCCTGCTGCTCTGGAGTATGCTCCCGCTGGCGCTGGGCATCGTCACGGACCTCTACCTGGTCGCGCGAGTCGTGCTGCGCAACAGCGGCCAGGCGGCGATCATCGCCCTCGTGCTCCTCGCGCTGTACGCGGCACTCTGGTTGGGACTTCCACGCGCGCTCGCGCGGCAGCAGCGGATCAACCGCGGCGGATAGCCCGACGACAGCGGGGCACGCGCAACTGCGCGTGCCCCGCTGCCCGTACGTCACCGGGACGCTTCCTTATCGCCGCGTCGTATCCAGCGCCAGGTCGATCCGGTCCACCACGTCCGCCCAGTGCGCGCGCGCAACGGCGCTCGGCGCAGCCGTGGCAGCTGCCCGTGCCTGCACCCGGATCGCGCGGAGCTCGCCACGTGCGAGCGCGGGGAGATCGCTCCGCTGGACGTCCGGCTGCAGCAGGAACGCCGAGGGGGCCGGCGCATTCGGATTCTGCTGTCCCCCACCGCCACCCGGGCCGCCTGTGCCTGGCGCGGCCGGCGCCGGTGGCGCGATCAGCGTGGCGAGCCGCTGGAGATACAGCCGCTGCAACGCGCGGCGATTGGCGTCCGGGGTGAGCCCGCCGCCCCAGAGCGCCGAGCGCAGGTCCCCCATGTACGCACTGGCCGGATAGGCGTTCACGGGGTCCATCGACTCCGACTCGGCCAGCCGCGCGAGACGCCGGACGTCGAGTAGCTGGTTGAGGACACCGCTCTGCGCGCCCACGAGCGTGGCGTTGGGCGCCTGCGGCCCGATGCGCGACAGCACCGCCTCGGGAGCGAGCCACGTCGGCGTGCGGAACACCTCATCGGCGACGAAGCGAAGCGCCGCCTGCTGACGCGCCCTCGGCACCACGGTGTACACCGTCCCCGGCTGGTCCGACGTCTTGGCGATGATCGTCACGCCGCCGATGAGTGACGCCACATGATTCATGTAGCGTCCCCAGTTCGCCAGCGTCTCGCCATACAGCTCGGCAAGGTCGTCGTAGTCCTCACCCGGCTTTGTCGTCCAGGCGACGAGGTTGGGCACCATCCGCTTCATGTTCGCCACGGCGTAGGCGCTCGCGCGCAGCGGGTCGTCGCCGATGTCCTCCGTCTGCGACCGCGGATCGATGCCGGTGAGCCCCTCGCCCACGTAGCGGTACGGCATGGGCCCCGTCTGCTCCGTGAGCATCCGGCTCAGGATGGGACGTTCAGCGTCCGGCGTCGCGACGGGCAGCACCCGATAGCCCCAGTTGATGACGAAGCGGTCGAAGGGACCGAGGCGGCGGATGAAATCCTTCGGCGCGAGGCCGTCGCCCGGCTGCGCCACGTAGTTCTGGCGGGCGTAGTCCATGATCGACGGCGACACGCCGTACACCTTCGTGAACGACGCGCTGCGGAGCGAATCCACGGGGTACGAGCTGGACGCCACCATGTTGTGCGGCAGGCCGAGCGCGTGTCCGATCTCGTGGGCGATGACCTGGTGCATCGTCTCGCCCATCAGCGACTCGGGGATGTCGAGGGTGCGCGCGCTGGGGTTCGAGGCGCCCGTCTCCGTGAGCAGCCGGTTGCGGTAGGAGCGCATGTGGTTGTGGTACCAGACGATGTCGCTCTCGATGATCTCGCCGGTACGCGGATCCGACGTGCTCGGCCCCTGCGCATTGCGCACGAGGCTCGCCGCCCAGCGGACCACCGAGTAGCGGATGTCTTCCGCGTCCCACTCCGGATCCTCGGCCTTCGACGGCGCGTCCTTGACGAGAATCGCGTTCTTGAACCCCGCGGCCTCGAACACCTTCTGCCAGCTCTCGACGCCCGAGCGCACGTAGGGGCGCCACTTCGTCGGCGTCGCGGGGTCGATGTAGTAGACGATCGGCTTCACCGGCTCCACCAGCTCGCCGCGCGCGTAGGCGGCGGGATCCTTCGGCTCCAGGCGCCAGCGGCGGATGAACCGCTGCGACGCCGCCTTCTGCTCGTCGAGCCCGTAGTTGACGCGCGACACGCTGAAGAAGCCGACGCGGTCGTCGGCGTAGCGTGGGCGCATCGGCTGCTTGGGCAGCACGACGATCGACTGGTTCATGACGAGCGTGATCGTGCCGCTCCCCAGGTCGTCGGGCGGCTCGGCGGCGTCGAAGGTCTGCGTGTGGCGGACCTCGACGTTGAGCGGGTAGGAGTGGACGCTGTTCACGAAGCTGCGCGCGGGATCCAGACGGCGCACCTGATACTGGCGCCGCTGCGCCGAGGTGAGCCCGCCGATTCCCGGCGTATCGCCGCCGAAGAAGTCGGTGACGTCCACGACGACCGACGCGCTGTCCGGCGTGAACGCGAGGATGGGGAAGGCGGCGAGAATGGGACCGACGTTGTTGCTGGCGACCGAGATCGCGATCGGCAGCGAGTCATCGGAGTACGCGTTGGTGGGGATGGCGCGCATGATGAGGCGCTCACCCTGCCGCTCCCAGCGCACGAGCCGCTCCTCGAGCGACGCGCCCGCCGGCGTGAAGCCGGGGAAGTTGGCCGGCACGCCGGCGACGCGCGTGACGAACAGGAAGTCGCGGCGCACGAGCGAATCGGGCACCTCGAACAGCCACCGGTCGTCGACGCGATGCACGGTGATGCCGCCGCGATCGGTACGCGCGCGGTCCGTGACCACCTGCGCATATGGGCGCGGGCGGCGTGGAGCGGGGGGCGTGCCCTGCGCGCCGGCGGGAGCGCCGGCGGGCGGAGTCGTGGGCGCCGGCTGCTGCGCGGCGGCCTGCGCGGCGAAGCAGGGCAGCAGGACCGCGAGACCAGGCGAGGGAGGGAAGCGTCGACGAGAGTCGGTCTCTCTATACGACGCCCCCCTCCCCCTTCGTTGTGAACGGGCGCCATCCCGACTTCGCGATGTGCGCGATCAGCGCGATGAGCCCAACCGCCACGAGCAGCGCGAGCGCACCCGCTGCGCGCTCCTGCACCGTGGGCGCATACGCGATGAGCCGGAGACCGCGCAGTGCCTGGAGAGTCGACGCCGCCACCACCCACGGCCAGGCGCTGATCGCGCCCCAGGCACGAAAGGCGGCGACCACGAGGGCGGCCGCAATTACCAGCAGCACCACGCCCACGGCCGACAGGTCGCTGGGCGGCGATGACATCTGACGACGAGGCCGAGCAGCACCGCCATCGCCGCGATCGCCAGCAGCCGTATCGGCCACCGGGTGGCGAGCGCCGCGACGACGAGCAGCGGAATGCCGACGAGCGCGACGACGGTCATCACTTCCGTCGGGATCGAGAACGCATCGCTCAGCCACGGAACCGCGGCATCGAGCAGCGTCCGCGGCAATCCGGGTAGATCGTTCGCCGGCAGGAATGCGCGCAGTTCGGCGGCGGCGTACACCACCGCACCCAGTCCGAGCCCGGCCAGCACCACGTCGCGGCTCGTCGTGCGGGACGGCGCGGCGTGCAGCATCGGAATCCCCACCCGCCGTCGGACGGCCGTCATGGCGAGCCAGAGGCCAAGCGGAATCAGGGCGAGCACCACCACCATGGCCGCGGTCTGGAGCACGGTCGTTCCGATGAAGCTGAGCCATGGCTGCGACGTATCGTACCTGGTCAGCGTGGCTGGCAGACGGTTGGCCTGGCTCACCAGCGCCAGTGCGGCCAGTGTTGCGAGCACCGTCAGCCTCGCGCGACCATCGAGCAGTCCATCATCCAGCAGCGGCTGTCGTCGCCGGACCACGAGGATCCCCCCGAGGATGATCCCGGCCACGAGCACGACCGCGCACAACCCGGCAATCAGGCTGCGGCTGGACTGGCTCTCACGTTCGGCGCGCAGAAACGACTCGGGCAGCTCCACCGTACGCCGGGCGACGAGCGGCTCGTTGCCGGCGATCTGCACCCAGGCGCGCGCCGCCGCTCCGGCGGGGAGGTGCACGGAGGTGTCGTTGTACGTCACCGTCACGTCGCGCCGCGCCGGCCTCGGCGTCTCCTTGACCTCGACCTCCTGGAGCGCGGCCGTGTCCACCCCGGCGCGCGAGAGCGCCGTCAGCGCGATGCGCTGAGCCTCCGGGATGCTCGCCGTATCGCGCCGCGCACCTTCGGGTAGAATGTGCCGCGCGTCGAGCAGGCGGCCATCGGGCCACAACCGAACGCGCCACTCGTCGGCGCGCTCGGCGGCCGTGCCATCGGTGCGCACGTAGCGCACCACCCACCAGGCCGACGGATTGTAGCTCCGCGCGAGGCGTTGTGCCTGAGGCAGCAGCTTGTACTCGCGCAGGAAGCGAGACCACGCGGGCATCGTTTCCGTCGCCGTGGTGGAGAGACGCTTCCACGCATGCGGGCCCACTCCCCGATCGCGAACGACCGAATCCGCCACAGCCAACACCTGCGCGCGATCCGCCGTGAACCGCGGGCCGAGCACCGGTCGCGGTGGCAGCGCCAGCGCGGCGAGGGCGCCCAGCACCGCGGCGGCTCCCGCGAGCCGCCGCGCGCGCGTGCTCATCGTGCGCTCGACGCTCCGTGAGGGCTCGGCCGCGCGCTCCTCGACCGGCGCCCGCGTCCACGCGCCGAACCACGCGTCCGGGGGCGCGGGAACCAGGCCGCGCTGCCGCACCCATCGCCACGCGACCGCGATCGCCGGTGCGAGGAGGGCGGCGAGGATGATCGCCGCCGATACGCGGTATTCCGGCGCGCTCCCCGATCCGGCGAACAGGCCGAACAGCACGAGGTCGTACACGTAGTGTGCGACGACGGTGACGATCAGCCCGAACCGGAGAAAGAGCAGGGCCCAGAAGCAGGCGTCGAGGAAGATCTCCGCGCCCCGCGAATACGGCGGCCACGAGTCGTAGTTCGCATGCGCGAAGCCGAAGATGAGCGCCGACAGCACCACTCCTCCGGCCATCCACCAGCCGCGACGGCGGCGAGCGCCGACCCAGACCGCGAGCAGTGAGAGCGGCAGCGCACGGAAGAGCGCCTCCTCCCACACTCCCGCGTTGAGCGAGGCCGCGATCCCCGAGATCCATGGAAGCGGCGACGCGATCTGGTTGGGGTCGTCGAGCAGCTCGCTCGGCACCCACCAGCCGAACAGGGTGCGCGTGAGGAGGTAGAAGCTCGCCACGTACGCGAAGGCGATGGTCGATGCCGCATAGCCGCCCGCGACGCGGCCGGCGACTTCACGCGTGCCCCGATACCGCCAGAGCTTCCACCAGTCCAGATGCCGCGGGAACGCGTGTCGCGTCGCCGCCTCGGCCGCGGCGAGGGTGAATCCCGCGAGGAGCAGCGTCAGCACGCCCGTCGCCACCGCCTGGGCGGCGAGCATCGCCGCGAACGTCGCGGGCGACACGGCGGTGTCGTAGCCGAACCAGCTCCCCGGCATCTCGTTCAGTGCGGCGAGGAATGCGAGCGTGCCGATCACCCCCGCGACGATGAACGCCTCGCGCCAGCGGACATCCCGCGTCCGCGCGTATCTGAACAGCGCGGTCACTCCGGCGAGGACGATCAGGAGCGCGCCGAGGCTCGCGACGAGCGCGAACAGCTCGTTCGACGAGCGCATCTCGCTGTAGCGACGCTGGAACGACTCGGGAATCTCCACGTATCGCCGCGCGCGCGTCGGCAGATCTCCCGCGACCACGACGTCGAGCCGGATCGGGGCTGAGGCGACGCGGCGGTCCGTGCGCTCGAAGGGGAAGGTGCGGTCGACGCGGTTGCTCTCCTTCCTCGTCTCATAGGACGTGGCGACCATGCGCCAGCGGTCGAGCGGCTCGTCGAGCCATTCGGCGAGCACCGCTGTCGCGACGCGCTGCGCCAAATCCGCCGCGAGCGGCGGTCGCCGATCGACGTCGGCGAGCTTTCGTTCGAATCCCAGGATCCGGGCGTCCGGCGCGAGCTCGACGCGTGCCTCGTGGGCGTCGCCCGGCGTGAAGGCACGGACCGACCAGGTGAACGGCGCCACGTCGCGTCCGCGCACGAGCGCGTTGAGCGAGTCGTGCCCTCCACCCGCGAGCTCCACGTAGGTGCGCAGGGAATCGTGTCCCTCGAAGCGGATCGCTCGGCGCGCCGCGGCGGGGGCGAGCTCGTGCGCGAGCAGGAAGGAGTCGGCAACCGCGAGCGCGTGCTCTCGCGTGACCCGCTGCTCGAGCGCCACCAGCGGCAGCGCGCGGGGAAAGAGCCATGCGGCGAGACTCGCGGCGGCGATCGAGATGGCGGCGACTGCCAGCACGAGCGCCTTCGTTCGCCCTGCCCGTCCCTCACTTGAATGGTCGTTCACCGTGCCCCGGGGGAAAGGAAGGCCAGATTCTGCCGTCGCTGGCCGAACATACGAAGCGGCGCGGCCCCTCGTTGGAGCCGCGCCGCTTCGATCGCCCTCGCGTCGCTAGCGGGGCACGCCCGCCGACGTGTCCTCACGCACGGCGTCCGTGTGCGGCAGCTCCTCGGGACGCTCGCCCTCGTCGGGGCGCGGATCGAACGCGTGGCGCAGCTCGTATTCCAGCTCGCTGTGCTTCTTCCAGAAGTAGAAGCCCATCGCGAACGCGGCGAGCACATTGCCCAGCATGATCGGCAGCCACGCATGCCGGCCCAGCGGCGTGGCGGCGTCGAGCAGGCTGACCAGGCCGTAGATGCCGACTTCCATGATCGCGAACAGGATGGCGAAGCCGATGAGGATCGACGGCTCGTGCCGCGCGAGCGCCACGATGAACGACGCCACCAGCCCCACGAACATGAAGGCGGCAAAGTGGAAGATGGTGTAGGCGAGGACGAACGTCATCCGCCCCTGGTCGGGCGAGATGGCGCCGAAGAAGCTCAGCAGCCCCTGCCCGAGCGTCGCCGGCGTGAAGAAGGGCCGGCCTGCCACCACGTCGATGATGCCGAACCAGACTGCGATCACGAGGGCGCCGATCAATCCGGACACGATCCCCTCTCGCAGCAGCGGATGGGGGACGCCCGCGAAGCCGCGGTATTCGTCGCTCACCCACTTCGAGTTGCGCCGCCATGCCACGATGGCCAGCAGCGCGAACACCGCGAACGGCACCCAGAGTCCGGACTCGCCGCTCATGTACTGCGTCGCCGCCGCGGGGATCATCAGCAGCGCGAGACACGTAGCGGAGACGGTGGCAAGCGCGGGGAAGAGCAATCCGATCGCGCACATCACCTCGAACAGGCCGATCACGATGCGGAGGCCCGTGGGAAATCCCACCATCGCCGCTGCCTGGAACCCGACGGCCGGCGTGCCGAACAGCTTCGGCAACCCGGCCAGAAGGAAGATTCCGGCGAGAAGGACGCTCAGCGTCCAGATCACGAAATCATCGACTGCACGTGCTCGCTGCATATGCCACCTCCCCGACGAGCCGTCGGTCGGTGAATGCGCGCCACAGGAAAGTCTCGCCACGCGTCGGGCGTCGCGCCCGCGTCGCGACCGGCGACTCGCTCTATCGCCGACTGAATCCGTGCTTCATTATACCGGCGCCTGGTAGGCTGTCAATTCGGAGATCGGGCGCGCCGCCGGCGCGTCCGGGAAAGGGCCCTCGACGTCCCACGTCATGGATACGCCCGCGCTCCCGCCCGCGACCCTCGAAGGGTGGTACGCCTCGCACCGGGCGTTCACCATGGACCGGCGCGCGCTCCGAACCCGCCCGGCGGCGCTGCTGCGCACGGACCGGTGCGTGGCGGGCGAGGTGCTCGAGGCAGCGCGCGCCCCCGCCGAGGGGGGCTGGACCGCCGTCGTGCCGCTCGTGGGATCCCTCGCCGACGTCCTGCTCATCCATCTCCGGCCGAGCCTCGAGGCGTTGGGCGCCGCGGAGCGCGAGGTCGCACGGTTGGCGCTGCTGGACTGCTTCCGCCCCGTCTACGCGTTCCTGAGCGTGACCGAGCTGGGGCTGTACAACCTCCCCGACCTCCCCGCCCCGGAGCTGGCGGAGCGGATCCAGGCCGAACGGGAGAGCGAGCACACTCAGCGCCGCCTGTATCCGTCGCTGCCCGCGGACATGCCGTACGTCAGCTTCTACCCCACCTCCAAGCGGCGCGACGTCGGTCAGAACTGGTACACCCTGCCCCTGCGCGAACGATGCGACCTGATGCGCCGGCACGGGCTCACGGGCCGGCGCCATGCCGGGCAGATACGCCAGATCATCACGGGCGCCATCGGGTTCGACCGGTGGGAGTGGGGCGTCACCCTCTTCGCGGCCGACCCACTCGCGCTGAAGCGCGTCGTCACGGACATGCGCTACGACGAGGTGAGCGCGAAGTACGCCGAGTTCGGAGAGTTCTTCGTGGGCCGCGTCGCTGATCCCGAGCAGTGGGCACTCACCGTGGGGACCTGAGCCCAGCATCTCGACTCTCGACATAGCGACAGGGTTTCAAGGGGTCAGAGTCGTTGAAAAATGGACCAGTCGACCAATCATTTTGGCTCTCCGACCTTTGGAGTGGGAGCGGGTTTCGCGAGCTCTCCCGCCGAGGACGCGGACGACTGTTACCGCGGCGAGTCAGACGCGGGCGGCGGTGGCGGCGCGTCGCGCCCGCGCTGCCGTACGCGTTGCCGCCACCAGACGCCGAGCACCACGCCCGCGAAGATGAGCGGTGCGAAGACCATCAGGGCGCCCGCCCAGAACATGCTCAACGACAGCGCGTCGTCGCCCGTCATCTGGTGCATCATCTGCTGCATCATCGGTGGAGAAACCGGTTCAGGTTCTTGAGATAGTAGCCGAGCAGCACGCCGCCGGTCGCGAACACGATGGCGAGTACCAGTTGTCCCGCGCTGGCGGTGCTCCGATAGGCGGCGAACGCCCAGGCGGCGAACGCCCAGGCGGCGAAGCCGAGGCAGAAGCAGATGGCCACGCCGATCAGGAAGCGGTGGAATGGGATCAGCGCGCGGGCGCCCGCCCACGCGAGGACGATGAGTGACCCCGACAACGGCAGCGCGAGAAGGAAGTACGGCCAGCCCGCCATCGACAGCACGACGGGCGCGAGGCTGATCGGCAGCAGCGCCACGGCGTCGAGCGTCGCCTGCCGGAAGGTGGCGCTCCCTTCGGCGTCGTTCACGCTCATCATGCGCAGGCCGGCGCGCGCATAGTCGTCGCGGTGGATCCAGCTCAGCGCGAGGACGTGCGGAAGCTGCCAGAGAAAGAGAATGGCGAACAGCGCCGCCGCCCGCGCGTCGAGCGGGGCGCCCGACGCCGTCCATCCGCCCACGATGGGCAGCGCCCCGGGGATGGCGCCCACCAGCGTCGCGAGCGAGGTACGCCGCTTGAGCGGCGTGTACAGGAACACGTAGACGAGCAGCGTCGCCGACGCAAGAAGGGCGGTGATGCCGTTCACGAACAGCACCAGCTCCAGCACTCCCAGCACGCTGATCGTCCACGCGAACGCCCACGCCACGTTCACCGGAATTCGGCCGGCCGGCAGCGGGCGGCGTGCCGTGCGCTGCATGAGCGCATCGACGTCGCGCTCGACGATCATGTTCAGCGCGCTCGTGCCTCCCGCCGCGAGCGACGTGCCGAAGAGCGTGTGCAGCAGCACCCACCAGGTGGCGGCCGTCGAGCTCGCCGGGTACTGACCCGGCGCCAGCGTCCGCAGCCCCAGCGCGTAACCCGCCGCCGCCGTGATGGCGACGAGCAGCACGATCCTCGGCTTCGTCAGGGCGAAGAGCTCCGACGGTGCGGCGGCCTGGGTGGTCACTTGCCGAAGTGCTCCATCAGCACGGTCGCCACGAAGATCACACAGAAGGGAAGGGGCGCGATGGCGAGGATGCGCAAGCGGCCACGCTCGAAGCGCAGGTGCATGAAGTAGAGCGCCACGAGCAGCGCCTTCCACACCGCAAGCCCGACGAGCATGAGAATGAGCGTCCTCTTCGACCACGGCAGGAAGGCGACCGTGAGCTCGAGGGCGGTGAGCATCGCGAGCCCGACGAAGATGCCCACATAGTTCGGATGGGCGTGCTTCACGGGAGCATGTACGGAAGACGGGGCGGAGCCGGGGATGGTCATGGGATCCTCTCCAGGCGCGGTCAGATCAGGTAGACGATCGTGAACAGGATGATCCAGACGAGATCCACGAAGTGCCAGTACAGCCCGATCACCTCGACGCCGCGGTGATCGTGCTGGGTGTATCGGCCGCGGAACGCCTTCCACGTGACGTACGTCATGCACAGCACGCCCATCGTGACGTGGAAGCCGTGGAAACCCGTCATGGTGTAGAACGTCGCGCCATACAGCCCCGAGCTCGGGGCGAATCCCTTCTCGAGCAGGTGCGTGTACTCGTAGGCTTGTACGCCGACGAACGCGGCGCCAATGAGCACGGTCGCGAGGAGCCAGCGACGCAATCCGCGCTGATTCCCGTCCTGCACGGCGGCGAACGCCTTCACCATCGTCACGCTGCTGCAGATGAGCAGGAAGGTGTTCACCGCCGTGATCGGCACGTTGAGCACCTGACCCGGCGGCGCCCACTGCTCGGGGTGCGCGACGCGCAGGATGATGTAGGTGCCGATGAGGGCGGTGAAGAACATCACCTCGGAGCCGAGGAACACCCACATCCCCACCTTCTCGTTGTAGACGCCCGCTCCCTCCTCGCGGTCGGGCGGGGGCTGCATGGGTTCGTACGCGAGCGCGAATGAGTGCGCCATGGAGAGCTCTCGGGTCAGTTGGTGGGAGAGGCCGGGTGCGGCGAGGGAATCCCGCCGACTCCGCGAGGGGAGTCCGGTGGTCCGGGTAGCGGGATGTCCTGCGGCAGGTAGTCCTCCTCGACGAGCGGCGAGCTGTACTCGTACGGGCCGCGATACACCGTCGGCACCGTGGCGAAGTTGCCGTGCGGCGGCGGCGAGGCCACCGTCCACTCCAGGCCGTTGTCGAGCCAGGGGTTGTTGCCGGCCGGCGCGCCGCGGAACCAACTCCCGATGAAGTTCACGGCGAAGATCAGCTGCGTGGCGAACAGGGCGAACGCGCTGATCGAGATGAAGGTGTTGAGCGGCTGGAGATGGCGCAGGTACTCGTACTGATTCGGGTCGTAGATGCGCCGCATGTGCCCCTGCAGCCCGAGCTGGTGCATCGGGAAGAAGACGCAGTTGTAGAACACGAACGTCAGCCAGAAGTGCACCTTGCCCCACCGCTCGCTCATCATCTTCCCGAACATCTTCGGGTACCAGTACGTCACGGCCGCGAAGATCGCGAACAGGCTGCCGCCGAACAGCACGTAGTGCAGGTGGGCGACGATGAAGTAGGTGTCGTGGATGTAGATGTCCACCGGCGCCGCGGCCATGAACACCCCGCTCAGGCCGCCGATGACGAACATCGACACGAAGGCGACCGCATGCAGCATCGGGACGTGGAAGGTGATGTTCCCCTCCCACATCGTCCCCAGCCAGTTGAACACCTTGATCGCCGACGGCACCGAGATGAGCAGCGTGGAGATCATGAACGAGGTGCCGAGCGTCGGATTCATCCCGCTCATGAACATGTGATGGCCCCACACCCCCCAGCCCAGGAAGCCGATCGCGACGATGGCCAGCACCATCGAGGTGTAGCCGAAGATCGGCTTGCGCGACCCGTTGGCGATGATGTCGGAGGCCATCCCCATCGCGGGTAGAATGAGGATGTAGACCTCGGGATGCCCGAAGAACCAGAAGAGGTGCTGCCAGAGCAGCGGTTGGCCTCCGCCCGCTGGGAGATAGAAGTGCGTCCCGATCGTCTGGTCGAACAGCAGCATGATGATCGCCCCGGACAGCACCGGCATCGCCAGCAGGACGAGGCAGGCGGTGACGAACAGCGCCCAGATGCTGAGCGGCATCCGGAACCAGTGCATGCCGGGAGCGCGCAGCTGGATGATGGTCGTGATGTAGTTGACCGCGCCGAGGATCGACGAGAGCCCGAGCACGATGAGGCTGATGCACCAGAGGATCTGTCCCCCACTCACCCCGGTGTACTCCGAGTTGGCGCTGAGTGGCGCGTACGACGTCCAGCCCGCGGCCGCGGCGCCGCCTTCGACGAAGAAGCCGGAGAGCATGAGGAACCC
>WNFK01023651.1_pt1 | contig 11996 bp, 15 predicted proteins | sample 5400281 | NCBI WGS metagenome assembly WNFK01 (sample SAMN13153350, study PRJNA577476) | soil metagenome | isolation source: 20 cm soil on Douglas fir-dominated hillslope | place: USA:California | collected 2013-09-17
GGTTGAGAATCAAAAGCATACGGTATGGAGCTTTCCGGCTCTGACCGGTTGGAGCGGCGAATTAGCAACCTAACTTGGCAGATTATTGAGGGTTTCTCACTAGGACGCCACAATCCTCTATCTGTGATGAACAACAGGAATGGCGATTGCCGAGGAACACAACGGATGCAAACTGAGTGTCCCGTTGCCCATGCAAACTAATGATTGAGCAGAACTATGACTGATCTGGGGGAGGTTCGCATGAAGAGATTATTAATCCTAATCATTGTGTTGAGCTTATTGGTAGTGGCCGGAACAATCGTGTCAGCTGATGCACAAACCCGCCGTTCGCGGTTTGGACGCAAAGCACGCACGGCTGCGATCATCGCGGGCGGAGCAGGCGTTGGCGCCGTGGTTGCCGGTAAGAAAGGTGCAGCAATAGGCGCTGGGGGTGCCGGACTTTATGCATTCAACCGGCGCGCTGCCCGTCGTAATTTCAGAGGTCGGACACGCACCGCAGGCACGGCCCTCAGCGGCACTGCGCTTGGTGCGGGGGTCGGCGGCGCTGTGGGTCGCAAACGGGGAGCAGCAGTCGGAGCGATCGCGGGCGGAACCGGATCCTATATTTACTCGCGCAGCCGCCGAGGACGCCGGCGTTACTAAAAAACTTGGGAGCAACCAACTCTTAAACGGATTCCTATCGTCACAAATTTGATTCACAACAATGAACGGAGACAAAAGCGATGGCATACGATGAAGAACAGGCAAAAAGAAGCCGCGTAGTAGTAGAAACACCGAATGCAAGACGCGAGGTTGTACAATCAGAAGCTGTGCGCACACCGGAGCGCAGCGGAGTGTCAGCCGGAATGGTAGGCGTGCTTGTCGTTGTAGCAATCGCGCTGATAACGGTTCTTGTGTTGTTCTGGATGAGCAGCCAACCAACTACAGACGCCAATAACAATCTTGCGGCACAACAACAGCCAGCGCCGCCGCAGACTACGATTGTCCAACAGCCTGCTGCCCAGCAGCCGCCGGTGATTATTCAACAGCCGGCACCGGTAACTCAGCCGGCTCCGATAGTGGTAACTCCGGGTGTAACGACTGGTGGTGGTACTGCGACGAACCCAAATGACGACAGTACTATTCAGGCAGCAATAGACAAACAACTCACCGACGATCCAACGCTTTCTACTTTGGGTATTACTGCAACTGTCATCAATGGCAAAGTCACCTTGCTGGGGACAGTGAAGACCGACAGTTTGAAAGCTCAGGCTGAACGATTGGTTCGAAGAATAAAAGGCGTGAAGAGCGTCGACAACCAGATAACTGTGATTGCGGGATAACCAAGAGCAAAGGGCGAAGAGCAAAGAGCGAAGGGCAAAGAGCAAAGAGGCTCTTTGCCCTTCGCTCTTTGCCCTTCGCCGCCTAGTAGCCTTCAGTCTGCTCGCGAAGCCATTCGTTCATCTCCTCGGTAGTAGGCTCACGGCCGAGCTCCGCTCGGAGACGCTCGCGAACGAACTCTTGCTCCGCCCGAACCGCATCGCTCAGTCCGTCTTCATTATTAACCTCATTCACTGGATCCTTGTCTGAACACATAATCGTTAACTCGCCCTTGTCCAAAGAAGTCTCTATGACAATCTTCCCTTCCTCGCAAGTCAGAACCAGCCGACGGGAGTTTTCGCAAGTAAAGAATTCCACGCTTTGAAGCAAGCATTCCCCGGCCACGAGCGTAAACAACTTTAACCCGGTTGCGTTAGTACCTTCTCTCAATAACAAGTCGATATCTGCACTAAGGTATGCTTTGGTAGTTTCATCTGCTTCCAGTTCTGCCACAGCTACTGGGTGGGGCAACAGTCCCATCTCGCCGTCGAGATAAATTCTCCAAATGAAGCCAATATCAAGCAGCAGGTAGGCAGCCTCATCCAAAATAAAATGCCCGAACGCCGTGGCGCCGATCACATGTGCGATAACATGGTCCTGGTGGGTCGAGGTTTCCTTTAGCGTCCAGTCCGTCACTGTCTATACCTCATATTCCATCAGGCTCCTCGACCGCCACGCCGCAATGCAAGCACAGACAAGCGAGCCTATGCCGCCGGTGACCACCGAAAGCGGCGCACCGATCAAGCTTGCAACGGTACCCGCCTCTAGTTCGCCAAGTTGCGGTCCACCCATAAAGAACATCATGTTGATCGAGGTCATGCGTCCGCGAAGGTGATTTGGCGTTACCAGTTGTCGGATTGTCTGTCTTAGCACCGTGCTAACTGTGTCAGCGGCTCCGGTAACTGCCAGCATCAATAGCGAAAACCAGAAGACCCGCGAAGATCGCGACGGAGACTACGACGAGCCGACCCTGCCGGCGAAAGGTTCCTATACGCGCCATTACCAATGCGGTTAGCACTGAGCCGATAGCAGGCGCCGCCGAAAGAAAGCCATATCCGCGAGCGTCCACGTGCAGCACCTCTTGCGCGAAGATCGGAAGCAAAAGAGTTGCGGAAGCGAAGAACGTCGCCGCAAAGTCCAGCGTCATTGTTTGCACAATTATCGGCGTTCGCCAAACGAATTTCAGACCTTCCTTCAAAGCGTCGAGACTGACGGCGTTTCTTCGTTGGCCGTCGGTTTCCAGGGTACCGCCAGTGCGCATGGCGATAAGTGCGGCGATGACAGCCAGGAACGAAACGGCATTGATACCATAAACAATTGCGGGGCCGTGGCTCGCCAGCAAAAAGCCCGCGAGCGCCGGTCCGCCAATCGTGGCAACGTTGAAAACAACTAGACCAAGGCTGACGGCATTGGGAAAGTCTTTCGCCGGCACCAGCATCGGCATTAGCGATTGACGAGCGGGAATATCGAAAGCGGTTGCGGCAGACGCTATCCCGCTCAGCAGATAGATAGGCCAGACACTTTGCAGACCAGCGATCGTCGAGATTGTCAGCAATGCGGCACTCGCAAGCATTAGGCTCTGCGTCGCCACCATCAAACGCTTTCTGTCAACAGCGTCCGCTACAACGCCGCCTACAAGCGAACAAATAATGATAGGCATACCGCGAAACAGACCGACGAGACCAAGCGCAAGGGCAGATTTGGTCAGCAAATATACGTGCCAGTTGATCGCGACTGACTGCATTTGCGAACCCGTCACCGAAACAATCTGGCCTAACCAGAGCAGACGAAAATCTCGATGGCGGAGAGCACTGAAAGCGGAGCGAGTGATGTTATCAGATTCCGATTTTGCGGGTCGGGGATTGTGGGCAGCCATCAGGCGATAAGTTACATGTTTGATGGGAATGACTCAAACGCGCGACTCAGCGTGAGTTTGAGAAACGCGGAGAGAGCTAGCTTTTGAGGGGATGAGAACGGATAAGCTATTCGATGTAGTGCTCGCCCAATCTGGTACGTAGCGAAGTCGGTACAGTTTTCCAGCTCGTCGTAGAGAACATTTGTGCAGTGAAGTCTGAAGCGTTCACTCGCGAAGAGCGCCACTGTGCAATTCTTTCGTCAAAGCGCCAGCAATAATAGGGCCCGCTGCCGCGACGACTGTAGAAAACAGTGAGTTCATGGCCAATATCATTGACCGCTGTTGGAGTGTAGACTCGTAATCCACTCATCAGCATAACCTTGACCCCAAAACTGTGAAAGACATGCTCTTCATCTTATCGAGTGATCGCAGTTTTAGCAGGGCCGCCATTATGGTCCTGCGCCTCTGCCGTCACGAGACTCTCCCGGATCTTGAACGGCACGAGACCCTGCCGAACCTCCTCCAGAGCTATGCTGGTGTTTTTTCGTTTCAGCGGATTCGCAACGATTCGCGGGTGAGAGCCGCGCACGAGTTGCTTACTTCTTAAACCGGCAACAATGATCAGCCGGTAAATGGAGTCAAGTTTCGACAAGTCTGCATTCAGTCCGTTGCCACTATTCACGAATTCCTTTTGCGTAGACATTGTGCCCTTCATCTTTCGTCAAACAAGTCAGAGGCGAACGGTCCAATAGGGGGACTCGTGTCAGATGTACGAGTCAGTCATTGGAATTACTTACCAGCGCTGCAAGCTGCGAGTGATTGAGGAGCTGACCGCGTTTCATGTTGGTCGACTCCTTCTCCACCAGCCAAAAATCAACTTTGTCGCCATTGATCGGCGCGAGGGTTTTCACTCCGGCGGCCGTCAGAAGTACTGGTTTGAAAACCAGCATTTCCGCGTTGTATGAGCGTGCAGTCATTGCTTCGCGATTGTTGCTGAACACCGGAACGCGAAAGCGCCCCCGTTCGTCAAACGCGAACCAGTCTCCGTTGGCACGCTGCATCGCATAAATATTGCTCAACACTTATTCCCTCACCAAAGAACGCAGTCATTGACCACTTGTAGAAGTGATATGCATTTCATCGTCACGGTCGTAACGCAGAAACACCGAGAAGACAAAAAAGGCGGCGAAACAAGCAAACACACTCGAAATAATAGCCACCCACAAATGACCTCGCCCACCCTGGGCATCTAATACCCCATTCGTGCCTTCGAAAGTGACGAAGAGGTAAAACTGCCAGACGGCAATCGCCGCAAGCAACACGATACCAATGCTAGTCGCCCAAACCCCGGTTATGCTTTTTCTAACGTAGCTCATTTCTTGACTCGACCCTTTGTTTTCCGTGAAGGAGTCTCCTCCCCGGTTTTGTTGGGGGATTCCAACTACGGACACCTAAGCCCGCTTTCGCAAGGGCCCACTTATTCTTGATACTCGATGCAACATGGCGGCCCGAAAACGATCTTTGAATAACTCACCTGCCGGCCATGAAACATCGACGGAATGAAATCGACTATCATGAAAGCGCACTATGTACTTCTCACCTCCATCACTCTCGATCTTCGCGGCTGTGAGCTGGAAAGACATCACCTCTTCGTTGAAAAGTTCGTCAAGTACACCCTGCGCTTCTATCTTGAGTCCTTTTTGGTCCATTGATCCTCCTTGAACTCAATAGTTTTGTAAGAAGGATGTCGGTTAGTCATGGCGCGCTTTGGACCATTCTTTGTAGTGCAATTGATGCGTTCGTCGAGCTATTGAGCGGCGCACAGACTTGGAGCCGCCAAGCATAGGCATTCTATCATCGGCTTGAGCTTCCACTTGCCAGCCATTAATGAAATGCCAATGTGCAGTCTCCAGCCGTGTGGCTGAATTGCGGGGGGCATTCACATTGGAGAGGGACGATTCGTCTGTCAAGATGCCGGCGAGGTCAGGTTTTCTGTTTCTGGAGAGCCAGAGCACCATCATCCATAGCGTAATCGCCAGGCTCTCGAGCGCTATAACTAGAAAAATGATTTTCATAAGATCTATTCCCTCGAGGTCCTCTAGACAAAGAAAGGCTGTGACTCCTTCACCTTCAAAATGAAAGGATTGAAGCTGCTCAATGCTTCCGCCTCGGTGTCGCAGATATCAAACACAGAAAGGACTTTTGTGATCGCCATTAGTTCACGGAGCGCTTCGGTCAAGTGTACAAGCTTAAGCTCGCCACCTTTATTGTTTAGAGTGATCTGACTGGCGATAAGCTCGCCCAGCCCGAAGGAATCGATAGAAGTAACGTTGGCGAGATTCAAAAGGACCTGAAGTTTTCCTTCTTCAGCCAGGGTGCGGATGGACCGGTGTAAGGACAGGTTAGGTCCGCTTATTCTCACCCTACCCTTCAGATCCAGAACGCTTACATTTCCGATGCGGCGCTCATTAATGTATAGATTGATCACCTGGCTCCTCTTTGCTTTCCCTAGACCCGCGTGTCCCGCGAGGTGATTTCCTCGTCTCCAGCGAAACTTGTCCTTCCGGACTCGTTCGGGACGCTGGCGTTTCTGGCTGTGGAGGTCAGGTAGTCTGGTTGATTCCAGAGGAACTGAGAAGAGAGCTAGCGGACTCGGTTCACAAACACTTTACGATAGACAACTCTATATGTCAACTGTAGGATATATCTCAGATGTACTATTTGTCGGATGCGCTGAATACTGGAGGCGGACATTGATGATCGAAATCGGGGTTGATGAATTGCTGGCAGAGCGTGAGCGAACCTTTTACTGGTTGGCAAAAGACACCGGCATCAGTCACACGACATTGTGGCGATTGAAGAAGGGTAAGGCGCTGGGAATAAATTTTGACACGCTGGAAAAAATCTGTCGCGCGCTTCAATGTCAACCAGGCGACATCCTTAGACTTACCGAGGTTAAGAAGAAGACGCGCGCAAAGCCTGAAGACCTGGCTGGAGATCACAACTGATCTTCGGCACGGTGTCGAACGCACCTCAGCATGTCGTAGACCAACCAAACACCCGCCTGTTCAGCCGTCACCATACGATTCATTTAGCTTGCGGAAGTGGTAACCCATAGCGGCGAGGCGCAAGCCTTCGGCAAACCTGTTGCGATGTCTGGCTATAGTAGTGACGAAGAAACGCCAGAACTCCTTGCGTTCGCTATCGAGTATGCCCAGCTTGACCGCGATGCGAGTGAAGGACGCAATGGCATTCAGTATATTGTAGTGATCGGGCTCTTTGGCTTCCTGAGCTGTACGCTTCAATGAGTCCAGCGCGCGCTGATAGTACTCACTCGGTTTGTAGATAGTGCGCATGATCGACTGATAACCAGCAACGAGGCGCGCCGGGTCCATCTTCGTCACAAAGTTTAATGTGCAAACGGTATTATTCCCGGACGCCTCGCCCAACAGGCGACCTTCCCGCTCTAGTCGCCGCCAAAGTTGTGTATCCGGAAGTGCGTTTAGAAGACCCACCATCGCCAGTGGAATTGCGCTTTCGCGAATAAACCTTATCTGACGTTCGAAGATATCATCAGGATCGTTATCGAAGCCGACAATAAAGCCAGCCATCACTTCCATCCCGTAACTCTGTATTCTCCTTACTGATTCGAGCAGGTTACCGCGGTTCTGGGTCTTCTGTGCTTCTTTGAGACTTTCCTCCACCGGAGTTTCAATACCTAGAAAGACCCGGCGAAAACCGGCGTCACGCATATCGGCTAGCAAGTCGGCGTCGTCGGCGAGGTTCACACTGGCTTCTGTTAAGAGCGAAAACGGGTAGTCATGTTTCTTCTGCCATTCTGCCAACGCAGGCAAGAGCAGCCTGACATTCTTCTTGTTACCAATAAAGTTGTCATCAACGATAAAGAGTGTACCGCGCCAGCCAAGAGCCAGGAGTGCATCAAACTCTGACAACATTTGGGGAATGCTTTTCGTGCGTGGCACTCGGCCGTAAATTTCTATGATGTCGCAAAACTCACATGAGAAAGGACAGCCACGCGAGTACTGGACGGACATTGCGCTGTAGCGTTTGAGATCTGCGAGGGCGAAGTCAGCAATAGGCGTGATCGATAGTGGCGGCCGTTCAGGCGCTTTATAGGAACGCTTGGCTTCGCCTCGTTCGAGGTCTTTGACAAATTCCGGCAGAGTCGTTTCAGCCTCTCCCAGAAAGATGTGATCGGCGTCCGGCAAATCCTCGATGGTACTGGTTACATATGGACCACCCAGCACGACCCGCTTGCCGAGCTTCTTGCAGCGTTTGACTACGAGATGTAGCGATTCTTTCTGCGCTAACATCCCCGTGGCGAAGATCATGTCAGCCCACTCGATGTCCGACGTTTTCAATTTGCCGACGTTCAAGTCGACCAGGCGACGTTCCCACGACTTCGGTAGCAAAGCAGAGACGGTCAATAACCCGAGCGGTGGAAAAGCACATCGTTTACCCTCAAACGGCAGCGCATGACGAAAACTCCAATACGTATCGGGAAACTCAGGATTTACCAATAAAACTTTCATCACATCCTCCTACATCGTCGGGTAGCCACTGACCGGCAGCAGCAACGAATATCCGAATCAGGCGTTACTGATCTCAAAAATACTAAAATGAGAGATTTAACGCACCCGATCTTAGTCCCGATTAGAAGAAATCCGAGTAATAGTTATGTAAGAATCTACAAGTAGAGCCGTGTGACTCTCGATCCGTAGGCTCGTGGTTTGAATCATTCCCGAGTATGCAGAGAAAAGACGTTTTCCCGACAGACTCTCGGGGTGAAACCCATTAAACACCTTGCGAGTCTTCAACACCTACATTCAAAACACCAACCGTTCGCTTATACTACGGCTCCTTCCCACTCCCTTCATTTCTAATCGACCGATGAGGCCCTGGTTTTCGAGGCAAATCGAGAGAGATCCGCAGTAGTCCGAGTTGGCACCTCAGTTGCTTAGTCTGGGGCGCAGCAACCGAAAGCTTTCTAGTCTGGAAACTGTATTTGAACTTCGAACGGAGGGGATTATGGCGAGCAAGATAAACGACAAGCAGGTCAAAGAGCTACTGTATCAAGCGCTGGAAACCGAGAAGGGTGGAGTGGAAGTCTACAGTACTGCTCTTAAGTGCGCGGTCAACGAAGACCTAAAAGAGGAGTGGCAGAAGTATCTGGAACAAACAACAAACCATGTGGAAGTTGTTTCAGACCTGCTGACAACATTCAACCTCGATCTCGAAGCAGAAACTCCGGGACGACAAGTCGTGCGCGAAATTGGGCAGTCTTTGGTTAAAGCGATGGAGTTGGCCTTGAGCGCCGGCGAGCCGGAAGCAGCGCAGTTGGTTGCGGCAGAGTGTGTGGTGCTTGCCGAAACGAAGGACCACCTTAACTGGGAACTGATCGGAGAGGTTTCCAAGAAGCTCAAGGGAGAAGAAGCTAAAGCATTAGCAGAAGCCCACGAAGAGATCGAAAAAGAGGAAGACGAGCATCTTTACCATACGGCTGGTTGGACTCGTGAATTGTGGATTCAATCACTCGGCATGGCCGCGGTGCTACCGCCTCCAGAAGAGGTAAAAGAAGTCGAGACCGCTATCGGAGCGGCGCGGGCCAAACAAGCTCGGGCACAAATGCTGTAATTTATTCGGTAAGGCGATGGAAACCATTTCAATCGTCGGCCGACAAACCGCGGACGCTCAAACATTTTCCTTCAGGCGGCGAGCTTCAAAAAACGGCTCGTCGCTTTTGTTTTTGGCTGCGACCCAGATCTCCTATTTAAGCAAGTCACAGTTAAGAGGCAGGGCCTAATACCCATGACTACAAATCCAAGTTCCCAACAGGAGATAGTAAGAAAGAATGTTGCCGCCGTTGTCGAGATGCAGCGCAAGGAAGCGGCAGGAAGGTCTTTGCAAGACCGTCTGGCGGCCGTGATGACCACGTTCTCCGGTTCCATGGCGTTTGTTTATATCCACGCGGTATGGTTTGGTCTCTGGTTTCTTCTCAACATGGGTATTCTGCGGATTCCTTACGTAACCCAGTTTGACCCTTATCCTTTTGGTTTGCTTACTCTGGTAGTCTCGCTCGAAGCAATCTTTCTTTCAACCTTCGTACTCATCGCCCAGAATAATCTCTCCGCCCTGAGCGAGCGTCGTGCAGAACTCGATTTACACGTAAATCTCCTGGCAGAACAAAAGACAGCCAAGGTGTTGGAGTTGTTGGATCATATCGCACAACAGCTCGACACGATGCACGGGAAATTCAGCTACACGCCTGACCCTGAAACTGAAGCGCTAAAACTTTCTCCTGAGCCTGATGAGGTCTTAACTCTGATGGAACAAGTTGTAAGGGAAGACACCGCGGAAGGGCTGAAACAAGAGTCCCGTAACAAAACCGCAGAGGTCGGCGTGGTCAAATCCGAAACTGAAAACTCAGACTGATGCCACGGCCTTGCGCCGTGGAGTGTCACGCTCGTAACTAACCAAACAGAACTGACGAGGCCTTGCTGATGCCACGGTCTTGCGCCGTGGAGGCTCACGCTCGCAGCTACAAAATGCCGTGGCATCAGACTGAGTTTTGACTCGGTCTCTGCCTGTGGGTGGGATTTTAAGGTTTTTTCACTCTCTACAGACACCAAATCGCAGGTATAATCGCGCGCTATGAGAAAACTATCTACCCACTCTTTAGCCATTCTTCTGATCATTCTTTTTTCTTTCTCACCAGTCTGGGCCACCTGCGGAGGTGGGGGAGGCGGAGGCGGCGGCGGAATGTCCAGCGGTGGTGGTGCCAATCCGGCCCCGGTTGTTTACAACGTGCCCTGGAAGGTCTGGACAGCCAAAGAGAACCCGGCCAAAGGACTAGTTCTGTATTGGTTCCCGCTGTCGCAGAAGGAGCTGGAGAAATCCAGTCTGCGCGGCTCGCGTATCCTCTCGCTCTACTCCTCCCAATGCGTGGCTATGGAGGTGGCAGACCCTCGCCTTCCCGAACTGCAGAAGGTGCTGGGCGATTCCAAACCACCTGTAGCCATATTGGCTACACCCGACGGATCCGCTATCAAGAAGGTTGAAGGCAAAGATGGCTATCTCAAGGCAGAGCAGGTGGAGAAAGCTGTCGATAGCGAAATGAAACAGCGTGAGACCGCACTCGATGACCACTTGAAGGAAGCTAAAGAAAAAGCAAAAGCCGGTGACAACACCGCTGCTATCGCGCTACTTCGCACCGTGGCTGAAGACAAATGCATGTTTCCGAAGAAAGCTAAGGAAGCTACGAAAGAACTCAAGAAACTAGGCGTTGCTGAAGTCGGCAGCGTGCCGGCGACGCCAGTATTCGACGCACGTGAAAGCGCGCGGATAGAACAGGTGATGCGCAATGGCTTAAGGGCCGAGCTGGCGGCGCGTTATACGGTCGCTGAAAAGCTTTATCTACGGGCCAGTCACATGGACCCGGCGGATCCCACTCCGCTGCGCTACCTGGGCGAACTCTATCGCCATCACATTGGCGATTGGGATAAGGCTCGGACCACATTTGACAAAGTTCTCAACATGCAGGCCGATCCGCTTGCGCGCGCTGTCGCGCTGCACGGACTGGGTAAGATAACTATTCATGAGGGTGAATTCAAAAAAGGGCTGGCACTGATGGAGCAGTCCGTTGCGGAATACCCTCTAGCCCTCGCCTATCGCAACCTGGCAGTGTATTGGAATTCCGAAGGAGATCTCGTGAAGGGCAATGAGTACACGCAGAAGGCTCTCGCCCTCGAGCCAAAGGATCCTTACAACCTCGTCTTTGCTGCCGTTTTCATGGCAGCCTCGGGTCATGGTGACGAAGCTTTGAAAATCGCGCGCGCCAATCAGAGGCTTCTTCCCGCCTCGTATAACCTTGCCGCAGTCTATGCACAAACCGGACATCGTGAGAAGGCGCTTTCTTTGCTCCAACGCCACTTCTTTCAATATGAGCGCTACCAGGCAGTACGCGCCAAAGAGATGATGGAGGCGCGCGTTGATGCAGTGTTCGACTCTCTTCGCGCCGACTCCGCTTTCGTTGCTTTAACGCGGGGCGCTGACGGCAAACTGCCGATGCCTATGAGAGAGGTTAGAGGTATGCAAGACCGCAACCGGTAACCGCAATTCCCAATGATGCGCAACCACACACTCAATGGCGATGAGGTCAGTACCGTATCGCGGTAGCGTCGGGTCAATCATTCGCAACCACACACCCAAAAGTACTTCGCTCTCAACGGCCGCAGGGCGTGCTCGCGCAGATGTAGACCACGGTTACGAGATCTGGCAAGTTATCGCTGCTTCTTCTGTCGGCACCATGATCGAATGGTACGACTTCTACATCTTCGGCAGCCTGGCCATCATAATCTCACCGCTCTTTTACCCCAGCGGCAATAACACACTCGCGCTCATCGCTTACCTTTCAACCTTTGCTGTCGGATTTGTTGTTCGTCCATTCGGGGCCCTCTTCTTCGGACGGATCGGCGATCTGGTTGGGCGCAAGTACGCGTTCCTTGTCACCTTACTGATCATGGGTGGCGCCACGGCGATGATTGGTTTCCTCCCAACTTATGCAACGATCGGCCTGGCCGCACCCGTAATACTTTTGTTGATTCGCATTCTGCAGGGACTTGCGCTGGGCGGCGAGTATGGAGGCGCTGCCGTTTATGTTGCCGAGCATGTACCTGACGAAAGGCGCGGCTTCTACACGAGCTTCATCCAGATCACGGCGACACTCGGACTCTTCTTATCACTCGTCGTCGTTCTCCTCGTT
>WNFK01063178.1_pt1 | contig 11992 bp, 13 predicted proteins | sample 5400281 | NCBI WGS metagenome assembly WNFK01 (sample SAMN13153350, study PRJNA577476) | soil metagenome | isolation source: 20 cm soil on Douglas fir-dominated hillslope | place: USA:California | collected 2013-09-17
AGAGCGCGCAGTTGCTTGGTGTCGCGATGTCATCCGAGATCTCGTCGGGGATCTTGAAGACGAAATGGCCGGGCCGGAGATAGTAGTAGTCTCCGTAGGCATTGTTGAAATAGGGCGGCGTTCCCGCCACCCGATTGGCCCGGCCCTTGCGGGGGCAATTGCCCATCTCGTCGTGGAGACAGATCGGACAGCGGCCGCACGGGAAGAAGTAGAGATAGGTGACGCGGTCGCCTTCGCGCAGGGGCAGGCCCATGGAATCCACGGTGACTCCCGCGCCCAGGCGCTCGACCCGCCCGCACATCTCGTGGCCGAAGGTCAGATCCTGAGGGCTCGCTCCGTACGTCTCCTTCATCTCGCCTCGCCAGATATGCAGATCGGATCCGCACACTCCCGCCCGGGTAAGCCGCACGAGGAGGGCGCCCGGCTCGACCTCCGGCACGGGATACTCCCGCAGATCGAATTCGCCGCCGTACGCCCGCAGCACCGCGACCCGTCCCTTCATGGGAACTTTCCTCCTATGGCCGGCACGCCGACAACACGATGGCGCGCAGAGGGATCCGCGCCGGAGGATCGCCGAGCTCGGCCGCGATGGCAGCCGCCGTCGCCCGCTTGATGTCTCCCAGGGCCTCGGGGCGGCGGTCCATGATGGCGTCGAGAATGGGATTGCCGTCGATGAGTCCAGTGGTCGCCTCGGCCGAGGATGCACTCGCCCCCGTCTTCTCGACGTGCGTCACCTCGATCCCCTCAAAGCCCGCCTCGGTTAGCATCGTCCGAAGCGGCGCTGGATCGCGGAGACTGAACGGCACGGTATAGAACGACGGGGGGTCGGCGGGGAAAAATCTCGCCACGGCATCCCACACACTGAAGAGATAGCGACCGCCGGGCTTGAGCACGCGGAAGGTCTCGCGAATGCCCGCTGCCTTGTCGGGGAAGAACATCAAGCCGAACTGGCAGACCACGGCATCGAAGGACTGGTCAGGGAACGGAAGCTTCGTGGCATCCGCCGTCTGCCATTCGACGTGCTCGCTCCCCGCCGGCATCTGGGCACGCCCATACGCGATCATCGCCTCGTTGAGGTCGGTCGACACGATGGACCCGCGCCCCCGGAGTCGATCGGCGAGCCGCCGGGTGACGATGCCGGTGCCGCACGCCGTCTCGAGAATTCGCATACCCGGCATCACGGCAATCCGTGCGGTCAAATCGTCGGCAAACCCGTGAAAGAGCGCGGGGCCGAGGTAGCGATCGTAGTTTCTGGGAGTGTCGCCAACGAACGCCGCGTTCCGGTCGGCCACGGCGCTACCGCTTACGCGCACCATTCGCGCGGGCCGTCGTCGGCATAGCCGCACTGCTCGCACGGGCTGTAGTAGTGGTTGGCGGGCGGCATGGCACAGGCCAGGCGCAGCGACACCCCGTCGCCCACGTTCCGGATGTGGTGCACGGTGCCGCGGGGCACCCACACGATCTCGTCCTTGGTCGCGGTGAAGACGGCTCCGCCCGTCAGCTCCCATTCGAGCTGTCCCGCAAAGATAACCCACCACTCGTCGAACTCCCGATGCCAGTGCGGGCGGTTGCCGCCTCCGGGAGGGCTCGCGATGAGGGTGACGAGCTGGCGCTCGTCGGCGATGATCCGCTTCGACCACGGGGGCGGGCCCATGGTGGCCACGACGTCGGCCACCCGGGTGTGGAGCACGTTCGGCCACGCGCCGCCCGCCGCCGCGGGCGCTCGGGGGCCGTCCGCCAGCTTGTCGATGACGATAGAGACCGCGGTGTCTCCGAGAGCCATGCCGGTCCGGGTCCGGCGATCAGTTACGGAACGAGGGATCGATACGATGGAGCCGGCGCAGCAGGCCCGGCCATACCAGCCCGCCCCGCGTACCGCCCGGACGGTCCGCGCTCTGCATCCGTGCGTAGGAGTCGTCGATCACTTCCTTGGGCACGGGAATGAGCTCGCCGCCCCCCGACTGCGCGCGCACCTGGATGGCGCACGACGTCTCGAGGTAGTACATGTTCACGAACGCCTCCGCCACCGTCTCCCCCACCGTGAGGAGGCCGTGGTTGCGCAGAATGAGCGAGCTCTTGTCGCCGAGGTCCGCCACGAGGCGCGGCTTCTCGTCGTCGCGGAGGGCCGGGCCCTCGAAATCGTGATAGCCCAGGCTGGCCAGCACCGAGATGGAATGCTGGGAGATCGGGAGCAGCCCCGCCCGCTGCGTCGACACCGCCACGCCGCTCGCGGTGTGCGTGTGCAGCACGCACTTGGCGTCGTGGCGCGCCCCGTGGATGGCGCTATGGATGATGAAGCCCGCGGGATTCACGGAGAACTGCGAGTCGTCGAGCTTTCGCCCCTCCTGGTCGATCTTGACCAGGCTCGAAGCGGTGATCTCGTCGAAGAACACGCCGTAGGGATTGATGAGGAACTGGTCCTGCGTCCCCGGCACCCGGGCCGTGATGTGCGTGAACACCAGGTCTTCCCATCCGTAGCGGACGACCAGCCGGTAGCAGGCGGCGAGATCCACCCGGACCGCCCACTCCTCGGGCGACACCTTGTTCTTCAGCGACGGGATCTGGAGAGCTGTGTCGGCCATGGCGGCGATCTCCTCTCGATGGATGGAAGCCTCACTCCTCGCGCGGTGCCGTGTACTTTATCACGAGGGGAATCCCTCTGTCGGGCGACTGCGGCACGTCGAAGGCGGGCTGAGCTGATCGAGGGTCGGGCCGCCCGTGGGCGTCGACCGTGCCTCGACCCGAGTGGGGTGACGGCCTAGATGCCTCCGGTCACGTCGATGGTGACGCCGGTGACGAAATCCGCGTCGGCCGAGGCGAGGAAGCAGATCACCTTCGCCTGGTCGCGGGCTTCCGCCATGCGCCGGAGGGGAGTGCGGGACACCTCCTGGGCCTGCTCCTCCGCCGTCCGCTGCTCCCAGCGCGGCCGGATGCGCTCGGTCAGCGTCATACTGGGCGCGATGGCGTTCACCGTGATGCCGAACGGCCCCAGCTCCTGCGCGAGCTTCTTGGTGAACGCGATGATGCCGCCCTTGGCCGCGGCATAGGCGCTGCTGCTGCTCGCGCTGATCCCCCGCCCCGCGATGGACGAGATGTTCACGATCTTGCCCCCCCGCTGCCGCTTCATCACGGGCACGAGGGCGTGAGAGAAGAGAAAGGTCCCGTCGAGATTGAAGGTGATGAGCTTCTGCCATTCCGGGAGGGTCAGCTCGTCCACGGTGGCGGCAGGCCGGGAGATGATGGTGCTCCCGCCTACCGCATTGACGAGGATGTCGATGTGCCCGTGCTCGGTCACCGCGCGCTCCACCACGGTGTCCGCCTGCGCGGCATCGAGCGCATCGGCTTGATAGGCGTGGGCCCGCCCACCCGCGGACTGGATGGCGGACACCATGTGTCCACCGCCACCACCGTGCCTCCCTCGGCGCTGATGATCTCCGCGGTGGCGCGACCGATGCCGCTCGCCGCCGCGGTGATGAGCGCCACTCGACCCTCGAAGCGCATGTTCCTCTCCTCCTCAGGCGGCGGCGGCAGGGGCCGGCCCCTTCGCCTCTTTGATGCTCACGGGGGCATTGGCCTCGAACGGGCTCCAGAGGCCGAGCTCCTTTCCCATCTCGCGTACCGCAGGCAGCACTTCCTGGCCGAGGAGGCGAATACAGCTCGTGGCGTCGGCGTTGCTCACGAAGCCGTCGCTCGTCCAGAAGCCCATGATGGAGGGCCGCGTCTCCTCGAGGAGGTGGCGAATCTTGGGGATGACCGTCTTCGGCGTGCCCGCGATGATCTGCTGATCGCGGATCTGATCCTCGAAGGTGGCCGCGCGCGGATTGGCACCCCGGCCCACCGCGTACTCGACGAAGGCCTTGCGATACGACGGCGAGAAGTACCCTGAGGGCGTCGACCACACCGGATGGGCGAGCCCGGTGAACTCGCCCTGCATCCACATGAACTGGCGCGCATTGGCCAGAGCCTTTTCTTCCGTCTCCGCGACGTGGCAGCGCTGGAGATAGCCGCGATTCTCCGGCCCCGACGTGTAGCCCGCCTCGGCGGCCACGGAGTCGTAGAGCTCCCAGATCTTCTTGGTGGCGTCGATGGCCGTGCTCAGCGCGATGTACGGGTAGCGCTGGCGGGCCGCCCAGATGATGGTCTCCTTGCTCAGCACGCCGGGAATCCACACCCGCGGATGCGGCTTCTGGAGCGGAAGGGCCCAGGGATTCACCACGCGATGTTGGTAGTGCGTGCCCTCCCAGCGGAACGGCCCGGGCTGGGTCCACGCGCGGATGATCAGCTCGTGGGCTTCCTCGAAGCGCTCGCGATTGAAGGCGGGGTTGACGCCGGTGGCGAGCTGCTCCTGGCCGCCCCCGCGCACGAAGCCCGAGACGAGGCGGCCGCGGGACACCATGTCGATCATGGCCAGCTCTTCGGCGAGGCGCACCGGATTGTCGGCAAGAGGCAAGGGATTGCCGAGGAGCACCAGCTTCACCCGCTTGGTCATGGCGGCGAGGATCGAGGCGAAGACGTTGCACTTGGCCTGCATGCAGAACGGGGCGTTGTGATGCTCGTTTAGCATGATGCCGTCGAAGCCCACCTCTTCCGCGAGCTTGTAGTGCTCGAGGTATTCGTTGTAGAGCCGGCTCCCCGCCACCGGATCGAAGTGCTTGTTCGAGAACATGAGGGCGGTGGCGCCGAACTCCCGACCCGCTTCCGCCGGATAGGCCGACATCGGCTGCTCGGTGAAGTACATGAGGTGCATGGTGGTCTCCGATCAGAATCGGGCCGCGACGGGCCCGCCCCGCCTCACGATCCGGCGGCGAATTCGCTGATGAGCTTTGCCAGCGCTTCGGGCTGCTCCATGTCCACGAAATGGCCGGCCTTCTCCACCACGGAGAGGCGGCTCCCCGGGATGGCCTGCGCGTACGCCTCGCCGCATTCGAGCGGCACCACCTTGTCCGCGCGGCCCCACACTACGAGGGCGCGAGCGCGCACGCCGCCGAGCAGATGGGGAAGCGTCGGGTTGTACATGTAGGGCTTCCACGCGATCCGGAAGGTCATCTCGCGATTGAGATCCCACTGCTCCAGCTGGGGCGTGGAGGGATCGGCACCGTACAGCCGATCGAAGGCGCTCTGGTCCTCGAAGCCGGCGCGGGCGTATCCGATGTAGCTCACGAGTGCCTGGTCGAGGATCTCCCCCTGCACCGGCTTCACGCCCATGGCCCCCACGAGCACGAGCCGGCGAAAGGCCTGGGGCGCCATGGTCGCCATCTCCGCGGCGATCCAGCCGCCGAAGCCGAGGCCGACGAGGGAGGCCTGGCCGAGCTCGAGCGTGGCGAGGAGCGCCTGGTACATTACCGCGACATCCCGGACGGAGCGCATCCATGTCGGGCGCTCCGATCCGTCGTAGCCGGGATGCGAGGGCAGGTAGACGGTGAACCGCTTGGCGAGGGCGTCGTAAAAGGGCAGGCGATCGAGACTCCCCATGTCGTGATGCAGGAGGAGGAGCGGAGCGCCCGTGCCTCCTTTTCTCAGTCGTACCGTCGCTCCGGACAGCTTGACGTCTTCCGTCGTCCACACGGCTTCGCTGGTCGTGGTCATGGGCGTGAGGATACCTCAGATGCGTTCGAGGATGTGGAGCCCGCGCCCCCGGTCGATCAGGTAGAGGAGCCCGCGGTCGTCCACTTCCACGTCATTGCTGGAAACGCGGGAGTGTCCTTGCGGCGGCTCGGGCAGGAAGTGCGCGACCTCTCGCGGCGCATGCGGCTGGGCGATATCCACGATGCGCAGGCCGTGGGCAAACCACGCCACCGGAATGTCCGTTCCCGTCACGCGCTCGCACGGCTGGTGGCAGCCCGTGAACTCCGGCTGGGGCTGGCCGTCCACGCCCGCTACCTGGAAGCTCGCGAAGGGAACGGGGCGCCGCTCATCCGTGATGTCCACCAGCCACAGGAAGGACGGCGGGCCGGGCTCGAGCTTGGCCACGTCCTCGTCGGCCACGACGAGGAGCCGCCGGCCGTGGAGGGGAAAGGGCAGGGGCAGCGCGGTGTGGGTCGGGGTGATGAAGGGCGGGCTCCAGTCGAGTCCGGAGACGAGCCGCGGCCGCGCCATGTCCTCGATGTCGAGGATGACGAATCCCCCGTGCCAGTAGCTGACGTAGAGGCGATTGTCGAGGCGAATGGGATGATGGCAACGATGCTGTCGCCCCGACCACGAGGGCGTCTCGCCCCCCGCCGTCCATTGCCCGGGCATCCACCATCGCCCGATCTCGCGGGGGCGCGTCGGATCCATCAGGTCGAGGATCATGACGATGTTGCCGACATAGCCGTCCATCTCCGGCGAGATGTAGGCGAAGCGTCCGTCGAAGGTGAAACGGTGGACGCCCGCCCCCCCGCACGGCCAGAAAGCGATCTCGCGCGGCCGGCTGGGCTGGGAGACGTCGAAGATGCCGAGGCCCTTGAGGGCGCCCGCCGACGGCGGATGCGCGGGCTGGGCTTCGCGATTGACGAGCATGAGGCCGTTCCCCGCGCGCACCTTGTGCGAGTGCGTACCCGCGGGAATCTCGAGGGTGGCGACCTGCCGCGGAGAGGCGGGATCGCTCACGTCGACGATGGTAGTTCCGTGGGGCGCCTTCATGTGCGCGATGTAGGCCACCCGGCCGTCCACCACCACCTGCCCGCCGCCCGGACAGTCGAAGTACGCAACCTGGCGCAGGCCAAGCGCGCTCGCGCGAGGAACGTCGCTCATGCCAGCGGATCTAGCGCAGGTTGTAGAGCTTGATCACGTTTTCCGACGTGATCTTGCGCCGCACGCTCTCCGACAGCATGCCCAGGTTCTTCTCGATGAACTTCCGCGAGTCTGGCCACAGGCAGTCGGGGTGCGGGTAGTCCGCGCCCCAGATGATGTTGTCCTCGCCGATGAGCGGGATGATCGGCTCCATGTACTGGTCCTGCTGATAGGTCACGTAGCCCTGGCGCTTGAAGTAGTCGCTCGGCTTCAGCTTGAAGCCGAGAGAGCGCCCGCGGTCCTCGTACTCGGTGTCCAGCCGGTCGAAGACGTAGGGCAGCCACGTCACGCCCGATTCGCCGAGGACGAACTTGAAGTTCGGGTATTTCTCGCAGGCGCCGGAGGCGATCACCGACACGAACACTTCCATGGTATCGAGCTGGAAGAGGGCGGAGCGCACGAGGCGCCACTGGATCATGTACTCCTTCTCCATCTCCGGGTTGTCGGGCGTGCGGATGCCCTTGAAGCCGGTGGAGTGGAAGGAGATGGGGAAGTTGCACTCGGCCGCGGCTTCCCACAGCGGATACCAGTCGTGGTGGTAGAGGGGGAGGCTCATGGTCTTGAAGGCGAGATCCCCGCCCCGCAGCCCCATCTTGGCGCAGCGGCGCACTTCGGCGGCGGCCACCAGCGGATCGTTGTTGGGAACGATGGCGAGCGGGAACACCCGGTTCGGATCTGAGCGCTTGGCAAAGTCCGCCGCCCAGTCGTTGTAGATCTGGTTCGCCCACGCCCGTTGCTCGCCGCTCGGGATGAGGTCGTTGATCATCAGGCAGCCGTAGATGATCTCCGCCTCGACGCCGTCGCGGTCGAGATCGGCCAGCCGCAGCTCGGGAGTGGTCGGCCGCGGCTGGGCGCCCCGGCGATAGTCCCACTCGAAGCCGTAGTCCTTCATCTCGTCGATGTGGCCGAAGGTGCCCTTCTGGTACTTGAGGAAGCCGGGCCCCACGCCGTTCCACATCCCCTTGTCCTGCGCGTTCACGAACCAGTGGAGGCCGTCCTCCAGCTCTTCCGTGCGGGGGACGAGGAGCTTCCACTTGGCGGGCGCCTGCGACGACCAGAGATCAGGGGGGCAATAGGTCAGATCGATGTGGTTGTCACCGGAGATGAGTCGCTCGGCCATGGCACCCTCCTTGGTGTGAGTAGCCAGGAGTCTAGGCGGACTCGGAGGCCGTGTCAAAGCCCTCGCGAAGGAACTCACGCACCGCCGGATCTTGGGTGAGCGTCACTCAGACAGGAACGCCCCCTCACCCTGCCCTCTCCCCCGCCGGGGGAGAGAGGATCGACCCCCTCTCCCTCAGTGAGCGAGAGGGCCGGGGTAAGGGTGACTAGTTGACCAGCCCTTCACGCTCGAGAGCCGCCTTCAAGCGAGATTCCTCCACGCGGACCTGCACGCCCGCGCGCTCCTCCTGGAGGCTCATGGGTATGCGCGAGTCGCGCTCGCCCCAGCCGCGGTTCAGCGCCTCCGTGAGCTCGGCGAGGGCGAGATTGGCCATGCGCATGGGCACGCCCTGCTCGCGGCCGAGCTGAGTGGCGAGACTCACGTCTTTGTGGGCGAGGCGCAGGGCGAAGTTCGGCGGATCGTACTTGCCGCGGAAGAACTGATGCGGCATCCGATCGAAGGTACGCTGGCGGCCGAGCGCCCCCTGACGCACCGCTTCCCAGAGGGCGAGCGGCTCCACCCCCGCCTTCACTCCCATGGTGAACACTTCCGCGAGCGCGGTCTGGATCGCGTAGCCCGCGCAGTTGTGCACGAGCTTGGTGACGGAGCCCGCGCCGATCGGGCCCACGTGAACGGCCTGGTCTCCGATGGAGTCGAGCACGGCCTTGTGCCGGAGGAACACGTCCTTGTCCCCGCCCACCCACAGCGCGAGCTTGCCCGTGCGCGCCCCGCTCGGTCCTCCGCTCACCGGCGCGTCGAGGAGATGCACGCCTTTCTCGGCGAAGAGGCCGTGCACTCGCCGGACTACCGACGGCGAGTTGGTGGTGAGATCGAAGTACGTCTTGCCTTTGCTCATGCCGGCGAGGAGGCCGTCTTGCCCGAGGGCGACCGCTTCCATCTCGGGCGGTCCGGGCAGAGAGGTGAGCACCACCTCGGTCGCCTCCGCGACCTTGCGCGGCGTGTCCGCCCAGGTGGCGCCTGCGGCCAGATGAGGCGCCGCCGCCTCGCGCCGGATGTCGTGCACCACCGCCTCGAAGCCGCCCTTCATGAGATTCGACGCCATGCTGGCGCCCATGATGCCGAGCCCGATGAATCCGACCTTCATGGTGGTCTCCTACTTCTTTCCGTCAAAGACGTTGGTGGCAATCCGCGCCGCCGTCATGGCGGTGGGCCAGCCCGCATAGAAAGCCATGTGGGTGATCACCTCGCCGATCTCTTCCTTCGTCACCCCGTTGGCGAGGGCGCGCTCGATATGTCCCTTGAGCTGGTCGCCGCGGTACATGGCGGTGAGGGCGGCCACCGTGATGAGGCTCCGGTCGCGCTTGGACAAGCCGGGGCGCTCCCACACGTCGCCGTAGAGAACCTTCTCGCTCAGATCGATGAGCTTGGGAACGACTCCACGGACTTCTTCGCGGGCTGCCGAGACTGGGGCGGGCGTGGCCATGTCGTGTCTCCTGTCGAATCGTCAGGGTGAGGGTGGCGGTCTGTTCAGGCGATCTTGATGATGCCGGGCTCCATCTGCTGGAAACGATCGGCCACCTGCGGATCGTGGCCGGCCACCACCAGCTTCTCCTTGCCCGCGAGCGCGTCGATGGTCTCGAAGGCGTCGAGCATCTCGGGCAGGCTGGTGATGATCTGCACGGGCTGGCGTGTCTCCACGTTGTGGTAGAAGTGCGAGGCGTCCGAGGTGAGCACCACCGTGCCCCGCTTTGTCTCCACGCTGACGATCTGGAGTCCCGCGGTGTGACCGCCCACCCGATGCACGCGCAGTCCGGGAAACACCTCGCGGTCGCCGTCCACCATGCGGATGCGCTGGTCGTAGTTGAGGGTGACCAGCCCGGCCAGGGAATTCACATTGGCGGAGCCGCGGAAGGCCGGGGTGCCCCCGTAGGGCCCCGTCCAGAACGACACCTCTTCCTTCTGGATCCAGAACTCCGCGCTGGGGAACAGGCTGTGCCCGGCCCAGTGATCGTAGTGAAGATGCGTGATCAGGCACAGGGGCACGTCCGCCGCCTTGATCCCCGCCCGCTCCACCATGGACGCGGGAGTGACGTAGTTCCGCATCCCGCGCTTCTGCGCCTCGTCGTCGAGGAAGCCGGTGTCGACGAGCACGGGCTGGGGGCCGCCGAGAATGAGCCAGACGAAATAGTGTAGGGTGAGCTTGTCGTGCGACGACTCGCGATAGAAGAACTGGCACTTCGTGGTGTCCCGTTCCGAGTACTTGAGCGCGTAGACCTCGTACATGTCTGTCCTCCCAGAACCGGGAGTCTACCCTAGATCTGGCCGAAGAAGGTCAGGTACTCCGCGCGCAGGAAGCGCTCGAGGAGGAGCAGAAGGACGGCTCCCGGCACCATGAGCACGAGCGCGGTCACCGAGGCGATCTGCATCTCGTAGCCCTGGCTCGCCGTGTACATGTACACGGGCAAGGTGGTGACGAACGGCGCCCCCACGAGGAGCGTGCCCGTGAACTCGTCCAGCGAGTAGAGAAACACGAGGAGCGCGCTCGCCACCAGGCCCGGCACGGCGAGCGGCAGGGAGACGGTGAGGAAGGCCTTGGTAGCGGACGCGCCCAGGTTGTACGCGGCCTCTTCCAGCGATGCGTCGATGGAGCGGAACACCGCGGTCATGGTCCACACCGCGAACACGAGTCCGCCCACGAGATGCACGAGCACCACGCCCGTCACCGTGCCCGCGAGGCCCCAGCGGTAGAACTCGCGCGTGGCCGCCGCGAACACGGGAAGCTGCGGGAACGCCTGGGGCAGGAGGAAGGCGAGGAGCACGAGCGTGCGGCCGGGAAAGCTGAGCCGGGCCAGCGCGTAGCCGACGGGCACCGCGCAGGCGAGGGCGGCCACCGTGACGATGGTGGCGATGAGCAGGCTCATCTTCAGCGGGTCGAGGAAGTCGCCGGTGAGCATGCGCGACCAGTAGCGGAGGCCCAGGCGCTGCGGCCACGCCGCGGGATAGGTCCAGCGCTCGGCAAGCGACCACAGGAGCAGGCTCAGGAGCGGTCCCACGATGACGAAGGCCGCGAGGCCGAGCGCGACCAGCCGCGCGGTGAGACCGCCGAGGGTGCGCCTAGCGGGTGAGCCGGCGGACATAGACGAGGGCGGCGCCCATGGCCAGGAGATACGAGACCACGCCGAGGGCGGAGGCGGTCTCGAAATCGCCGTGCTGGCCAAAGCGGTAGTAGACGTCGATCATGAGCATCTGCGCCCCGCTCCCCCGCCCGAGCATCAACGGGATGGAGAACGACGCGAGCATGGAGGAGAAGATGAGCACCGCGCTCACCGCGAGGGCGGGCACGGCCATGGGCACGAGGATGTCGCGGGTGACCCGCCCCGTGCCGCTACCGAGCTGGCGGGCGGCTTCGAGGAAGCTCTCGTCCACGCCGCGAAACGCTCCCAGCATGAGGAGAGCGGCGAGCCCGAAGTGCTTCCACGCCAGCGCCGCTGCAATTCCCAGCCACGAAGTAGCGAAGCCGGGCAGATAGGGGCTCCAGAACACGCGGAGGGCATGGCCCACCACCACGAACGGCACGAAGAGGGGTACCTTCAGCAAGAATTCCACGGGGCCGAAGGCCCGCGCGCGAAGCCAGCCGCAGAGCGGGATGGCGAGCGCGAAGGTCAGCACCGATCCCGCCAGTGACACGCCCACCGTGTACAGCACGTCCCGCGCGTAGAGGCGCCAGACCGTCCCGTAGTTCGCGAGCGTCCACAGCCCGTCCCGCGAGAAGCTGGCCACGAGGGAGACGCCCACCGGCCACAGGAAGACGGCGCCGAGTATGGCGAGGGGCGGGCTGCACGCGACCGCCCAGAGGAGGCGCTCGCGTCCGCTTATCGGACGATCTCCTCGTACGCGAGAGTGATCATGTCGTGGTACTCCTTGAGCGGCATCTGGCGCGAGTAGCGCGCGAGATCCTGCGCCGACACGCCCTTGAAGAGGAGCTCGCGGCTCTTGGCGTTGATTAGGGGCAGGACCTTGTCGGGATCCACGCCGGGATACCAGCCGAAGCGCTCCACGATAGCCCGCGCCTGGACCTCCGGGGTCGCGATGTAGTCGATG
>WNFK01177545.1_pt3 | contig 11989 bp, 14 predicted proteins | sample 5400281 | NCBI WGS metagenome assembly WNFK01 (sample SAMN13153350, study PRJNA577476) | soil metagenome | isolation source: 20 cm soil on Douglas fir-dominated hillslope | place: USA:California | collected 2013-09-17
CAAGCTGCTCGCGCTCTTCCGCGCCGAAGCCGCCAATCCGGCGTTTGCCATGGTCGCCGGCGAACGCGTCAAACGCCGCGACACTTGGCAAAAGCGATTGGCGTCGCGCGTCGCCAATCGCCTGCGGCGCTCCCTTCTCGGCGACAACGCGAGCGATACCGGCTGCGGCTTGAAGGTTTTCAAGCGCGAGGCATTTCTCGACCTTCCCTATTTCGACCACATGCACCGCTATCTCATCACCTTGATGCTGCGCGAGGGCTATGACGTGCGCTTCGTGCCGGTAAGCCACCGGCCGCGAAGCACGGGACGCTCAAAGTACGGAGTCTGGGACCGCGCCTTCGTCGGCGTCCGTGACCTTTTGGGCGTGATGTGGTTGAAGCGGCGCTTTCGCGGACCCGCCGAGACCAAGGAGTTATAGATGACGAGCTTCAATCAGGTTGTGATGTTCTTTCGCGACCCATGGAACATTCTCGGCTCATTCGGACAGCTGCTGTTTGCTTCACGCTTCATTATCCAGTGGATCAGGAGCGAGATCGAGGGCAAGAGCGTCATTCCGCTGGCGTTCTGGTATTGCAGCCTTGGCGGCGGTTTGCTGCTGCTGAGTTATGCGATCTATCGCGAAGAGCCGGTGTTCATCGCCGGCCAGATGCCGGGGATCATCGTGTATTCGCGCAATCTCTATTTCATATACCGCGACAAGAAAGCGGCGCGACCGGTCATCGAAGTCGAAACGCCCAAGGCCTGATTATTCCTCGTAAATCATTTTGCGCGTCATGCCGCCGTCGACGACGAAATTGGCTCCCGTGACGAAGCCCGCACGCTTGCTATCAAGAAGCCAGGCGACGATTTCGGCGACGTCGGCAGGTTTTCCGACGCGCCCGACCGGATGTTGGGCGTGGTCCTTGCGCCGAAGCGCTCCGCAGTTTTTCGTCTCGATCCAGCCCGGGCTGACGCAATTGACGCGCACATCCGGGCCAAGGCTGACGGCAAGGGCGTGGGTAAGCGCCACCAATCCGCCCTTCGAAGCCGAATAGGATTCGGTGTTGGGCTCCGACATCAAGGCACGTGTCGAAGCGATGGACACGATGGCCCCCTTGGTTCGGCGCAAAGCGTCTTCCGCTTCGCGCGCCAGCAGAAAGGTTGCGGTCAAATTCGTATCGATGACCTCGCGCCACTCGGCAAGCGCGAGCTGCCGCAGCGGCTTGCGTCTCATGATGCCGGCATTGGAGACGATCGCGTCGAGCCGTCCGAAACGTTCGTGCGCCGTTTGAACGGCGCGCTTCACGGTATCTTCTTCAGCAACATTGCCCTCGATCGACAGGACATTGCGGCCGCGCGGCGGAAACACCTTGCTGGCTCCGCTGCACGGCAGATCGACAATGCAGACGCGCCAACCGTCCGCCAACAGATGTTCTGCAATGGCGCGGCCGATCCCATTGGCGCCACCGGTTACGATCGCGACGGGATGCGGTTTTTCCATTTTCTATCGGCGATGAAGCTTTGGCTCTGCCATTGCGAACCTAGAGGCACAGCGAAGAAGTTCATACCCGCTAACGCCTTTCATGCGTTTTCTCCGCGGTGCGCAGCTTCTCAAGCGCGCCTGGTATCGCAACATTTAGAGGTTCACTCAATGAAAACAAAATATTCCAACCTGTTGGCGTTATCGGCCGCGACCGCGCTCCTGTTCGGCTGTAATCAAAACGTTCCAGCGGCTGGACCCGCGCCTGCGCCGGGCAATACAACCACAGTGGTTCCAGTGCCGACGCCTGCTCCTGCTCCGGAGGTCGTCCCAGTCCCGGTACCTGGACCGCCCGGCCCTAAGGGTCCGGAAGGCCCACAAGGACCGCCAGCACCCGCAAAGTAGAAGCAAAGCGAATCGAAGGGCTTTGGTTGACCGGGCCGGGATTGCGAAAACATGTTCTGGCATGTTTTCGTCCTCGGCTTACGCCCTCGGATCGCCTCGCTAACGCTCGGCGCCCAAGGTCGCTTCGCAATCTTGTCGAACCAGCGGTTCGTTCACCTCACCCTATACGCCACCTGAAGATAGCCCCAGCGGGGCTATCTTCAGGTGGCGGACAGGGCGGGATTCGAACCCGCGATACCGTTTCCGGTATACACGCTTTCCAAGCGTGCGCCTTCAGCCGCTCGGCCACCTGTCCTAGGAGCGCGGCGACTATAACGGCTGGCATTTGTCCGGCAAGCAGAGGCGCCGAAACCATGCCGTGAAACCCAAGCGTCGGAATAGGCGTTTCTCTTCTTGCCGGTTTGCGTTTCCGACATCCTTACGGCTCGGGAGTCCTAGGCGAAATGGCCACGAATCAGCGCACTCTCGCCGAGAAGTGGAAAAAGCTGGGCCTGAACTTCCAAAGCTACCGCTATACGTTCCTTGGTCCCGACCACGAGCAGATCGTGGCCGCCGTCGAGTTGTTCATAGCTTCGGAGGACGCCGCCTGCCGTCTGGCGAGCGACCTGTTGGACAAGAGCCCCGCCGCCTTCGTGGAAATATGGAGCGATGGACGCCTGGTCATGAGCGTCGCCAAACCGCCCCGTCAGCCGCACTGAAGCGCGATATCAAACGAGGCGGAAGCAGCACTCTAGCGGCACTCGGCGCGGGTGACGCTCATTGTCTGAAACAGCGTGGTACCCGAATAGAAGTCGCCTTCGAACTTGCGCAGGGGGCTGTCTTCAAATTTGTTCGTCCACAGCTTGCAGGCAAATTTCACGAATGCCTCTCTCACCCTGTCCCAGGCGATGCGGTCGGCCACGGAACGGTCCAATTCGAAACGTGCGCTCAGAACCTGATTGGAATAGGCGAGCCGTTCCCATGTTCCGAGCGGCGCAAGCGGTTGGGGAAATTGTGCATTCAAGTTCCGAACGACAAAATTGATCTCGCGCTCGCTTGGGGAGTCAGAGCGGAATTTGTCCGACAGCACCAGTGCCGATGCAGCAGCGCACAATAGGACCACGGCAGCGGTGGCGAGCATCGCCAAAACGCGGGATTTCGCGGCCCGTGCGCTTCGCACGACGCCGATGCCGAAGAAGAACAGCAACGCAAGAAGCAGCACGCGCAAAATCGATAATGACATTGAGAACGTGGACGGGTTGAAGTTCCAGATCGCGATGGAATGCGACCAGATTCTATCCACCAATCCGAAAATCAGGACCAGCGGAGAAAACAGCCAGAGCCAGAAACTCTCGGCCAGACTTTCTTCGCCGCGGTAGACCGACATCACTTTCGCAATCATGGCATCTCCCGACGGCGTTTCCGCGGACCAGCAAAAGGATCGGGCTGATTGAACCATGCGATCGGTTTATGAACGGCCAACCCATCGGACGAATTTTAATCGATCTTGAAACACGGCCGGAAACGCGCAAAGAGCGCGCGACCGATTGCCCGACCGCCAAGAAGCCTTATTCCGCCGCTGCGCCAGTAGCGCCTATTGGAGGAACGAGATCCGGCTTGAAGCCATCCGATCCTTTGGCCAGCTCGCGCGCCAGCTGCTCGCGATCGAGCTCGTTTTCCCAGCGCGCGATAATCAGCGTCGCCACGCCATTGCCGATGGCGTTGGTCAGGGCCCTGCACTGGCTCATGAAGCGATCGATACCGACGAGCAGCGCGAGGGAGGCGATCGGAATTGTGGGCACGATGGTCAGGGTCGCGGCGAGCGTGATGAAACCCGCGCCGGTCACTCCGCTCGCGCCTTTGGAGGTCAACATGGCGATCGCCAAAATCTCGGCCTGCTGCCCAAAGCTGAGATCGGTGTTCGTCGCCTGCGCCAAAAACAAAATCGCCAACGTCATGTAGATGTTCGTGCCGTCGAGATTGAAGCTGTAGCCCGTCGGGATGACGAGGCCGACGACCGAACGCGACGCGCCGAGCTGCTGCATCTTGATGAGCAATTGCGGCAGGACAGGTTCGGAGCTGGATGTCCCGAGCACGATAAGCAACTCGTCGCGGATATAGCGCATGAAACGGAAGATAGAGAATCCCGCGGCTCTTGTGATGGTGCCCAAAACAAACACCACGAACAGAAACGCGGTCAGGTAGAAGGTCGTGATCAGCACGGCAAGCGGCACGAGCGATTGGACGCCATAGCGTCCGATCGTGAAGGCCATCGCTCCAAAGGCGCCCACGGATGCCGACCAGACGATGATGCGAATGATCGAAAACAGCACCTTGGTCACGCTCTCGAGCCCGTGCGCGACCTGCGCGCCGAAGGAGCCCAGCCGCGAACAGGCGAAGCCGGTGAGAATCGCTACAAACAGCACTTGCAGAAGATCGCCGGTGACGAAGGCGCTGACCATCGTATCGGGAATGATCTTCATCATCTGATCGACGAACGACATGGACGCCGCACCCTTGGTGTATTGCGCGGCGATGTTGGGATCGAGGGAGGCGGCGTCGATGTTGAAGCCCGCGCCCGGTTTGATGACGTTCCCCACCACGAGTCCGATGATGAGGGCGAGCGTGGAAACGAGTTCGAAATAAAGCAGCGTCTTGCCGCCGACCCGGCCGAACTTCTTCAGGTCGCTCATATGAGCGATGCCGATCGCGACCGTGCAAAAAACCACCGGAGCGATGATCATCCGGATGACTTTGATGAACGCGTCGCCCAACGGCCTCAGCGCTTCGCCGGTGTGAGGAAAAAGCAAGCCGACCACGATGCCCGCCGCGGTGGCGATCAGCACTTGGACATAAAGCAGCTTGAGGACGCGAAGAGCTTTCATGGGCGTTTTTCCGAACCAAAGGAGCAAACAGGAATCACCGACGCCACAAACGATCGGCGTGCGCGATAGCGCCGAGCGCGGTGCTCGCGAGCCTTCAACGGCCCGGCTGCATTCCGCGTTCTCTGTAGACCTTCGCGGCGTCGGCCGAGGAAAGGTAGTTCACCAATTCCTTGGCTGCAGCAGGATCTTTCGCGTGCGTGCCGATGAATCCCACCAGGCGCGTCGGCGTGGAGATCGACGCGGGCAAGGCACCCACCACTTCAACGCCGGGCTCGGTGATGATCTCGCTGACGAAGGTCAGGCCGATGTCGACCTCTTTGTCGGCGAGCATTTTCATCGCGCCCGCGCCGCCTTGCGCGAGCTTGATCTTCGGCGCCATCTGCTCCGCGATGCCGAGCTTCTTCAATGTTTCGTTCATGCTGACGCCTGCCGCGGCACCGCCCTTTGGATCGGGATAGGAAATCGACTTCGCTGACAGAAACAACTGCTTGATGTCTTCGGCGGTCGCAATTTTCGGATGCGGCGTGCCCGGCCGCACGGCAACGCCGACGGCAACGGAGGCGAGCGGTGTTTCGCTGGAAGCAACGACGTTTCCCGACCCCACCACTTCCGGATAAGGCGGCTGCACGATCGGCACATCGAACGGATCGCCCTTGGCGATCTGAGCCTTGGTTCCGTTGCCCGAACCGAACGTCGCTTTGACCTTGTGGCCAGTCTTCTTTTCGAACGCGGGAATCATCTGTTCCACCGCCGCCCTGATTCCTCCGGGGGCGATGAGCGTGATTTCCGCCGCACCGGCGCCATGAGAGGCCGATACCGCAAGAGCGATGATTGCCGACGACAGCAGATATTTCATGGTTTCCTCCCTAGACCAACCGGCGGTTCTATGACCGACGCCGACTTTCAAACGTCGATTGCCATTGTCGCACCATCGCGGCTCGACGCAAAGCGTCATCGGCCCAGCTTTGCCAGCGATCGGCGTCTCCCCGACCTTGAGTTTGGGATGGCTTGCCCTTACCCTGCCGCGCTCGCGGGATGATCCGCCTAGGAGGAGCTTGCTCCCATGAAGAATCTGCGCCTCATGCTGATGTGTTCGTGCTTTGCGCTTGCGCTCGCGCCGCTGCCCGCGGCCGCCGAGACCGCGCTCGTCTATGTCACCCACAGCGCCGGCGACCACGTCGACGTCATCAACCCGCTGACCAACAAGGTCGTGCAGCAATTTCCCATCATCGGCGCCCACGGCGTCAATTTCGCGCCCGACGGTTCGAGGGTCTACATCAGCAACGAACAGACCAGCACGCTCGACGTGTTCGAGCAGAAGACCGGGAAACTGATGAAGAAGGTCAAGCTCTCCAATCACCCGAACAACATAGCGGTGGCCAAGGACGGACGAATCCTGGTCGGCATCGCTCGCGGCGCGGGCGCGCTCGACATCATCGACCCCGTCCAGCTCGAAGTGAAAAAGACGATCCCAACCCAGGGCGGTCTGCACAACATCTACACCACCGCCGACGGCAAATTTGTGATCACCGGTTCGGTGCGGACCGGTTGGTTTACGGCCATCGACCTCGCCACGGAAAGCATCGCATGGGAGCATAAATTCGATCACGGCGTGCGGCCGATGACCATCGAATCCAATCCCGACGGTTCGGCAAAGCGGGTCTTCGTGCAAATCGCCGCGTGGGACGGCTTTGGCGTGCTCGACTTCGCTCCCCCGACATGGATCCGGGCCGCGAGGACGCTCCCTCGCACGGCATCGGCGTCTCGCCGGACCGCAAGACCCTTTGGGTGACGAGCATCCCGCAGAATGCGGTGTTCGTGTATGACCTCGCCGCCCCCATGTCGGACGATATGAAGCCGATCGACACCATCAAGCTGCCCGACTTGAAAATTGCGGGACGGAAAGATTATGGCGGCGCGGTGGCGAATTGGGTGACGTTCACGCCCGACGGCCAGATCTATATCGCCAATTCGGGCTTGCGGTCAGTGACCGCCATCAGTGTTGCGACGCATAAAATCACCGCCGTCGTGCCGGTCGGCGAAGTGCCGAAGCGAATCAATACGCTCGTCATGCGCTGATCTTAAGCAACCGAGCTACCATTAAAGAACGGGCCGGCGCTTTGACGCCGGCCCGTTGCGTTTCAAGGCGATGGGTTACTGAACGCCGACCCACTGCATCAGGATTTTATAATCCGGATCGTCCTTGTTTTCGAATTGGCGCCCGCCGGAATGCACCAGCTTTGAAATCGAGTCGAACATCTTGTGGGATTGCTCTTCGTTCCAGGTCGTCTGCCCGGGGGCAAGTTCCTCAAGGCGCAACAAGTTGTTGGCGCCGGTGTGGCATACGACACAAGGCGAGTGCCCTGGACGCTTTTTCATGAAAACCGGCTCAACCTTCGTCTTGAAGAAGTCGTAATCGAGGCCCGGCGCAGGCGCCGCCTGCGAGGCTCCAATTGCAACCGAACCAGCTCCCAACGCGACCGTGGCCGCGAACACTATCGCCAAACGAAGTGACATTCAGGCCTCCCAAACTTTCTGACTGGCGTGCAAATTAGCAGAACGCGGACGGCATGGCGATTCTCACCCGGAAGCGCGTATTCCGCTTCGACCGGCCTCCGCAAGCGCCGCGCGCCCGAATTTCGCGGACCTCAAGACGGCCCGGTCTAGGCTGCTTGACGCGTCTTGCGGCAAGGACGATGTTTTCGCCGATCTGGCAAGCTGAAACGGCTGGATGAAAAATGCCCCTCTATCGCATCCGTGTGAACGATGAAACGCGTGAGGTCACCGTCGAGGGGGACACGCCCTTACTCTATGTGCTGCGCAACGATCTCGAGCTGAACGGCGCGAAGTTCGGCTGCGGTCTGGGTCAGTGCGGAGCGTGCACCGTGCTGCTCTCGGGCGACGCGGTTCGTTCCTGCCGGACTCCGGTCAGCGCTATCGGCGACAAACCCGTCACCACGCTCGAAGGGATCGGCACGCAAGACGCGCCCCATCCGCTGCAAAAGGCCTTCATCGCCGAGCAGGCGATGCAATGCGGCTATTGCATCAACGGCATGATCTTAAGCGCAAAGGCACTGCTGGATAAGAATCCGCATCCGACCGAGGCGCAAATTCGCGAAGGTCTCGCCGGAAATTTGTGCCGCTGCGGCAGCCATAATCGCATCGTGCGCGCGATTCTGCGCGCGGCGAAGGAGATGGCGGCATGAGCGCGAGGGACCTCGGCCGCCGCGAATTCGGTCTCGCTTTGGGCGGCATCGTCGTCGCCTTCAGCATGGCGCCGTCAGCTGGTTTCGGCCAAGGCCGGCCGCAGCTTCCGGGGACACCCGTCGACAACCGACGTCTCGATTCATGGCTGCGGATCGATCCGCTCGGGACGGTCACGATTTTTACCGGCCGTGTCGAGCTGGGCCAGGGAAACGTCACGGCGCTGGCGCAGATTGTCGCCGAGGAACTCGACATCGGCTTAGAACGCGTGCGCATGATACCGGTCGATACGACGCGTTCGCCGAACGAAGGCTTTACCGCCGGAAGCAATTCTATCGAAGCCGGAGGGGCGGCATTGCGCTCCGCCGCCGCGGAAGCGCGTTTGCTCCTGTTGGCGAAAGCGGCAGAGCATCTATCCGCGCCGCCTGAAAAGCTGATCGTCAAGGACGGCAACGTCACGGTCCTGGGAGGCCCGGGGAGCATCAGCTATTGGGAGCTGGCTGCGGAGACCTCGCTCCAGCGCGAGACCACGGGAAGCCTCGCTCCGAAGCCGGCCAGCGCGCATACGCTCGTGGGAAAGCCGGCGCAACGTCTCGATATTCCCGACAAGGTCATGGCCGCAGCTTCTTTCGTCCAGGATCTGCGGCTTCCCGGCATGGTGTTCGGCCGCGTCGTGCGTCCGCCGAGCTACAGTGCGCAATTGGCATCGCTACAGGATGCAGTCGTGAAGAGGATGCCTGGCGTCATCGCGGTGGTTCGTGACGGACGCTTTCTTGGCGTCGTCGCCGAACGCGAAGAGCAGGCCATCGCCGCGCGAGAGGCGCTGGCGAAGGCCGCGCGCTGGAGCACACCATCCGATCTTCCCGATCAGACGAAAGTCCATGAGAATTTGAAGAGCCTACCCGGTATCGAGACCAAGACCGTCAACGAAAAAAGCGCGTCCTCGCCGGCGTCCGTCAAGACCCATGCGGCGACCTACACCAAGCCCTATCTCGCCCATGCTTCGATCGGGCCGTCCTGTGCAGTCGCAGGATTTATCGACAATATTCTGACGGTGTGGTCGCACACGCAGGGCCCCTATCCGCTGCGTGCCGATCTGGCCAAGACGACCGGTCTTCCTCCGGAACGTATCCGTGTCATTCACGCGCAGGGATCCGGATGCTACGGCCATAATGGCGCGGATGACGCCGCGCTCGATGCGGCCCTGCTGTCGATCTCGGTCAATGGCCGCCTCGTCAAGCTGCAGTGGATGCGCGACGACGAGTTCGGCTGGGAGCCGTTCGGCTCGGCCATGACGATGTCGGCGCGAGGCGGGGGATCCGACGACGGCGCGATCGTCGACTGGCAATATGAGGTGTGGAGCTGCACCCACAATATGCGTCCCGGCAATCAGAACGGGGTGAACCTGCTCGCGGCAGCGCACATCGAGAATCCGCTCAAGCCCGCGCCCCCTGCCGAGGTGGGCCTGCCCGCCGGCGGCGGCGACCGTAACGCCGTGCCGACCTACGAATTCGCCAGCCAGAAGATCGTCGACCATTTCATTCCCGGCATGCCGTTGCGCGTGTCGGCGCTCCGGGCTCTCGGCGGTTTCGGCAATGTGTTCGCGGTGGAATCCTTCATGGACGAGATGGCGAACTTGGCCGGCGCCGACCCGGTCGCGTTTCGCTTGAAGCATCTGAAAGACGAGCGGGCCCGCGCGGTGCTCGAGAAGGCCGCCGAAAAGGCCAGCTGGAAAGAAGGCCTGAAAAGCGACGGACGTCTGGGGCGCGGCGTTGCCTTCTCGCGCTATGAAACGACCAAGACCTATGTTGCGATGATCGCCGATGTTTCGGTCGATCGTGCGAACGGCCGCGTGAAAGTCGAACGCGTGACTGCCGCGGTGGATGCGGGACAAATCATCAACCCCGATGGGCTCAGCAATCAGATCGAGGGCGGAATCATTCAGGGTTCGAGCTGGACGCTCAAGGAGGCGGTGAAATTCGATCGTCAGCGCATTCTAACGCGCGACTGGGCGTCTTATCCGATCATGACATTCGCCGAAGTGCCGGCCGTCGACATCGTGTTGATCGACCGGCCTGAACAGGCATCCTTGGGCGCGGGCGAAGCTTCGCAAGGCCCGATTTCGGCGGCGATCGCGAACGCGATCTTCCATGCCACCGGCGTTCGCCTTCGCGACCTGCCGTTTACGCCCGACCGCGTCAAAGCGGCGATAGGCTGAGTTCCAAGAGAGACTCTCTCATCAGTCGGGCAGCCGCTGACCTTTGGTTTCCAAGGCGAACGGAATGATCAGGAGACCCAAGGCGAAGGCGATCGCGGTTGCCGCGACCGGCGTTCCCAAGGTACCCATCGCAGCGACCGCCGCGCCGAGGAGAAAATTCACGCCCGCACCGATGAAGCGGCCGAAGGAGGTGCAGAAGGCAAATGCCGTGGCGCGCAATCGGGTTTCGTATTGCTCGGGCAGCCAGAGCGAGAACACGGCGAAATTGCCGCCGCCAAACCCGAGGAAAAAGAGGACGACGATGAAGGGAGCGAGTCCCTGCTGCAGATAGAATGCCCAAGCAAAGGCCAGTGGAATGGACACCAGCATGATCGTGAAGTACAGCGCCAGAGTCGTCCTGCGCCCGAAACGTTCGGCGAAGAGCGGAACGGCAAGGCATCCCAAGATGGTGCCAATGGAAAGAATGCCCGTGCCTATGGACGCCATCTGGGCGGCGCCGGCCGCGTCCATGCCGGAATTGCGCGCCAGCGTGATGATCGCGGTCGGCTCGTAAACGGCGGCCGCCCACAAGCCGATGATGGCGACGGTGAGCAACGAAACGTTCACGATCGTCCGCCTCGCATAGCGCGGGGAAAAAAGTTCGGCCAACGGGCGGCTCTTCTTTGCTTCGGTCTCGTGCGCCTTCCAGCGCGTCGGTTCCTTGACCGAAATGAGCGTGGCAATGCCGACAATCACGGGCACGAGCCCACAGAGAAACATCGCGCGCCAGCCATAGGCGGCGCCGACCGTATAATTCAGCGCCGCGGCGACAAAGAAGCCGAAATAATATCCAGTCTGGAGATAACCGGCGCCCATCTTGCGACGATCTTCAGGCCAGGACTCGGCGACAAACGTGCCGGCCAGCGCCCATTCGCCGCCGATCCCGATGCCGGAGAGAAAGCGGAAGAGACCGAGCTGCCAGACGTCCTGTGCCAGCGCGGCCGCGCCGGTGAAGACGGCGTACATCAAAATGGTCGCCGCGAGGGTTTTTGCCCTCCCGAAACGATCGCCAATGGGACCCCAGATGAACGACATGCCCCAGCCCGCGAGAAAAACGGCGAACAGGATCGAACCGGTGCGGCCAATATTGCCCGGCGTTGCGGCCATGCCGGAATTCGGCAACAGCTCCGCCAATGAAGGCGCCAACACGAGAGCGAAAATGACGGAATCCATGCCGTCCAGCATCCAGCCGAGCCATGCCGACCAGAATCCGAGAATCTGCTGTCGATTGAGTTTGGTCTTGACCTAGCCATCGGATTACTCCCCTTCGCCGCAGCTTAGCCGATGGGCGAAAATCCGCAGCGTCGAAATTTTGCCGATTTCGCCGAACAAAGCGCGAACTTCGGGAGATGGCCTGCCCTCCGCGATTTTTGCGGCGCGCTACCGCAAGTCCTAACTGTCCGTATACGGATTAAACGTAAGCGGAATGCGATTGCCGGGCGTAAGCGGCTTCTCTTGCAACTCCTTGACCCTTCCATTCGTTACCTTACATGAACAACGACGCACAGAGTGGAGCGTGTCATGGAATTGAAGACCGAAAAACCCGCCAAAAAGAAACCCCCTCAAACCCAGGACGATGAACTCGACGACGCTCTCGAACAGAGCTTCCCCGCAAGCGATCCGCCGGCCCAGACCCAGCCCACGCACCTGGGCGGCAAGCACAAGGCCAAGAAGAAGTAAGGCCCCGGTTTTGAGGAGCAGACTTACAGCTTGTATTTATAGATCGCATTGAACCGCGTACGCGGTATTATATCTTACGCTCAAACGTCATTCGGCCCTCTTGAAGGAGAACTTCCATGG
>WNFK01011550.1_pt1 | contig 11982 bp, 10 predicted proteins | sample 5400281 | NCBI WGS metagenome assembly WNFK01 (sample SAMN13153350, study PRJNA577476) | soil metagenome | isolation source: 20 cm soil on Douglas fir-dominated hillslope | place: USA:California | collected 2013-09-17
CTGCAACCGCGTGGGCCTCATCGAACAATTGAAGAAATACCGGGGGCACAATCTTTACCTTGAGACGTTGGCCGAGACCGGGATTTTGGGGCTCGCTTCTTTCCTGGCAATTATTCTGGCCATCATGCACGGTCTATGGAAAATCTGGAAAAAGTTGCGGCACGAGGGTTCCGAGTCCTCCGATGTGGCAATGGCTTTTTTCCTTTGTCTAGTCGCCTACCTGATTTCCGCAATTTTCGCGCACATGTCCTACCAAAGGTACTTTTGGCTCCTGATGGCCCTTAGCAGCGCCACGATTCACATTCTTGGTAGGGTCGAGAAGGACACCTCCAGTGAACTGGGTCCCGCGTGACCGGAGAAAATCACCGCAGGAGGAATGAATGACTATCGTGGCTACGGTGGAAAGCGCGGCTCAGTTGTTCGAGGGAAGGCTCTCCGATTCAGTCCAAAGATTGTGGTTACGCTACTATCCAGTTTCTCGCCACGCGCGCTTCAAAGAACTCCTTCTGCAGAACATCCGACCGACCGACCATGTGTTGGAGATAGGGGCTGGGTCAGGGAGATGCAATCAGAATCACTTCGACCTGCGTGGGAAGGTAGCTCGCTACGTGGGCGTCGACCCGGACAAAAGCGTTCTGGAGAATCCGTATTTGGACGAAGCAAACCAAGGCACTGCCGACTCTTTGCCTTTCCCAGATGAAACCTTCGACCTCGTATTTCATTACTACGTTGCAGAGCATTTTGCGGAGCCGATGGCTTGCCATCGGGAGATCGCCCGGGTTCTCAAGCCGGGTGGGTTGTTGTTGTTTCAAACGCCGAGCCGCTACTGGTATCCCATGCTGGCCGCGCAGGTGACTCCGCAGTGGTTTCATGAATTCTACGTGCGCCACTTCGGCTCCGGCCGTACTGAAAACGAAGTTTTTCCAACTCATTACCGATTCAATGATGAGCTTGCGATCCGAGAGCAACTGAAGGATTGCGGATTTACCTGTGAACTTGAGTATCGCAGCGTTGCGCCCGGTTATTTGCGCTTTAGCCGGCTCTCCTTCTTGCTTGGTGTGCTTTACGAGCGAGCGATCGAAAAGAGATTTCCCGCCCTGCGCGGTGTGATTATCGGCCTGGCCAGGAAGTACGACCCACCCAGCTAGTTGCGTCCTGCCGCTCACGGAACTGACAAAAGAGAGGTATAGCCATGAGGAGAAATATCGGGAAAGGGTCGTTGTCGTTTTTGCTGGTTCTATGCGGGCTGCTGTTGGGTTCGAGAGCGAGTGCTCAGACACAGTCGCCCATCATCACCATTGACGCCCCAGGCGCAACGAGAGGCACTGTGGCCACGGCCATTAACGCGTCTGGTGTAATTGCAGGATATTACTTTGCCTCGGATGGTACCCACGGCTTTGTGCGCAACCTGGATGGAACTTTTGTCTCTTTTGACAGCCCGCTGGGTCCGTCAGCCGGACAAATTGTCCCAATGAGCATCAACAATGCAGGCGTGATTACAGGGTTTTATAACGACCCAAATTTTGGATCCTTTGGCAACGGTGCGGTCCATGGTTTCATCCGGAAGCCGGACAGCACGTTTACCACGTTCGACGCGCCGATCGATCCCTCCAACCCAACCCCAGGAACGCTACCTTACAGCATTGATTCCGCCGGGCAAATTGCCGGTAGATACTGGATTTGTAATATACAAGACAACCCTTGTACCGACGGCTTCTTACGACAACCCGACGGAACGATTGCCACCTTCGCCGCGCCAAATGGGCAAGGCAGCACATGGACCCAGGGTATCGACGCTGCCGGGGCAGTCGCCGGGTACTTTGTCGATTTGACCAATTTCACTGAGCATGGCTTTCTGCGAGCGCCGGACGCTACGTTTACAGTTATTGATGTACCGGGCGCGCCTCCTGGGACCGCTATTACCGCGATCAATGCAAGGGGCGAGACCGCGGGGACGTTTCTGAACACACAATGCTCGAACCATGGTTTTCTGCGAAGTCCGAACGGGACTTTCACGGTTTTCGATGTTCCGGCCGCATGTTCAGGGTGTTTCCAAGTCGCAGGTGTAAACGACGCCGGGACAGTGGCTGGCACTTTCCAAGACGGCATAGATGACAGCACGCAGGTCTTCTTGCGATTTGCCGATGGAACATTCACGAATTTTTCTCCTGGCAATCGTTCGGGATATGCACTAGTTGCGGGCATCAACTCGTCGAACTCAGTGGTAGGGACGTACCAAGATGCGAATGGAGCGCCGCATGGCTACTTGCGGTCGGGGAACGCCGGTAATTAGTTCCTTTCGTGCGGCCCCTGGTACGAGCCCAAGCCAAAACCTTATACAGCGACCCCCATGTTGAGAATCCTTGCATACCACCGTGTTGCGGAACTGCGGGACACTCCCGCGGTGGACTCGCGCAGCGTGAGCGCGACGCCGGAAGGATTCGCGCGGCAGATGGAGCATTTGGCGCGCTACTACCAAGTTGTTTCCATGCCAGAGGTGCTGAAGGCGGTTGAAAAAAGGACGCCGCTTCCGAAGCGCGCCGTGCTGATTACCTTTGACGACGCTTATGCGGACTTCGCCGAAATCGCCTGGCCCATCCTCAAACAATTCCGATTGCCTGCTACCATGTTTGTTCCCACGGCTTACCCGGATCAACCGGAACGCGTTTTTTGGTGGGATCGCCTCTACCAGGCATTCGCGGCAACTTCCAGGATAACGATAAACGTCTCGCACCTCGGCCACCTTTCACTCCTCCCTCCGGAGCAAAAGCGAAGGAGCTTGCGCGCAGTTCAGAACCGAGTGACCACGCTTCCTCACTGTGAGGCAATGCGGCTGGTGGATTCGCTTTGCGCTGAACTCGGGCCAAGTTGCGTGCAAGGAGGCAGCGTCTTGACCTGGAAGCAGCTTCGCGAACTCGCGCTGGAGGGGCTAACGCTCGGATCTCATACGCGAACTCACCCCATCATGACGCAAGTTACGCCCGAACAAATGCGAGAGGAAGTTCAGGGTTCCCAGCAAGACCTCCAAAGAGAAATCGGTGCATGCCTGCCGATCTTCTGCTATCCGAATGGCAACCACAATGACACGGTTCTCAATGTTCTTCGGGAACAAGGCATTCGCCTTGCTTTCACGACGCTGAGCGGGCCAAACGACTTAGACTCCTTGGATACTCTCTGTTTGCGCCGCACGGTCATCATGCCCCGGACCACGCCGGCGATCTTTTGCCTGCGCCTCTTGCGATTGGGCATCCACCTGGACGCTTGGCGGGACCGAAAACAAAGGGAAGTCTTGACGCGTGGCCTTCCAGAATATCGCGCAGATCATGTCTGAGCAGAACCCAAGCATGTCATTGCGGTCATCGTTTCCCGATGCCTCCCAGCCGCTGCGCCTTGCCCAAATCGTTTCGCGGTTCCCCATGGTTACAGAAACCTTCGTCTTGTATGAACTGGAGGCCATGGAGAAGCTCGGCGTGACTGTCGAACTCTATTCTCTGCTGCGCGAGTATCCCAAAGTCGTTCATCCGGAAGCTGAGAAGTGGGTTAGGCGCGCTCACTATTTTCCATTTTTCTCTCCGAAGATCCTTCGTGCCCACTGGCACTATATTCGCCGCAATCCGGGGCGCTATTTCAGAACCGTGGCCGAAGTATTGCGAGGGACCTGGGGCTGCGCTCGCTGTTTTGGCGCGGCTCTCGCGTTCTTTCCGAAAGTAGTTCGATTTGCATACGAAATGGAGAAACAAGCAATCCAACATGTCCACGGGCAATTTGCGTACCACGCGGCAGTAGCCGCGCTGATCGTTCATCGCTTGACCGGAATTCCCTTTAGCTTCACGGCCCGTGGTTCGGATGTTCAGTCGGACGGACACATGTTGAAGGAAAAAGTCGAAGCCGCCGATTTCGTCATTTCGGTGTCCGAATACAACAAGGAGATCATCCTTCGCAAGTGTGGTTCCGGGGCCGCTGAAAAGATTCATGTTATTCATGGCGGAGTGGATGTGGACCGACTATCGCCGCATAACCAGACCGCAACGCCGGGGCCTTTGCGGATTCTCTGCGTTGCGAGGTTCGAGGAGGTCAAGGGTCACAAATCGCTTGTCGAAGCGTGCAGGGTCCTCAAGGAACACGGCCTCCCCTTCGAATGTCGCCTAATTGGCGACGGGCCTTTAGTGCCGCAAATTGAAAATCAAATCAAGCGGGCGGATCTGTGCGACGCGGTTTTCCTGTTAGGCGCTCGTCCCTATAATGAAGTCATCGATGAATTCTCACGCACCGATGTGGTGGTTTTGGCCACGGCTCCGACAGCTAATGGAAAGCGCGAAGGCATTCCCAACGTGTTGAAAGAGGCCATGGCTTGCGGTTTGCCCGTGGTTGCCGCCGCGAGCGGAGGAATTCCGGAACTCGTGGATGAAAGCTGCGGGATTCTTGTGCGTCCCAGAGATCCTGCCGCGATTGCCGACGCGCTCCAGCGCCTTTGCGATCAACCCGCGCTTCGTCGCCGGATGGGGATAGCCGGCCGCAGGAAGATCGTGCGGGAGTTCAATCTGAATCTGAGTACGGCGATGCGCGCGGAATTATTTTTTCGTAGCGCGGATGGCCGCCGGTCGCGTCAGCGGCTGGCCGATACAACGCTAACGGAACCTGCTCTCGTCACACAACCTCCTGCGTAAAATGAATCAGAAAGTACAACAATGTGCGGAATAACCGGATTCTTGACATCCTCAGCCGAAAACGAATTCGAGATGAAGCTTGTGGTCGCGCGGATGGCCGATCAACTTGTCCACCGCGGTCCCGACGATTCGGGCGTATGGGTTGATCGTCAGGCTGGCGTTGCCTTCGGGCACCGGCGGCTTTCGATTCTCGATCTTTCACCGGACGGTCATCAGCCCATGCACTCCGCGAGCGGGCGGTACGTGATTGTTTTTAACGGGGAAGTTTATAACTTCGCCGAGTTGCGTTCGACCCTTGAAAGCATGGGCCATAAATTTCGCGGCCATTCGGACACGGAGGTAATACTGGCGGCTATTGAGCAATGGGGTATCGACGAAGCTCTGCCGCTTTTCAATGGCATGTTTGCTTTTGCGGTATGGGATCGCAAAGAGCGTCAGCTCCATCTGGTTCGAGACCGTTTAGGTGAGAAGCCCCTGTATTACGGCTGGATGGGACAAACCTTCTTGTTTGGTTCGGAATTAAAAGCGCTTGTTGCCCACCCAGAATTCAAAGACGACGTGAGCCGCGACGCTCTTGCCCTCTATCTCCGGTACAACTGCATTCCAGCTCCTTACAGTATTTATCGCGAGGTCAAAAAGCTGCCGCCGGCAACAAAACTGACTCTCACACTCTCGAATATGCACTGTATACCCTCGCCGCGTTCCTATTGGTCGGCAGAAGAAGTTGTCCGGCGCGGCTTAGAGGAACCATTCGAGGGTTCCGAAAAAGAGGCCATCACGAGTCTTGATGCGTTGCTGCGTGACGCAGTCAAGATGCGCATGGTCGCCGACGTGCCGCTCGGGGCTTTTCTTTCCGGCGGCGTGGATTCCTCGACAACCGTTGCGCTGATGCAGCAGCAAAGCCAAAGGCCGGTGAAGACATTCTCGATTGGCTTCCACGATGAAGCGTATAACGAAGCCAAATATGCGGCCGCCGTCGCCCGTCACCTGGGGACAGATCACACGGAGTATTATGTTTCTCCTGAAGAAGCAATGAAGGTTATTCCTCATCTGCCGAAATTCTACGATGAACCATTTTCGGACTCGTCGCAAATTCCGACGTATCTCGTCTCGGCTCTGGCTCGCCGGTACGTAACCGTAAGTTTGTCCGGTGATGGCGGGGACGAACTATTTGGTGGCTACAAAAGGTATTTCATGTGGGGAAGGATCTGGAATGCGGCTCAATGGGCGCCGGCTTTCATTCGGGACGCGGCCGCCTGGTCTTTGCGGCGCGTCGGGCCTCAAGGATGGAACCAAGTTTTGGGTTTAGCTCTTTCCCGTTTTCTCTCGGCAAAAGACATTGTCTCGCCCGGGGAAAAGGTGGAGGAGTTGGCCCAGGTCCTATCCGCCAAGGATTCTTTCTCGCGCTATCAAGTCATCGTCTCGGATTGGGAATTGTGCAACTCCGCCGTTCGGGGAGGAGTGGAGCCGTCATCGCTGTTAAGCCAGCGCTATGTGGGGACCGAGTTCCGTGACTTCTGCGTGCAAATGATGTTTCTCGATACTGTGACTTACCTTCCGGACGATATCCTGGTCAAACTCGACCGGGCGGCAATGGCGGTGAGCCTGGAAGGACGCGTGCCATTGCTGGATCACCGCATTGTAGAGTTTGCAGCCCGCCTGCCATTGTCCATGAAACTTCGCGATGGCGGTGGCAAGTGGATACTCCGCCGGCTACTCGGTCAGTACGTTCCACCGGAGTTGATTGATCGTCCGAAGAAGGGATTTTCCCTACCCATTGCGGAATGGCTTCGCGGTTCATTGCGCGAGTGGGCAGAAGAGCTGCTCGACGAAAGCCGACTGCGACATGACGGCTATTTTCACCCAAAGGTTGTCCGAAAGATCTGGGAAGATCACCTTTCGGGGCAAAGAGACTTTCGCCACCACGTTTGGGCTGTGCTCATGTTCCAGGCTTGGCTTGATCCCCGGAACAGACGGAAGCCCCGGCCGGTCCCCCTTTCTTCGATAGCAGGAAGCCAACAGGTCCGGTCATCGCTGGTTAACTGAATGAGTCACGGCAATTTCGGGAATCCCTGCCAATGAACAAGCTTTTCCACGCCATCACGGAGCTGAATACTGCGCCGGGTTCCCCGACCGGAAGGAGCACTCCTGGACCAGAACCGGTGCGGGCCCATGGTGAGCGCTGGCAAGGTATGGAGAAGATCCTGATCCTGGATGGCAACGCGCGGAGCGCCTTGGCCGCTACTCGTTCTCTGGGAAGAAGGGGCGTGCCGGTCGTTGTCGCCGACGAAACAAAAAGAACCCTTTCGGGTTCTTCAAAATATTGCAACGAGAGCTTTACGTACCCTTCTCCAACTGCGGATTTGCGTTCGTTTCTTTCAACAGTTAAGGCCGAGTGCTCGCGCCGCGGAATCCGAGTGATCTTCCCTATGACCGAGATCTCGATGGCCGCGGTGTTGAAGTTTAGAGAAGAGTTCCAGGAATTCCAATTACCCTTCGTCGATTTTCGTAAGTTCGACGCGATGACCGACAAATGGAATTTGATGCGGCTGGCTCAGCGGCTAAACATCACCATACCCCAAACACATTACATCGCTGATGCGCGGTCACTCCGGCAAGCCTGTCCAGACTTGAAGTTTCCCGTGGTCTTGAAGCCTTATCGTTCAATGATCTGGACGAATGGGCGCTGTACCGCCGCGTCCGTGCGGTATGCAGAGTCTGTGCGCGAACTGGAAAGAACAGTGGCGCAATATGAGTACTTTGGCGGCAACCCGTTCCTGCTTCAGGAATACATCCCAGGGCAAGCGCATGGGATTTTCGCGCTGTATAACCGGGGCAAGCTGGTCGCGTCTTTTGCTCACCGGCGCCTACGGGAGAATCCGCCCTCGGGTGGAGTGAGCGTTCTCTGCGAAAGTGTCGAGAAAAACCCCGGAGCTTGGAGGATGGCAAAAACTCTTCTGGACCATATGGCCTGGCACGGCGTAGCTATGGTCGAGTTCAAAGTTTCCGCGGACGGAACGCCCTATCTGATGGAGGTAAATGCCCGCTTCTGGGGATCGTTGCAGCTGGCCATTGATGCAGGCGTCGATTTCCCCTGGCTGCTCTATCAGTTGGCAACGGGCAGGGACGTCGAATCCGTCAATGGCTACGTCATAGGGGTCAAATCCCGCTGGCTGTGGGGAGATTTCAAAAGACTCTGTAAGGTGCTTGCAGGCAGTGAATTGCCGCCGGGGCTGCGATTCCCCAGGAGTATGCGATCCATATTTCAGTTCTTCAATTTGTTCGACTCGCATACGCGTTGCGAAGAAAGCCGTTGGCACGACCTGAAACCCTTCTTTCTCCAACTGGCGAAGTCCGCGAGCCACTGGCTGTCCAAAATAATTGCGTAGGTTCTTTAAAGGAGGATATTGCGAATGCGTTATATGGTGACGGGCGGGGCAGGCTTCATCGGCTCCAACACGGTGGACGAACTTGTTCAACGCGGGCATAGCGTCGTCGTGCTTGACGACCTTTCTTCTGGCAAGGAAGAAAACCTCTCCGGGGTCTGCAACAAAATTACCCTCGTCAAAAGCAGCGTCACCGACATCGAAGCAGTGCGCGAGGCCATGCACGAAGCAGAATACGTGCTGCATCTTGCCGCCCGAACTTCCGTGCCGCGTTCGGTGAAGGATCCCCTGGAGACCAACCGCATCAATATCGAGGGCACGCTCAACGTTCTTGTGGCTGCAAAGGAGAAGAAAGTCAAACGCGTGGTGTTTGCTGCCTCCTCTTCCGCCTATGGCGAGACGCCCACTCTTCCCAAAGTCGAAACCATGCAGTCGCAGCCCATTTCCCCTTACGGCGTCACCAAGTACGTGGGCGAACTTTACGGTCAGGCGTTTCTCAAATGCTACGGCCTCGAAACCGTTTCCCTCCGCTACTTCAATATTTTTGGCCCGCGCCAGGATCCCAGTTCGCCCTACTCTGGCGTGCTCGCCAAATTTTGCAGCGCGTTCCTCGAACACACGCAGCCGGTCGTTTTCGGCGACGGCCAGCAGACCCGCGACTTCACATTCGTGGACAACGCCGTCCACGCCAATTTGCTCGCTTGCGAAACGCCTAATCTGGCGGGCAAAGTCTTTAATATTGGCTGCGGCGGGCGCATTTCTCTCAATGAAGTCCTGGCCACGCTCAGAAAGATCACTGGCAAAGCTTTGGAGGCGAAATACGATCCGCCGCGCGAGGGAGACATTCGCGATTCCCAGGCCGATATTTCGCAAGCCAGAGCGTATCTTGGCTACGCGCCACAAGTCGGCTTTGAAGAAGGCCTCCGCCTCACCTTCGACTGGTACCGCGAGTCACGGCTCAAAGCGGCAGCAAAGGAAGCTGTTGCAAAAGACCGCGCTGCCAAAGAACCGGCCGCCAAAGCCGAAAAAATGATCTCAAGCTTGGATAAACCACAGGTCGCGATAACGAGTCGCTAATCATGACTCCCCTTCCTCAAGGTTGCACAGTCTTTCCGTAGCTCAGCGGCGTGCCGGGCTTGGACTGGTCGTAATTCCAGAACCAGAGCGGCTTGAACTTTTCTCTTCGGGCCAAACGTGATTGAGAGTATCGCCCTCGAACAGTTCTTCATTCTTCATAACCCAGTAAGCATTTGCCGAAGAAGAGGTGCTTGAGCCTTGAGTAGTGGCTTTGTTTCTAGCTCTCGGTTCTCCGCATTCATCTTGATTTTAGCCGTTGTAGCCGGGGTGGTGCTGAGCCAGAGAAAAGCTATTTCCACCCTCGCAGCGGACAAACCGGGCGACGATTCGTCCAGTGTGTCCTGCACCTTTTATATTTCCCCCTCTGGGTCGGACGAGAAGCCAGGAACCCTAGCGGAACCTTGGAAGACCTTACAAAAAGCTTTTGATACTGCTATGGCTGGCCAAACAGTCTGTCTTCGAGGCGGCATTTATCCCCAGTATGTCGAAGCTTCGGCGGGATTCAATCAGGTGGAGCACCACTCTGGTGTTCCTCAGAAACCAATCGTCTTCAAGAATTATCCGAGCGAAATCGCCGTGATCCAGGGCTCCACGCGAGTCAATGGCTCCTATGTAACGTTCCAAGGCGCGCCGAATAACACTCCCAGCTGCAGCGCAACCAACCCTTGCGGCCTTATCTTTGAGGGTTCTCAACCCGGCTACGTCCTTGGCGCAGTCAGCATCTGCTGCGCCAGCAATTACAATTCGCATTTCGTTCTCTTCGACCATGTGGAGATTCGACACGGCAACTACCATTACGGCCTCTACGAAGAAGGCTGCAACAATGCGATCATCGGCAGCTATGTCCACGACAACGGCATCCAGAACCGCGAAGAAGATAACGGTATCTACTGGTCGAAGACTCCTTCGGACTGCAAGAATGGCGGGAACTTTATGCGGGCGCGTCTGCTTCTACTCCTGCCTACGTCACCGTCTGCGGCAACATTTCCGCAAACAACGGCGCCCAAGGAGCAGTGATTTGGGGAGATCACAACATTTTTGTCGACAACATCCTCTATAACAACAACGAAATCGCCGGCGCTGCGGCGGGAGCGCAGGCAGGCCTTTATTCCGGAGCAGCGAACTTCGTGGATCATAACTTGACTTGGAGCACATCCGACCCCAGTGGCAAAAGACCGGACTGGTACGTTAAAAAGGGCTGCTGCCTCAAAAACAATCTGATCGTTGATCCATTGTTCTTGGACCCGGCGCATCGCAACTGGGATCTCAGGCCTTCGTCCCCGGCTAAGAAATTGGCCAGTCGGGTTTGCACGAAGCTTCCCTAGGTTAGGGTGGAGATCCGCGGGGCCGCTGCTCTTCGGCCCTTTCCCAGCGCGTAATCCCTCAAACTTGGCGCTCCTTAGACCCGTGTGAGACGTTCAAGCCACAGGCACACTAGACCACCAAATTTCAGGAAGGGAGTTGTGAAGCGATGGAAATAACAAAAATTTGTTTTTGGCTTTCTATCTTTTTGATTCTCTATCCTATTTTGATCTATCCGGCCCTGGTTTTTCTCCTCGGCCTGATCTGGCCACGAACCCGGAAGCGTCGTTCCTGGTGTCCGTCAGTAACAGTGTTGATCCCTGCCTACAACGAGGCGCAGAACATCGCCGCGACCATCCAAAACAAGCTGGACCAGGACTACCCCCGCAACCAGCTTGAAATCATCGTGGTCTCCGACGGCTCCACGGACGGCACCGATGACATTGTTCGCGGATTTGGTTCCCATAGTGTTCGGCTCATCCGGCGGGAACAGCGCGAGGGCAAAGCGGCGGCTTTGAATGAAGCAGTGCGGTACGCGCGCGGCGAAATCCTTGTCTTCAGCGATGCCAATTCGCTCTTCGCTGCGGACGCCATTCGGCTCATGATCGAAAATTTTGCCGACCCGAAAGTCGGGTATGTGACAGGGAATCTAACCTATAAAACTCAAAGTGCTGGTACCGCCGGAAAGGGCTGTAGCGCCTACATGAAATATGAAAACACTCTGCGCGCTCTCGAGACGCGGGCTGGCTCGATTATCGGTGTTAATGGTGGCGTGGATGCTATCCGTCGAGAGCTATACAGGGATGTTCCGCGGAACCTCATCACGGATTTTGTATTGCCATTGCATGTCATCGGCACGAAACATCGGGTCGTGTACGACGAACGCGCGCATTCTTCCGAGGTTGCGAACAGTGAGCTTGCTTCGGAGTTCCGCATGCGCGTGCGCGTCAGTCTGCGAGCCCTTCAGGGCATCGCTTATATGCGTCGGCTTTGCAATCCGATCAACTACCCGTGGGCCGCTTTTGGTTTGATTTCGCATAAGGTTAGCCGCTATTTCTGCTTTCTCTTCTTATCTATCGCCTTTGCAGCCAACCTGATGCTGATCTCAAATCCCGGCTACGCAGCATTATTCATTGCGCAGATGATGGCTTACTTGCTGGCGCTTTTGGGGTTGCGAAAGGGAATGCCGAAGGTGTTCCGCAAGGCGACTTCAATACCCGCCTATTTCCTCATGAGCAACGCAGCCTTTACAGTGGCCGCTATCAAGTTTCTTAAAGGCGAGACGATGGCCACTTGGCAACCGAGAGCCGGGGCGCAGGCAGCCTAGAGTGATTCCTTCCCACAACGCCTGCTCTGCACAAGTTCTTGCTTCTCACTCTTGCGCCGCAAGACCGCCCGGTTGCAGAGGGCGGTCCTGCGTGCAAGACCGTTTCGAGGACTCTTTCTCTTGCCTAGTGCTGGTAGGCTCCCGAGTCGGGCGCCCTACCCCTTGAGACGTTGTCCTTGTCCGCCGGCTGGATGTGGCTCATGTTGCTGAAGCCAATCGCCGG
>WNFK01209866.1_pt1 | contig 11980 bp, 13 predicted proteins | sample 5400281 | NCBI WGS metagenome assembly WNFK01 (sample SAMN13153350, study PRJNA577476) | soil metagenome | isolation source: 20 cm soil on Douglas fir-dominated hillslope | place: USA:California | collected 2013-09-17
GCGGTTCTCCTCGATGAGCGGGTTCGCCTCATGATTGGGGAACGTGCCGTCGATGTCGAAGCACAGCTTCGTCGTCTTGCACGGCAGCTGATCGAAGAGCAGCGGGGCGACCAGGCCGGCCATGCCGCTGCCCGCATCGAGGACGACGGTGAACGGCTCGATCACCTCGCGGTCGATGAAGGACATCACCTTCTCGACATATTCGAAGATGATGTTGCGCGGCGTCACCGAGCCCGGTGTGGCGGCCGGCGGCGGGAGCCGGTCGTTCAGGATCATGTCCCTGATCTCGCCGAGCCCCTGCTCGCCGCTCAACGGCAGCGCGCCCGCGCGCACCATCTTGACGCCGTTGTACTGCTTCGGATTGTGCGACGCCGTGATCTGCGCGCCCCCTTCGAGCTCGTCGTTGACGACCCCGAAATACAGCATGTCGGTGCCGAGCATCCCGTAATCGGTGACGTCGACCCCCTGGTCGCGCGCCCCCTGGATGAACGCGGCCGCGATGCCCGGCGACGACACGCGCATGTCGCGCGAGACGGCAATGCGCTTCGCGCCCAGGTAGGTGACGAAGCCGCGCCCGAGCTGACGCGCGACCTCTTCGTTGATTTCGTCCGGATAGAGACCGCGGATGTCGTACGCCTTGAAAATGTCGGTGTTGATGCGCATCTTGTGGGCTGTGTCGCCGGCCATGACGTTACGCCTTCGTGAAATCGGTGAGCGTCGTCTTGTCGCCGAGCACGGCGCCTGAGTTGACGTTCACGTTGCGGCCAATGTGGCAGTTGCGTCCGACGATCGCGTCGCGGATGCACGCCTCGCGGCTGATGCGGCAATTGGGCCAGATGACGGCGCCGCTGATCACCGCGTCCTCTTCGATTTGCGACTGCCGGCCAATCACCGAGTAGGGCCCGATCTTCGCTCCCGCTTTCACGAGCGTCCCTTCGTCGATGAAGCACGGCCCTTCGATGGTCGCGCCCGGCTCGATCTTCACGTCGGGGGCGACCCAGGTGCGGGGCGCGGCCATGTCGCGAAACGGCTCGGCCGCGTAGCGCCCGTCCATGATGTCGCGATGGACCTGGGTGTACTTGCCCGGCGTCCCGATGTCGATCCAGTAGCCGTTATACACGTACGCGACGAATGTTTCGCTCCGTTCGATCAGCGACGGGAAATAGCTGCGCTCGATGGACCACGCGACGTTGCTCGGGATGCGGTCGAACGTGTCGGGCTCGAGCACGTAGATGCCCGCGTTGATGTTGTTGGTCGTGATTTCGTCGGGGTTCGGCTTCTCGAGAAAGCGGCGGATGTTGCCGTCCGCGTCGGTGTCGACCAGCCCGTAGGCCGTCGGGTTGTCCACCGGCGTGAGGACGATCGTGGCGCGCGCCTTGCGCTCGCGATGGAGACGGATGACGCCCGCGAGGTCGATCTGTGTGAGCACGTCGCCGTTGAACACGACGACCGATTCGGTCAGTTGATCGCCCGCGTACTTGATGGCGCCGGCCGTGCCGAGCGGCGCCGGCTCGACCACGTACCGGATCTTGATCCCCAGTTCGGAACCATCGCCGAAGATCTCCTCGATGCGCCGTGGCTGGTAATTGAGGCTGAGGATGACTTCGTCAATTTCAGGAACCTGCTTGAGCAGATCGATCTGATAGTGCAGAAACGGCCGGTTGAAGATCGGAACGATTGGCTTAGGCGTGTGGATCGTGAGCGGCCTGAGTCGGGTACCTTTTCCTCCGGCCAGGAGGATCGCCTTCATGACAATCAACGATCATACACGCTCGCGCCGATAAGGTAGAATGCAGGCTCCGCGTTACATGAACCTTCCGAACACGCTGACGCTCGTACGGATATTTCTCGTGCCGCTGCTGGTGGTGGTGTTGCTCACCCAGTTCGCGGGACACGAGATTTTCGGCGTGCCGAAGGAGCTGATCGGGGCCGCCATTTTCGCCATCGCGTCGATCACCGACTGGCTGGACGGTTACCTGGCGCGCCGCCGCCGGCAGGTCACGTGGGTCGGGCAGATGCTCGATCCCCTCGCCGACAAACTGCTGACCTCGGCGGCGTTCATTTCGCTCGTGCAGCTGGGCCTCGCGCCGGCCTGGATGGTCGCGCTCATCATCGGCCGCGAGTTCGCGATCACCGGTCTCCGCAGCCTCGCGTACACGAAGGGCATCACGATTCCCGCGTCGCCGCTCGGCAAGATCAAGATGGCGTCGCAGGTCACCGCCATCCTCCTGCTGATCCTCGGATGGCGGCCCCTGCCATGGCTGGCGCCGATTGGCTACGCAGCCCTGTGGGTGGTGATGCTGACCGCGGTGGTCTCCGCGGTCGATTACTACCGGCGGTTCCTGCTGCTGCTCAACGCGCGCGTCACCGACGTGAACGTCGCGCGTGAGCGAAAGGCCAGCTAGACATCTCTACTTCCGCAGCGCGACGAAGTCGCCCGACACGAACGCGTCGCGGGCAAACAGCGCCTTCACCGTCGAGACTTCCGGCTTCACGTCCACCACGACCGCCTCTCCCATCTCGTAGAGAAATTCCGGCGTCGTGATCGTGTCGGGAAGATCCTTGATCGCCGACAGGTGCAGCGTCTCCATCCTCCGCTTGTCGCGATACACGATGAAGCGCGCGCCAAGGGTGACGCCGTGATCGCTGCCGCGGTCGACGCTGAAGAAATCGTTCTTCGAGAACATCGTCCGGCGATCGGTGCCGATGAGGATGTGCCCGTAGTTCTCGCGCTGCGGCTTCGGCGGGTTCGCATCGGGCGTCGTCGGCTGCGGCAGCGTAAACGGCTCGAGGTAGTCGCCGACGTTCAGCGCGTCGCAGGCGTGTGACACCGTCGCCAGAGACATCGTCTTCTCTACGGCATAGACGCGCACCCAGCCGACGGTCCGGATGGAGCCCGGCGACGTCCGCGACATGCCAATGCCGCGCGGCGCCTGCAGACGGCGCGCGTAGTATTCCTGGCCGACCTCGATGCCGTTGTCCGATCCGGCGTTGATCGTCACCAGGTCCCCTGGCCCGTAGACGTGACGGGTCGCGGAGTCCTGCCCGCCCGTGACGAACAGCGACTGCAGCGGCCGCTCGAACGCGAGCGCCGGTGCGCAAGCCTGTGCAATCACCTCTTCGGGAAGACGCGTCATTTGCGGCGCTGGACCGCGCTGCGCCACCAGTGGCGTGGCAGCGGCCAGCAGGGCAGCCGTGAAAAAGGCGAGGGTCTGGCGTCGGGTACGGCTCATATCTCTCCTCCCGCCCCTGGCGCCCTCGGCGCCTCGGCGAGCAAAGTGGTTCCTCCCGAACCTACTGAGGGGCCAGTGTTTCGAGCTTTTTGCGAGCATCGACGAGATACTCGCTGCGGTCGAATTCCTTCACCAGCCGGTCGTAGTACGGGACTGCTTCGGGTTTCTTATCGGACTTGAGGAGAGATTCCGCCAGATAGTAGTAAACGGCGTCCCGGCCGGGGTATCCGGGGTCGTCCTTGAGGACTTCCTTGAAGCGGTCGATGGCGCCCAGATACCACCGGGCGCGGTAGTAGTAGAGGCCCACTTTATAGGACGCCTCGCTGACCCGGTTCCGCGCTTCACGCCATTGCACGCGGACCTCCGGCGTCAGCGTGCTGTTCGGGTAGCGGTCGAAGAAGATCTCGAACTCGCGGACGGCGGCGACCGTTTCCGTCTGGTCGCGCTCCGGCGCCTTCATCCGGCGAAAGTGCGTCATCGCGAGCTTGTACTGCGCGTAGTCCACGCGGGCGCTGGTCGGATAGAACGTGATGAACTCCCTGAACTCGTTTTCGGCGAGCACGATGTTCGCGTCGCCGCCCTCGCTCAGGTAGCTGTCGCCCACACCGAGCTTGGCGTCGGGACGCAGCGTGCTCTGCGGATAGTTGTCGACGATCTGCTGAAAGTACTTGCGTGCATCGAGCCAGCGCTGCCGCTTCATCGAATCGTTGGCACGCTCGAACAGGAACTGGTCGGGCGCGGCGTTGCCCGCGGGGACGACCGGCGTCGGGTTGCCGCCGCACGCCGCCAGCCACGCCGTCGCGACGACGAAGAGCACGATGCGCCCTGAGGCGCACGAACGAAGCCTGGAGTGATTCATGCGTTGAAGAGGCCTGCCTCGGTCATCCACTGAAACTGTGCGCGCAGCCCCTGCTCGAGCGTGACCGCGGGGGCGAACGCAAGATCGGTGCGTGCGCGCGCGGTGTCGGCATAGGTATCGCGCATGTCGCCGGCCTGCGGCTCGATCATATTCAACCGCAGGGGACGGCCGGTCACCCGGCCGATGAGCTCGAACACGTCCAGCAGCTCCACCCGCGAGCCGCCACCAATATTGTAGACAGCGCCGGGGGTCCCGCGCGTACTGGCCGCCACCGTGGCCGCCACCGCGTCGCCGACGAACGTGAAGTCCCGCGTCTGCCTGCCGTCCCCGCATACCGTGACCGGCTCATTCCGCATGGCGGCGATGAAAAACCGGTGGAACCCCATGTCGGGGCGCTGGCGCGGGCCGTACACCGTGAAATAGCGCATCGAGACGGCCGGTACCCGGTAGTTCACGTAATACAGGTGGCACAACTGCTCGGCCGACAGCTTCGTCACGCCGTAGGGAGACACGGGTTGGGGCCTGGCGTCCTCGACCATCGGCAGCGGCCCGTCGTCGCCGTACACCGACGAGCTCGAGGCATAGACGAGCCGCTCGATCGGCCGTCCTTTGCAGGCTTCCAGCAGGATCTGCGTGCCCTCGACATTGTTGACTGTATAGACGTGGAAGTCGCGTCCCCAGCTTTTCCTGACCCCCGCCTGGGCCGCCAGGTGAAACACCCATGTGACGTCATCGAGCAGTTGCGGCCAGTTGGCATCAGCCAACGCGGTTTCGATGAGGGTGAATCGGCTGTTGGCGCGGAGCCTGGTGAGGTTGTGTTCCTTCCGCTCTCGAGGATAGTAGTCGGTGAACACGTCGATGCCCGTCACGCTGTGACCGGCGTTGACGAGGTGTTCGCTCAGGTGTGAACCGATGAAGCCGGCGGCGCCCGTCACAATCGCCTTCATGAGAAGGCGGGTCCTTCTGAACCCGCCAGGTCGTTCGCGTGACCGATCATCTCCCGGATGCGAGGAGGCAGGCGACAGGGACGGCCCCGCGTATCGAGTGCCGCGTGGATGGTGTGCCCGGTGACGAGCGTCTCGTCGCCGCGCGCGATCTCGTAGTCGAAGCGGATGCGCACCGGGGTCAGCAGCGACGCGCGCGTCCGGATCTCGAGGTCGTCGTCGTACTTCGCCGCGCGCCGATACTCGCAGTGCGCTTCGATGACGGGAAGCTGGACGCCGTCCTCTTCCATGGCGCGGTAGCTGTGGCCGGTGTCGCGAAGCCAGTCGGTTCGTCCGATCACGGACGCGCGTGCGCCGGAGGAGCGAGGCAGCCTGGGCGTTGGTCATGCGCGAGACGTCGTGGGCGCGCCTGTCGCGGCGGCGCGAAGCGCGCGCGTTGCGCGTTCGGGATCGCCGCCGCCGAAGATGGCCTGCCCGGCGACGAGGATGCTGGCGCCCGCGGCGACGACCCTGGCGGCGGTCCCTTCGTCGATGCCGCCATCGATCTCGATGGGCGCGGACGAGCCCGCGGCGGTCAGCACCGATCGAACGCGGCGGACCTTCTCGACGCTGTGCGGAATGAATGCCTGGCCGCTGAAGCCGGGGTTCACCGACATCACCAGCACGTAGTCCAGATCCCCCGCGACGTCTTCCAGGGTGACGGCGGGCGTGGACGGGTTGAGCACCGCACCTGCGCGGGCGCCGAGCTTCTTGATGAAGTTGATCGTGCGATGAAGGTGCGGCACGGCCTCGACGTGGACCGACACCATGTTCGCGCCGGCCTCGATAAACGCCTCGATGTAGCGGTCCGGTTCTTCGATCATCAGATGGACGTCGAGTGGACGCGTCGCGACCCGCTTGATGGCGCGAACGACCGGCGGTCCGATGGTGATGTTCGGGACGAAGTGGCCGTCCATCACGTCCACGTGAATCAGGTCCGCCCCGCCGCGTTCGACGGCGGCGATGTCGCGTCCGAGCGCCGCGAAGTCGGCAGAGAGAATCGAGGGAGCGATTTGCACGACGGTTTGCCCCGAGCCGTGTCGAGGGGCGTCCTCTGAGTCGGGGCGAGGACTCATCGACTCACCTCGAGCGAGATCGGATCCGAGGCGGAGACGCGGAAGCCGCCTTGCGGCTGCTGGCGCACGACCGTGCCCGGAGGCACGCCCGGATACGGCTGAGAGCCGGTGATGGTCGCGCGGAAGCCGCGCGCGCGCAGCGCGTCCGCCACGCGCGCACCGTCCATGCCGATGACATCAGGCATCACATACGTCGTGGACTCCTCCCCGCGATTGAGGAGCAGCGACACCGTGGGAGCCTTGGCGGCTGGTGGCGGGTCTTGCGAGACGACGGCATCCGCAGGGTAGTCGGCGGAACGGAATTCCGAGACAGAGCCAATCTCGACGCCATCCTGTTGCAGCCGGATGCGCGCGGTGCGCTCGGTCTGGCCGATGAGCTCGGGCACCGTGGTCGTACGTGGACCGGCGCTGAGCCAGACGCGAATCGAGCGCTGCGACCGCGCGGCGGCCCCGGCCGGAGGATCCTGCTGCATGATGCGATTCACTACGACCTTTGCATCAGCGCGGCGCGTGGGATCGATCTTGAGCGTCAGCCCAAGCGCGCCGAGCGACTGCGAGGCGTCGGGCGCCGTCTTTCCGACAAGCTGCGGCACCTGGACCTCGCGAGCGCGCAGCGCGACACGCAGCGCGACGCCGAAGAACAGCAGGAACGTGCCGCCGAGCGCGGCGGCCAGGAGAAGCAGCCGGCCGACGCTCCAGACGCCGTATCGAGAGGGCATTGATCACGCAATCGTACCATGAGGCCTGTTCAAGCCCGGGTCAGGAGCGCGGCGAAGAAGGCCTCGAGGCCATGCGCAGGCGGGGTCGTCCGAAAGAACCCCTGCGGATCGACAAATGGCGCAATGACTGGATTCGCGTTCGCGGCGAGATCGCCAGGACGAAAATCGGCGCGGGCCGCGATGAACGCGGCAATCACGTCGTCGTTCTCCTCGGGCTCACTGGAGCACGTCGCGTAGACGAGCCGTCCGCCCGGGCGGACGACGTCGGCGGCGCGCATCAAGGACCGTGCCGAGGCCGGAGCATGGTGCGTCAACGAGGACGAGGTCGAACTGCGCGCCGAACGGCAGCGGACCATTGGTGGGGACCTGCACGACCTCCACGCATCGCACACCTGACACGCGCACCGTGTCGCGAAGCAGCGTCAACCGCCGCGGCCGGACGTCGCTCGCGATGATCGTGCCCGTGTCGTTCATGTCGGCAGCCATCGCGATCGTCTTGCCGCCTGGCGACGCGCATAGATCGAGCACGTGTTCGCCCGGCACAGCGGCCGCCACGGCCGGCACGAGCTGCGACGCTTCGTCCTGGACGAAGACCAGGCCATCGGCCGGGCGGCGCAACGGGTTGCCGCCGGTCACCACGAGGCCGTCGGGTGCAAACCGCGTCGGCGCCGTCTCGACCTCAGCGTCCGCGAGCGCGGTCATCGCCTGTTCGCGCGTCGCGCGCAGCCGGTTCACGCGCACGGTCAGGCGCGGCGTTTCGTTGTTGAACTGCACCCAGCGCTCCGCCGCCTCGAAGCCGTACCGATCCAGCCAGCGCCCGGCCAGCCAGTCCGGATGCGAGTGGGTCACGCCGAGATAGGCGAGTGCGGCCTCTCGATCCCCGGTGTTCGCCGGACGCGCGGGCAGCGGAAGCTTGTGCTTCTGCCGGAGCGTCGCGCGCAGCACCGCGTTCACGAATCCGCTGGCGCTTGGCTTTCGCGCCGCGCGGGTCAGATCCACCGCATCGTCCACGACCGCGGATGCCGGCACGCGATCCAGGTGGAGCAGCTGATACAGGCTGAGACGCAGGATGATGACGACTTCAGGATCGAGCTTGCCGATGCGGCGCTTCGAGAAGTGTTCGATGAGATGGTCGAGGCTGCGCTGCCACCGCAACGTTCCGGTGACGATCTCGGCAGCCAGCGACCGATCACGCTCGTCCTGCAGATGCTCGCGGCTGGTGTGGAGTGCCGCCGGCAGATCGGAGCGGCCGGCTGTGATTGCTCGAACCGCGTGATACGCAGCGGTTCGCGCAGGGGCGGTCATGGCGCTGAGAACGTGTCGCCGGTTGCGACCCGGTGGCCGTGGACGAAGTCCTGCGCATGCATCGGGCGGCGTCCCTCGGGTTGGATCTCGAGGATTGCCAGCGCGCCTTCACCCGTCTCCACGGTGATCGTGTCCCGCGCGACCGCGAGGATGGTTCCCGGCCGCCTGCGTATCGGACCGACAGGACTCGCCAGGACCTGCGTTCCCAGCAGAATGAGCCGCGCGCCCTTCAGGTACGTATGGGCGTGTGGCCACGGGTAGAGCCCGCGCACACGGTTGTGAATCGCGGCCGCCGGCTGCGACCAGTCGATGAGCCCCTCTTCCTTGGTCAGTCTGTGCGCATAGGTGGCCTGCGTGGCGTCCTGTGGCTCCTCCCGCGCGGTCCCCGCGGCCATCTGCTCGAGAACGGTGAGCAGCAACTCCGCGCCGAGCGTCGCGAGCGCGTCCTCGACGACGTCGCTCGTGTCGTCCGGCGCAATCGGACGCGTGACCGTGGCGAACATGGGGCCCGCGTCGAGCTCCTTGACGACGCGCATGATCGTGACGCCGGTCTCCGCATCGCCGTTGATCACCGCGCGGTGTACCGGCGCCGCGCCCCTGTACTTCGGCAGCAGCGATGCGTGCACGTTGATCATGCCGAGGCGCGGAATCGTCAGCAGGTGCTCGGGGATGATGCGTCCGTACGCCGCGACCACCGCGACATCAGGCTGCCAGGTGCTCAGTTGGGCGGCGACATCAGGCGGCTTGAGCCGATCGGGCTGAAACACAGGCACGTCGTGCTCGAGCGCAAGTGTCTTGACGGGAGCAAACGTGACCTTCTGGCCGCGGCCTCGCGGACGATCCGGCTGCGTGACGACGCCCGCGACGGTATGTGCCGAATTCAGCAGGTGCTGGAGCGTGGGCACCGCAAAGCGCGGCGTCCCGAAGAACACCACTACCATTTGCCGGCGCGCGTCAGCTTCTTGATCTTGCGGACGATCAAATCCTTCTGCAGGCCGCGGAGGCGATCGACGAACACCGTCCCCTCGAGGTGATCCATCTCGTGCTGGAAGCAGCGGGCGAGGAGGCCCGTGGCTGCGATCACCTGCTCCTCGCCGGCGCGGTTCAGGCCCTTGACCACGGCGCGCGACGGCCGGGCGAGGGTCGCGTTGAAGCCGGGGACGCTCAGGCAGCCTTCCTCTTCGAGCTGCATGCCGTCGCGTTCGACGAATTCCGGATTGATGAACGTGACCAGATCCGCCGGGTTACGGCCCATCGAGACGTCGGCGACGAAAATCCGGAGCGGCACGCCGATCTGCGTGGCGGCAAGGCCGATGCCCGGCGCCGCATACATCGTCTGGATCATGTCGTCCACGAGCTTCAGGATGTCGGGCGTGATTTCGGCGACGGGGCTCGCGGGCTGGTGCAGGACCTCGGTGCCGTAGCGAAGGATCGGACGGATCACGGACGCGTCATGCCGTGGTGCGCGACGTGAACCGGCGGCGGACCTGTTCCGCCGTCGCGTCGTAGTGCCGCGCAATTTCGTCGATGGAATCGCCCCCGAATTTCTCCAGGAACGCATCGGCCAGCACCATCGCGACCATCGCCTCGCCGACAACAGCGGCGGCAGGCACCGCGCAGACGTCGCTCCGCTCGATGGCCGCGGGCGCGTCGGTCAAGGTCGTCAGATCAACGGAGCGAAGGGGTTTCATCAGCGTGGCGATCGGCTTCATGAAGCCGCTCACCCGCACATCCTCGCCGTTGGTGACGCCCCCCTCCAGACCGCCGGCGCGATTGGTCGGCCGTACGGGCGCGGCCGCTTCGGGCTTCGGCGGAAGGATTTCGTCGTGGACGCGGGAGCCGGGCCGGAAGGCGGCCTCGGGTCCGATGCCGATGCCGACCGCCTTGATGGCATGAATGCACATCATCGCCTGCGCGAGCCGGCCATCGAGCTTGCGGTCCCACTGCACGTACGAGCCGAGACCTGGCGGGACGCCGGTCGCGATCACCTCGAACGACCCGCCGACCGTGTCGCCGGCGTCTTTCGCCGCATCGATGAACGCGATCATCTGCTGCTGAAGCTCGGCGTCCACGCATCGCAGCGGCGCATCCTCGTCGATCGCGCGTGCCTCGTCGAACGACACCGAGCGCGTCTCCGGGAGCGCGACGTCGCCAATCGAGGACACGTGACTGGCGATGCGGATGCCGAACCGGCCGAGCAGCTGGCGCGCGAGCGACCCGGCGGCCACGCGCGACGCCGTCTCGCGCGCGCTGGCACGTTCGAGGACGTCCCGGATGTCCTCGTGGCCGTACTTGATCGCGCCTGCCAGGTCCGCGTGCCCGGGACGCGGCCGGGTGACCTCCGCCCGCCTGGTGCCGGACGAGGACTCCGGCATCTCGCGCTCGACATACATGGTTTGCTGCCAGTTCACCCAGTCGCGATTGCGAATGAGCATGGCAACCGGCGCGCCGGTCGTGCGGCCGTGGCGGACGCCGGCCAGGATCTCCGCGCGGTCGCTCTCGATGGCCATCCGCCTGCCGCGGCCGTAGCCGCCCTGCCGCCGGCGGAGCTGTGCGTTGAGCGCGTCGATGTCGAGATCGAGGCCGGCAGGCATGCCGTCGAGCGTGATGACGAGTGCCTGGCCGTGTGATTCGCCTGCGCTGAGGAAGCGCAACATCGAAATTGATTGTATACGGCGTTGAGAAATCCGCACCGTCCGGTCCGTCTCCGGACGGCAGATTCTGCGCCGTCGCGCCGCCTTCGCGCGGGTTTTCCGAAGCTTTTCGATCGTCGTCCCGATTGCATTGTGCCCACGGCATGCTGCGACTTGATGGCGATGCCGACCTTACCCCACTGCTGGAGGCCCTGGACCATGGACGCGATGGTCATCCCCGCTGGATCGTGGCCGATATCCCGCGGCCGCGGCTGCGGGCGAGAACGACGGAATCCATCGTGAACGCCGCCACGAGCCGCGGATTCGTGGCCATGGCTATCGATGCGTACATTCGCGCGCGCATCCTCGGCGCTCCCGAGCTCGACGAGCGAGCGCTGCTGCTCGTCGATTCCGGCGCCGATGCGTCCCGGGCGCATGCGGCGCTGCTACACGCATCCGCCCGGTCGCCGCGCCCGCACCTCCTGCTGACGCTTCGTTCGCCAGGCTCACCAGCGCTCGTGCGTGAGGCGCGCGCAGCCTATGCGCCCGACCCCACCGAGCGTCAATCCCCGCATGTCGTCCAACTGCTCGCACGCGCGGCTCGAGCGGCGGAATTCGTCGCCAGCGGCCGTCACGCGGCTGCCGAGCGGTTGCTTCGCGACGTCGCGGCGGCGCTGGCGCGGCGGGGCGCTGGACGGGAGGCATCGAAACTCACGATCCAGCTTGGCCGGATGCTGATCGAACGCGGCCGGTCCAAGGACGCGTTCGATGCATTTGAGGAGTCGATCAGACCTGCCCAGGCCGACAGCGCCGGCGATCTCGTTGTCTCCGCGCGCCTGTGGCAGGCGACCACACGGATTGCCGACGCTGCGTTTGTCGAAGCAGAGGCGCTCTGTCGCGCCGTGCTCGAAGCCAAGCAGATAGCGCCCGACCTGACCGCGTGGGCCGGGTCCGTTCTCGCGGAGGCGCTCCTGTGGCAGGGGCGCGTGTGTGAGGTGCCGGATCTCGACGATCGCGGGATGGCGGCGCTCGACCCAGTCGTCGCGGCGCACGGCTGCGACGTCAGGATGCGCTGCCTTTTGGCACAGGCCCAGGTCTTTGAAGCCGGACGCTGCGTCGGGCGCCTGAAGAGCCAGGCCGCCGAGACGAAGGATGCGACCGTCCACGTGATT
>WNFK01085499.1_pt2 | contig 11976 bp, 8 predicted proteins | sample 5400281 | NCBI WGS metagenome assembly WNFK01 (sample SAMN13153350, study PRJNA577476) | soil metagenome | isolation source: 20 cm soil on Douglas fir-dominated hillslope | place: USA:California | collected 2013-09-17
CTGGTGCGCGCGCCGCCGCCCTGCCACGCGATCTCCTCGCGCGTCGTCGCCACGGCGAACACCGCCGCATGCTTGGGCCGATCGGCGGCGAGCCGGCGGACCGCTTCCGCCACGACGTATGCGCCGATGCGGTTGTCGATGCTGCGCGACACGATCCGGCCGTTGGGGTACTCCTGCACGCCCGTGTCGAGCACGCCGGCATCCCCCACGCGTACGCGCTCGCCCGCCTCCGCCTTGTTCGCCGCCCCGATGTCGATCCACAGGTCCGACACCTTGGACACCTTGTCGAGCTCTTCTTTCTTCAGGTGGTGCACCGCCTTCTTGCCGATGACGCCGCGTACCGGCCCGGAGCGGCCCAGCAGCAGCACGCGTTGGCCGACGAGCACCTGCGAGTCCCAGCCGCCGATGCCGCTGAAATAGAGGAAGCCGTCATCGTCGATGTGCGTGACCTGCAGACCGATCTCATCGATGTGGCCGGCCAGCATCAGCCGTGGCTTCCCCTTGGGGTTCAGAGCGGCGACCGAGTTGCCGTGCACGTCGGCCCAGACTTCGTCGGCAAAGCCTTCGGCCTCCGCCCGCCACACGCGCGCCGGCGCCTGCTCGAAGCCCGACGGTCCCGCCGTATCGAGGAGTTTCTTCAGGAATCCCAACGTCTGAGTCGTCATGTCGTGCCAGCCTTCCGGGAACGGGGGCGGGGGAGGTTCAAGCGGCGCCGGACGCTGTCGGCGGCGGCGACGCTGTCGATGAACTGAGCCTGATACCCGACGCGCACGGGGATCGCCGAGATCCGCACCGACCCGCGCGGCGGGGGCGCGATGTCGAAGCGGAGAATCGCCGACAAGCCGGTCCACGTCCGACCCGCCCCGAAGATGAAGTTGCCGAGGGACGGCACGATCGGTTTGCCGTTGTGCCACAGCACCGCTTGCAGCACGTGGGGGTGGTGACCGAGGACGATGTCGGCTCCGGCGTCCACCAACCCTTCGTAGAACTTCCGCAGAGAGGGCTGGGGCTCGTCCGCGAACTCCGTTCCCGCGTGGACGCTCACGACGATGAGGTCGGCGCGACCTTCGGCCTTCACGCGTTGCAGGGCCGGATAGATCCACCGCGGGTCACCCCACGCGACGTAGTTGGCGCCCTCATGACCATAGAAGTCGTTGGGCGAGGCGTTCCAAGCGCGCGTCATCGCGAAGAACGCGACCCGCCAACCGTGGCTGCGCACAATGACGGGCTCCTCGGCCATCGGCCGGCCGAGCGCCGACCCGACGAACAGGATGCCGGAGCGCGTCAGCTGCCGCATCGTTTCTTCCATGGCCGCCCGCCCGCCGTCCCAGCCGTGGTTGTTGGCGGTGCTCACGATATCGAACCCGGCGCGGGCCAGCGATTGCGCCGCGACGAGCGGCGCCGTGAACACAAACCCGCTCGTGTCGCGGTGGCGCGTCTGCAGCGCGATCGCGCTCTCCAGGTTGCCGAACAGGATGTGTGCCGCCCGCAGCGTGTCGGCGACTGCCGCAAAGGGAAACAGGGTGTCGCCTTCCACCAGCCGGTCGAGCGCGTCGCGGCGGCCGAGGTTGATGTCGCCGACCGCGTAGAGGCGCAGCGTGTCCTTCGGACCCTGGAGCAGTACCGTGCACGAAGCCAAGACGGCAAGAATCGTCATGGGCATCAACCCCTGATCAATTGCGCCAAGAGTTCCGTCCCTTCCACGAGCCGGGGTCCAGGCCGTGAAGTGTATGCATTCCCGTCGATAAATACGACTCGCGCCTGCGTAAAGAGGGCGCGCGCATCGTCATCTGTCACGGCGGCCGCCTCGTGCCGCGCCCGCGCCACATCGAATCCGCACAGGGCCATGACGACGACGTTGGGGGCGAGGGTACGAAGCGCGTTCCACGTGCGCGTCACCGAGCGGTCACCGGGCCGAGCGGCGATGTCAACGCCACCAGCCAGGGCGATCAGTTCGGGGACCCAGTGGCCGGCGATGTACGGGGGATCGACCCACTCGATAACCAGAACCGTGGGGCGTGGCACGTGGGGCGTGGGGATGCGACGCAGACGATACCGCAGCCCCGCGACCAGCTCCTCGGCCTCGCTCCTAAGGTCGAGCCCGTCCCCGACCTTCGCGATGTCGGCGAACACACCTGCCAGGTCGTGCGCGTGCAGCGTGACGACGCGCGGGACGTGGGAGAGCGTGGCGATCGCCCCTGCCACCTCGCCTTCGCCCACCGCGCAGACATCGCACACCGATTGACCGATGACTAGATCGGGCGCCAGGCGTGCCAGGAGCTCGCGGTCGATGGTGACTCGGGAGGGGCTGCGATCGATTTCCGCAGACGACCACGACGGATCGACGCTCGAGCGCGTGACCCGCGGCAGCTTGCGCACCTCGGGGGGCCAATCGCATTCGTGCGACACGCCCACGAGCCACCCCGCAGCTCCGAAGGCCGCGACGATCTCAGTCGCGGCGGGGAGCAGCGACACCACGCGCACGGCTCAGCTCTTTTGTGATGCCACGCGGAACAGGACCACACCCATCGCCGCGAACAACACGATCGCGAACAGGCTCGACCCAGATAGGGATCCCAAGGCCTGGAAGATCGGGACCTTCTCGGCCAGCGCGTCGGCGGAGCCCAGGAAGCCTGCGATCGCGGCGAGCACGATGCCGCAGATGGCTCCGCCCGCGATCAGACCGCTCGAGAAGAGGACGCCCGGTCCCGATTCGATCTCGGCGATCGACTGCTGCGCCGCCTTGGCGCGCCGCTCGATCAGCCAGCGAATCACGCCGCCCGCGAACATCGCCGACGACGTCGAGATCGGCAGGTACACGCCCACCGCGACCGGCAGCGCCTGCACGCCCATCAGCTCGATCGCGATCGTGATGAACACGCCCAGAAGCACCAGGGTCCAGGGGAGCTTGCGCGTCAGAATGCCGTCGGTGATGAGCCCCATGATCGTCGCCTTGGGTGAGTCGAGGCGAGGGATGGTGCGGCCAGCGTACTCGTGCACGCGGCCCCCGATGCCAGGGTCGAGCACGTAGCGCAGCTCGTGGGTCGCGGGATCCATCAGGTACTTGCCGGCCGCGACACCGTCGGTGACGACGTAGACGCGGACAACCTGGTACGAGCCATTGTCGATCGAGTCCGTGCCGGCGATCCGGAACCCGGACATCGTTTCGGGCCGGACCTCGACCGACGGCCGACCACCCTGTGGCGGCGTCATCGCTTCCGCGCTGAACGCGGGGTGCGTCTCCGGCACCGGATAGGTGTACGCGCGATTGAGCAGCGTTAACGTGTAACCCACCACCAGCGCCGAGCCGAGGGCGCCGACGAGAATCGCGACCTGCTGGCGGCGCGGCGTCGAGCCCACCAGGTACCCGGTCTTCAGGTCCTGCGACGTATTCCCCGCGACCGCCGTCGCCACGGCGACGACGGCCGCGATCGAAATCGCCTGGAGGCGGTGATCCACGCCCGTCCAACCGATCGCGACAAAAATCAGGCAGGTGCCGAGCAATGCGGCGATCGTCATCCCGGAGATCGGATTGGCCGACGAACCGATCTGGCCGCAAATGCGCGACGAGACGGTCGCGAAGAAGAAGCCGAAGATCACGATGAGAATGGCGCCCAGCAGATTCACATGGACCTGCGGCAGCAGCGCGAGCACGATCGCCAGCACGACCGAGCCGCCCACCGTGAACGAAATGGGAAGGTCGTCCTCCGTCCGCAGCTTGGTCAGGGCTTGCCCCACGCGCGAATCACGCAGGTCTTTGAGGCTCGAGGCGAACGAGCTCATGATGGTAGGCAGCGAGCGCGCCAGCGCGATGATGCCGGCCGAGGCGACGGCGCCGGCCCCGATATAGAAGATGAAGCTGGAGCGAATCTCGCCTGGGCTCATGTCGCGGATCAGCTTGACCGGCGGGAAGCCGAATGGCTCCGTCAGCCCCGAGCCCACCAACTTGATGGCGGGAGCCAGCACCAGGTAGGCGAAGCACCCGCCCGCGAACAGATAGCCCGCGATGCGCGGCCCGATGATATAGCCCACGCCCATCAGCTCGGGCGAGATCTCGGCAGACACGGCCGCGCCGGGATAGAACTTCAGCGCCTTTCCCGGCACGTCCGGCCACAACTTGAGCCCGCCCATCAGGAACTTGTAGACGAATCCCAGGCCGAACGCCTGAAACACACGCTTGGCCTGCAGGCCGCGCTCCTCGCCCGCGATCAGGACCTCCGCGCACGCCGTTCCCTCGGGATAGATGAGCGTGTCGTGTTCCTTGACGATGAGCGCGCGCCGCAGCGGGATCATCATCAGGACGCCCATCAGCCCGCCCACGGTGGCGAGGATCGCGACGCGGCCGATGTCGAGATCGTAGCCCATGAGCAGAATCGCCGGGATCGTGAAGACCACACCGGACGCCACGGCGTCGCTCGCCGAGCCCGTCGTCTGGACGATGTTGTTTTCGAGGATCGACGTCCTGCCGAGCGCCCGGAAGATCGTGATCGACAGCACCGCTAGCGGGATCGAGGTGCTCACCGTGAGGCCGATCTTCAACGCCAGATACACGCTCGACGCGCTGAAAATGAGCCCGAGGAATACGCCGAGGATCAGCGCCCGCGGCGTCAACTCGGGGAGAGTCTGCGAGGCGGGGACGTACGGTTGGTGACTCGTCATGGCGGCAGAATCTGCGTCCCAAACCGCACCCGTGTCCAGGCGCGGCGCGCGAAACCTCGGCGCCGTTCCCGGTGTATAGCGGGCCCAATGCCCGAGACCACCGACTCGCACCTTCCCGCGCTGCGCCAGGCCCTCGACGGGCGGTACGAAGTGCAGGCACCCATCGCGCGTGGCGGCATGGGGCTCGTGTACCTCGCGCGCGACGTGCGCCTCGACCGGCCCGTCGCCATCAAGCTGCTCCCGCCCGAGCTGGCCGCCGACGCCGCCTGCCGCGCGCGTTTCCTGCGCGAGGCGCGCACCGCCGCCGGTCTGGCCCACCCCAACATCGTACCGATCCACACGGCGCACGAAGTCGGGGACTTCGTTTTCTTCACGATGGCCTACGTCGCGGGGCAGACGCTGGCGCAACGCGTCGCGACGCGCGGGCCCCTCGGGCCCGAGGAGGGCGCCCGGCTCCTTGCCGAGGTGGGTGAGGCCCTCGCTTACGCACATGCGCGCGGCATCGTGCACCGCGACGTGAAACCCGACAACATCCTGATCGAGACGGCAACCGGCCGCGCGCTGCTCGCTGACTTCGGGATCGCGCACGTCAGTCCCACGGGCCGCGCCGCCGCCCCCCGCGGGCCCGTGCTCGGCACCGCGGCATTCATGAGTCCGGAACAGGCGCGCGGCGAGCCGGTGGACGCGCGCAGCGACGTCTACTCGCTCGGCGTCGTGGCGTTCTACGCGTTGTCGGGGCAGCTGCCGTTCCAGGCGGCGACCGACGGGCAGCTGCTCGTCCTCCACATCACCGAACCGCCGCCCGCGCTCCGCTCCGTCGCACCTGCTGTCCCCCCGCGCCTCGCCTTCGTTGTCGATCGCTGCCTCGCCAAGGATCCGTGGGCGCGATTCCCGGACGTCGCGGCGCTGGTCCGCGGCGTCGCCGACGCGGTCGAGCCTCCGCGGGCGCCGCTCGCGGTACGCGCGTTCTTGATCCGCGGGAGGAATCGCGGGGTGATGGGTGCCGTGCTCCTCCCCGTGGCCATCCTCACGTGGCTCTACACGCACGATCTGGCAGTGCGCGCCGCCGTCAGCGCCGCGTGCGCCGCCGCCCTCCTGCTGCCGGTCTTTACCGCGATCGTTCGCGTGCGCCGGCTGCTCGGAGCCGCCTACCGGCACGACAGTCTCGTCGCGGCGCTCGCCGCCGAGCGGGGGCGGCGCCGGGAAGAGCTGGCGTTCATCTATGGTGCGGCGCCGAGCCCGTTCGAGCGTACGATGGAACGGCTGGCGCGCGTCGCGTTCCTCGTGGCCGGGACGAGCGTGTGGGTGCCCTCGGCGCCCGAGGAGCTGTTCGTCGGGGCGAGTATCGTGGCGCTGCTGTCTGCGATCGTGGCGCGCGCGCGCACCGAGCTGCGCACAGACCCGCGCGGGGAGCGCCGGTTGCGATTCTGGCGGGGTCCCCTCGGCCGCTTGCTGTTTCGGATCGCCGAGGTGGGACTGCGGCGAGAACCTCCGATCGTCACGATTCTGGGGTCTGGACGCCTCGAGACGCCGGCCTGACCCGGGCGTTAGGTTAGGGTGCGATGACGCACCCACCTTCTGACCGCCTCTTCATCGACTTCCAGTCGGCGCTCGCCGGCCGCTACTCCCTGGAGCGCGAGCTGGGGCGAGGCGGCATGGGGGTCGTGTACCTCGCGCGCGAGGTGCGGCTCGACCGCTCCGTCGCCATCAAACTCCTGCCGCCCTCCAAGACCGCGGATCACAAGTTGCGCGAGCGGTTCCTGCGGGAGGCGCGCACCGCGGCGAAACTCTCCCACCCGAACATCATCCCCATCCACGCCGTCGAAGAGATCGGGGAATTCGTGTTCTTCGCCATGGCCTACGTGGATGGCGAGACGCTGACCGAGCGGGTGCGGCAGCGCGGACCTATGCCCCCGTCGGAGGGCGCGCGCGTGCTGCGCGACGTGGCCTGGGCGCTCGCGTACGCGCACGGGCAGGGCGTCATCCACCGCGACGTGAAGCCCGACAACATCCTGCTCGAGTCGACGGGTCGCGTGCTGGTGGCGGACTTTGGCATTGCGGGAATCGTCGCCGGGGCCGGCGCGTTGGCGGGGGGCGAGGTGATCGGCACGCCTGAGTTCATGAGTCCGGAGCAAGCATTGGGCGAGGCCGTGGATGCGCGCAGCGATCTCTACTCGCTCGGCGTGGTGGGCTTCTTCGCGTTTTCGGGGACGCTGCCGTTCGAAGGCGAGAAGGCGACCGACGTCCTGGCAAAACAGGTCACCGAGCCCGCTCCGCCGTTGGCGACGGCGAGCCCGGGCGTGCCGCGGCGGCTCGCGCAGGCGATCGACCGCTGTCTGGCCAAGGACCCGGCGGAACGGCCGGAAAACACCGGCGTGCTGGCCGAGCAGTTGAGTCACGCGTTGGAGCAGCGACGCGATCTGCCCGTGGCGCTGCGAGCGTTCGTAAAGCACGACGCGCGGCTCGACGACGCCGGCGTGCTGCTCTATCCGTTCGCCATACTCGTCATCGCGCCCCTCGTGGGTTTGTGGACGGGCTCGGTGGGTGTCGGGTTCGCAACGCTCGTGGCCGGCTACACCGTGGTGCCCGTGGCCATGCTGGTGAATCGCGCGCGGCGCCTGCTCAAGACCGGGTTCGGACACAGCGACATCGGTGTCGCGTTCAAAGCCGAGATCGAGCGCAGCCGCGAGGAGCGCGCGTTCGGGGTCGGCCAAGGGGCATCGCTCCCCGAGCGCGTGTTGAGGGTGCTCAGCGCCGCAGGTATGGGCGCCATGGCGTTGAGTGTGCTTGCCCAGTTCTTTGTGGGTCGCTGGCCGGTGCTAGACGGTCTCCAGGTCAGCGCTTTTATCGGGGGGTTGATCGGGGTCGGCTCGGGCGTCGCGACGTTGGTGATGTTGCAGCGCCGGCGCGACGTCGACTCGGAGTTCTGGGGCAAGGTCTGGATGGGCCGGTTCGGACGGTGGCTCTTCGGGATTGCGCGCACATTGGTGGGGGCCAAGACATTACCGGCACCCCTCACGCACCGCCCGACGGAGCTATCGATCGGCATGGCCGCCGAGCAGCTGTACGAGACGCTGCCGAAGGAGACACAGCGCGAGCTGCGCGACCTGCCCGACGTGGTGCACAAGCTCGAAGACGACGCGCAACGCACGCGTCGCCGGCTCGAGGAGCTGCAAGACGTGCTGGGCGATGCCAGTCAGAAAGCCGCCGACCCCGCCATCGGCGCGCGCCACGACCGCATTTTCGCCGACTTGACCGCCGAGCGCGAGCTGGTGCAGCAGCGCCTGGCCGACGCCGTGGCCGCGCTCGAGACGATCCGCCTCAATCTCCTGCGTCTTCATGCCGGCACGGGCAGCGTGAAGAATCTCACGACCGATCTGGGGCTCGCGCGCGACGTCGCGAAGGGCATCGACTTGCTGCTCCAAGGGCACCGCGAGATGGAACAGGATCTGGGTGGGTGACCGCCACGCCCGATCGCCTCTTCCTCGATTTCCAAGCGGCGCTCGCCGGGCGCTACGCGCTCGAGCGCGAGCTGGGCCGCGGTGGCATGGGCGTCGTGTACCTGGCGCGCGACCTCCGCCTCGAGCGCGTCATCGCGATCAAGCTGCTGCCGCCCGATCGCGCCACGACCGCCGTCGCGCGCGAGCGCTTCGTGCGCGAGGCGCGCACCGCCGCGCAGCTGTCGCACCCCAACATCATGCCGATCCACGCGGTGGAAGAAATCGGCGCCTTCGTCTTCTTCGTGATGTCGTTTGTGGACGGTGAAACGCTCGGCGCCCGAGTGCGTCGCGATGGGCCGCTCAAAGCGCATGACGTCGCCCGGATTCTCCGGGAGGTGGCCTGGGCCCTCGCGTACGCGCACGGGCAGGGGGTCGTGCACCGCGACGTGAAGCCCGACAACATTCTGCTTGAGCGGGACAGCGGACGCGCCCTCGTCGCCGATTTCGGCATCGCCCGCCTCGTACAGGGCGCGGGCATGTCGGGCGAGGGAGAGCTGGTCGGGACGCCGGAATACATGAGCCCCGAGCAGGCGAGCGCCGGGCCGCTCGACGGCCGCAGCGATCTCTACTCGCTCGGCGTGGTTGGGTACTACGCGCTGTCGGGACGGCTGCCGTTCATGGCCCCGTCGGTGGCGGCGCTGCTCGCCCAGCACGTCACCAAGCCGTGTCCACCGCTCGACGCTCCCGGCGCGCCGCGATCACTGGTCGGGGCGATCGAGCGCTGTCTCGCGAAGGATCCGGCGCAGCGCCCGCAAAGCGGCGAGCAGCTCGCCACGGTCTTGGGCACGGCGCTCGACACGCGGCGCGACCTGCCGGTCCCCGTGCGCGCGTTTCTCGCGGAAAGCCGGTCCGGCGCGCGCGGTCAGCTCGTGGCCACATGGGCCGCCGCCGGGATCCTGATCCCGACCGGCCTTTCCCTTCTCGTGCGCGCCGTCTTCCCGGCCGGGATCCCGGACATGTTCAGCACCGGCATCACGACCGTCGCTCTGGGGTTGGGTGCGGTGGCCATCCTCTCGCCGGTGGTGTGGGAAGTGCGCCGGCTGCGGCGGCTGCTCGGTGCGGGGTACCGGCGCGAGGATCTCCTCCACGGCTTGACGCTGGAGACGGAGCGCCGGCGCGAGGAGCAGGAGTATGCCGAAGGCAGCGACGGCGGGGGGGGACGGTCTACCCGCTGGGAGCGCCTCATGTCGCGCAAGGCATACGCCTCGCTCGGGTTAGCGGTGCTGGCTGCCGTCGCCTCGTTCTTCGTGCCGTACCCCGCCGTGCTGGGCGTCTTCGGCGTGTTTGGGTTGTCGTGCGCCGCCGCCGTGGCCACCGGACTCGCGGCGCACGCCGCCGGGCGCGGACGCCTCGGCTTCGAGGAGGAAACGCACCTCAGGTTCTGGGATGGACGCATCGGCCGCTGGCTCTTCAAGCTGGCCGGGATCGGTCTGAAACGCGCACCCACCGTGCTCTCCGCCGATCGTCCGACCGAGGTCGCCCTCGGCCTCGCGGCGATCGAACTGTTCGAAGCGCTGCCCAAGGAGACCCGGCAGCAGCTCGGCGATCTGCCCGGGGTCGTGCGCGGCCTCGAGGAGCGGGTGCGGCGCTTACGGGGGAATGGGCGGGAAGGGCGGCTGGGCGAAGCGCTCGGCGCGCTCGAGGCAATCCGCGTCGATCTCCTGCGCCTGCACGGCGGCATCGGGACCGTGGATGGACTCACGGCGGACCTGAGCGCCGCCCGCCAGATCGGCGAGCACGTGGACGCGCTGCTCGAGGTCTTTAGTCCCTGACGCGCGCGAGCTTGTCCACGGCAGCCTTCAACGTTTCTTCAGTCTTACAAAACGCGAATCGGATCCAGTTGCGGCCCAGCTCGGGGCGGGAGCAGAAACTCGAGCCCGGCACGGTCGCGACGCCGTGCTCGATCGTCAACCACTCGGCAAATCCGTCATCCGGTAGGTCAGACAGGTCCGAGAAGTCCGCGATCACGTAGTACGCACCCTGCGGCGGCTGGCATTTGAAGCCCGCCTTCACGAGCCCCGTGCACAGGATGTCGCGCCGGCGCCGGTAATCCCGCGCCAGGTCCGCGTAGTAATCGTCACCCAGCGTCTCGAGTGCGACCGCGACTCCTTCCTGGAGCGGCGCCGGCGCACCGACGGTGAGAAAGTCGTGCACCTTGCGGATCGCGTCGGTCACGTCGGGGGGCGCGACGATCGTGCCGATCCGCCATCCCGTCACGCTGAATGTCTTCGACGCCCCACTGATCGTGATCGTGCGCTCCGCCATCTCAGGGAGCGTCGCGATCGGGATGTGCTCCCCATCGTAGTAGATGTGCTCGTAGATCTCGTCGGTCACCGCGTACGCGTCGTGGCGCCGGCACAGGTCAGCGATGCCTTCGAGCTCGGCGCGGGTGAGGACGCGTCCCGTGGGGTTGTTGGGTGTGCAGATGATGACGGCGCGGGTGCGGGAGCTGAACGCGGCCGCCAGACGGTCGAGATCAAGGGGCTCCCCCGGTGCGAGTGGTACGAATACCGGACGCGCGTCGCACAGGATCGCGTCGGGGCCGTAGTTCTCGTAAAAAGGCTCAAAAACGATGATTTCGTCCCCTGGGTTGACCACCGCAAGCAGCGATGCCGCCATCGCTTCGGTGGCCCCGCAGGTGACTGTGACCTGCGTCATTGGATCGACGGGCAGGTTGTACCAATCTTGGTACTTCGCGGCCAAGGCATTCCGGAGGCGGGCCGCGCCCCAGGTGATGGCGTACTGGTTGACGTCATCCCGGATCGCGCGGGCCGCCGCCTCTTTTAGGACCGCTGGGGCGGGGAAGTTGGGGAATCCTTGGGAGAGATTGATCGCCCCGTGCTCGTTCGCGAGGCGCGTCATCCCGCGGATCACCGATTCGGTGAACCCATGCGTGCGGCTGGCGGTGCGCATGCACAAAAAGATACGTAGATTCGGCGACCCTTGAACTCTAGGACCATGACCCGCGCGTCTACACAGCTTTAAGTGTCACCCCGCCGGGTCTGGCCTGCCGCGGGTCTCCGAGCGCTCGCTGCCCTGGCGCTGGCGCTGTCGGTCGCCACCTGCCGCGACGCGCTCGGCCCGCGCGGTACAGGGGCCGGGCAAGGGCAGGTGGTCTTCGCGCCCATCCTGCCCTCCGAAGCCGCCTTGGCGAGCTTCGGCTTGGCGATCGACCAGGTCCGCATCATCGTGGTCCGGCCTGCCACGGACACGCTCGCTGACACCACCGTCGCCCTCCCCCCCGATTCGTCGGGCATAGACCTCGATATCCACGTCGCCTTGCTCTCGTCTCCCGAGACGCTGAGCGTCTCGATCATCGCGCTCGCGGGAACGCAGCCCCTGTTCACGGGGACGAGCAACGTCGAGGTGACATCAGGGTCGGGCACGCCCCCCGCGCCGGCGGACATCCCGGTCGACACGTACGTCGGGCCAGGCGCGGGCGTGGACAGCATCGTCGTCCTCCCAGCCGCGCCCTTCATCTATGTAAACGATTCGCTGCGCTTCCAGGTGCAGGCGTTCCAGGCCGGCGTGCCGGTCACGCAGTTCTATGTCGCCTGGAGTACCAGCGATTCCACGATCGCTAAGGTGAACGGATTCGGTGTGCTGCGTGCGCCGGCGACGCGCAGCTCAGTGCGGGTTCGCGCCCGGACACCAGGGGGGATCGCGGATTCGGTGCTGGTGACGTTCCAGCCCGTGCCGACCCAGCTGTTGTTGATCGCGGGCGGCGGACAGAGCGCGATTGTGGGGCAAACGCTCACGGTTCCGCTCACGGTTGCAGTACGCGCCGCAGACAACTTGCCCGTGGGCGGTACGGCGG
>WNFK01168527.1_pt1 | contig 11976 bp, 15 predicted proteins | sample 5400281 | NCBI WGS metagenome assembly WNFK01 (sample SAMN13153350, study PRJNA577476) | soil metagenome | isolation source: 20 cm soil on Douglas fir-dominated hillslope | place: USA:California | collected 2013-09-17
ACTGCGTTGCGACCAGGTGGTCGGAGCTGTCGCGCCGTTCCTGTCGAAACCATAAAAACCCTGATGGGGTGGCCGTTCAGGGTGTAGACCCCTTACCTGTCCCTTGCATACAGTCCTGGTCGTTCGTCATCCGAGGTCCGCAGCCAACGTCGTGCAGATGCGGCGAACGGATCGAACGCAGCTTGCTTTCACATCGGTCGCTTCGCGGTGACTGGGCGCCCACAAAGGGATGCCGCAACATCGCAACATATCGCAGTCGAGACACACGGATTACGCGTTGTTAGCTACAGTTCGGTTTAACACCGGCCGCCACATGCGTGGGTTATGGGCTAGTCAAGTATCGCGCTGAAAATTAGGTAATAATCCCTCGCACGCTAATCAGGATCCCGGGTAGGACGGGAAATTCGACCGGAATTGCTTTTTATTGCAATTTGCCAACCCACGCCGATAGCGTGGAATTCAATGCCCATGTTATGTGAGTACCCGGCTTATAACGCTGACGTGATCCGGTGGCAATCCAGCACGTCGTTTACCCGCACCGAAGGTCATGCGCCAAGTTTCAGCAACTTCCGGACGTCGGCTCGCAGCCGGCGGCCTCGACGTTCGGCCCATGTACCGCACGTAGAACGGCGGCCTCCGGGCCGCCGTGGAGCGAAGACCAGTCGGTCCGCCCATCTTGAGAATTCGGAATTGTGGTTGGCATTGCCATTCAGCGAACTCCGAAATAGTGGGCTGACCGTCCGTCAGAGCGCCCGTACCGCCGCCCGCGGATGTGCTCCGCAACGCCCACCGATGCGTTAGGGGCTGCCGGCAGCGAAGTATGCAGAAGTAGCTCAAGCCGCTTCCAGGCCGTAAATGAATATAGGTCGGCTAAGGACACGCCTACGAACGAACTCGTTTTGCGGGCACCGAACGTATCTGGAGGTCAGCAGAATTTTGTACAGCATCGATGATTAGCGGGTCTTCGCAACGAAACGTGGTAGTGGTCGGGTGACACGGTTGTCTGCCTGCCCCGGGGAATGGGCCATGGGCCTCAAGACTCGTGGTGTATAGGGAACACCAACAGAAAGGCCCAGGTGAGCAACAACAGTTGTGCCACGGCGATGCTTGGGCTGGAGGGCATGGCCGTGATGGCGTTGTCTGAACGCGACGGCGAGCTCGAGTACGCGATCGAGACGACGGCTACCGATGGGTGGTGTCCGGTGTGGAGCGCAGGCCAGGCTGCATCATCGCCGTTCGACCTGGGTTCGCGATCCGCCCGCCGGAGGCCGCTCAGTGACTCTTGAGGGTCAAACGCATCTGGCGGTGTGTGCATGCGCAGTGTGAGCGGCAGACCTGGACCGATACGGATCCGACGATCGCGCCACGCTCGTCGTGGACCGAGCGGGCTCGGGAGCAGGCGTGCCGGCGGGTAGGCCGCGATGGTCATGCGGGGGCCGCGGCCGCCCGCGTGTTCGGGGTGGGCCGGGCCACGGTGATGGCCGCGGTGCGCGAGTACGGCGCTCGGTTGCTTGAGCAGGCGCGGCTGGCCGTGGCGGCCAGCGCGATCGGGCTGATGAGACTGCCTTCACTCGCGCCAGTGCGGTCAAGCCCACCGTGTTTAGTCATCGACATCGTTGCCTGGCGGAGCCGAAAAGTGTTGGCCGACTGGCTCTTTGACCAACCCACGGAGTGGGCCGCCGGGATTGAAGTGGCGGCGTTGGACCCGTGCCGCGGCTACGGTGCAGCGCTGTCGGCTGGGTTGCCTAACGCGGTGCGGGTACTCGATCCGTTCCACGTGGTGCGGCTGGGGTTCGCCTGCGTCGACGACGTGCGGCGACGGGTGCAACAACCACCTATGGCCATCGCGGCCGCCGCGGTGACCCACCGTATGGCATCCGCCGGGTGCTGCGCCGCGGGGCCGAGAACCTGACCACCACAGCCTGGGGGCGGCTGCTGGCCAGGATCGAGGCCGGCGACGAGCGTGGCCAGGTCGCCGCCGCGTGGGTGGCCGCCCAGGAACTGCGCGCGATCTATCGCTGCCGCGACCGCAACCAAGCTGCTCAGCCCATGAATGACTGGACCGTCATGTGTATCGACCCCGGCGTCCCCGAAATTGGCCGGCTGGCGCGCACCATCACCACCTGGCGCGACGAATTCCTGGCCTACTTCAGCACCGGTCGGATCAGCAACGGACCTACTGAAGCGGTCAACCTGTTGATCAAGAAAATTCTCAGAGTCGGGCACGGATTCCGAAACTTCGACAACTACCGCCTACGCCTGCTGCTGCACTGTGGAATCACGTGGCACCATCACACCCCGACACCACTACGAGGCCGACTACCACGCTTGGCCGCGTAGAGCCTGATTAGCTCGCCGATGGGTCTGTTGCCCGCGGCAGCCAGCCGGCGTGGATCCGGTAAGATACTTCCGTCGCCGGGCCGCCGCGACCGACCCGGTCACACTGACCTCACTCCCGGGCCTAGGCGAAGTGCTCGTCTTCGGCACCAAGCAGGCCGCCCGCGACATCTTCACCGCGCCCGCAGCGCTATGCCGGGCTCCCGCTCCCAACCCGATCGAGCCGATCGTCGGCCAGGATCTTTGATCCTGATCTCCGGTGAGCACCGGCGTCCGGGAACTTGCTCCCGGCATCGCGCTGCAAGTGGTCATCCGCGTGGTGTTCGGTGTCGGCGTGTTCGGTGTCGGCGATCCCGGACCCTCGCGAAGAGTACGCCCGGGTCATGACAAAGTTGATGCGAGGGAACACCGCCACGCTCATGCTGGTACCCGCGCTGTGACGCAGCATAGGTGGCCGAGGGCCATGGGCCAGGCTGTTTTGACTTCGCGGTCACCTCGACCGACCGCTCTCCGCCGAGATGGAGCAGCTGCAGCCCAGCGTGCTGGTCCGTCGCCGCGAACATCTCGAATTGGGCGTCTGATGATTCGCCGGACGGAAGCGATGTGATGAGCGACGCGGGTAGCCCCCAAATTTGTATCTCCATTCGTGTACAGCCGAGCTCGTACCGCTGAGGCGCGTCTCAGTCCGGGCTGCCGCCTCCGCCCAGGGGCCGATCGAGCAATGGCCCAATCCGGTTACATTTAGGGCGCATATGCCCGACTTGGCTCAATTTAGTGTTCAAGTTGGCCGCCGATTCTGGTGAGCGCTTCGCGGAGGTCGTCGGGTAGTGGGTCGGCGGCGGTCAGGATGTGTCGACCGGCCTTGATTTCCACGGTGCGGTAGCGGCGTGCGGTGTGCACGAATTTCTTGATGCTCCAACCTGTTTGGGCCTCGATGTGGTGACTGACGGCCATCGCGGCGACCACGATGCTCAGGTGCGCCTCGATCGACTCGCGCTGGTGGTGGTAGATCGGTCTGGCCTGTAGGTCGTGTTTGGACATCCGGAAGCTCTTCTCGGTGCGCCACAATTGGTGGTAGGCGTCGATGACGAACTCCGGGGACACCTTCGTCAGGTTGGTGGTGTAGCCCTTCCACCCGGCCAGGGCGCGGGTCTTGGCCTCCAGTGTGCGGTTCACGCTCTTGGTGGCACCCGACAGGTGGATGTCGCGGTTGCGTTTGACCGGGGCATGCCCGTCGACAGCCTTCTCGACTTTGGCGACCTGCTCGTCGATCCCGCGCAGCGTGCGCCGGGCCCGGTCATGGCGGAACTGGTAGTAGATCACGCGATCGGGGATGCCGCGAGCCTTCTCCGAGGAGGTCGCGGGCCAAGGCTGAGTGAGCACCAACCCGTCGTGGATGGCCTCGTCGGGGTGTTTGTCGCGCCATTCGCGCACCACATCCGGTAGGTGCGGGATGCGGGTGCCCAGGATGAATGACAACCCGGCGGCCTGCAGGGCGACCTGGTTGGCTTCGGAGATCATGCCGGCATCGGCGACCACGGTGACATCAGTGAGCTGGTGGGCGGACTTGAACGCGTTGATGACCGGCACCATGGTGGCCGTCTCGGCCCTGTTGCCCTCGAAGGCCTCGACGGTCAGCGGGAACCCCGACGCATCGGTCAACAGACCCAGGGTGATCTGCGGCTCGAGCCTGCGTTCCTTCGAGAACCCCGGCTCACGGAACCCATCACCAGCATCGATCTCGAAATACAGCGTCGAGACGTCGAACAACACCAGGCTGGCCGGCCCCAGGCCGGCGCGGCGTGCGCAGGCACTGGCCAACGATTGACGCCACCGCGGTTGGGCATAGATCGGCAGGCGGCGCTTGAGCGTGGCATAGGAGGCCGGGTCGACACCGACTTCGGTCAAGACCCGCTCGGCGTCGATCTTGCTGGTCGGCTCGATGATCCGCGCCAACACCAGATCACGAAACACGCTGTCGCCCTTCGTGACTGACTCGAACCCCAACACCTGATACGCCGAGCACAACCCCTCCCAGAGGTGGGTCATCCGCGAGGAAGCGATCGGCAACGTGCCCGGTTCGACACCGCCGGACAGCCCCAGATCCAGCTCGGTCTGCCCGGCCGCCAACCGCGTCGCCGCCGCGGCCTTCAGGGCCGCCAACTCAACGTCATCGTGGGCCGAACCGATGTGTTCGATCGAACGGGACCCTTTGCGCCAGGACCACACGACCTGCACCGCCGTCGCCCCCGAGGACGTCTTCACAGTGCGCACGTACGCCACCCGGGCAGCTTACGGCCCGATCTTAGTGTTCAAATTCCATCCGAAACGGGAACAAACCCCCAGGTCAACGACCCGCAACTACACCAACCACCCGAACGTGAGCCAAGTCAGGTGACAGTCCGGGCTGCCGCCTCCGCCCAGGGGCCGATCGAGCAATGGCCCAATCCGGTTACATTTAGGGCGCATATGGACTAGGCAGTCTGTCCTCTGACATCTTCTGATTGTCGATAATCAGATCTTCCAGGCGACAGGATTCCTGAAAAATCACATCCAATAGCCGATGAACGAAGCCTTCGTCCAGGCCCCGTTTTCGACCTATCTCAATCGACTTTGCACGAACGTGTGCCAGCCGATGCGGCTGCATCATAGGAATTTGACCCTCACGTTTGATCCGCGCAATTTCCGCACAGAGTTGCATGCGCTCAGCAATGACCTCAACTAACGTCGTGTCGAGTTCATCAAGACGCTGGCGGCATTGTTCCAACGCTGAGCCGATGTCGCAGGTTTCGACATTAGGTTCGGGCTCCTCGGTCACTGTATTCCTCCATTTCTGCCATTAGGACAACTACCATTCGCTAGCGCCCGCGGATCACAGTCACCAATAAATCTCAATCCAAAAGCCAAATCGAGAGTTCGAGGCGGGCTGGTACGTTTGCAGCCGTGCCCTGCAAAATCTCCCCTTCGACTGGTCGGAACCGGTGACAGGGCGCCGGGCTTTTGGACCCGCGGTCCTCTTCGGGGACGGAGGGGTGGGTAAGTTGATGCGGTCGGTACTCGCGGGACACGTCGAGTCGCTGACCATTGTCGATCTGCTTTCGTCCGACAACGGAAGCGACGACAATGTCCTCCGAATCGCCGCCGATGCAACCAAACCGATCGAGCACCGTCTGGAAAGCGTGCTTGCATCTGCAGAGTTGGTCGTTTGCGCGTTGCCCGAGGACGCACTCGTAGCCTTTCTGCCAAGGCTGACTGCGGCCGTACCGACATGGGCACTGGTAGTCGACACAACCTCAGTCAAGTCACCCCTGCCAGTGTTGTGGAGTCCGACCGGTCCCTCGATCCTCAGCATTAACCCAATGTTTGCGCCTTCGCTTTCGCCTGTAGGCCGGCGCGTCCTGGCAGTCACTGCTGGTCGGCCCGGGCGGCAGGAAGATTTCCTGAAGCTGTTGCGACGCGAAGGCATCGTCGTGGTGCAATTGGCGGACGCCGATGAACATGACCGACTTGTTGCGGTCACCCAAGCCGGTGTGCATGCAGCGACTCTCGCGTACGGATTGACCCTCGCGGCTGCTGGTTTCAGTGGAGAGCAAGTTGCTGAACTTGCGCCCCCGCCTTGCCGCCAGCAACTCATGCTGCTAGCTCGCATGGTGGCGCAACCACCCGAGGTATACGAAGACATCCAGCGTTCAAATCCCCACGCCGAGCATATCCGTGCCGACCTGATCGAGAACATAGCTGAGATTGGCCGCCTCGCGACGATCAATAATCTGGGGTCAGCGCTTAGCGACATTGCGGATTGGCTTGGAAACGCTGGTATTCCGCTGGCGGAGCTTTGCCAAAATGTGTACGAGGAATTCACGACTCTGGCCGCCATGAGGACAGTCGAATCAGCTGGATCTGACACGTAGCGCGCTCAACGCCGAACGAGCTTACGCGCGGGAATGCTGAATGAGTCGGATGCGCAAGACCCTGCCTCATTTAAACCTCGACAACACAACATGACGCCCCCTATCCGACGAACGGCAACTCCTGGCAACGTTAACAGCCAGGCCGGAACGCCCATGACACTTTTGCGTTCTTCCCAGAGCAGCGTTGCGCCCTGGTGTGGTGGCAAGCGCCTCATTCTCATTGTCTACGGTCGGACGGTGCGGATCACCGTCAGTTCCTGCCGCCGCCGGCGTCCAAAGCCGAGACGATCGCCGACTTCATGGTGCTCGGGCACATCATGACGGTGATGCCCACCATCAACGCGATCGCGGCCGTTGTCTCCGCCGCGCCGGGCATCGTGACCTACACCGATCGGCCGCTGACACTTCCCCGCGGTGTCGTCGCGTTCTGAAAGAGGGCGATGCAAATCCAGGAGGAGTCAGCGTTCTGGCCTTAGCAGCAGGGCACGAACCAGCGGCCGGGGTCCGACTGGCCGAAGTAGGGCGCTGGCGGGGCGGGGGCGCACCGGTTGCGGCCACCAGAACCAGCGTCCCAGCAATGCGGCGATTGACGGCGTCATGAACGCGCGCACGATCAACGTGTCGAACATCAAACCCAGACCGATGGTGGTACCGACTTGGCCGATGATGCGCAGGTCGCTGAACCCCATGGACGCCATGGTGAACGCGAACACCAGGCCCGCGGTCGTCACGACCTTGCCGGTACCACCCATCGCGCGGATGATGCCCGTGTTTATTCCGGCGGCTATTTCCTGTTTGAACCGGGATACCAGAAGCAGATTGTAGTCAGACCCGACCGCCAAAAGGATGATCACCGATATCGGAAGCACCACCCAGTGCAATTCAATACCCAGAATATACTGCCAGATGAGCACGGAGAGCCCGAAGGAAGCGCCCAGCGAAAGCGCCACTGTACTCACGATCACCAGTGCGGCCACAAAACTTCGGGTGATGATCAGCATGATGATGAAAACAAGGCAGAGCGCAGCGACTCCCGCGATCAGCATATCGTATTTCATGCCCTCCACCAGGTCTTTCGCGATCGCCGCGTTGCCGGTGAGGTAGATCTTGGCGTCCTCCAGAGGAGTCCCTTTGAGCGCCTCCTCTGTCGCGGTCCTTATTGCGTCGATACTCAAGATGCCCTCGGGGGAAGCGGGGTCGCCCCTATGCGTAATGATCATACGCACCGCCTTCCCGTCCGGTGACAGGAACAAGTTCATGGCGCGCTTGAAGTCCTCGTTCTGGAAAACCTCCGGAGGAAGATAGAAGGAGTCGTCGTTTTTGGACGCGTCGAACGCCTTCCCCATGGCGGTGGTGTTCGACCCCATCGCGTCCATCTGGCTGAAGATCCCGGACATGGTGCTGTGCATGCTCAGCATCATGGTGCGCATGCCCGCCATGGTCTGGATCATCGGCGGGAACTGGGCCAACATTTGCGGTAAGAGCGCGTCTATCTGATCGAGGTTCTTTACGAGATCACGGAACTTATCGTTAATCTGGTCGACAGCGTCCATCGCGTCGAATAGGGATCTAAACGACCAGCAGATAGGAATATCGAAGCAATGCGGTTCCCAGTAGAAGTAATTCCGGATCGGCCTCCAGAAATCGTCGAAATCCGCAAGGTGATCTCTTAATTCTTTCGTCATCGCCTCCATGTCGTGCGTTTGGCCAACCATGCTATGAGTGGTGTTGACGAGCTGTTGCATCAGGCCATACATGCGCTGCATTGTGTTGATCGTTGTCTGCAGCTCGTCGGCCTGCTTCAGCACGTCGTTTATACGATCTTTCTGGAGCTGAAAACTTTGTTGCTGAGCGGCGTTTTGCATGCTGAGCAGAAACGGTATCGAAGTGTGTTCAATCGGTGTTCCCTCCGGCCGAGTTATGGATTGCACCCTGGAAATTCCTGGAACCGCGAAGACGCCCTTGGCGAGTTTGTTCAACACCAGGAAATCTGCCGGATTGCGCAAATCGTGATCGGCCTCGACCAACAGGATCTCGGGCGTCATGCGCGACTGGGGAAAATGTCGCTCTGCGGCTGCATACCCCAGATTGGCGGGGATGTCTTGAGGTATATATTCCCGGTCGTTGAAGTTGATTTTATATCCTGGCAGTGTCAGCAGCCCGATAAGCGTGAGCGCGCAGGCCGCCACGAGAATGGGCGCGGGCCAGCGGACGATCGCGGTACCTACCCGTCGCCATCCACGGACCCTGATCATGCGCTTCGGGTCGAATAGCCCAAAGCGGCTGCCTACGGCAATGACTGCCGGAACCAACGTGAGGGCCACCGCAACCGCGACGAGCATGCCCAATGCACACGGCACGCCCAAGGGTTTGAAAAAGGGCAGGCGGGCAAAGCTGAGGCAGAAAACCGCGCCCGCGATTGTCAAACCAGAGGCCAAGACAACGTGAGCGACCCCGCGGTATGTGGTGTAGTAAGCCGTTTCCCGATCCTCGCCGGCCTGACGTGCCTCTTGATACCGCCCGATGAAAAATATCCCGTAGTCCGTTCCAGCCGCGATCGCCAGGGATACCAGCAGAGTAACGACGTAGGTAGTTAGACCAACAAGGCCGTGATACCCTAGGAATGCGACGATTCCTCGGGCCGCCATTAATTCGATCCCAACCATCAGCAACAAAAGAATTACCGTGATTACCGAACGGTAGAAGAAGAGCAACAAAGCGCAGATCACTGCCAAGGTTATCGCCGTGACCTTGAGGATCGTCCTGTCGCCACTGTGGCGCATATCCGCAGAAAGCGCCGCAGGGCCGGTGACATACGCCTTGACCCCAGACGGAGCTGGCGTCCGATCCACGATGTTCTGGACGGCTTCGACCGATTCGTTCGACAAGCTCTCGCCCAGGTTGCCTGCCAGGTTTAATTGAAGAGTGACGGCCTTGCCATCGGCGCTTTGCGCAGCGGCCGCTGTGAGCGGATCGCCCCAGAAATTCTGGATGTTCTGCACATGCTCCGGATCGTCTTTCAACTGCTCAAGCAAACGATCGTAGTACTTGTGAGCATCGTCGCCGAGCGGCTGATCACCCTCCAAGACGATCATGGCCACACTGTCGGAATCAGTTTCCTTGAAGACCTCACCCATGCGCTTCATCGCCTGGACCGACGGCGCATCGGTGGGAGTCAGCGCTATTGAACGCTCTTTCTCGACCTGCTCCAGTGAGGGAACGCCGACGCTCACGATGACGGTGATCGCCAACCACGCCAAGATGATGAGCACCGAAAATCGACGGATCGTCCGCGCTACGAATGGTGGCCTGGTGTGCGTGTTGCGCATCTGTTCGTCGCTCATGCGGCCTTCAGCAGGCAAAAGGTATAGGCGCTCACTCCCTGCGCGATCCTCTCCGCTTTGACCGTGCCGTCCGACTCGATGCGGCAGCCGATACGGTCACTGTTGATATCGGCCTGCGCCACGAGACTTCCCACGACCGATGCCGAGGTGGTCGCGATCGTCAACGACCACGGCAGGCTTGCTCGCTGAACAAACTGCGGGTCACCGTTGACGTCGAAATAGCTGATGTTTGCCAACGTCCCTGGGGGGCCGAAGACCTCGTAAGTCAGCTGCTTGGAGCTGACAGGCGTGGTGTCGTTGACTTTGCTGTCGGCATACGAAGGGCGCTTCTCAGAGCCGAAGATGCCATGCAGCCGCGACACAGTCAATCCTCCAACACCGATCACCACCAGGATGACCAGCGGAATCCACACCCGCTTCAGAACCCCGAGAATCGCAAGTCCCCTCCGCTTCTCATACCCGGCGCTATGTCAGCCGCCCGAACATGCAACTACACATCGGCCGCGACACGCCCAACAGCGGCAACTCGAATGCGGTGGACGTCGCAGGCTAGCTGTGCGGCGGTCACCTCAAACGCGCTTCGGGGCGCGCGGCCAGATCTTGACGAGTAAATCATGCCGATGGCCTTTATATCGGCTTATATCGGCTCCTTCCCAACGCGATATGGGATCGTAATGCGTACCACGTGCGTAAACGCAAGGTGTGTTGCGCGAGCCCGATCCGATGTCGCCATCGCGGGTCGCCGAGACGTTGGCCAACGGTCCAGCCGCCGACCCGCTCTTCTGCGACCATGCTCGCCAACCTTCACCTGCACCTCGAGCACGAGGTGGATCTCGACAGGGTTGTCGAGATCAGGCGGACCAGCGCCGCTGCCCTGATGTCGCTCGCGGATGCGATCGAGCAGGCGTTGCCGGCGCTGGGCGCTCGGGCGCACTAAACGTCCTTTTGCCGGCTAACTCTTTGGCGGGGCCCCCTTGTGGCCGATCGCCCACCCACCGCAGGGGCTGATCGACGCCTTCGCCGAGGAACCGGAGGTCCCACCCCAGTGGAACCTCGATTTCGCATTCGCGTTCACCCGACTCCTGACCGCTAGCTGCGTCGGTCCCTGTCTCCGAGCGAAACCACACCTGGCAACCTGATAATCCTGCGCCGCGCACCAATTACTGAGCTATATCAGGAGTCCTGGTAGGTCACATCAGGAACTTTGTCGAAACCCCGGACCGGCCCTGTTGGCCTCCAGTACGGTTTGGAACGGGTCCACTCATCTCGACTAGACGGTCTGGAGAACCGATGAGCATCAATCCGTTCGACGACGACAATGGCAGCTTTCTTGTCTTGGTCAACGACGAGGAGCAACACAGCCTGTGGCCGACGTTCTCGGATGTTCCAGCCGGATGGCGGGTGGTTTACGGCGAAGCGGACCGCGCTGCGTGTCTGGACTACATCGAACAGAACTGGACCGATATACGGCCGAAAAGTCTGCGCGACAGGCTGGCACAGGACGGGGTTTGATAAATAAAGTCGGCTGAAACGGGGGCAGTCGGGTGGAACTTGATGACCGGGTCCGACCATGGCACGGATGATGCACGTGTTGAAGCGCGCATATTTCCCTTCTTTGATCCGGCAGCAGGTTATTGTCAGATCCCACCGCCAAAAGGACGATTACGGACATCGTCAGTACGAGCCAGCGCAATTCGATGCCGAGAATTACTGCGAGACGAGCACGGAGAGCCCGAATGACGCACCCAGCGAAAAGCGCCACTGTACCGACGCTAACCAGGGCGGCGACAAAACTTCGCGTGATGACAAGCATGATGATAAAAATGAGGCAGAGCGAAGCGATTCCCGCAATCAAGAGATCGTATTTCGCGCCGTCTTGCGCGTCCTTGAATGTCGCCACAGTGCCGGCGAGGTAGATCTTGGCGTCCTCCAGCGGCGTCCCCTTCAGCGACTCCTCGGCCGCCGTCTTTATCGCGTTGATACGCGTGATCCCCTCGGGCGTCGCGGGATGGCCCGGTCCGAAATGATCGTACGTACGGCTTTCCCGTCGGGTGACAGGAACAAATTCATCGCTCGTTTGAAGTCCGGGTTGTCGAAGGCTTCCGGAGGTAAGTAGAACGAGTGGTCGTTTTTGGCGGCACTCGAAAGCCTTCCCCATGGCGGTCGCCTTATCGCTCAATTCCTCCCTCTCGCCGAAGGTTTAACTGTTGTGCTTGGAAAACCAGGCGAGCGCTCGGCAGGGTGAGCCCTCAATAGTTCAGGCAATTCGGTGCGAGGTGTGTCCTGACTTTTATCACTGTGGCGGGATTCGCGATCCTGTAGGGCTGTGACGTGGTGGTTCGGTTCGCGGCTGGTGCGGATTTGTGCACTAGGCGTGGGGCCGT